>Ga0209726_10003377_pt1 | contig 21858 bp, 19 predicted proteins | sample Subgrocontami54m_FD_187453 | JGI IMG/M metagenome (GOLD analysis project Ga0209726, IMG submission 187453) | Subsurface groundwater microbial communities from S. Glens Falls, New York, USA - GMW46 contaminated, 5.4 m (SPAdes) (version 3) | ecosystem: Environmental > Aquatic > Deep subsurface >... | reverse complement strand
CCTGTTCTTCCTGGCGCCTGCCGAGGCCTTCTGGATGCACATGAAGATCGCCATTTTTGCCGGCCTCTTGTTAGTCCTGCCAATCGTCCTCTATCAGATCTGGAAGTTCATTGCGCCAGGCCTGCTCGCTCACGAGAAGCGCTATGCCCTTCTCTTTGTGGTGTTGTCGACCATCTTCTTTTTTTGTGGCCTGCTGTTCTGCTTCTACTTTGTCCTCCCGTTCGCCCTGAACTTTCTCCTGACGTACAAAACCGAAAATCTGAAGCCGATGATCTCCATCGGTAACTACATGGACTTTACCACAAAATTCCTGTTAGGCTTCGGCGTAGTCTTTGAGCTCCCGTTAGTCATTGGGATTGCGGCCAAGATGGGGCTGGTCACGCCCCAGTTTCTTGCCAAGAACCGGAAGTACGCGATTCTGGCCGTCTTCACGATCGCCGCCATTCTGACTCCCACCCCTGATGTCTTCAATCAGACATTGATGGCTGTACCGATGTACCTGCTCTATGAGGTCGGGATTCTAGCGGCACGCATTCTGGTCAAGAAACCGGCAGTCACCTCGCAGGAGACGACGGAAGGAGCCTAAGACGTTCGAGGTTCCAGGCTAGGCGAGTGGCTCCGACTCACGTATGCTTGAGGACGATCGTTTCGACCACGTTCGCCACATCCTCACAGCGGTCGGTCACACCTTCGAGCAATTCGTAGATCTCCTTCCACTTGGTCACCTCAAGAATCGGTTGCTCTCCTTCGAACAAGCCGGCGATGGCACGCCGGTACAGATCGTCTGCTTCGTTCTCCAACCGATTGATCTCCACGCAGATCTCCTCCACCCCGACGAATCTGGGCAGGTCCCCAATCGCCTTCACGACCTGCTCGGCCGATGCTAGAATGAGGGCCACCATTTCGCGGGATTGCTGCGTCGGCTGTTCGATCTTGTAAAGCACCATCCTCGAGGCAGTCGCTTCGATGAAGTCCACGACGTCATCGAGGGCTGACGTCAGCGCATGGAGGTTCTGCCGGTCGATGAACGGGATGAAGGTCTGGTTCAGCTTCTTCATGATGTCGTGGGTGATGGCGTCCCCTTGGTGCTCGGCCTCCCTGATTTGTCTCCACTTCTCCGTGGGATCGGTGTAATCCTCGAACATGACCTGTAAGCACCTTGCGGCCTGGAGGAGGTTGTGGGCGGCCGATTCGAGCAGCGCGAGAAACGCCTGTTCTTCCGGCATCAGCCTGTGGGCTGCCAGGGTGGCCTCTTGCTCAGCCCCCGGGATCTCTAGCGTGATGTCCGCTGGCTGTCTCAGGCCCTTCCGTATCTCCTTGTCGCCCCGTTCCCGGACATCCTCTCCCCGAACGATATAGACGACATCCTCCGCGATGTTGGTGGCGTGATCAGCGATCCGCTCGAGGTAGCGTGAGACCAGAATCAGGTCTAAGGCCCTGGGAACCGTGGTGGGATCGCCGATCATATAGCTGAGGAGTTCCCTGAAGACCTGGTCTCGCAGAAGATCGACGGAATCGTCCGATTCGATGACGATCCTGGCTAACTCCGCATCCCGCGCCACGAAGGCGTCCAGGCTTTTCTTCACCATCTCTTGACAGAGTTGGGCCATCCGCGAGATATCGATAAGGGGCCTCAGGGTTGGCTGTCTGATGAGCGACATGGTCGCCTGAGCGATGTTGACCGCCAGGTCACCGATTCGCTCGATGTCGCTGTTGATCTTGATGGCTGCCGCGATGAAACGGAGGTCGCCAGCCATTGGCTGCTGAAGGGCCAGAAGGGTGAAGCACCGCTGATCGGTTTCGATGCACCGCTGATCCATCTCCTCCTCGTGGGTGAACACCTCCTGTACCAGAGCCTCGCTCCGATCCATCAACGCCTTGACGCTCTTCACGATCATCGTCTCGGCCAGACTCCCCATCGCCAACAGGTGTTCTCGCAGTTCCTGTAGTTGCTCATCGAAATGCCGATGTATGGTTTTCATGTGTTGTCCTAGCCGAACCGGCCTGTAATGTAGTCCTCCGTCTGTTGCCTGGAGGGTTTGACGAAGAGTTGCCTGGTGAGATCGTACTCGATCAACTGGCCAAGGTACAGGAAGGCGGTGTAATCCGAGACCCGGGCCGCCTGCTGCATATTGTGGGTGACGATCACGATCGTGTACTGTTGCTTCAGGTCGGCCATCAGCTCTTCGATCTTTCCCGTTGCAATCGGATCCAGCGCGGAGCACGGTTCGTCCATCAAGAGGACCTCCGGTTCGACGGCAATGGCCCTGGCGATGCACAGTCGCTGCTGTTGTCCTCCTGACAGGCTGAGCGCGCTGCTACGCAGGCGATCCTGGACCTCGTTCCAGAGGGCGGCTGCCCGCAGACTCCTTTCCACGATCTCATCCAGCGTCGACTGTCCGCGCATACCGAGGATCCTCGGCCCATAGGCGACGTTGTCATAGATCGTCTTCGGAAAGGGATTCGATTTCTGGAACACCATGCCTACGCGTTGGCGGAGTTCCGTGATTTCCAGGGCCGGGTCATGGATGTCGATTCCACCGATCCGGATAGTCCCGCTGACTGTCACCCCGTCGATGAGGTCGTTCATGCGGTTCAGGCATCGCAGGAGCGTCGTCTTCCCGCACCCCGATGGCCCGATGAAGGCCGTGACCTGATGCTTGGGGATATCGAGGCTGATATCCTGGAGGGCGAGCTTCTCGCCGTACTTGAGGGTCAACTTCCTGATTTCGATCATCGGCTCCGTTGTCATCGTCGGTTCTTACAGTCTACTTGAAATCTCATGGTTCTGCACCATTCCCACCAGGCTCTGCCCACCGCCTTCTCTATCATAGGGCATCTTCTCTATCTTTAGAACGCCGAAGACGCGTATTTTTTTCGCAGACGGTTCCTGATCAGGATCGTTGCCAGGTTCAAGGCCAGGACGACCAGGAGAAGGAGGAGTATGGTAGTGTAGACCATCGGCCTGGCGGCGTCCACATTGGGTGATTGAAACCCGACGTCGTAGATATGAAATCCAAGGTGCATGAACTTGCGCTCTAGATGTACGAACGGCCAGATGCCATCGATCGGAAGGGACGGGGCGAGCTTGACCACCCCGGTGATCATGAGTGGCGCGACCTCCCCGGCCGCCCGAGCCATGGCTAGGATGAGTCCCGTGAGGATAGAGGGCATGACCGTCGGAAGGACGATCCGCCAGGTCGTCTCGAACTTCGTGGCGCCCAGCGCCAGCGAGGCCTCACGCATCCCGGGCGGGATAGCCGCAAGCCCCTCCTCCGTGGCCACGATGACGACCGGGACGGTCAGGAGGGCAAGGGTCAACGAGGCCCACAAGATCCCTCCTGTCCCGAAGGTCGGGGTCGGGAGCGCTTCGGGATAGAAGAGCCGATCGATACTTCCCCCGACAAGGTAGATGAAAAAGCCGAGACCAAAGACCCCAAAGACGATAGACGGGACGCCGGCCAGGTTATTCACGGCGATCCTGACCGTACTGACCAATACCCCCTGTTTCGCGTACTCCCGAAGGTAGAATGCGGCCAGCACACCCAGCGGTGCGACGAGGAGGCTCATGATCATCACCATCATCACCGTGCCGAATATGGCGGGGAAGACGCCACCCTCGGTGTTCGACTCCCGGGGATCGCCAGAGATGAACTCCCAGAGCCTGGACAGATATACGCCGCTCTTGGGCCACACCCCCATCGAGTTCGGTCGGATGATTCGGACGATCTGTTGAAGCGGCAGTTCCGTCTCCTTGCCGCCGATGACCGAGACGATGAGCATCTGTTGGGAGAGCTGGCGGAACGTGGCGAGTCTTGCCTCCTGTTCGCGGTACTTGGCCGCCCAACCCTCCATCTCCTTGTCGAGTCGTGCTACTTCTGAACCTCCCTCTTGCCCTGAGAGCGCCAGCTTCTTGAGCTTGAGGCGGATCTTCTCCTGGGCAGAGTTGATCGCCCCAATCTCTTTTTTCTCGATCCGCCTGATCTCGTTGAAAGTCGATGTCGCGTCCGGGAGGAGGGTCTGAAGAGCGCTCCATGCCACCTCAGGCCCCTGAGCTACGGCGCGCTCGTTATCCCGAACCTCCTTGATAAGGCTATAGAGATTGCCCCACTCCCGTCGCTCGATGAGGACAGCCTCCGCAGGGAAGTCGCGGCGAGCGATCGTGGCCTCCTCGACCCAGACGAAGTCGGCGCCGTACAGGTCACGATTGCCGACCTTGACCTGAATCCGGTAGCGCGTGGCGGTCCCTGGGGGTGCGTCTGGTTGCGGGATCACCTCCCGTTGCGTCACCTGGCCTAATAGCTCCTTGCCGTCCGACAGGGTCAGGCGCACAATCGGCGACGGCCAAAAGAAGCCCAGCCCGTTGAGCAGCACCAAGAGGACGAGCCCGGCCACCATGAGAAGGCTGATGGCTAATGCTCCTCCAGTGAGCCAGATGAATGGATCGCCGCTCTTCCAAAATCGCTTCATAGGGAGCGATACCTTTGCCGGAGCTTCAGGCGGACCAGTTCGGCCAGGGTGTTCACGATGAATGTCATCACGAAGAGTAGGAGGGCTGCCAGGAAGAGGACCCGGAAAAGCGTCCCGCCATCAGGCGCCTCAGGGAGCTCCACGGCGATGTTGGCCGAGAGGGCCCGAAAGCCGTTGAAGATGCTCCAGTCCATCACCGGCGTATTTCCCGTGGCCATCAGGACGATCATCGTCTCGCCCACCGCCCGTCCGAAGCCGATCATGATGGCGGAGAAGATCCCCGGGCTTGCCGTTGGCAGAACGACTCTCAGCGCGGTCTGCCACCGGGTGGCGCCAAGCGCGAGCGAACCGGCCGCAAGGTGTTGAGGCACGTTGGAGAGCGAATCCTCGGCAATGGTAAAAATGATCGGGATGACGGCGAAGCCCATGGCGATGCCCACAACCAGGCAGTTTCGCTGATCATAGGTGAGCCCGAGGACATTCAAGAGCCAGCCTCGATAGTCGCCTGATAGCAACAGGCGTTCGATTGCCCCACCGAGTTGGAAGGAGATCCAGCCTCCGAGGATCACGATCGGGATGAGCAAAGCGACCTCGGTGCCCGCCTTGACTCGACTGCGGACGCCAATGGGAACGAATCGCCAGCACAAGACCGCGATCAGGATGAGGAGTGTGGTCACGATCGGCATGAGGAAGAGACCAGGAACGACCTGTTCGACGAGGGGTGCCAGCCAAAGGCCTGCCAGGAAGCCCAAGACGACGCTTGGAAGCGCAGCCATAATCTCCACGGTCGGCTTCACGATCCCCCTGAGCGTCGGGTGCATGAACTGGGAGGTGTAAAGGGCGCCCAGGAGCGCCAGCGGGATCGCGATGAGCAGGGCGTAGAATGTCCCCTTGATCGTCCCGAAGATGAGCGGGGCGAGGCTGAACTTTGCCTCAAAGTCGTCGGTCCCTCCAGTGGACTGCCAGACATAGGCCGGCGCGGGGTACCCTTCGTACCAGATCTTCCCGAACAGGCTCCCCCAACTGATCTCGGGGTGGGGGTTCTTCACGGTCCAGTGCGAGAGGCCCCCCTTCGCATCAACCGTCATGACGCCGTCGGCCTTGGGGGCGAAGGTGGCGGCGCTCAGTCCCACATCTGCAGCCTTGAGCGTCAGCAAGGTCTTGCCTGTGGTTCCATAGTGGATATGGATGATGCCGGAAGCGTCCGCCGTCACAAACCCCTTATCGCGACGGGACGGGGCGAAGGCGACGACGGGCCCCGTGTGGGCCAGAAAGTCATGGACCTTCGCCAGGCGCTGCCCTGTACTATCCGCCTGCGCGAGCTGCCAGGAACTGACGCCACCCATCGTATCACCCACCACCAGGGTGCGGTCCCCGATCAGGAACCCCATCGTGCGTATGCCGATCCCGGGTCGGATCGTGGCAGCGGTAATGCCGGCAACCTTCGGGTCGCTCGGGTTTCTGAGGTCGACCCTGATGATCTGGCCGGACGAGGTGCCGGCGAACAGGTTCTCGCCGCGGCCATCGAGGAGGACCTGAGTGATCTCCCCCTCGACTGGCAGCGTGAGGCGTTGGCGTGACTCTTCCTTCGTGGAAGGACCGATCAGGGCCTTCGTCTCCTTGACGGTGACGAGGACGATAGCTTGTGGACCGATGGCAGCCGCTGTCATAGGCCCGTGGGGGGTGGAGGCGTAGGCGAGCCGGACGAGCGGATGCCGCTCCGGATCGACTGCGATCGGGTCGCCCGCCACCAATTCCGCTTCGACGCGGCGCCTTCCTTCCGGGAAGGTGACCGAGAATCCGACCTCAGCGGGGATCGCACGCCCATCCGAGAGTCCCAGCGCGAACGGGCCTCGTCCCAAGCCTGATGTCCCGACGACCGTGGCGCCGTGCAGTCCCTGCAGCCGGTTGGATGCCAGCAACGTTCCGTCCTTGACGGAAACGAAGTGTACGCCGGTGGCTGTCACCACGTACACGATCTCGCGGTATTCATCCACCCCGACTGCCAGTGGGGCCGAATCGAGGCTCGTGGTGAGTGCTCCCAGCAGCACCGCTGTGGGTTTCCTGAAGAGGGGATAGACCTCAGCGGCAATGACGAACAGGATGGCGAGAATGGAGACGATGATCGCCGCCCCCCCAAGCGTGACGACCCAACGGGCGAGGCGATCCAGCAGGAGGCGCCGCGCAATCTTTTCGCGCGGGACGATAACCGGGCGAGCCGCCTGCAGCGGCTCGCCCGGTGCGACAACCTTGGCGCTGTCCTCCATAGAGATCCTCAGTGAGCCATTAGAGCGCTTTGCTCAGCTCTTCCTTGGCAACGGAGTTCGGGATCGGAAAAAACCCGTCCTTGATCACGACCTCCTGCCCCTCCTTCGAGAGTACAAGCCTAATGAACTCACTGGTGAGGGGATCAAGGCGCTTGCCTGGTGTCCGATTGACGTAGATGAACAGAAACCGTGACAGTGGGTACTTCCCGGAATAGGCGTTGGCCGCGGTGGCCTCGCCGCACGTGCCGCCTTCTTTCTCGGCCAGTGGAACGGCCCGCACGCCGGCGGTGGTGTAGCCGATGCCGCTATAGCCGATGGCGTAGCGGTCAACGGCCACCCCCTGGACGACGGAGGCTGAGCCCGGCTGCTCCTTCAGCTCATCCTTGTAGTCGCCGTTCTTCAGCGCGTGCTCCTTGAAGAACCCGTAAGTCCCGGAGGCCGAGTTTCGACCGAACAGACTGATCGGGCGATTGGCCCAGTCGCCGGTCAAGCCAAGCTGACCCCAGGTCTTGATGTCTTCCTTGTGTCCGGAGCGCCTGGATTTGGAAAAGATGGCGTCCACTTGTTCAAAGGTCAGACACTTAATCGGGTTGTCCTTATTCACAAATACGGCCAAGGCGTCCACGGCACTGCGGAGCCCGGTCGGCTTGTGGCCGAACTTCTTTTCAAAGGCATCGATCTCGGTCTCTTTCATGGGACGAGACATGGGACCGAGTTGAGCGGTGCCGGAGATCAGTGCTGGCGGAGCCGTGGAGGAGCCTTTTCCTTCGATCTGGATCTTCACATTGGGGTAAAACTTGTTGAGCGTTTCGGCCCAGAACGTCATGAGATTGTTCAAGGTGTCCGATCCGACGCTCGAAAGGTTGCCCGAGACGCCGCTGACCGCTTTATAGTGCGGAAGTTCCGGGTCCACCTTTAAGACTTCGGCAGCACCGACCGTAGACCATAGCAAGGTCGCGCCCATTGTCGCCGAAAGCAGCAGCGAAAACACATAGCTTCTTCCCCTTTTGCCATTCTTCTGTGTGACCATTCTTAGCCTCCTTTTTTTAGACTCTATCAGGTGGATTGTGACTGTCGCGTTACGTCTATGTTACAACTATGTTACATCACTCATGGGACCTTGACCTTGCTCTCATTCCTCCATTTGGAAGAGTGCGCGAGGCGTAGCTTGGCATCTTGCTGTGGGATGGTGACAGCGACAGGCTGGTCACGAAACCTGTAGCCAACCCCTCGCACAGTCTCGATATATCGCTCTGATTCGGATCGCTCGGAGAGTTTTGTTCTCAGCCGGGTCATGTGAACATCCACGGTCCTGGGTTCGACGAACCCCTCCTCTCCCCAGGCAAGGTCGAGAAGGCGATCCCGGCTAAGGACTCGCCCGCGATTGGTCGCCAGCGCATAAAGCAACCCAAATTCTTTAGTGGTCAATGGAGCCACCTTCCCATTAACGGTGACCTCGAAGCGACCCCGGTCGATCCGCAGTTGACCGCTCTGGATCACCTCCGGCTGTTGTGGATCTTGTCCTGAATCCCTTCTTCGAAGGACCGTCCGAATTCTCGCCATCAACTCTCGTAGGCTGAACGGCTTGGTGATATAGTCATCTGCTCCCAACTCCAACCCAAGAACTCTATCCGCTTCGTCTCCGCGCGCTGTCAGCATGATCACGGGTGTCTGGCTTGTCACCCGATCTTTTTTCAGTCGACGAAACACTTCCCACCCTTCCATCCCAGGGAGCATCAGGTCCAGAAGGACGAGGTCGGGTTGGATCTCCCGGGAGCGCTGGAGCCCGGCCATCCCTTCCTTCGTTACAACCGGTTGATACCCTTCCTTGGAGAGGTTATACGCCAGCAGCTCGGCAACGTCGCTCTCGTCCTCGATAATCAAGATCTTCCCGGCGTTCACATGCCGCTCCCATTTGCTTGTCGCATCATCACACATTTAGTGGCGATGATCATTTTCCCCGCTTGGAGTCGCTCAGAAGAGAGGTTGCTACCCCAGATTGGCTCATCGCCGTCCCGTCCCCGAGCGAGGGGGAGCTCCCCGGATCAGAGACGGCGATGAGCTTCCAGGGCGACGTGTATAGCTTGCTCAAATACAGCGAGTTACCTCAAATCCACAGCGCTCGTCGCGAGTGAAACCTGCCCTCAATCTGCCGATTAGAACTGGAATTGCACCTCGGCGATCCCCTCGTGCACCAGTTCACCATGGGTGCTATTGCTCACGCCGATGACATTCCGGCCTGGCCGGACATCGGTGAGGATGTAGTTCGCCCGCAACCGGACGCTGGGGTTGACATACCAGTTCAAACCGAGGGTGCCGGAGCGCATCTCCATCGGCTGCTCCTTGTGGGCTGAGTCAGGCGCAGTAAATGCGTCTTTGTTGTCATCGACCCGCAGGTGCTCGTAGCGGCCGATGGCCAGCAGGCCACTGCGCTTGGTACCGAAGATCCAGTAGCCGATCGTCCCATAGCCACCCTGCATGATGAGGTGATCGAGGTTCGTACCGCCGGCGCCCAATGCGTCGCGCTCCTGCGAGGCGTAGGCGTACTCCCCTTTGATGATGAATGGGTACAAGTCGAAGACGAGGTCGCCGCCGCCGGTGACACGGTCGCCGTTGATCAGGAAGCCGTTCTGACTCGTACCGCCGCCGTCGCCTCCCAATTTCCACCCGGTCGCCTGAACAGGGTTAAAGCGGTGAAAGCTTCCAGCAACGGTCGTGACCCCGTTTGCATCGGTCGCCCCTTTCCCATTGACGACCCGAAAGGTACGATGATCGGCATTCAGCCCGATGGTGAGATTCCCGAAGGGCATCTGGGGTGCAAAGGTAAATCGACCGGCGAACGCTTTAGCACCGTCGTTGTCGATTCCCCCAGGGCACTGATCGACCCGGCCGCAGCCGTTATAGATCGAGACCCCATAGTAGACAGGCACGGTGGCGAGTTTCAGATTGCCTTCGACGGTGGCGCCAAGCTGCTGCTCCGGGGACAGCGCTCTGGCGATGACCGCCCGCTCGGCGAAGTCCAGATCCCGAGAGGTGGTGAGCATCTCGAGACCGAACCGAGGCTTGTGCTGCCCGACGACGACTTTCGCCCACGGGGCGTACGTGTAACTGACCCAGCCCTCTTCGAGCCGCGCACTGCCGGTGATGTCCTGCTCGATAAAGAAGCCGAAGTCGTTGAAGACTTGGCCGCTCACGATCAACCGGGTGCGGCGCAGCCGAAATGTACTCGGGTTGTGCCGAGCTATCCCTGCCGCCTTGTCTGCAGCGGGGAACTCTTCTTCATTTCGTGACCCTTCAACTTGCATCCAATTCTGGATGAATCCACGCAGGCTCAGGTTGAACTGACCGTCGGCGGACTTCAGGAAGAACCCCTTGCCGGGCTCATACCCGGTGAGCAGGGACGAGGCTGCGGTCTCAGCGGCCTTCTGCTCCACCTCCATCACGCGCCTGTCGATCTCTGTCTGCTGCGCGGTCCGGTCTTGCCGTAGGCGGTTCATCTCCTGCTGCAACTGCTGCAGTGACTGCTGCTGCGTCTCAAATACCAGTTCGAGCTCCGTGAGCTTGTCGGCCCACGCCCCCACCGGAGCAAGCAGCAAGGCGCTGCCCACGACGATAGTACGAACCCACCACTTTCTTTGATCCATGATTCTCCTCCCTGTGCGTCATTAGGTTAACCATCGCGCTCCCGAGTTCAGAACGCTTTGTTGATGCGGGGCGCTGAACCAACCCCGCCCCGGTCCCCTGCATGGGGTGATGCGGGCCGTTCTGGCCCGTGGACGCGCTACGCTTGTAGCGCTCGTTGAGTTCAGGCCGATCGCTTCAGGGGCAGGTCCGGCATCCCTGAGGCCGCTTGCCAGAGGTCGTCGTACAGCTCGTAGACCTGAAGGAAGGGGTTCCGATCGAACTGCGCCAGAAGGTGGTCTCGAAAGGCGCACAGCCGGAGGGTGCCGCCCTGCGCCGTGACCTCCTGACGAATTGTCTCTAAGACCCCCACTTCCGGGATACCGATCTCGCGCAGCCCGGCCAGGTAGAGGATGACTTTCACGCCGGGGCGCCGGAGAAACGGCGAGAGGACTCGGCGTGCCCTAGCCGCCTCGTTGTCTTTCGCCTTCCCATCAAGCTTGATAATCAGACCCCCCTTAAACGCCTTGATCCGGTATCGCATGCTCCGCTCCTCCTCACTATGGGTGAGCCGCCTGCGGTTGCCTGCTGATAAGGCGGATGCTGACGATCAGCGCCCGTTCTTCCCTGCTATACGTGATGTGCTCAATAGTCCCATCGATGGGACTCAAGACGACCTGACCATCAAAGTATGGAGAAAAGCCCAACAGGTCACCCCTCTTTACCTGGCCTCTTGCGACAAGCCGATCGTAGGAACTGGTATCAACCTTCAACGTAATCACCACTTGATCCTCCTTTCTTTTTGCTGGCATCCTAACCGTGAATTGTTACGACTGTATGAAGGATCGGTGACGCCAGAGTAAATTTGAGGCCTCGCGCTTGGTGGAGATCCTTGGTGACGAGGCAAGTGATAATAAGGACTACGGCGAAGAACTGGAGATTCCGACCCGCTGGCTGACGTTGGAGCGGTTCGATCGACCTGAGGTGAATCGGCGAGTGAAGCCGTGATTTAGCCCTTTCACGCTCTCTTCCTGACGGCTGCCAGGAGCGAGCACGTGGCTCATTGATCGAGGTCTAGAACTCTCGCCGGGAAGTCGGTTCCTCTCGTCCAATCCCCCATGGAGAATCCCCGGAAGATACTATCGTTTGTGGGGAATCGACGCCATATAGAAGCCGGCAGAACGGCTGCGGTGTAACGTCACGATCAAGATACCATGCAGTGACTTGATGATCGATTGCGCCTCCCTCGATGGTCGGATTACTCCTGGGCCCTGAATTTACGCCCTTGTTATTTTGGTCGAAATCCGCTCGTAGCACTCGAGAGGAGCCCGAATTTTACACCAATGCAACAATACGGTAATCCTCGTGTAATAGTAGCCTGTTTTACTGGGGCCATGAGAATAGCCTGTCCAGAAGGGGAAACAGAAAAACACAGTCGCGAGATGGCGTGTCCGACATGCAGTTCAGAGGCCGTATACAAGTATGGACGGGCATGGACCCAAAAACAGCGGTTCCGATGTCTGATGTGTGGCAGGCAGTTCACGCTTGGCAATCGAAAGACCACACCCGCCAAGAGACCTCTCTGCAGCAGGTGCAGCAAACCGATGCATATCTATAAAAGGGAAGGGAACGTCATCAGGTTCAGATGCTCCGGTTATCCAGGCTGCCGTGGCTTTCAGAAACAGTGAGCGAGGAGGTGTGACATCAGCTACTATATCCACGACATACCCGGAAGGCTCAGAGTGAGGACGCCCGTGATCCAGCGCAATCACCGTCTGGCCCAGGAGGTCTCCAGGCTGTTGGCTATGCTTCGTGGAATCGACACCGTTACTGTAAAGATCGCCACGGGGAGTATTGTCACACACTATAACCCGAGGGTAATCCGGTCGCGAGAGATCATAGACACCCTGACCCGGGCCGGTTATTTTGATCCCAGCAAGGCGATCACCCACGATGACTATCTGCATGCAGCATGCGTAAAGACTGGCGAGGTGGCGTGGAAGGCCTTCTTCGGGGCCTTTGTGGATGTGGCGATGGAAGGATCCGCATTGTCGTTCATCGCAATCCTGCTATAGATAGCGATTACTGATCAGATCTGACACCCTGTCACTCCTACCCTTCAAATACGATCCTCAGACAGCCCCCCCCACACGTACCGAGCTTGGCTTCAGTCCTGAGACATACCGCGGAAGGGCGATGGATTGTAATAGCGAACATTCACGTTAGCCCTGCAGAACACAGATCTTATCGGTGACCTCCCAGGGAAGTCCAATGTCCATCCGCCCCACATGTCCATAGACGGCCAACCTCTTATAAAACCCGCCTTTGATCAGGGAGGGCAGATAGCGCAGATTGAACTGCTTCATGATCCCCGCGATCCGAAAATCGATATGGTTCTCAAGGAACTGGGCGATGCCGGCATCCGGGAGCTTGCCCGTGCCGAATGTCTCTACCTGAATGCTGACAGGCCGTGAAAGGCCGATAGAGTAACTTAGCTGGACTTCGCATTCTCGAGCCAACCCCGCAGCCACCACATTCTTGGCCGCATAGCGGGCGATGTACGCGCCGATACGATCGATCCGCATGGGATCCTTTCCGCTCAGAGCCGCACCACTGTGTCGTGAATACTCCCCATAGGTGTCGATGGCATTTTTTCTGCCTGTGAGTCCGGAATGGACAGAGGGCCCACCGACAATAAATGGACCGTCTGGATTGATAAATATCCTGGTCCTGTCATCCGTCTTGATCTCCTCTTCCTGGAGGACCGGGTGGAGAACCATCTCTCTAAGATCCTGTTCCAGCCTTTTCAGATCGGGACCACCGGCTGCCGAGGGTCTGCCTTGGCTGGCAATGAGCGTGATGCTGTGAATCCTGCAGGGTCTGCGATCTCTGTACTCGACGCCAACCTGCGTCTTGCCGTCAGGAGAGAGATAGGGGAGGAGCTTTTGGAGCCTCACGGAAGTCAGCCTCCTCGCAAGCCGATGGGCAAGCCAGATGGGAAGCGGCATGAGGGCAGAGGTCTGATCACAGGCATACCCGAAGACTGTCACCTGATTTCGCACCGGGATCTGCTCTATCTCCTCGTTAGACAGACACCTTTCATCGAAAGAGTCGGACTCCTCAGCGGGTAACTCTTTGAGACTTGTCAGGATACTGCAGGTCTTTCCGTTAAAGGAGTGTTCCGCATACCCTACCTGGTTGATCACCTGTCTGGCGATGTTGGCGAAGTCAATGGAGGCATTGGTGGAAAACCTGGCTGCAATAAACACAATGGCGGTCGAGACCGCGCATTCAGCGATCACCCTTGAACACGGGTCCCGCTGAAGGATGTGATCCACGATGGCATCACTGATCTGGTCGCACAGCTTATCGGGGTGCCCCTCTGTCACCGATTCGGAGGTAAACATAAAGTCCGCCTTCATTCGCGATCACCTCATAGTGCCGGGCACAGTGCCGTGTGCGTGCTCGTAGACGGTTCAATGCGAAGCTTGGCGGCCTCGTTGACCAGAAATGGGATCAATGCGCCCCCTCCTACCACAAGGCAATCCACCACCCCGAGAGGCGTAATGCCCAGGAGGCTGCGGAGTCCCGGCGTAGTCAGCGCAGCGGCCTGAACGGCAAACGATCCTCCCAGTGCGAGCTGGAGGTACCGGTTGGGGGGCAGCGGAGTCTGGGCGGTTAACGGATCATAGATACTGTGCCGCTCTGAGCGGCAACTGACGGCGTGCAGGAGCTGTCCCAATACCAGGCTCATAAAGGCCATGGTGCCGGCCTGCGGCCCCACACCATATCTCAGGATGCCATACCCATAGGCCCCCATCGAACCTGCAGAGAGCAGGCTGGCCTCATACGCGATCGTCTTGAGATCGGCGGTACTCAGGATCGGTTCGTGTGGATTGCGGGGTGGACGGTTCAACACGTCAGGCTCGGGCGGCTCAAGGGCAAGCGCAAGCCCTGGGAAGATATCCGAGATCAGATTAATCCACAACAGTTGCATGGGGTTTAACGGTTCACCCAGTCCTGCCGCCATGGAGGCAGACATCACAAGGAGTTCGCTGAGGTTTGTTGCCAGGAGAAAATGGACTGATTTCCTGATATTGTTGTAGATAGTCCTGCCGTGGCTGATCGCCACCACCAGGGTCTCAAGATCGTCGTTTTCCAGAACCACATCCGCCACCTCCCTGGCAACATCCGTACCGGTGTGGCCCATAGCGATCCCGATATCGGCGGCTTTCAGGGCCGGCCCATCATTGATTCCATCCCCGGTCATCGCAACGACCCTCCCTGCTCTCTGAAGCGCCTGGACGATCTGAAGTTTATTGGCAGGGCTGACCCTCGAGAAGACGTGAACCCTCTTCGAGAGGGCCTTCATGACGTCGGCATCCACTGTCGCCAAGTGGGTAGAGTCCAGGATTTCGAGCGACTCGTCTCCACCCAGATTCAGTGTCTTGCCTATGGCGTAGGCCGTGGGGCTTTGATCTCCGGTGATCATCACGGTATCGATCCCTGCCTGGTGAAACAGGGGGATCAACTCTTTGACCCCTTTCCTGATGGGATCAGCCATGCCCACCAACCCGAGCCAGATCAGCCCATGTCCGGCATGACACTCATCCTCGGCATGATCCGAGTGAACATACGCGATTCCCAGGACTCTGAGTGAATCACCAGCCATGCGCTCATTCTCGACCTCGATAGTTGATCGTGTCTCCTCAGAGAGGGGAATCTGTTGTCCGTCTTTCAGGTACCATTTACACATGTCTAAGACCTCTCGAGGACTGCCCTTCACAGCCAGCAGTCGCGCAGAAGAATCCGATCGGTGGAGGGTGGACATGTAGTTCCGATTCTCGGAACGTGGCATGATCTTTATCAACGGATACCTCTCTCGGATTTTCGGGACATCGATCCCTGCACTGACGGCCAGATGGACTAAGGCGTTCTCCGTGGGGGAGCCTGTCAAGACAGATTCCCCTCCGAGGACACTCACCACCGTTTCATTACACAACACCGAGATATGGATCAATCGCAAAAGTTCGTCGCAGGTAAATGGGTCGATCGGGGCCCCTCCTGAGACGAACCTGCCCTCCGTGATCGTGATCGTGATGGGCTGCATGCTTGTATGGATGACCACCACCGACATCTGGTTCATGGTGATGGTTCCGGTCTTGTCCAGACAGATGGTCTGAACTGCACCAAGGGTTTCCACCGCATGAAGATGCCGGATCAGGACATGGTGTCTCCTCATATTCCTGATCCCCAAAGCCAGCGTCGTAGTGGCCACAGTGGGCAGGCCTTCAGGGACAGCAGCCACTGCCAGCGAGATAGCGATTTTGAACATCTCGACGAAGCCGTATCCGCGGAGCAGGCCGATGGCAAAGACCAGGATACAGACGGAACCACCAAGCAGTACCGATTGGTTTCCTATCCGGATGAGCCGTCTTTCCAGAGGGGTTTCAGGCGGTGACGCCTCGCCGGTCAGGGTCTGAATCTGTCCCATCTCCGTCATTCCCCCTGCGGCTACCACCACGGCAAGCCCCTCACCTCCTGTGACCAGGGTCCCCATATAGACCATATTGATCCTGTCGGCCAAAGGAACATTGGTGGCAGGCATCGATTCCGTAGTCTTGAGCACAGGCATATTCTCACCGGTGAGGGCCGACTCATCCACATACAGATACCGGCTCTCCATGAGCCTGGCATCCGCTGTGACGTAGCTTCCAGGTCTGAGCGCCAAGAGATCCCCGGTTACCACCTCCTCTGCACGGACTGCTTTGGGAGAGCCGTCCCGGATGACTGTCGCAGAAGGGGTCACCAGTTTCTTGAGAGAATGGAGCGTGTCCTCCGTCTGACACTCAGTGACATAGCCGATGGCGGCATTGATGCACACCACCCCGAGGATAAACAGCGCATCAGCAACCCCCCCGGTCACTAAAGAGAGGGCGGCCGCCGCGGCAAGGAGGGCGACGGGAAGCGAGGCAAACTGATCGATAAGGATACCGAATCGTGAACGACGGATCGTATCCGGCAGGACATTCGGACCATATCGCAAGAGGCGTTCCCGCGCAGACTCTTCGGATATTCCTGATCTTGTTCCATCCAGAATCGTGAGCACCGAATCGATCTCGAGGGCATGCCATGGGTGGGCCGCCTCTCTTCTGACGGCAGACGCGGCAGGAGCAGCAGGTCTTGCCACACGCGGGGGAAGCTTGCCGTTGAACGGCTGGCACCTATACACCGAAACGATACCCTCGACAAGGACGGTAACCGTCTCGGTGGTATGGTCCGAATTGAAGACGATCAGGAGATTGCCGGTCAGGACGCTTGCTGAGACATTACTGATACCCTTGATCTGACAGAGACGAGATTCGAGGTACCCTTTGAGCATTCGAGAGCGATAGAGACCTCTGACCCTTACCCTGATCCTCCCCTTCACCAGAATGTGTACAGCCTGAACCACAGGGAGACCTCTGAAAGAAGTTGTCGTGATCGGAGGCAGGAACCTGGCATAGATAAGGCAGCCTTTGAGCGACGTCAGCCTTATTTACTTTTTACGCGGCTCTTGGAGATCGTTGGCGATCCCGATGACTTTAGTGATGGCGACTCTGGTGATGGTGGAGCGGACACGTTCGCGCCCGATCTTGGGAGTGCCGCGCTTCCGACCTCCTTCACGCCCTCCACGACACCAAGCAGGATGTCTTTCACGGCCCTGACGGCGGTCTGTCCGATGCTTGCTGCGGCCTCGATGGCCCCGGTAACGGCTATCCCGGCAACATTCCCCGCGTTGCCACCTGTCTCTTTTACGGCATCAACAACCCCATCCACAGCGCTTCTGGCTACGAGTGCGATGTCCGCCCCAATCTCGGCCGCTCCAGACACGGCGGCCTTCACGGTCTGACCGGCAACGCTCATTGCATCGCCTCCTACATCACGAACGCCCATGATGACCCCTTTGGCGACATTCTTGGTGCTCATGACCAGACCTGTACCGACTTCCTCGGTAGCTTGGATCGCACCCTTGACGACATCCCGCGTGAGGCCGATGGTCTCACCGGCCACTCCTCCTGTCGCTTTGAGGGATTGAGAGACGGTATTTCGCACAAGGCTGACGATCTCGGCCTCGATCTCATTGATCCCCTTCAGACTCTGGATGATCCCTTCTTTCACTGTTATACCGGCCTTTCCGATCGATTCAGATGTACCCGATCCACCCTTTTCACCCTCTTTGTCGACCATCGTTAATCTCCTTTACGGTAGTTTTCTCCGTGTGGCTGCCGTGTTGTTTTCGCGTTGCCGGTCCTTGATGAGGCTGTAGACATACCACAGTGCCGATACGGCGGGAATCATGATATTGCCCCTATTCAGTTGAACAATGGCGATACCGAGCAGTCCCAGTATGGCAAGCATCCCGGTATCGATCTCGCCACCTGTGAGGCCGCCGACCTTTCCTTTAGTCTCTCGAAGGGTTTGTTCAAGCCCCCCAGACACCGGCGTATGGTCAGGGGGGGATACCCTCAAGCGAAACAGGTTGTTGAATTCGCTATACTGAGCGACCAGCGCAAGGTCTGATGCCGGCAGGTCCAAGGTATGGGTAACAAGTATGCTCCCTGTCAGGGGGTTCGCCTCGACCCTCTGAATGCCTGGCAGTTCCGACAACCCCGCCAGTTTCTCCTTCAACGAAGAAAAGTAGGCCGAATCACCCTTTCTGTCGGGGATCTTAATCCTGACCCTTCCTCGAGTCGCATGAGTGATGTAGGCATCTGAAAGCATCAGGCTCCCCTCCCTTTATGCTTCAGATCGAGCAGTGTCTGACACCACAGACCCGGTGTCTGTCGGGACCTCAGCCAATTCCGCCTTGGCCTCTGCTACCAGGTCCTCTACGACCTCTCCCGCCTCAGCGACCATCTCCTGACCCTTTTCATAGAGAATGAAGCCACCTTTAATGGTGCTCTTTAACAGGGGTTTGACGAGTGCTGCAGCCAGAGGGACAACGACAGGGGCCAAGATGGCCGCACCGATACCGATGGCCAGCCCTGTCACGATGTTCCCTTTCAGCCCGTTCCCCAGTAGACCGTTATCCAGTAATCCCATGACGATCCTCCTTCTCCTTGAGATTTGACAATACAATCATGTTGTCATGCTACGCTTCCCGAGGAGATCGTGTAAACAACTTCATTCATTACTTACCTCTTGCCAGCACCTTTTTTATTCCGGCAGATGGCGTAAGAGCAGGAGAGCAGCGCCACACCGGCTGATACATCGGGATAGCGCTCACGCCTCTCTCTCACACACGTCAGGCCCCTGTGTACCCCGCCTCGGAATTTACGTCAGAGAAACCCGGCCGTAATCGAAGCGTCACAATCCCTCCCTACCATATGGGAAGGGTAGAATGTCTGATCCATCGCTCACGGACTTCATAACTATAAATATAGAGGTGTTGCCATGAAGCTTGTCCAGTCTCTCGAACTCCTCCATGCGAGTCTCCATATCCGTGAACCCCTGGAACTGCGTGAACGTCTCGATCGGATCATGCAGACCGCGCGGGATCTTTTAAAGTTGCGGCGCCTGACCCTGTTCCTCGCTGATCCCGAAGGGCCGTATCTGGGCGCAGTGGCCAGTACAGCCTTGAGTATGCAGCCGCGACGGATCCCGGTAACCGACTCAGAGAATCCTATCGTTCAGGCCTACCATGCCCGCGTGCCGGTCTTCTGGAATCCACAGGTGCCGACCGCCGTGGCGATTCGACTGCAGCCGCCTTATGACCAACCCATTGGACTGCCCTCTAACGGGTTCCTGAATCTCCCGCTTGTTGTGCAGGGACGAGTGATCGGCGTCCTGGGTGTCGAGCATCCGGAGGGTGGCTGGACCCTAGATCGTGAGACGATTCAGATGATGGAGCTCTTTGCCGCCCAGGCGGCGACGGCCATAGATCATGCCCGTCTCTATGAAGAGGCGAGACGGACGGCCGCTGAGTTGCAGCAAAAGGTCGAGGCCCTCGCGGACGCCCACGCGGCACTCGTGGAGTCAGTGCGGCTCCGGGCCATGGGGCAGATGGCCTCCGGTGTAGCTCACGATTTCGTAACTACTCAGGTACTGTAAGGCACACCTCGAGTCGCTCGTAAGATTTCGCTGGACTCGCCCCATCCTCTTTTGGTAATCTGGGAGTATGGATGGCGAAGTCCTGATCCAGGGACGCACTCTCAACCAGCAAGACCTTGACCAACTCCGGGATTTGATTGCTGCTCACCCGGAGTGGCATCGCAATCGTCTCTCTCAGGAACTGGCTCAACGCTGGAATTGGCGTACCCACACGGGTCGGCTTAAAGACATGGCCGCCCGTACCCTGTTGTTGAAACTCCACCGGCGCGGTTGGATCACATTGCCATCCCCTCGGCATCCACCCACTCACCGCTCTCCCTCCAATCCAGCACTCCCATGGCCAGAGCCCATCGAAACTCCTATCAGCGCCACCTTGCGTGAACTCACCCCGCTGACTGTGGATCTGGTCCAAGCTGGCCATCCACGTTATCCCACCGTCTCTCGCTACCTGGCGACCCACCACTACTTGGGCTACCGAGGCCCCGTGGGTGAGTCCCTCGCCTACCTGGCGCGCGACGGTCACGGGCGTGACGTGGCGTGCCTGCTCTTCGGCGCCGCCGCGTGGAAGGTAGCCCCCCGCGACCGTTTCATCGGCTGGGACCCCCCAACCAGAGCCCGACACCTGCATCTGCTCACCAACAATACCCGCTTCCTGATCCTCCCATGGGTCCGTGTGCCTCACTTGGCCAGCCACCTATTGGCCCTCACCCTCAAGCGTGTGAGCGCCGACTGGCAGGCTCGATATGGCCACCCCATCTATCTGGTCGAAACCTTTGTCGATGCCGAGCGCTTCCAAGGCACCTGCTACAAGGCCGCCAACTGGATTCACGTGGGCCACACTCAAGGGCGCAGTCGCCAAGACCGCGACCGAACCCTCTGCGTGCCGGTCAAGGACATCTATCTCTACCTCCTCGCCCCACGCTTGCGAGAACTCCTCTGCCATGTGGACCCGTAACGTACTCGATGGCCTGCCCAAAGCCAAACTGGTGGACATGGTCATGGACCTGGCAGAGCAAGTCCGTGATCTGCAAGCCCGTCTTGAAGCCCTCCACGCGCGGCTGGCCCTCAACAGCCGCAACAGCTCCAAGCCGCCCGCATCCGATGGCTACACCAAGCCGGCCCCCAAAAGCCTGCGCATCACAAGTGGACGCACGTCCGGTGGCCAAGCCGGCCATCCGGGCCATACCCTCCAGCCCGTCACACGCCCGGACCACATCGTCCCCCACCGGCTGATCCACTGCCCCTGCGGCTGCGGCGGTGACCTTCGTCGGCAGCCCCTGCTCCGCCTGGCACGCAGGCAAGTGTTCGATCTGCCTCCCCTGCGGCTTGACGTCACCGAGCACCAGGCCGAGGTCAAGCGCTGTCCACGCTCCGGACACGTGGTCTGCGCGCCCTTCCCTGCCGACGTGACGGCTCCCGCGCAATACGGGCCCCAGTTCGTCAGCCTCCTGGTCTACTGGCGTTGTCAGCAACTCATTCCGTTGGAGCGCATCACCCAGATGTCCGCTGACCTCTTTGGCCATCCCCTCAGCGAGGCCACCGTCCAAAAAGCGTCTGAGCTCGTCTACGAAACCCTCCCGGATTTCGAGTCCGACTTGGTGCGCAGGCTCCAGCAGGCCCCAGTGCTCCATACCGACGAGACCGGCCTGCGCGTGGCGGGCACGCTCCACTGGCTCCACAACCTCTCCACCCCGTTGTTGACCTGGTACGGCGTCCACCGCAACCGCGGCACAGCAGCCCTGGAGCACTTCGACATCCTCCCCGGCTTCCGGGGCCGCCTCATCCATGACTGCTGGGCCTCCTATTTCGACCTCGACTGTGAGCACGGTCTGTGCAATGCCCATCTTCTGCGCGAACTCATCTTTGTCGAGGAGCAGCTTCACCAGGCTTGGGCGGGACACATGCGCCAGCTGCTGCTCTCCATGCGCCAGTCCGTCACGGACCACACGAGACTTCACACCTCGCTGACCCCGGCCGAGCTGCGATCCTGGCTGCGACGCTATCGCGCCATCCTCCAGAAGGGATGGGCGGCAAACCCCTCCAGCCCAAGGGCTCCCCGGCAGCGCGGACGCCCCAAGAAGACCAAACCCCAAAATCTCCTGGCGCGACTGCAGCACCACGCCCATTCCGTCCTGGCCTTCCTTCACGATTCACGAGTTCCGTTCACCAACAACCAGTCCGAACAGGACCTGCGCATGATGAAGGTCCAGCAGAAAATCTCCGGATGCTTCCGCACCCTGTCGGGAGTACGCACCTTCGCCCGCATACGCGGTTACATATCCACGGTCCGCAAACACGCCGAACCCATCCTCCCTGCCATCGCCAACGCTCTCTCAGGCTGTCCCTTCATGCCTCGGGCACCTACCTTGACCTGAGTAGTTACACGATTTCAATAATATCCTGACCT
>Ga0209726_10003372_pt1 | contig 21876 bp, 25 predicted proteins | sample Subgrocontami54m_FD_187453 | JGI IMG/M metagenome (GOLD analysis project Ga0209726, IMG submission 187453) | Subsurface groundwater microbial communities from S. Glens Falls, New York, USA - GMW46 contaminated, 5.4 m (SPAdes) (version 3) | ecosystem: Environmental > Aquatic > Deep subsurface >... | reverse complement strand
TCTGCTGTTTCAGCGCCAGCTTTTCGGGCACCGCTTCGATGACCAGGTCGATGTCCGTGAAGCTGTCGAAGGTGGTCACACCGGTGACCAGCGTCATCTTCTTCTCACACTCGTCCTGCGTCATCTTGCCCCGGTCGACCCGGCGCTGATAGACCTTGCGGACGGTCTGCAGCCCCTGGTCCACGCGCGCCTGATCGACGTCTTTCAGGAGCACCGGCACGCCGCTGAAGCTGATCACCTGGGCGATCTCCGCCCCCATCGCGCCGGCCCCGACCACCGCCGTCTTGTAGATATACATCACACGCGCTCGAAGATGATGACCGCGCCCTGCCCGCCGCCGATGCAGGCGGTGGCCAGCCCCAGCGAAAGGCCGCGCCGCTTCATCTCATGGAGCAGCGTGACCACCAGCCGGGTGCCGGTGGCCCCGACCGGATGGCCCAGTGCGATCGCGCCCCCGTTGACGTTGGTGAGCTCCCGGTTCAGCCCCATGACCTTTTCGCACGCCAGGTACGTCGCCGCAAATGCCTCATTGAGCTCGATCAACTGGATGTCCTTCAGGGCAAGCTTGGCTTTGGTCAGCGCCAACGGCACCGCCAGCGCCGGCCCTAACCCCATGCGCTCGGGCTCCAGGCCCGCGAACGCGTACGCCCGGATCTTCGCCAGCGGCGTGTAGCCCAGCGCCTTCGCTTTGTCCGCCGACATCATCAGCACCATTGCCGCGCCATCGGCATTGAAGCAGCTGTTTCCCGAGGTCACTGAGCCGCCCTCCTTGAAAATCGCCGGATACTGGCTGAGCACCTGTTCGTTCAACCCCGGATTGATTCCCTCGTCCTGCGTGAAGGGCTCAGGCGGCAGATCGCGGCCCATGGCGCGCTTCGGCACCAAGACCGGCACCAGCTCGTCCTTGAACCGGTTCTCCCGCGTGGCGCGGAACGCGCGCTGATGGGAGAGCAACGTGAACCGGTCCTGATCCTGCCGACTGATGGAAAATTCGGCCACCAAGTTCTCGGCGGTCTGCCCCATGATTTGGCCGCAGACCGGGTCGGTGAGCCCTTCCCAGACCGTATCGATCATTTCGGAATGGCGCAGCCGTTTGCCCCAGCGCAGATCGCGGCTGACATAAGGAGCCGCGCTCATGCATTCGGTTCCTCCGGCGAGATGCACGTCGGCATCGCCGCACAGGATGTTCTGGTAGGCGCTAACGATCGCCTGCAGCCCGGAGGCGCAGTTGCGCTGCACCGTAAACGCCGGCACCTGCTTCGGCACGCCCGCGCGCAGCGCGATGACGCGCGCGATGTTGGGCGCATCCGAGCCCTGCGCCACGCAGCCGACCACCACCTCCTCGACATCGGCCGGCTTCAGATTCACGCGCCCCAGCAGGCCGCGCATCGCCACCTCGCCCAGGTGCTGGGCGGTCAGCTGCTTCAACGCGCCTCCGAAGACGCCCTGCGGGGTCCGGACCCCGTCGACAATGACCACATCACGCGCCATCACATCGCTCTCCTATGAAAAAAACGAAGAAAGGTGTCCCCCCATCCTACTGGCCGCGTCAGGGGTTGTCAACGCCGCGGGTATGCGTAATACGCTTCAGCTCAGGGAGATACTGCAACGCCACCTCTTCGCCGCGCCGGATGAACGGCTCGGGGTTGAAGAACTCAAGCCAGTGCGCTCCCGGCACGGTTGGGCGCAGGGTCAGGTCGGCCTCGCGGGAGGACACCTCCGCGATCTGGTGTTCCATGGCCTGCATGGAGCGCATGATGACGTCGAAGACCAGGGGCGACATGGAGCGGATCAGCTCCTGGCGAATGCGGAACCAGAGGCGGAACGGCAGGCTGCGCGAAGCCAGCTGCGCGTCCCGCTCGGCGCGGTGCCGCTGTTGCGCCTGCCGGTGCGCCGCCAACTCGGCCGTCGTGGGAAACACGTTGACGGCGATCACGCGGTGCGCGCCGGCGCGCTTCAGGACGCTCACGGGAACCGGGTTGACCACGCCGCCGTCGAGGCAGATCTTCCCCATGCGGGTCACCGGCTTGAAGATGCCGGGGATCGACACCGAGGCGCGGACGGCCTCCGCAAGCGAGCCTGATTCGAAGACCACTTCTTCACGCGCCATGGGATTCGCGGCGACAACCTTGAGCGGCAGCCAGGTGTCCTCGAAGGTTTTCCCCGCAAAATCCTGCTCAAGCCGCGCCGTTAGACGCGCCCCCTGAATCGGTCCGCCCGACAGCGGCCCCAGCACCAGCCCGAAGGCCACCGAGACGATGATCCCGAAGAGGATGCCGGTCCAGACCCCGCCCAGGAACCCGATCGCCACGGCGGAGACCGCACCCATGACGACGGCGAAAATCGGGATGCCCAGATCCAGGATGAAGAGGCGGCGGATGTCCCAGGGATCCTTGAACCGCAGCGCCATCTGCTCCAATTCCTCGGCGGAGCGCCCCGACGCCCAGAGCCCACCGACCAGCGCGCCGATGCTGGATCCGGCGATGATATCGATCGGGATTTTTTCGCGCTCGATCACCTTGAGGACGCCGATATGGGCCAGGCCCAGTGCTGCGCCGGATCCCAGTGCTAAGCCCACCAGCAATCCCCCCAGCTCTCGGGCGATGTGCCTGACGGTGACGGCGTACGGCGACCCGCGGCTCTCCAGCAGATGCGCGAGCTCCTCGCTCGTCAAACGGCCGGACGGCGAGGAAACATGCGGCAGGGTGAACGCCGTCGGCCGCTCAAGCACCTGTGTGATCTCGGCCGCGGTCAACCGCTCGCCTGTCCCCTCCATCATGTTCAGGATGATCTTCACGCGCTGCTCCAGGCCGCCCATGGCGCTCTCGAGCTGATGCAGGAGGGCTTTGACGCGCACGACGCGCGCCTTGTCGGCGTCGGTGACCAGATAGATCAGATCGGACTGCACGAGCGCCTTGATGACCCCCGGCTCCACCGCCACCGGCAGCTCGAGCACGATGTAGGAAAATCGGTTGGTGAGAAAACTCAGCAGCGGAGCGATGGTGCGCTCGCCGCTCGTCTCCGACAGCAGCTCGCCCGCGGAGAGCAGGCTGAATCCCATCGGATGGTGCGTGATCGCCGCTTCGAACGTTTCTTCGGAGTCCGCGCCGGGTGGCAGCGAGGGAGTATCGCGGCCGCTGCCCTCCGGACCGTACAGCCACTCCGGGCTGCCCTGCCGGCCGCTGAATCCCACAACGACGACTTCGCGTCCGGTCTCCCGCTTGAGCGACGCGGCCAGCGCCACGGCAAAGCAGGTTCGCCCCACCCCTTTGGCCGCGCCGTACACCGCCACGATGGTCGCTTCGGAGAACTCCGCCCCATGCTCGCGGGCGCGCAGCCGCTTCGAGAGCAGCCGGCTCAGATAGAGCACCAGCGAGGGGATCCGGTTGATGACCTCGTCGAAATCCTTCTTTTCCAGCTGCAGGACAAGCGTGTCGTTGAGCGCCTCGACCGTGGCGGAGTGCGTCTCGCCTGTCAGGAGGGAGATCTCGCCGAAGGAGTCGCCGTTATGCAGCACCGTCAGGGGTTTCTCCTGTCCCTGGGCGCCGGAAAAGACGCGCAGCCGGCCGGTGCTCACGATATAGAATGCATCGGCCGCATCGCCCTCGCGGTAGATATACTCCCCCTTCTTGTATTCGACCAGGCGGGTGCGATCGGCGATCAGGTGGAGCTGCTGCTCGTTGCATGCCGTAAACACCGGCACGCGCTTGAGGATGACGACTTTATCCTGCGGCCGATTCGGCTCGAAGGCGGTCATCGCAGCTCCTGCCGCAGGCGCGCCGGGTCATTGGCGAACAGCCCGTCCACCCCGAGGCGGATCAGGCGGCGCGCCCCAGCTGCTTGGTCCACCGTCCAGGCATGCACCCGCAAGCCGGCCTCGTGCGCCCTGGCGACGCGCGCGGCGGTCACGAGCGTGTGGTGGGGATGCCATGAGACGCAGCCCAGGCGGATGGCGCGGTCCAGCGAGCGGTCCGCATCGCGCCGCGTGATGAGCGCCCGGGCCAGGCGCGCACCCCGCAGGAGGCGGAGCAATCGCGCATCGAAGGAGGAAATGAGTAGACGAGCCTCTGCCCTGGCCTGACGGATCACCCTGAGCAGGCGCGGAATCAGCGCCTGCGGCGTCCGGGTGCGTTTGAGCTCCAGGTTGACCAGCACCGGCCGCGGGATCAGGCGAAGCGCCTGAGAGAGCAGCAGGATCCGCTCGCCGGCAAACCCCGAACCAAACCATGCTCCGGCGTCCAGCCGCTGCAGCCGGTGATACGGCATCGCGGTCAGCCGGCCCCGGCCATTGGTCGTGCGCTCGAGGCGGTCGTCATGGAAGACGACTAAGCGTCCATCGCGTGTCATCTGGACATCCAGCTCAATGCCATTCGCCCGCGCACGAACCGCCGCCCGAATCGCCGCGCGCGTGCTTTCCGGTGCGACCGCCGAGGCACCCCGGTGCGCAATCACGAGGAGGATGTGGGAACGGGACACGAGGAAGGAGTTCACTCCTGAGCGGTCGCCGAGGAGGCAGCGGCGAGGCGCTGCCGAACGAACCGCATGATCGCGGCGCGATCGCGCTCCGTCAGATCGGTGAAGAAGACGGCGATCTGGTACCGACCCCGGTCGGCATGCGCGACCAGGGGCTCCACCCGCACCACCACGCCGGAGCAGGCCACGCGCACGTGACGCGCGCCATTGGGCAGATCAAACTGGAGGGCGAGCTTGGTCATCGGAGGGAGAAACTGGTCCAGCATGCAGTACGCGCCCGAGGCGCTGAGGTTTTTGGTCTCCGCAACATACGCGCTCTTGCCCTCGCCGATTGTCAGCGAGAGCCGCTCGGCCACGCGGGGCGCGCGCCGCCGCTCTGGGGTGCTCATCCCGGCGGCCAGCGGAGGGCGCGGCCTCCGAGCAGATGCCAGTGGAGATGCCACACCGACTGCCCGGCCTGCGCACCGCAATTCACCACCAGCCGGTAGCCGGCCTGGGGCAACTGGTACTGCCGCGCCAGGCGATTGGCGAAGTGCACCGTTTGGCCGATCAACGCGGTGTGCGAGTCGGTGACGTCAGCCAGCGTGGGGATGTGCTCGGTGGGGATGACCAACAGATGGACCGGCGCTTGCGGGTTGCTATCCTTGAACGCGAGGAGCCCTTCTCCCTCCGCGACGATCTCCGCCGGCACGCGCCGCTCGGCGATGCGGCAAAAGAGGCACTCCGCGTCCCTCATGGCTCAGGAAGCGGCCGGGGCTTCCTTTGCGGTGCCTGCTTCAGGCTTGACCGCCACTGCTTTGGCCGCTTTTGCCTGCTCGGTGACCCAACAGCGCCGCTTGCAGAAGTACTTCCCGTTGCGATAGAACCAGGATTTTCGGTTCAGGCGCTTTCCGCAAGACGTGCAGGCAGCCGCCTTGGTGCTGATGCTCATCGACACCTCAAGGTGTTATCGGAGGAACGCGTGCAGACCGTGATAGACCAGGGCGAGGGTCAAGCCGATGGTCATGCCAAGCAGCAGATTGAGCGCTCGCGGATCGATGAAGTCCATGCGAGCATTCTAGACGCTGACCGCATGGATGGCAAGCAAAAAAGCAGGCCTCCCCCGACGGGGGAGGCCTGCTCAACCGACTCACCGTGTTGCGGCGTAGCGGGGATTACTTCAATACCCCCACCACCTTGGATACCATCACCACCGCAACAATGGTGAGAATTAACTTGTAGTCCCCAAGCGGGAAGTAGAGGCCGATGAGCGCCCCGACTGCGATCCCCGCGAGGACGTGCGTGTCGAACAGTTTGTCAAGTTTCATTCTCGGTATCACCTCCCTCTTCTAGACATCCGTCTAGATGAAGCGGTTTGTCGTTCTCCTTAACAACCCATCGCTTCAATGGAAACTATACCACATATTTGTCTAGTAAACAAGTGTCAGACATAACTCATTTATTATGAATGAGTTACAAGGAAGGTTTAATCTGAAATGGCAAGGGAGGATGTGGAGATTCGGTCGAGATAGGCAGACAAATGTCGTTTATTTTTCTGATCCATCTCGACAAATTGGAAGCCGGTTTCGAACTGCTCGCTCTGCGGAAGGCTCCTGAACCACGTGCTGCGCCCCTTGGCGAGCACCGGCTCCTGCCCTGCAGCCACCACCAGCTCAATGAGCACTTCGCTGGCCACCGGCAGGACCTGTTGCGTGAGGCACCGAAATCCGTCCACCGAGAGATCCTTGGTGAGCGTTTCCATTACATGAGGATCCCCCCCCACGCGGTGCAGCCGCACCGGCTGGTAGGCACGAACCCGCGGCGTCTGGCGGCGCTCCTGTAGCATCGTACTACCAGGCTACCCCCCGAAAAGAGCGCTGTCAAGCCTGATGGAGGATTTGCTTGCGCCGCTTCCCCGCCCTACGCTAGAATGGCGTCACGCTATGTATCTCGACTTTTTAGGCCTGCGAGAAAATCCGTTTTCCATCACGGCCGATCCGTCGTTCCTCTACCTCTCCAAGAAGCACCGTGAAGCGCTCTCCCACATGGTCTATGGGATCCGCGAACGCAAAGGGTTCGTGGAAATCACCGGCGAGGTGGGCACCGGCAAGACCACGCTCTGCAAGGCGCTCCTGCGCCATCTCGACGAGTCGACGAAAACCGCGCTCATCCTCCAACCGAGCCTGTCGGAACTCCAGCTCCTGCAAGCGGTCGTGCAGGATTTCGGCCTCAATCCCATGCAAGACCACAACCGGCTTGGGCTGTTCAATCAGCTCAACCGGTTTCTGCTCGAGCAGGCCGACCTGGGAAACAACATCGTGCTCGTCATCGACGAAGCGCAAAATCTGAGCTTGCGCGTGCTCGAGCAGGTCCGCATGCTGTCGAATCTGGAAACGGATAAAAATAAGCTCATCCAGATCATTCTGGTCGGCCAGCCCCAGCTGCGCGAGAAGCTGGCCTCTCCGGAGCTGGAGCAGCTGCGGCAGCGCATCGGCGTGCGGTACCACATCACCGCCCTCGACCGGGAGGAGGTGCACACTTACCTCGACCACCGGCTGCGCGTCGCCGGATCCAACGGCACGCTGGAATGGACGCCGGACGGCACCGAGGAGGTCTACCGCTGCTCAAAAGGCGTGCCCCGCCTCATCAACCAGATTTGCGACCGGAGCCTCCTCGCGTGCTACGTCTTCCGGGTCACGCGGGTGGATGAGACGATCGTCAGGCGCAGCTATCAAGAACTGACCGGACAGGTACTCGCGAGCTAACCAGCAAAGGAGGTCGGGTCATGAGCCTCATCGAAGAAGCGTTGCGTCGCGTGAAAGACCCGTTGATCGCCAATACGGAACGTGGAACCGCCAAGAAGGCGTCGCCCGCTCCGGCGGACGCCTCCCAGCCGCAGGCCGCCTCCGTACCCTCAGAGCCGTCGGCCCATTCGTGGTCCACCGCTTCGGCGTCCCCGCGCACTGCGTCCCAACCCCTCCCCTCCATTCCCTCGTCTTCCACGGCAAGCCCGACGTTTTCCGTCGCCGTCGGGGCTGTCCTGCTATGCACCGTCTTGTTCCTGGTGGGAGGCGTCCGCTGGATTGCCGGCCGGTTCGGTGGGCCGGCTGCCTCCGCGCCAACGAGGAACGCCGCTTCGCGTCCATCCGGCGCCATCGCACCTGCGGCCAAGGCGTCGCGCTCCCCAGCTGACGCGCCGGACGGCTTGATGCTCACCGGCACCGTGGAAGGGCTGGGGCAGCCGTATGCGATGATCAACGAGCAGATCGTGAGAATCGACGAATCGATCGGGGAGTGGACGGTCACCGCAGTCGGCGAGGGGACGGTGACGCTGCGCGACCGGCGCGGCAAAGAGATCGCTCTGCAGGTCGCGCGCTAGCGCACGTACTCCCGCAAGACGTCGGCCATGCGTGAGGGGTTGACTGCATCACTGACGACCACCCGGCCGATCCGGCGCATCAAGACCCACCGGGGGCGGCCGCGGGTGAACTTCTTGTCATACCGCAGCGCGCGCTGCACCGCATGGCGCGAGACGCCGATGGCGCGCGTGGGAAGGCCGGCCTTCCGGATCAGCGCAATCACCCGCTCGGCTTCCTCCGAAGTGCAGAGTCCTTCCCGCACGCTGAGTGCTGCGGCCGCGCACATGCCGATCGCAATCGCTTCCCCGTGCGTCCACCGGCGGTAGGAGGTCGCCGCCTCCAACGCATGGCCGATCGTATGGCCGAAGTTTAACTGCGCCCGCACCCCGCTTGTCTCCCGCTCATCCGCTGAGACCACGCGCGCCTTGATCCGGCAGGACCGTTCCACCATCACGCGCAGCGAAAGCGGTCGCAGCGCCACACAGCTGGCCAGATGCGTTTCCAGATGGCGAAAGAGGGCTGGGTCCGCGATCACGCCATACTTGATCACTTCCGCCAGCCCCGACCGTCGCTGGCGCGCCGGCAACGTGGCCAGCAGTCCGAGATGGCTCCAGACCAGCCTGGGCTGATAAAAAGCACCGGCGAGATTCTTCCCTTGCGGCAGGTCCACGCCGGTCTTGCCCCCGATCGCGGAGTCAACCTGCGCTAAGAGCGTCGTCGGCACCTGCACGTACGGCACCCCGCGCCGGTAGATCGACGCTACAAAACCGGTAAGATCCCCCACCACCCCGCCGCCGAAGGCCACCAGCACGGGCACGCGCATCGCAGCGGTGCGGGCGAGCTGCCCGAGCACGCGCTGTGCGACCGCCAGCGACTTCGAACGCTCGGACTCCGGCACCGCGATCGACCCGATGGTCCAGCCGGCCTGGCGCAGCGGGCCCAGGAGTGCGGCGCCATGGCGCGCCAGGAGGCGGCGATGCGAGATGACCCACCCGTGAGACGGCAGGCCTAACGCCTTGAGCTGGCGCGGCAGCCCCGCAAAGGAGTCCGCCAGCACAATCGGGTAGGAACGCGCGCCCAACCGCACGGGAATACGCATCAGCGGCCCGTCTCCAGCACACTTCGGGGAAACGTGATGGGATCCACCGAGAGCGCGCCGGTATGCGCCGGCCCCTCGCCGATCAGGCACCCGCGCTTCACGGCGCCGAAGGTCACCGTCGCCGTCGCTCGGATCGCCACCCCCTGCACCGCGCCGGTGTCTCCGTCAAGCCCTGAGGGAAGGTCGACCGACAGCACCGGTTTGCCCGCGCCATTGATGCGCGCGATGAGCGTGGCGGTCGGCTCCCGGACCGGTCCCCGCGCGCCGATGCCCAACAGCGCGTCAATGACCAGGCCGCAGGCGCGCAGCGGCTCGTCGAATCCCTCAAGGGCTGCAGGGGAAGTCACTTCCGTGATGGAACAGTGCAGCGCGGTCAGCATGGCGGCATAGGCGGCAGGCTCCTGGCGCAGCTCCCCCACCCGCCCGATCAGCATGAGGCGCAGGAGATAGCCGGACGCCTGCAGATGCCGCGCGGCCGCCAGCCCGTCACCGCCGTTGAACCCCGAGCCGCAGCAGATCAGGATGGGGACCGAGCGATCCGGCGCGAGCCGGCGTGCGGCGTCCGCCACCGCCAAGCCGGCATGCTCCATCAACAGGAGGCGGGGAATGTGATACGCGGCGATTGCCGCCTGGTCGATCGCCTGCATCTGATCGACGGAAACGGAACGCGAGGAGCCGGTGGACTGTTCGGGGAGAACGCGAGGAGGAGGAACCGCGCCTGGCACGGCGGCTAGGCCGCGGCGGCCGTGGGAGTCGCCGCCGCCTTCTCAGCGGTGGCTGCTTCTTTTTCCTTCGGCGCCGCCTTGCGGGACTTCAGCTTGAGCTGCTTGATCTTCGGCAAGCCCAGCACCGAGCGCCCATCGGGCCACTGCCCGTTGGTCATCAGGTGCCGCACGCGCTCGTGCCGCTTCATGACGTTGCGCAGCGTCCCGGAGGCGCTCTTTGAAGCGCGTAGAGAAGAATGGATGGACATCGGTTACAGGGTCCTCACAAAACAGTCGCCGTAGCGCGGCTTCAATGACGTGACCTTCTCACTGGCATGATCCTTGGATGGGAACGGTCCGACGTACACGATGGTCCGTCCGTCGCGCATGACCAGGAACGCATGTTCTCCGCGCGCGTGCAGCCGATCCAACTCTTTTTTCGCCAAACTCGCCTGCGTGTAGGTCACCACCTGCACCGCGTACCGCGACTTGCCGCTCGCCAGCTTCACGCGCGTCTTGGGCTTCGGGGCCGCGATCGGCGCCGTCGTCGAAGCTTTGACCTTCGCGTCCGCTTTCGCTGAAGCGGCCGGCGTCTTCTCCGGAGCGGCTACGGCGGCCGCCGCACGCGGCGTGGCGGCAACAGGAAGCTCGGCCGGCGGCGTTGGTGGTCGGCGCGTCAGCATCGGTTGCTCCCCGCGCACCAGCTCCTTGCCGCGCTCAACGCCAACGGCGAAGATCACCGTCAGCCCGAGCAATCCGCCGATGCTGATCAAGACTACCTGATCGTAGCGGAGGGGCAACCAGACGTGCCCCCAGGCCTCTCGAGCAGGCCGCCGAACGGATTGTGAACCCACCTGAAACAGCTCGAGCTGTTTCTCGCGATTCTCAGGGACCATCGAGGAACCCATTATAGGCAGCCGGCGCGCGCTCGTCAATCGGAATGGTGCGCGCGCCCGGCCCGATGCTCGGTGCCAGCCAGCAGTCGTTGGATGTTCGCGCGATGCCGCATGATGATGAGCGCCGCCAACGCGCCGCCGAGCAAAATATCGATAGGCCTCTGGCGCGCCGCGAGCTGGGCGACCGGGAGCGCGGCCGCCGCCGCCACCGAGGCCGCCGACACATACCGCCCCAGCAGAAAACAGACCAGCCACACCGCGCCGCAGACGGCGGCCATCCCCGGCAGCGTCGCCAGCAACACGCCGATGGTCGTGGCCACGCCCTTCCCCCCCTGAAAGTGCAGAAAGACGGGAAACATGTGCCCCACTACCGCCAGCAGCCCGCACCCCAGCGCGAGCGTCGGCTCCGTCGTCGGACCCGCCATCGGCGCAATCAGCAGCGCGGCGATCATCCCCTTAGCCGCATCCAACACAAAGACCACCTTGCCCAGCCCGCCGCCCGCCACGCGCGTGACGTTGGTCGCGCCGACATTGCCGCTGCCCAGCGTGCGCACATCCACCCGCTTGATCCATTTCACCAGCCAGTAGCCGGTGGGAATCGATCCGATCAGATACGAACCCAGCCACGCGAGCAGCACCCGGGTCATCGCCTGGCCACCGGACCCTTCACGACCAGCCGCAGCGGCACGCCGGACAGCCGCGGCTGCGTATGGAGCTGCTTGAGCAGATAGTGCTGGTAGGACGGCGAGAGCCAACCGACCGGCGCGGTCAGGACGTCGATGGTCATCGGCCGTCCGCGCCAGACGCGCGCCCCCTTGAGCTGAATCGCACGCCCCTGAAATCGGGTGGGCGGATGCGCGGCCCATGCCCGCTTCAGCAGCGCCAGACACTCATCATCCGACAGCCCGCCCCGCTGCATCGCAAGATGCACCCGGCTCGCGACGGTGAGGCTGCGTTTCACTTGAAAACCGGTCTTGGCGGAGACGGCTACGACCGGCGCATGCGCCACCGCCGGCAGCAGCCGGTGGATGGTCCGGGCCACCTCTTCGACGCGCCCCCTCTTCGCCAGATCCCACTTGTTCACCAGGATCACCACCCCGCAGCCGGCCTCGGCCACCTGGGTGATGATCCGCTGATCGTCGCGGGTCACCCCCTGCGTGGCATCCAATACGACCAGCGCGACGTGGCAGCGCGCGATCATCTCTCCCGTGCGCGCCATGGAAAACAGATCCAGCGGGCTCTTCACTTTCCGTTTATGGCGCAGACCGGCCGTATCGATGAGGGTCACCGGCGCACCGTTGAGCAGCATCGTCGTATCGATGGCGTCCCGCGTCGTGCCCGGCACCTCGCTGACCAGGACGCGCTCCTCGCGCACGAGCGCGTTCACCAGCGACGATTTGCCGACGTTCTGTCGGCCGACGATGGCGACGGCAAAAGCCGGCGCAGCCGAGGCCCGCCCGGCGGAGCCGCTGTTGGCCGCCGGCCCCGAGCCCGCAGGCACGCAGCGGGCCACCAGGCGATCCAACAGCTCGCCGATGCCTTTGCCATGGAGTGCTGACACCGCCACCGGGCCGTCCACCCCCAGCGCCAGGAACTCCGGCGGCACGACGGGCTGGTGGTCTAGTTTGTTGGCGGCCAGCACGACCGGCTTGCCGGTCTTGCGCAGCATCTCCAGAATCAGTTCATCCGCCGGCACCAGCCCCTGCTGCCCGTCGCACACCAACAGCACGCCGTCGGCTTCGTCGATCGTCTTGCGCAACCGCTGCTGAACCCGCTGGGCCAGCCCTTGGAGCCCTGGGGGATGCTCCCGCGGGGCGGAATTAAGACGCTGCAACTCCATCCCTCCGGTATCCGCCAGTCGGAGGCGGGTATTGCGCCAGATCAGCTGGCCGTCCAAGCGATCGCGCGTGGTGCCGCGCACGACCGAGACCACCGCTTTGCGGGCACCGAGCAGCCGGTTGAACAGCGTCGACTTGCCGACGTTGGGACGCCCGACAATGGCGATCAGGGGAGCAGACGGAGCGGACAAGGACGCGGACATGGGAGAGGCGGCCCGGAGGCAATCCGGCTAGCCGAGCACACGCACGCCCGTCCGGATGTAATGGATCCCGGAGAGGACCGTGAGCACCGCCGCCATGAGCAAGAGGGGTTCCTTGAAGGGCAGGTGGAGCAGCAGCACGACCACGACGAGCATCTGCGCGACCGTCGTGCACTTGCCCAGCCGGCTCGGCCTGACGTGCCACTGGCCCGTATTGACGAACACGACGAGCGCCCCGCAGACCAGGAGGACATCCCGGCTGATGACCACGACGTTAAACCACGGGGGCAGGCTGAGCCATTCAGGCAGGCCGTCGATCACGGAACAGCTGATGAGCGTCGTGAGGATCAGCGCCTTGTCGGCGATGGGGTCGAGCAGCGCGCCCAACTCGGTGCGCTGGTTCTGCAGGCGGGCGATCGCGCCGTCCAGCGCATCCGAGATCACGCCCAGGATAAAGAGGCCCAGCGCGAAGAACCGCAGCCAGTCGCGGTCCGGCGCGTAATAGACCAGGCAGGCGACGATGCCCGGCACCAATAAGATCCGAAGGATCGTGATCTTATTGGCTAAATTCATCTGCCCTATGGCTGGTCTTTGTAGCGCAGTTCCACGCCGTGGTTCGGGCAATACTTCACGTCTTCGCCGTAGAGCTCGCCGCCCACCGGGCAGAACTTCGTGCGCGCGGTAGCCACCGGAGTCGTCGCGGTGGTCGTCTTGGCCGCGTTATCCTGCATGGCATTCCCGACCATGGCCCCGCCGAGCGCGCCCAGCCCGGCGCCGATCGCCGTGCCGGCCCCAGCATGGCCGGTTTGGTTCCCAACGATGGCCCCCGTTGCAGCGCCCAAGGCGCCGCCGAGCACCGAACCCTGCACCCGCTTATCTTGCGCGGCCGTGCCCATGCTCTCGCAGCCGCACAGGGCGAGGGCGAGCAGCGTTGTTCCAAGGACAGCGGTCTGTTTCATGGATCCTCCTCCTTGTTCTCGATGACACAACCTGAATACTGTAGCACGAGCCGCGCCTCAGCGCAAGATGCGCCAGCGAGTGACCGGCCAAAAAATGCACATCGCCTTGCCGATCATCAGCCGCTTCGGCACAAACCCCCAGAAGCGGCTGTCATGGGACGAGGCCGAGTTGTCGCCAAGCACATAGTAGGCGCCTGCCGGCACCTGGACCGCCTGGCCGGCCGCGCCGTACGCCCCCTGGTTGTAGTAGGTGTTGCCCTCGTAGATGGGGGGTGCGTTCAGCGGCTGGCCGTTGACCAGGATGCGCCCATCGCGGATCTCCACCGTATCGCCCCCGACCGCCGCCAGCCGCTTGATGAAGGGGCGCTTCACATCTTCGGGAAAGCGGAACACCACGATGTCGCCGCGTTGCGGCGGCCGGAAATGGTACAGGAATTTGTTCACCAGGATGCGGTCCCCCTCGATCAGGGTCGGGTTCATGGAACCGGAGGGGATCTTGAACGGCGCCACGATGAAGGTCCGGATCGCCATCGCCAGCACGATCGCCCAGATGAGCGACTCGAGGTTTTCCCGCCAGGCCGCGCTCATCCGCGGCAGGCGCCAGGATGCGGACCTCGCCATCAGATTTTCAGCACCGCGAGAAACGCTTCCTGAGGAATCTCCACGTTCCCGAACTGCTTCATGCGCCGCTTCCCCTCCCGTTGCTTCTCCCACAATTTACGCTTGCGGCTGATGTCGCCGCCATAGCACTTGCCGGTGACGTTCTTCGCCAGCGGCCGCACGCTCTCCCGCGCGATGACATGGCTGCCGACCGCCGCCTGGATGGCCACCTCGAATAGCTGTCGCGGAATGAGCGTCTTCAGCCGCTCCACCAGCACCTTGCCCTTCTCATAGGCCTGGTCCTTCGCCACGATTGAGGAGAGCGGCTCGCAGATCCGGCCGTTCAGCAGAATGTCGAGCCGCACCAGCTTCGCCGGCCGGTAGCCGATCAGCTCGTAGTCGAACGACCCATAGCCGCGCGTGAGCGATTTGAGCTTGTCGTAAAAATCGATCAGGATCTCGCTGAGCGGCATCTCGTAGAGCAGCTTCACACGCGTCTCGCTGAGATATTCGGTGGACTGGTAGATGCCCCGCTTCTGCATGACCAAATCCATCAGCGCCCCGACCGACTCGGCCGGCGAGAGGATCACCGCTTTGACGAACGGCTCGGCGATCTGGTCGATACTTGAGGCGGTGGGCAAGTCGTTCGGCCGGTGCACCTCCAGGATCGCGCCGCCGTGCTTCGTCACCTGGAAGACGACGCTGGGCGTGGTCAGCACCAGCGCGACGCCGTACTCCCGCTCCAGCCGCTCCTGGACGATCTCCATGTGCAGCAGCCCGAGGAAGCCGCAGCGGAACCCCTGGCCCAGCGCATCCGACTGCTCGGGCTCGAACTGAAAGGCGGCGTCGGTGAGCGCGAACTTCTCCATGGCGATCCGCAGGGTCGAAAGCTCCTGCGCGTTCGCCGGATAGATGCCCGCGAAAACCATCGGCTTCAGCCGCCGGAAACCGGGCAACGGGACCGCCGCCGGCCGCCCGGTCTCGGTGACGGTATCGCCGGCCACCACGTCATGGGGGCTGCGGATGTTCGCCGTAAAGTAGCCCACTTCGCCCGCCTGCAGCTCGCCCACCGGCTCCGGCTGCGGCGTCAGCACGCCCAGCTCCTGGATCTCGAACCGCTTCTGGTTGCCCATCAGCGTCACCGACATGCGGGGCCGCAGCGTGCCGTTGAACAGCCGCACCGAGACGATCACGCCTTTATACGCGTCATAGCTGGAATCAAAGATCAGGCAGGACAGCGGTGCTGCCGGATCGCCCTTCGGGGGCGGCATGTCGTGGACGATCCGCTCCAGGAGCTCGGGCACCCCCCGGCCCTCTTTGGCGCTGGCGTAGGTGACGCGCACATCGTCGCGTTGCAGCAGATGCCGCAGCTCCACTTCCACGCGCTCCGGCTGGGCGTTCGGCAGGTCGATCTTGTTGAGCACCGGCACAATCGCCAGTCCGCGGTCCTTGGCGAGCAGGTAGTTGGCGACCGTCTGCGCCTCAACCCCCTGCGCGGCATCGACGACCAATACCGTGCCCTCGCACGCCTGCAAGCTCTTGGTCACCTCAAACGAAAAGTCCACATGGCCCGGCGTGTCGATGAGATTCAGCGTGTAGAGCACGCCGTCCTGCGCGCGGTAGAGCAACCGTACCGACGAGGCCTTGATGGTGATGCCCCGCTCGCGCTCCAGATCCATGTCATCCAGGAGCTGCTCGCGGAACTTCCGGTCCTCCACCCCGCCGGTGGACTGGATCAGCCGGTCGGCCAGCGTGGACTTGCCGTGGTCGATATGCGCCACGATGCAGAAGTTGCGGATGGTCGCGAGCGTCATGCGCCGGCCAAGCGGACTCCGAAATTGAGGAGCGGAGCGAGGCGGGCCTGCCGGGGCGTTTCCGCATAGATGCGCACGATCGGCTCGGTGCCGGAGCGCCGGAACAGCAGCCAGCTCTCGTCGCGGCCGACGAGCTTTACCCCGTCCAGCCGGTTGACGCTGGCGACCGGCTGACCGGCCATGGTCTCCGGCGCCTGGCGCTGCAGCCGCTCGAACAGCGCCTCGACCTGCGACATCTTCAGATGCAGGTCCCGCCGCCCGTACCACCAGCGGCCGTACTGCCGTTCGAGGCCGCTCATGAGCGCGGCGAGCGACTGCTTGGAGGAGGCCATCGCCTCGAGCAGCAGCAGCGCGTTCAGCACGCCGTCGCGCTCCGGCAGGTATCCTTTGACGCCGATGCCGCCGGACTCTTCGCCGCCGATGAGGATGTCCTCGGTGAGCATCAGCTTCGTCACGTGCTTGAAGCCGACCGGCACTTCGATCACCCGCAGGCCGAGCGAGTCCGCCAGCCGGTTGATCATCATCGTATTGGAGACGGTTTTCACGACCGCGCCGCTCATCCGCCGCGACTTCACCAGATGCGTCAACAGGACGCACATCACCTGGCCGGGATTGAGCCAGCGCCCATCCGGCCCCACGATGCCCAACCGGTCGGCATCCCCGTCGTTGGCGAGGCCGACGGCTGCGCGGCGGCGTTTCACCTCGGCCTGCAGCTCGGTCAGGTGCGAGGCGATCGGCTCGGGCGCCTGTCCGCCGAAGAGCGGATCCGGATCCCCGCGCAATGTCTCGACGCGGCAGCGGCCACCCGCCAGCAGCCCCTCGATCAGGCGGCCTCCGGCCCCGTGCATCGAATCCACGAGGACGCGCGTGTTCGCGCGCCGAATCAGCGGCAGGTCAATGAACGCTTTGATCCCCTGCAGATAGAGCGGCACCATGTGCACAGGCTTGACCATCCCCGCCGCCAGCGCCTCGTCATAGGGCAACCGCTGCACCGGATGCTCCCCGATCCGCCGCTCGATGGACGCCACCGTGTCGGACGTCGCGGAGCCGCCGTAGGACACTTTGACCTTCAGCCCGTTATAGATCGCCGGGTTGTGGCTCGCCGTCACCATGATGCCGGCCGGCAGCCCTTTGGCCACCACGTAGCGGCTCACGGCGCAGGTGGGCACGGCCCGATCGGTCACGTGGCTGCGAACGCCGTTGCCGGCCAGCACCTCGCAGACGACGCGGGCGAAATAGTCGGAGAGAAACCGCGTGTCATGGCCGACGCTGAGCGTGAGCGGAGGCTTGCCGGATGGCTGCGCCTCCTGCTTGAAATGTTCGGCGATCGCCTGCGTCACCAGCCGGACATTGTCCGCGGTGAACTCCTCCGCCATCACCGCGCGCCAGCCCTCCGTGCCGAACTTGATGGTCATTCCGCGCTCCTCATTACCTGGAACATGCTTGCGATTCACTCCTGCTTCAGAATTGCGTTGGATCAAGCCCCCAATTTCGAAAAACCTGTTCAGCGACTTTTTGAACAGTCGTCCGCTTGATTGCCTTCGTTCCATCGTATAGATACGCCTCACTGGTATCGGTCAGCAAGCGGCCTACCTGGCTCGCGTATTCCTTCGTGCCAAGCTGGCCTAAGGCGTAAGCTGCCGAAGCTCTGATATCAGCCTTCTCATCGCTTAACAACGGGATGAGCTCCTGCGCCTGCTCTTGCGCTCCGAGCTTAAGCAGAGCAAGGATGGCCGAGAGGCTGGTATATTTGTCCCTGAGGAGTTGCGCGATCTGAGGTGCGTACTCATGTGCTCCAAACTCAGCCAATGCCTTCGCCGCAAACCCTCTCACGCCATCGTCTTTGTCCGTGAGACACGTCGCGATCTGGGGTGCATACTCCGTTGCCTTCAGCCGCTGTAGTGTCTGAATGGCTTTCCGCCTTACCATCAGGTCCGCGTCCCTCAAACCTGCCGCAATCGTTTCCGCTTGCCCTTCCGTCCCAAGGGTCCCCATCATCTGGATCGCCCGAGACCTGATCTCCGGATTTGGGTTGTTCAATTGGCGCGACAGGCCTGACGAGACCTGGCTCCTTGTCTCGCCGGTCATCCCCTTTGCTTTCAGGAACTTCACCGCAATCCTCGCATCTCGTCTCACTGATTCAGCGGGATCCTCAAGGAGAGGGACCATCTCTTGCGCATATCCGACCGCTCCAAGATTCATTAATGCATAGATAGCTGAGCTTCTGACTTCAGGACGTTGGTGCTTCAGGAGAGGCGTAATTCGCGGAGCAAACTCCTCTGCATAGGCTTTCGACCGACGATCCTGGAACACCTGGGACGCATCTGCAACAGTTGTGGGGTGGAGAGCTTGCAAATCCACCAACGCCTGCTCCATTTGCAATTGCCACGCTGATATCTGTGCGGGAGATTGAACACTTTCAGTCTTTGTCGTAGGCGCCATTGCCGTCCCCAGGTGGTCGACGTTCTCCATAGGCTGTATTCGGTAGACGCCCTCCTGCTCGATCAGCCGCTTCCCGGTGGGACCAAGATAGTCGGCCTGAGCCGTGACTGAGCAGAGTTGGTTGCGCCAGACCACCTGCCCGGAAGGCATGTGCCAGGCTCGGCCTCCTTCGGCACTTCCCAAAGTAGTGAGGCACAGGATGCTCTCCAGCGCTCCAAGCGCCTGGAGGGTGACGCGCCGATCAACGCCATCTGCAACTTGAATCAGAGCTGGAATGGCGGCCTCCGCCTGCGGGCCCATGTGTTGCAGCATGCTGCACACCGTATATTGGGTGTCGCCATCCCCCTGCTCAAGTGCCTTAATCAGCCATGGAACAGCCGGTGCTCCGAAACGCGCCAGCGCCCCTATCGCAAGGGGTGTGCTTGAAAAAGCGCTGCCAGAAGAAGTCCGGGACATTGCCACATCAAAAAGAAAAGGGAGAGTGGTCTGGTCGCCGATATTAGCGAGTGCTGTGAGAAGCTGAGGTTGGAGCTGCCAGTTCCCGCGCCGATAGGTCACTTTGAGATCCGGAACGGCGGATTGAGCCGCAGGCCCGATGCTGCCTAGCGCAAGCGCAGCTTCTCGCTGGACAAAGAGATCGGCGTCATTGAGCGCCGCTGCCAGAGGCTCAACGGCCGCACTAGCGCGTGGTCCGATCCTGCCTAGTCTGACTGCAGCCATTCTTCGCGTTTCTGGATTGTTATCCTTGAGCGATTTGATGAGGTGGGGGACCGCTCGCGCTGCATCAGGAAGACCTGCATTGATCATCTGATCAAGTTGTGCCTCTTGCCGTTGCCGTTCCTGGATGATACGGGCTGGCGTCACGCAGAAGACTGCCGCTAAGATCACCGAGCCGAACGCGTGAGACCCGAGCATCGACCATTCAAATACACCATCATTTTCTTGAAAGGACGCTTTGACGGACGGCCGTAAGTAATACCAAACGACCACCCCGCTCCATCCCATGGGAATGGCAGCTATCCACCACGTATCAAGCTCCGCAACAACACCCAACAGACCCAGGAGAGCGAGCCCGATCAGGCCGCCTCCGATCACACTAAACAGAATGGCCCCCCGGCGCGCCCAGTTCCGATAGAGCAGCAACCCAAAGCCGATGATGATGGCCAGTGCCCCAACAATAACCAGCACAATGGCCAGTCGGCGCAACCAGATGAATTCACCTAATGCTAGAAAGGGGCCGAAAACAAACAGGCCCCATCCGCCTGAGGGTGGCTGAATAACCTTGTAGGCGTACCTCCAACTCTCCCAGGCGCCAACACCGCACCAGCCCCCCAGAGAGAAAAATGTTGCCGCGAGAACTGTTGAGACTATATGAGGCTGCATCTCTCAACTCATCCGCAGACAGGCTTATCCACGAGTTCTTGAACCGACCTCTCACAGCACATGCAACGAAGCAATGGCATCACGATAGGACGAGGAACGGAACACATAGGTGCCGGCCACGAGCACGTCAGCCCCGGCTTCCCGGCACGTCCGGCCGGTCTCGCCGTTGATCCCGCCGTCGACGGCGATGCGCCCCTTGAACCGTTGCCGCAGCTCGCGGACCTTGGGCACCGCCTCCGGCATAAACGGTTGCCCCCCGAAACCCGGCTCCACCGTCATCACCAGGATCAGATCAAGCGCCTCGAGGAATGGCGTCAGCACGGCCGCCGCGGTGCGGGGACGGATCGACAGGCCGGCCCGCGCGCCCGCTTTGCGGATCGCTTCCAGCGTCTTGGCCGTCACGTCCTGGCTCTGCAAGCCGGGCGCTTCGATGTGCGCGGTCAGGTAGTGCGCGCCGGCATCGAGGAACGGCTTCAGGTACTGCTCCGGGTGGTCGATCATGAGGTGGACGTCGAGCGGAATGCGGCTGACGCGCCGGATCGCCTCGACCACGACCGGGCCGATCGTCAGGTTCGGCACGAAGTGGCCGTCCATGACGTCGATGTGCAGCCAATCCGCGCCGGCTTCCTCGACCTTGTGGATCTCGTCGGCCAACCGGCTGAAGTCGCACGCCAGCAAGCTCGGCGCAACCAGAATCGCCGCAGCACTCATGGGATGCGGCAGAGGTTCGTCAGGCGCGAAATCTCGGGTTGGGCCAGCGGCCCCACGACCGCGACATGCAGCCGCGGCGTCATGAAGAGGTGCTGGGCGACGCGCCGGATATCCCGCTCGGTCACCTTCGCCAGGTGCTCGAGCAGCGCCTCCACCCGGGCGATGCGCCCCACCGCCACCGCCTGCTCGCCGACCCACAACATGTGCTCCATTGTATCCTCCAACCCCATGAGCAGCTGGCCCGCATAGTAGTCCTTGGCCCGCTTCATCTCCGCGCGCGAGATCGCTCCCCGCCGGATCCGCGACAGCTCGACGAGAATCGTCCGGAGTGTGTCCGCGACCTTGGCGGTCTCGCAGCCCGCATAGACGACGAACGCCCCAGTGTCCTCAAACCGCTTGATCTGCGTGCCGATCTCGTAGACCAGCCCCCGCTTCTCCCGCACCTCGCGGAACAGCCGCGAGGACATGTTGGCCCCCAGCAGCACATGCAGCAGCTCCAGCGCAAACCGGTCCGGATGCGTGCGCGGAATCGCATAGGTGCCCACACACAGGTGCGTCTGCTCGGTCGCCTTGTTCCAGACGCGCACCTGCGGCCCGCGCCGCGGGCGCGGGGCGGCGCGGAATCGCCGGTCCGGCGCGTGGCGCAGCCGTCCGAAGGTGCGGCGCACGCGCCCGGCCACCGCCTCGGGGTCGAACGCTCCCGCAAAGGCCACCAGCAGGTTGCGCGCCTGGTACCGGCGCTTCCAATAGCGAAGGACGTCCCCGCGCGTGATGCGGCGCACGGTCGCCACCGTTCCGGAGAGCAGCGTGCCCAGCGGATGGTCGGGCCAGAGCAGTTCGCTGAAGAGATCGTGGACGTACTGGCCGGGCGCGTCCTCATACATCCGGATCTCTTCGATGATGACCTCCCGCTCCTTCTCCAGATCGCGCGCGGTCAAGGTCGGCTGGCAGACCATCTCCGCGAGCACGTCGAAGGCGCGCCGCAGGTGCCGTTTGGGCACCTTCGCCATGTAGCAGGTGAACTCTTCGGCGGTGAACCCGTTGAGCGACCCGCCCACCCCTTCGATCGCCTGCTTCAGCGCCTCGCAGGAGTGACGCTTGGTCCCCTTAAAGAGCAAGTGCTCCAGGACGTGGGAGATGCCGGAGAGCTCAGGCGGCTCGTATCGCCCGCCGGCGCGCACCCAGATCCCCACCGAGGCGGACTGCGCCTCCGGCATCGGCCGTAAGACCAGGCCGACCCCGTTGGGCAGCGTCACCGGATGGGTCGTCAGGCGGGATCCGCTCATGCGCGGCGCTGCGTCTCCAGAAACTGCTGCAGGATCAACTGCGCGGCCACCTGATCGATCACCTGCTTGCGCTTGCGGGCGGGCGTTCCGGTTTCTCTCAAGGATCGCTCCCCCTGCACCGTCGTCAACCGCT
>Ga0209726_10003371_pt1 | contig 21879 bp, 20 predicted proteins | sample Subgrocontami54m_FD_187453 | JGI IMG/M metagenome (GOLD analysis project Ga0209726, IMG submission 187453) | Subsurface groundwater microbial communities from S. Glens Falls, New York, USA - GMW46 contaminated, 5.4 m (SPAdes) (version 3) | ecosystem: Environmental > Aquatic > Deep subsurface >... | reverse complement strand
CGTTATAGCGCTCCTTACCGGTTCCCTGCTGACCGGCGCCATGCTTATCTACGCGGCTTTTTTCGCATTGATGATTCTCAGGCGCTGGGATCTCGCAAGCGGCAGCGAATTGCAGGTTTCCCTGGAGCGGCGCACCTACCTGATCGCCACGTTCATGGCCTTTGTCTGCACATTCCAGATGCTCTCTCTGTTTCTCTTCATCAAGACCGCTGACGGCCTCAGCGTCCTGTTCAGCGGGGCCATGTGTGCAGCCGGAACCCTGAACCTGAACGGGTTCGGCTATCCAACCCTGATCATGAAGCTCCTCACCTTTGTCCTTGCCGGTCTCTGGTTAATAGTAAACCATACGGACAACCAAGGGTATGACTACCCGCTGATCCGCGTCAAGTACCGCTTGTTGCTGGCGACCGCCCCGCTGCTCGTTATCGAAGCAGCGCTACAAACGGGCTACTTCCTTTCCTTCCAACCCAACGTGATCACATCTTGCTGCGGCAGCCTGTTCGGTGCTGAAGGAAACGGCGCTGCCGCTACTCTAAACGATTTGCCGGTGTTTCCATTGCTGCTTGCCCTGGTTGTTGCGTTGGCGTTGATCGTGGCTTCAGGCATCTATTTTATCTGGTATGGCAGATGTGGGGACCTGTTCGCCGCTTTTGTTATCGTGCTAACTGAGGTCGTAGTGCAATGGGGATTTTTCTTCGCTCCAAAATCCCACTGCGACATACTATTCAGCACGGCAGCGCGCAGCATCGCCCAAACAGTAGCTGCAGCGCCTGTATTTCCGTTACTGACCGCCCTGGCCATTGCTTTCGCGCTGACCTTGGCCTGCGGCGGCTATCTACTGGGGTATGGCAGGGGTGGTGGTCTGTTCGCCGCTTTCTCGACAGCGACCTTGGCATGGGGCTGCATTGCGCTGATTTCCGCGATTTCGGTTTACATATATGCGCTTCCAACGCACCACTGCCCCTTCTGCATACTCCACCGGGAATACGGTTATATCGGCTACATTCTCTGGGGAACGCTCTTGTGTGGCGGAGTGGCGGGGCTGGGCGTGGGGGCGCTCCAACCGTTTCGCGGGATCGACAGCCTGACAACGGCGCTGCCGGCAATCCAGCGCCGGTTGACGCGGACTGCCATGATTTTCTACGGTGCCTTCGGCGGGGTGACTCTCTGGCAGATCATGATCTCTAAGCTTATTTAACCAGCGAGGAGAGGGAAATTGTTTACTACGCCGACAAGCGGGCGGGTACGATACGACACTATTGTGACCATCGGAGAAAGGATGCAGGCTATCATACAGAGATACGCTACCACAGGAGACCTCAGCCGCCAGATATTATAACCATTTTTTCCTGCGGAAATAATTCAAAAGCCCGATGGTGATGCCGATAAAAACAACCCAAAGGAGCGGATAGCCCCATCGCCACTTCAACTCCGGCATGTACTCGAAATTCATGCCGTAGATGCCCGCCACGAAGGTCAAGGGGATGAAGATGGAAGCGAAGATTGTCAGCACCTTCATGACTTCATTCATCTTATTGCTGACGCTGGAAAGATAGATGTCAAGCATGCCGCTGATCAGATCACGGCTCGAATCCACGGCTTCCGTGACCCGGATGGCGTGGTCGTAAACGTCCCGAAAATAAACCCCGGTCTTTTCGTGGATCAAGTCGGATTCGCTTCTCTGGATGCCCGAAAGTAATTCCCGTAACGGAGAAATTGATTTGCGCACAAAGATCAGCTCGCGCTTGAACCGCTGGATGCTTGCCAGGGTCTCGGAGGTGGGGTTGGACAGTAATTGTTCCTCCAGGGTCTCCAGCACTTCGTCCAGGGAATCCTGCAGGGTAAAATACCGATCCACGACTGTATCCATAATGACGTAGGCTAAATAATCCGCCCCCAGGCAACGCAGGCGCCCTTTGCCATCTTCGAGGCGTCGCCGGATCGGATCGAAGAGGTCATCAGGTTTTTCCGTAAAGGTGAAGACGAAATCCTTGAGGATGAGGATGCTGATTTGTTCGTGATTGATGGTTGGTTGATCGGGCTCGAAAGCAAGGGCTTTCAGGACGACAAAGAGATAGTCGGCAAATTCTTCAAACTTAGGTCTTTGGTGCGTGTTCAAGATGTCTTCCAGCACCAGAGGGTGAATGGCAAAGCCATGCTCTAAAGATGCAATGATTTCCGTGTCTTGCAACCCTTCGATGTTGACCCAGGTAATCTCTGCTTTGCCCCTGTCGCGCTGCAGTTCGTCGAGGGAGGCGATATTGATCGTCTCGACATCTTCTTTGTTGTAGCGGATTACCGAGACGCGACTTGCCGTATCCCGCACTTTTCCCACATGCACCAGCGAGCCGGGCGGCAAGCCCGTTTTTCCCGAGGCGCTGCTTAATGATTTAGTCATGATATTGTCCCTTCAATATGATTTTTGGGTAGTTCACCTTTATTGCCCGGCCGTGCTTTATAACATGTTTTCCATTATAACACATTTTCCGACTTTGCCCATTTTCAGTCAAGCTTCTAAAACAAATCGCTGCCACCGATGCAGGAATCTGCTTGACAAGCGTTCCTCTGTGGTATTACGGAGACAGTGAGGGTGACGCATCTTTATAATTCTCAGGTGAGCCAACAACAAACGCGAAGGACAGATCATTATGCACATGGCGGACGCCTTGCTTTCCCCCGCCGTAGGGACGACCTTCTGGGTGGGCACGTTCGCGACAATTGCCTATGTTTCCAGGAAGTTGAAGCAACAAATCGATGACAAGCTGGTCCCCTTGATGGGAGTTCTCGGCGCCTTCATTTTCGCGGCCCAGATGATTAATTTCACCATCCCCGGGACGGGTTCCAGCGGTCATCTGGCCGGCGGGATGATCCTGGCCATCATTCTTGGTCCTTATGCCGCCTTTCTCGTCACCGCTTCCGTCATCACGGTGCAGGCGCTCTTCTTTGCCGATGGGGGGCTGATGGCTTTGGGCTGCAATATCTGGAACATGGGTTTCTACGCCTGCTTTCTGGGTTATCCCTTTATCTACAAACCATTGCTGGGCGGCAGCCAAAGGCCGCCTCGCATCTTTGCCGCTGCGCTTTTGAGCGCCATTGTGGTACTGCAGCTCGGGGCTTTATCCGTCGTGCTGCAAACATGGCTTTCGGGGAAAAGCGAACTGCCCTTCCTTACTTTCCTGCTGCTGATGCAGCCGATTCACCTGGCCATCGGCATCGTCGAAGGTTTTGTAACCGCCGGCGTCATCAACTATGTGCGCAGCGCGAGGCCGGAGCTTCTGGACAGTCTTGTTGCCGCCTCTTCCAAAGGGGCAGCGTATTCGCTGAAAAAAGTGCTGGCGACATTTTTGGCCCTGGCTATCCTTATGGGCGGCGCTCTTTCCTGGTTTGCCTCTGCCTATCCTGATGGGCTGGAATGGGCCATTACGAAAACCTATGGCAAAAGCGACCTGCCGGAGCAGTCATCGGGGCTGGCGCAGGTGCTTGATAAAATCCAGGGGGAAACGGCCATCTTTCCTGATTATCGTTTCCAGCAGAAACGTAATGGTATGAAAGAGTTGCCCGCCGCCGCCCGGCCGGAGAGCCCGCCCGCCATTTCTGTGCCTGGCGTCATTGGGGCATTCCTTGTTCTTGCTATAATCTTGCTGATCGGTGTGGGGATCAGATTTTTCCGGAGATGAACGGATGACCTTTGATCAAAAGTATTTCGATATTGGCCGGTTGGACCGTCTTTCCTACCAGGATACTTTCATGCACCGGCTCGACCCGCGCGTCAAGGTGATCGCGACCATCTTCTTTCTCCTTACGGTCATTTCTTTTCCCAAGTACGAAGTGGGTGGGCTGCTCCCCTTCTTTCTCTTTCCGGTCCTCATCATGACCGTTGGCGAAATACCCGTGATGTTCATCATGAAGAAGGTAATGCTGGTCTCGCCCTTCGCGTTGTTTATCGGCGTCTTCAACCCTTTCCTTGACGCCGGGACGGTTGCCGTTATTGGCGGCATCCCTGTGGCGGCGGGGTGGCTGTCATTTTTAACGATTATCCTGAAATTTGTGCTGACAATCAGTGCGGCGCTGCTGCTTATTGCTACGACCTCCTTCCCGGGGGTTTGCCATGCCCTGCGGCTGCTGGGCTGCCCCGCGCTTCTTGTTTCCCAGTTGCTCTTTCTCTATCGCTATATTTTTGTGCTGATGGAAGAGGCAATGCGCATGATCCGTGCGCGGGAAATACGCTCCTTTGGTGGCCGTGGGGCGGGCATCAAGGGGTTTGTGCGCTTGACAGGGGTCCTTTTTCTCCGTACGGTGGAACGGGCCGAGCGGGTGTATTACGCCATGCTTTCCCGGGGATTCCGAGGCGACCTGTCCATCCTCAAAAGAAGCCGCCTGGAATGGAAAGACATGGCCTTTCTGGCAATGACTGTAGTGATGCTCATTGTTTTCAGATATTATCAGGTGACCGAGGAACTTGGTTGCCTGGTGCAGGAGTTGATACGATGAGCCATCATATCGTGGCATTTAAAGATGTGTTTTTTGGCTATCCCGATGGCACCGAGGCGCTCCGGGGCATCAGCTTCCGGATTACCCACGGCGAGTCAGTCGGCATTGTCGGCGCCAATGGCGCAGGCAAATCCACGCTGCTCCAGCACCTGAACGGTTATTTGCTGCCGACGTCGGGCACGGTGATCGTCGGCGATCTTTCGCTGTCACGGAAAACGCGGCAGGAAATCCGGAAGAAAGTCGGCGTTGTTTTTCAGAATCCCGATGACCAGCTTTTTATGCCCACCGTCTTTGATGATGTCGCCTTTGGCCCGCTCAACCTCGGCCTGGACGAGGCTGCGGTGCGGGAACGGGTGCAGGGGGCGCTGAACATGGTACACAGCCTGGAACTGCGGGATAAACCGCCGCATCACCTTTCCAGCGGGCAAAAGAGCGCCGTGGCCATCGCCGCTGTCATGGCCATGGAACCGGATATTCTCGTGATGGATGAACCGGCCGCGAATCTTGACCCCAAATCACGGCGCGCCCTGATCAATATGCTTAAAACATTCAAACATTCCAAGATCATCGCCTCCCATGACCTCGACCTCATCCTCGATGTTTGCCAACGCTGCCTGGTCATCAAAGATGGCCTATTGGTCATGGATGGTCCGGTTGCCGAAGTCCTGTCAAACCAGGCGTTACTGGAAGAAAACAACCTGGAGCTGCCGCTTTCGCTCCAAAGGGGTTGAACGCCTCCCCGCTAGGGACAAAAGCCCTGTCCTTATCCCTTACTCTTCTCTTGCGGCTCCCAGGCGGTTGTTTGCCAATTGTCCAGAGTTTTCCCGGTGGCAATCCAGAGGGGAAGATCGACGCTAAAATAGGCGGCGAGACCATTGAGATATGGCTCATACAACTGCCGCAGCTCGGAAAGTTTTTCTTCCGTCCCTTCCCCTCCGTTCATCTTTATCCCGGCTTCAGTCAGAAAGCCCCGCAATCTGTCAAAGTTCTCTGGGGGAAGACGATCCTGCTTCGCTTGGCGCGGCGGTCTTTTGAAGACGATACTGAGGTCGACCACGGCGTGACGGGCGATGGCAAAGGTCAGTTTTGCTTGACGCGCACAGCTGCCTTCCATACCAACCATTAATAGGGCGCAGGTATCAAGGATGGCCGCCAGGGAGCCCAGCCAGGAACCATTGTCGTGCTGGGACCGGAAGTAGGCCAGCGCCGGGAAGGTAATGTGGTTTTCGAGCAGTTCTGCCGACCACAGTTCCCACTCCTTGAGGTGTGTCCGCAAGTCCTCCAACCCAGGTTCATCGTTGTGCCGGCGTAACATCTCAGCTGCCGAGGGGGGCGAACCGGCGCGCGCATCCAAGAGGATGATCTTTATTTCCCGCCGGATGAAAGACTGGTTCAAGCCGGGCAGATAACTGATCAGGAGGGCCAGGAAGCCGAAGCCCATCCCTGCCTCGGCGACGGTGAAGAAGCGCGCGAGATCATTTGCAGGCACTACATCCCCCAAGCCCAGGGTAAAGAAAGTCGTGCCGCTCAGATAGAGGAAAGCCCAGAGACTTTCCTCGCCCCCCGTTGTCATTTTAAGTCCGCCCCATGAGGCGCCCGCCCAGTTCAGCAGGGCAAAGCCGGTAATCAAGGCGCTGACCCAGACCGCCAGCATAATAAGAATAAAGAGCGGTCCGAACAAGCTTAGCCAGTTTTCCCGGATGCTCCCGGGGACAATGATGCGACCTGCGGCTTTCCAACCCTGCCAGCAGAGTAGGAAAAAGTTCCGGCTGAGATGCAATTTTCTGGTTATTCGGCGCGGCAGGATGATGGTTTCAAATCCTTCCCAGAGGGTTACCAGAATAAGCGCGGTGCCAAGCAAGGCCGCCATGATTCCCAACACACTGTTCATTTATCGTTTCCGCTTTCAAATATGGCCGGCTGGGGGTGGGTAGTCCGGACAGGTTGTAGATGGTACGCTTTCTTTATTTTGCTTGCAATAACAATATTTGTATGCTAGTCAGCCCCAAAATCATCGCGTTTTACAGATGAGTGGGCTCGTGCCCACTTTTTTTTTAGTTGCAACTAAATTATCCCCTTTATTGGGGTTGGAAAGAAGGAGGTGCTTCCCAGGTGCAAAGCGCCTACAAGGAGCAAATAAGGGATTTGGTGGAGCCGGTGGCGGCGGGGGAGGGCATGGAATTGGTCATGGTTGAGTGCCTGAAGATGCAGTCCCGCTGGCTGGTAAGGCTTTACATCGATAAAGAGGGCGGTGTGACCCTTGATGATTGCGCCACCGTCAGCAATCAGGTGGGCGATATCCTGGATGTTCACGATGTGCCGCCCGGCGCCTATACCCTGGAGGTTTCCTCTCCCGGTCTGGACCGGCCGCTGGAAAGAGACAGGGATTTTCTGAAATACCGGGGCGCCATCATATCCCTCAAACTGGAGGAAAAGCTGGCCGGCAGCCGAAACTTTCGCGGGATTCTCCTTGATTATATAGTGGAAGAGGGGCAAAGGGCGCTGCATGTGGATGTTGGAGGGACAGTCCATCGTATTCCCAGGGAAAAGATACTGAAGGCACGCTTGGTGCAGTGACAACATTTATCAAGAGACGACAGCACAATAAATACAATCAATGATAACGGAGGATTGTGAAAATGTTTCCAGAACTTAAACGTCTGATCGAGCAGATGGGCAAGGATAGGGGTATCGCCAAGGACGTGATTATTGAAGCGCTGGAGGCGGCGATGCTGACTGCGGCCCGGAAGGAGCTTGGACCGCACGTGGACATAGAAGCCCATTATAATGATGAGGCGGGCGAGATCGAGGTTTTTCAGTTTAAAACAGTTGAGATAAATGTATCCGATGTGGATACGCAAATTTCCCTTGAGGATGCGCAGCGGGAACTTGATGAGGAAGCAGCGGTCGGCGACAGCATGGGAATCAAACTGGAGACCAGCGTCTTTGGCCGTGTGGCGGTACAGACCGCCAAACAGATCATCATTCAGAGGGTTAATGATGCGGAGCGGGACACTGTTTACGAAGATTATAAGGATCGCAAAGGTGAACTGGTCAATGGTTTTGTGCAGAGATTCGAGGGTGGCAACATCGTTGTTAACCTCGGCCGTGCGGAAGGGGTGATTCCTGCGGTGGAACAGATCGGTAAGGAAATGTACAAAAGGGGGGAGCGGATACGTTGTTATCTGCTGGAAATAAAAAAGGTCTCCAAAGGGCCGCAGATTATTCTTTCCAGAACCCATCCGGCTTTTCTCAAAGCCCTTTTTGGAGTCGAGGTGCCGGAAATCTACGAAGGGTTGATCGAAATCGTCAGTGTTGCGCGGGAACCGGGTAAAAGGTCAAAGATTGCCGTCAAGAGCAGGGACAAGGATATCGATCCGGTCGGCGCCTGTGTGGGGATGAGGGGTTCGAGGGTGCAAAGTGTAGTGCAGGAATTGCGTGGCGAGAAGATCGATATCGTTCCTTATGTCGAAGATCAGGTCAAATATGTTTGCAACGCTTTAGCCCCTGCCAAGGTTAACCGGGTTTTCATGGATGAGGATAATCATGCCATGCTGGTGCTTGTTCCCGATGACCAGTTGTCGCTGGCCATCGGCAGAGCGGGGCAGAATGTTAGGTTGGCCGTCAAACTGACGGGCTGGAAAATTGATGTAAAGAGTGAATCCACTGCCGCGGCTGATCTGGAAACCGGCAAGGATGTGAATGACGGGGCGGCGGCAGAAGATGTCTTTAACGAAGAAATGACGGTTGCGCCCGCTGCGGGGGAGTAAAAACCGTTGTAAAAATAGCAACAGCCGATTTTGCAGGTGGTGTCAATTAGCAATTATAGGGCGCAGTTTCAGGGAGTTTAGCAATGACCAAAAAAAGAGTTTATGAATTGGCCAAAGAATTGGGCGTCGAAAACAAGGTTCTCATCAGTCAGTTGGAAACACTGGGGGTGGTTGTTAAAACGCAATCAAGCTCTCTTGAAGATAGCGATGTGGAGAGAATAACGAGGTTGTTGCGCAAGGACGAGCCCCACGACACTGAGGAAATAAGAGTAAAACCAACGGTCATAAGAAGGCGCGTCGTACATGTGCCTGTGGAGGAGCCGGCGGAGGTAACTGTCGAGGCGGCGATGCCGACGGCGGATGAGAAGGAGGATAAGGCTGCGGCTGAGGCGCAACCGGGGGTTATGCCTGCGGTTGCGGCGCATATCCCGGAAAATGAGCCAACGGCAGGGGCGCCGCCCCCTGTTGTGCCGCAGGAAGCTATCGCTGATAAACCCGCGCCCAGGCTTTTTTCCGGGCCTGAGGGCACGGTCTCTGATCCGAAAATTGTTAAACACGAAGAAGCCCCGGCTTCAGCGCCGAAAGCGCCGCCGGCAAGGCCTAAAACACCCTTCGTGCCGTCTTCCCGAACTCCCTCCCGGCCCCCGGAAGCGAAGAAGGAACTTCCCAGGCATGGCGGCACAGTTGCCCCGCAGACCGCAGCCGTAGCGCCCATAGCAGAGAAGCCCGGCAGAGTTGAAGAGGACAGGGTCAAGAAAAAGGCGAAGGCGCCCATCGAGGTATTGATGGAGGAGCAGCCCGCCGTCAAGAAAAAGGCCTTTATCAGGAAGGCTGTGGATAAAAAGACCAAGCGCGCGGATGTCGATTTTGAGGAAAAATCGGGAAGGTGGAGGGAAGGGAAAAAGCAGGCCGTTGTGAAGATGCAGAAAACGGCCATTACCGTGCCAAAGGCCGTCAAGAGAAGGATCAGGGTGGGAGAAACCATCACCGTGGGCGAATTGGCGAAAAAGTTGGGCGTCAAAGTCGGTGACGTGATCAATAAGCTGATTGCCCTGGGCATGATGGCGACGATCAACCAATCCATCGACAGTGACGCTGCGACCCTGATTGCCACGGAATTCGGTTTCCAGGTAGAGCTTGCCGCGTTTGATTACGAAGAAATAACACAGAAGGCGGAAAAATCTCCCGAGAAACTTAAGCCGCGGGCGCCGGTGGTAACAGTGATGGGACATGTTGACCACGGTAAAACCTCGCTCTTGGATGCCATCAGGCAGACAAATGTCATCGGGGGCGAGGCCGGAGGCATCACCCAGGCCATCGGGGCCTACCATGTGCACATCAAAGACAGGGATATTGTTTTTCTGGATACTCCCGGGCACGAAGCCTTTACCGCTATGCGGGCCAGAGGAGCCAAGGTAACGGATCTCGTGGTTCTGGTGGTGGCGGCGGACGATGGGGTAATGGAACAAACCGTGGAGGCTATCAACCACTCGCTTGTGGCCGGGATTCCCATTATCGTGGCCATCAATAAGATTGATAAACCAGGCGCTGACCCTGGCAAGATTAAGCAGGCCCTTACGGAGTATAATCTGCTCTCGGAGGAATGGGGTGGCGACACGATCTTCTGTGAAATTTCCGCAAAGAAGAAGGAGGGCATTGAAGAACTGCTCGAAATGATTCTTCTACAGGCGGATGTGATGGATCTGAAGGCCGATCCCGATTGTTTTGCCCGAGGCGTGGTGATCGAGGCAAAACTTGACCGGGGCCGGGGGCCGGTAGCCACCGTCTTGATTCAAGAGGGCACCCTGAAGGAAGGAGATGCCTTTGTTGCCAGGAGTGAATCCGGGCGGGTGCGTGCCATGATTAACGATGCCGGCAGCCGGATCAAAGAAGCCGGTCCTTCCATGCCCGTAGAGGTGATTGGTTTCTCCCATGTGCCGCAGGTGGGGACGGAGTTTATCTGTCTGGAAGATGAAAAGAAAGCGCGCAATGTCGCCGACTACTGGGTAAGAAAGGGTCGGGAAAGAGAGCTTGCCGAATATTCCAAGATAACCCTGGAGCAACTGTACCAGAAGATCAAGGAAGGCGTGAAGGATTTGAACGTCATTATCAAGGGCGATGTGCAGGGTTCCATTGAGGCCCTGACGGATGCCTTAAACAAGCTGAGTACGGCAGACATACGTTTGCGGGTTATCCACGCTTCCACCGGCGCCATAACGGAAACGGATGTGATGCTGGCTTCCGCCTCTAATGCCCTCGTTATCGGTTTTAATGTGCGGCCGGACAGCCGGGTGAGTGAATTGGCCGAGCACGAAGGGGTGGAGATAAAACTCTATGACGTCATCTACAATGTTATTGCCGAAATAAAGGCTGCCATGGAGGGCTTGCTGGAACCGATTTATCATCAGACAGTGCAGGGGAGGGCCGAGGTAAGGCAGTTATTCAAGGTCCCCAAGATCGGCACTATTGCCGGCAGCTATGTTTTGGACGGCAAGATTATGAGAAATAGTTCGCTGAAAGTGATCAGAGACGGTATCGTGGTTTACGACGGCAAGATTATTTCCCTCAAAAGAATTAAGGAAGATGCCCGCGAGGTTGTGGCTGGTTATGAATGTGGTATCGGTATCGAAGGCTACAATGACCTCCGGCTGGGGGATGTTATTGAAACCTATATCAACGAGGCCGTGCCGAGAAAACTCTAACTCACCGGCGTGGTATTTGTAAAGAAGACAGGTATGGGTAACTACAAAAGAGCCGATCGGGTGGCCGATCTGATCAAAGAGGAGCTGGCGGACATTATTTTCCGGCAGGTCAGGGATCCGCGGATCGGCGTGGTGACCATTACCGGCGCAAAGATCAGCGACGATTTGACGCTGGCCAGGATTTATTTTGTGGAAATGGGCAAGGACACCTGCACCCCGGAAACCCAAAGGGGTTTGGAGCAGGCGACGGGCTTTTTGAAAAGAGAGCTGAGCAAGCGGTTGAAACTGCGCCGTGTGCCGGATATCATCTTTACGCCCGATGAATCATTTGCCTATGGCGGCCGCATCGAAAGGCTGTTAGCCGAGATTGGGGAGGATAATGCTGAGCAGGATAATTGAGATGATCCGGCAGCACGGGACGTTCCTCATTGCCTCACATGTACGGCCCGATGGAGACGCCATCGGTTCGGAGCTGGCCCTGTACGGTGTCCTTAAGGGGATGGGCAAGGCAGTGCACGTTTACAATCGGGATGAAACGCCGGACAACTACCAATTTTTGCCGGGCAGCGATTTTATCGGGCATGATTTTGGTGATCCGGAAAATTACGATGTTGTATTTGTACTGGATTGCAGCGACCCGGAGCGTTTGGGCGAAAAGGGGGCGGTTATCGCCCGTATGCCGGGGATCATTAATATAGACCATCATGTTTCCAACCAGAGATTTTGCGAGGTGGCCTACATCGATCGCGAAGCCAGCTCCACGGGTGAGCTCCTCTACCGTCTCTTCCGGGAAATGGGTGTTGCCATAACAGGGGACGTGGCCAACAACTTGTATGCGGCTCTGATGACCGATACCGGTGGTTTCCGTTACAGGAATACTAAAAGTGAAACCTTGCATGCCGCCGGGTATCTTGTGGAAAAGGGCGCTGATCCCCAGTGGCTGGCGGAAAATATTTATGAGAACTCCCCTCCGTCCAAGGTGCGTTTGTTGTCCAAGGCGTTGGATACCCTGAACTTCTCCCTGGATGGCAAGGTTGCCGACATTGTTGTCTCCCTTGCCTGCCTGGCAGCTGCGGGTGCAAAGCCCGACCAGACGGAGGGGTTGGTTGATATCCCCCGCACCATACGGGGGGTGAGGGTTTCGATTTTTTATCTGGAGTTAGAGCAGGACTATTACAAATTAAGCATGCGGTCGCAGGGGACCATCAACGTGGAGCAGGTGGCCGGATATTTCGGCGGTGGCGGACATATGAACGCTGCCGCCTGCAAGATCAGGGGCGACCTGGAAAGCATCCGGCAGCAAGTGGTGAACAGGCTGCGGGCGGCGCTATGAACGGATTTGTGATTATAGATAAACCTGCCGGCCGGACGTCGCACGATGTCGTGCGGGACGTAAAGAGGATTCTGGGTGCGAAAAAAGTGGGGCATACGGGTACGCTGGATCCTTTGGCCACGGGTGTCTTGCCCGTTTGTGTAAACGAGGGGACGAAGCTGGCCCAGTTTTTCAGCCTGGACAGCAAGGAATACCGCGCCACCATGTTGCTGGGTGTAACTACGGACACCTACGATGTGGAAGGGAAAATAGTAGCGGCCGCAAAGCCCCAGGTGAGCGGGGAAGACATCCAGCGGGCGCTTGCTTCCCTGGTTGGGGTGAGAGAGCAGGTGCCTCCCCCCTACTCCGCCCTGAAGCATCGAGGAAAGCCGCTTTACAAATGGGCTCGGCAAGGTATAAACGTTTCCCTGCCGCCGCGGCTGATAGAGATTTACCAGCTTTCCCTGGAAGAGGTGGCTCTGCCCTATGTGACGTTCCGGATAGCCTGCTCCAAAGGAACCTATATCAGATCTCTTTGTCAGGAAGTAGGCGCCATGCTTAATTGCGGCGCCTGCCTGGCTGCTTTGCGGCGGACAAGATGCGGGTCTTATTCGGAAAAAGATGCCATCACTTTAGGCGGATTAGAGGAGAAGGAAAAAAAAGGGTTTTTGTCTGCACATCTGATATCCCTGGCCGAAGCTTTGCCGGATTTGCCGGTGATGCAGGTGGACAGACTGCTCGCAGATAAAATCAGGCAGGGTTATCAGCCCGTTGTCGATAGCCTGTTTCCTTATCATAATCCTTTTCTTGCCGTGGGAGATGTGCTAAGAATAACCCAAGAACTTCAGCTTGTGGCTATCGCCAGAATGCTGCGGGGCGCGGTTGAATTGTCCCCGGCAGGCAGCCAGGAACGAGCGGTGGAGATACTTAGGGTGTTCAACAGCCAGTGAGCGGCAGGGCTTTGCGGGAGTTTGGCGAGGCAGGGCGGAACATGTTTTGGCATTAAACGACAGGGAAAGTTAAAGGAGGGATAAAAGCGGTGTTGGATGCTGAAAAAAGAGCGGAAATTATGGGCCAGTTCCAATTTCATGAGAAAGATACGGGCTCTCCGGAGGTGCAGATCGCGCTGCTTAGCGCCAAAATATTGTACCTGACGGAGCACTTCAAACTCCACAAGAAAGATCACCACTCCAGAAGAGGTCTTTTGAAAATGGTGGGGCAGCGAAGGAGATTGCTGGACTATCTGAAGAACAAGGATTTGGAAAGGTACCGAACAGTGATCCAGAGGCTGGGAATAAGGAAATAGGAACCAATTGGGGTGCGGGCCGACATTAATTGATTTATGCCGGTGATCCCTGCTGTGCCTTTTCCTCTAACCCCGATAAACGGGATGAGTGCGTTAAAAAGAGAGGTAGTAATAATAGATGAGTAATGAGTTCAGTGCGAATTTTGCGGGTGGCAGCATTTCCGTAAAAGCGAATTATGTGGCCGGTCAGGCTGACGGTGCGGTGCTGGTAAGATACGGCGATACGGTGGTTATGGTGACGGCAGTTTCCATGACAACCCCCAAGCCGGGCATTGATTTTATGCCGCTGACTGTGGATTACCAGGAGATGACCTATGCTGCGGGGAAAATTCCCGGCGGATTTTTTAAGCGGGAAGGCAGACCGAATGAGAAGGAAACATTAACCTCCCGGTTTATTGATCGTTCCCTCCGGCCGCTTTTCCCCAAGGGGTACGGCTGTGAAACCCAGGTTATTGCTTCCGTGCTGTCGGTGGACAACGATCATAACTCGGACGTGGCCGCCATGCTGGGCGCATCCATTGCCCTGGAGATATCAAATATCCCCTTCAAGGGACCCATTGCCGGGGTGCGCGTGGGGCGAGTGGACGGAGAGTTTGTCTGCAACCCGGCGTCGGCGCTTTTGGAAAAAAGCGATCTGGATATTTTTCTGGTGGGCAGGAAGATAACACCTGGGTCGGAGGGCCGGGATTTCGACATCAATCTGGTCATGATGGAGGGAGGCGGTCAGGAAGTTGCCGAAGACGTAGTTGTGGATGCCATCAAATTCGGTTTGGAATGTTTACGTCCCCTTATCGATTTGCAGGACAGGATGCGCGCGGAGATAGGGAAAGAAAAACGCAGCGTTACCGAAAGTGTCATCGATGCAGGGATAATTGCTAAAGTTTCAGAAGTGGCCTTGGCCGCTTTGAAGGATGCCTTTACTACTCCCCGTAAACAGGATCGGCAAGCCAAGCTTTCGGAAATCAAAGAACTGGTGAAAAAGTCCGTAGTATCCGAAGATGGCAGCGTGGCAGCCCAGGCGGAAAAAGCGTTGGAAAACTTGGAACGGCAGGTGCTCCGGGAGATGATCCTCAGGGACAAACGCAGGATTGATGGCCGTTCCAGTACCGATATTCGTGCCATCAGCTCCGAGGTGGGGTTGTTGCCCAGGACACACGGGTCCGCCCTTTTCACACGTGGTGAAACGCAGGCGCTGGCCGTGTTGACGCTGGGCACTACTTCCGATGAGCAACGCATGGACTACATTGGTGGTGAGGAGCGGCGCTCCTTCATGCTGCACTATAATTTCCCTCCCTACTCTGTGGGCGAAGCCAAATTTTTACGCGGGGCCGGCCGGAGGGAAATCGGGCATGGCGCTTTGGCAAGAAGAGCTTTATTGCCCATTCTGCCCTCCAAGGAGGAGTTTCCCTATACCATCCGTATTGTCTCGGAAATCCTCTCCTCCAACGGTTCTTCCTCCATGGCCACGGTTTGCGGCGGCAGCCTTTCTCTGATGGATGCCGGCGTGCCGGTCAAGGCCCTGGTTTCCGGCATTGCCATGGGGCTGCTCAAGGAAGGCGAGGAAGTTGTCGTCCTCTCCGATATTCTGGGTGATGAAGATCACGCCGGCGACATGGATTTCAAGGTCTGCGGGACGGACAACGGTATTACCGCCATGCAGATGGATATCAAGATCGATAATCTTAACACGGACATTTTACGTTCCGCCCTTTATCAGGCGCGCGATGGCAGGCTTTTCATCCTGGGCAAGCTCCGCGAAACCCTGGCCACCCCCAGAGGCGACATCTCCCTCTATGCCCCCCGGATCACCACGGTGAAAGTGAAGCCGGAAAAGGTCCGGGATGTTATCGGTTCCGGTGGTAAGAACATCCGCCACATCATCAGCGAAACAGGCGTGACCATCGACGTTGAGGATGACGGCACCGTGACCATTGCCTCCAGCGACGCCGAGGCGGCGCTCCGGGCGGTACAGATGGTCAAGTGGTTGACGGAGGAAGCGGAGATAGGGAAGATTTATGCTGGCACGGTCAAAAAGGTTGTCGATTTCGGCGCCTTTGTGGAAATCATGCCCGGCACGGAAGGGCTGGTCCATATTTCTCAGCTTGCCAAGGAGCGGGTCAATAAGGTGACCGACATCCTGAACGAAGGCGACGCAGTTATGGTCAAGGTGCTGGAGATTGACAAACAGGGCAAGATCCGCCTGAGCAGAAAGGATGCCTTGGGAGCTGATGATCAATAAGACCGTTTTGGACAACGGCATCAGGGTTATTTCCGAAGAAATCAGTCATGTCCGCTCTGTATCCATAGGCATGTGGGTACGGAGTGGTTCCTGTTATGAAAACTCCCAGACCAACGGTACGGCCCACTTCATTGAGCATATGCTTTTCAAGGGCACGGAGAAGCGTTCCGCCTTTGACATCGCCTGGGCTGTCGATTCCATCGGTGGCGTGATGAATGCCTTCACGGGCAAGGAGTTGACCTCTTTCTATCTCAAGATACCGGACTATCATCTGCCCCTGGCCATGGATTTGCTTGCCGACATTTTTCACAACTCCTGTTTCGCCACTGATGAAATCGCAAAAGAGCAATCCGTTATCCTCCAGGAAATAAGCATGTTGGAAGATTCTCCGGAGGAGTATGTCCATGATTTTTTTGATGCCCTTTTCTGGGATTGCCATCCCCTGGGGCTGCCCATCATCGGTACGAGGGAGCGGGTGAAAGAGATGAACCGGGCGGGCCTGTTGCAGTTTTTTAATGCCCGCTACCGGGGGACGAATCTCATTTTGACGGCGGCAGGCAGCCTGAAGCATGAGGTTTTGCTTGAGATGGCAAACGGGGCATTTGGGGATTTAGACGGCAGCATCCGGGAAGAGGAAGCGGCTGTACCGGTAATTTCATCCCGTGCCGCCGTGCTGGAAAAAGACCTTGAGCAGGTGCACATGGTAATTGGTTTGCCCGCGCCTTCGGCGCTCAGTCCCCGGCGACACGCCGGCCTGCTGTTGAATGCTGTTCTGGGAGGCTCCATGAGTTCCTGGCTGTTTCAGGAAGTGCGGGAAAAAAGGGGGCTTGCCTATGATATTCAATCATACCTGTCCTCCTATGCCCAGGAGGGGCTCCTGGGAGTCTATGTGGGGGCAGATGCCGGTAATATTTCCGAGGTTATGGATATTATTCGTGCTGCCTTCGGCCGCTTTAAAGATAGACCGCTTGCGGAGAGTGAGATCAGCGCGATCAAGGAAATGCTGAAGGGCAATTTACTGTTGAGCATGGAAAGCACGGATAACCGCATGACACGGCTCGCCAGGAACGAGTTCTATTTTAACCGCCAGGTATCGGTCGAGGAAGTGGTTGCCGAGATAGACGCGGTTACAAGCACGGAGGTGCGCGATCTTGCCGCCGAACTTTTTATTCCGAGCGCGCTTTCGGTGGCGGCCATCGGCCGGATCAAGGAGGCAGAAATGGCAGGCATTTTATGCCAATAGACCGATGACAGAAGAAATCACCATACCTATCAACAGACTGCCGGGGCAGGAGGATATTCCCTTCCCCCATTATATGACGGAGCATGCCGCCGGGATGGATATCTATGCCGCCGTCGGCGCGGATGTCAAGATAGCTCCCGGCGCCAGGCTTCTGATTCCCACGGGTATTGCCCTGGAACTGCCGCAGGGGTTTGAGGCGGAAATCAGGCCGCGGAGCGGTCTGGCGGTAAAGCACGGCATTACGCTGGCCAACAGTCCCGGTACCATTGATGCCGATTACCGGGGAGAAATCGGTTTGATCGTGATCAACCACGGTCAGGAAACCTTTGTCGTCAAGCGGGGCGAACGGATGGCCCAGATGGTTATCCACCGGGTATGCCGTGTTACCTGGGAGTTAAAACCGCAATTGACCAACACCGTGCGCGGTGCAGGCGGCTTCGGCCACACAAAATAAAAAAGAGAGGCGAAAGATGGAAGAACGGTTAAATGCCCTGAAAGTGGCGCTGGACAACGAGTTGCGAGAACATGAATTTTATCTTAACAATGCCCGCAGAACCAGAAATGACATGGGCAGGGCCATGTTTCAGCAGATTGCGGGAGAAGAGCTGGAGCATTACGAAAGGCTGAAGCAGCTTTCCCAGGTCTGGGAAAAATCAGGAAAATGGCCGGAAACGGTGCCGCTCCAGGTAAAGCAGACGCTGGTCCGGGACATCCTGAAGGATATGGTAAACAACGCTGCCGCTGCCGGGGAAAGTGACGCCGGTGATCTTGAGGCCCTCCGTACGGCGATAGATTTTGAGGCCAAGGGAGCGACCTATTATGCCAATCTGGCGGCGCAGCTGACAGATCCGCGGGAGAAAGCCTTTTTTACCATGCTGGCCGATATTGAGCACGAGCACTATGCTTCCCTGAAAGAAACAGAAGAATACTTTACCAATCCCGCCGGCTACTATCAGCGCACGGAACGGAGCGGCCTCGACGGGGCCTGAGCCCAATTTAGTTTTAGAGAGAGAATAATAATGAGGCCCCCGTCAAAAGTGAATTTTCCCTCCCCTGGCGGGAGGGAATAAAAGGGAGGGGGAAATAACATTCAAAAAATACGGCCACTTGTCACCCCCACCCTAACCCTCCCCCGTCAAGGGGGAGGGTTTTTGGACTTTTGACGAGGGAGTCAATAATGAAGAAACTATTCTTGTGCGCAGGTATTTCGGCGCTTCTTACGTTTTCTTTCACCTTCAAGTTGGCAGGAGCCGCCGGAATTAACTTGGAGGGTTTGGGTACAAGGGCAATAACCATGGGTGGCGCGTTCATCGGATTAGCGGATGATTCATCGGCAATCTACTGGAATCCTGCGGGTCTTGCACAATTAAAAGGGGGAGGGTTCGCAGTTGGAGTTTACTCAATGAGCGCCGAGGCATGGGACCCCGGTTCAGTAAGCAATCTCGATCCGGCTATGCAAGATCCGAATATGGGAGATGTGTTTCCCCGAGTTTACCATACCGAACATGAACACTTTGATGATGACAAGGAATTTTGGCCGTCTGGCGGTACCCTGCCCGGCATCTCGGCATACAAAAGTTTCGATGGTTTCACGCTGGGAGGGGGTGTTTACGCCATTGCCGGCGCCTATAGCAATTGGAAAGATACAATGAAAGACCCGGTTACGATGGCAGATATCGATGCCTCCATTTTCTCAGTGCTAATGCTCATGGACTTTAATGCTTCCCTTGCAAAAAAGATTACCGACAAATTGTCGCTAGGTGTCGGTTTAGATCTTCTCTATGCGAAGTTACAGGGAAATATTGAAAAGGACTACCGGAACTCAAAGGATCCCATGCAACCCGATTACAGTTTCGGGATTGACACAGAAGCCGATGGAATAGGCTTACAGGGCACAATGGGGTTTTTATATAAATTTTCCCCCAAGTGGAGTCTGGGAGGGATGTTCCGAACCGGCGCCAAATTCAATCTGAATGGTGATCTCAGTGCCGAGCAGGCCATCTTCGGGCCTGATGGTAAACCGGTTATGAGTCTTGAAGAAAAGAGCAACCATTATCATGAGTTCGTCTATCCTCCTTCCTGGGGCCTGGGGATAGCGTATAAACCGACTCAAACCCTCACTTTGACGGCTGACTGGCAAAGGACCGACTGGACTAAATTTAAGTGGCCCTTTGGAGATATACATTATGCAAAAGAAGGACAGTTGCTGAAAAATACTGTGAGGGATCCGGATTGGTATGCCTCCGAGGCATATCGATTCGGATTAGAGTATAAGTACAATAAACGTTTAACTCTGAGGGGAGGATACTTTACCGAGGACTCCGGCCTGCCTGAGGAAGCGGAAGGTCTGACTACAACCTTCACCGGATCACCCATCCAGTATGTTAACGTTGGTTTTGGTTATCAATGGGATGTATGGAATTTAGACTTGATGATAGGCACCATGTGGGGAAACACCTATACCGGGGTGTGGCATCAGTGCTACGATTTTGCCTTTACTTTCTCTCGCCAGTTTGGCGGAGAAAGTGAGGGATTGCCCCAGTCCTGGGCAATAAATGAAGGGGAAAAAGTAAAAAACCGTGAGTCATCATTTTTTCACAAAGAACTTGTTTTTGCTCCTGAATATCTATTTGATGGTAATAACTTGAGATTCAGGGATATAGAACCGGCCAACTCGGTGGGGTTTGAATATTTCCGTACCTTCTCCGGGGCGCATGGTGATTGGGTTACAACAGATCTGCAGGTGAGATTCCCTATAATGGGTCACAAGAAAAAACTTTTCAGGAATGCCAGCGCTAATTTTAATCTAAATACCGATTTTGACCAGGGGAGAATGGACGACACCCTCACGACCGAGTTGAGAATCACATATGAAATCCATAATGCATATGCCAATTTCAAATTAAATGAGGGAAGATCAAATATCAAGATCGGACACTTTGATGTGCCTTTCGGCCTTGAGCCTCTTATAGATACCCATGCTACCCTTTTACAAACCCAGGCCTCAAAAAATATCGGTTTTAAGCAGGATTGGGGGTTCTCTGTTAATGGCGCGCTTCCTTCATTTGATTACGAAGTCGCTGCTACGCTTGGCACCGGAGGGATCGAGAAAATATCGAGAGAGGACGGGAGTTATCTGTTGTCCGGGAGGGTCGGCGCACCTTCCTCGGAAAATTTCCAGTACGGTTTTTCTCTTCTTTATGGGCGTATTTTTCCGTCAGTATATGGAACTGGTGATTATCTTTTTGAAAAGGCTCTCCTCCGGAAAAGACTGGGCCTGGATGGCCAATGCCTCTATCGTTCATACGTCTTCAAGGGTGAAATTGCTTATGGAAAAGATGAAGACCGCCAGGTGTTGAGCAGTCTTTTTGAAGTGGATTATACCTTGCCTAAGTATCAAAAATGGCAGCTTGAAGCCCAGGTCAAATCATTTATTAACGATCTGGAGAAAAGCGGTTCTGATGATACAACCATGACTTTAGGGGTGTCTTTCAAAGTGACCGATGAAGTTACCTTAAGAGCCAACTATATCCACGATTTCAATCTCAGATTAGGCAAAGAAGAAGATATTCTCGGTTTTCAGTTATATTACCATAGTTTATAATTAAACGTCCTTGCACGATCATGCCATTGCTCATGGCCATGGTGTATAGCTCAAATTTCTTGCTGAGTTCAGAGAAAAATTACATGCCCACTTGAGACTGAATCCTTGCTTTTTATGCCAGATATGATTTGACTTAGCAACAGTTCTAGGATAGGAAGAACGACGGTCGGCAGGCATTGATGCTGTGTGACTGATAGTTGACTTTCTGAGGATAGACTTTTAATCTGACCTGGCTTTTTGACGGCGTGCTGAGAAAAGGAGAATCTATGGGAAAAATTACAACTTTCATGGGTAAGGTCTGCGACAATTGTAAGTTATGCAAATTTGCCAGGGAAAATCCGGACACGACCTTCGGAAAAGTGATGGGATGGCACGGAAAGTGGTGCCCCGCCTGGCAAGCTCAGAAAGAAGTTGCGAAAGATCGGGACAAAGTTAAGGCTTAGTCCGGCGCCCCGGAGGAAGGCAGAGAAAAGGTTATCCATTTGCTCCGCAGCCGGCGGAATAGGCTCGACGAACATTCTTCAACACCTTTTCCATAGCTCTCACCTCCATTGTCCTTCAAAGGGGCGGATAACAGCTCCGCTCTCATCTTCTCTGGCTTAAAACTGTTGATAATTTGGCAAGAAGTGAATCGGTTATTTCTACCATTTTGCGAGTTACAGGCGAGTCGGAATACTTAATGATAAAGGGCGCCCCCCGGTCACAAGATGCCGACACGCGGTCATCCAACGGAACATCGCCCAGCCACGGCAGTTTCAAGTCGTCCGCTAACTCTTTCCCCTTTTTTTCAGAAAAAATCTCTGTGGCAGTATCACACTGGGGGCAGATAAAACCGGCCATGTTGACGACTACCCCCAATATGGGCACCTTGGCTTGGCGGTATAGAGAAAGCCCTCGTTCCACCACTTGCTGAGATAGCTGCGAGGGAATTGTAACTGCCACCACGCCGTCCAGTTGCGGCAGATCACGCAAGATATTGTAATTCTCTGAGCCAGTTCCCGGAGGAAGATCAAGGATAAGCCAGTCCAATACTCCATAATCAACCTCGGCCAAAAAATCTCCCAACGCACCTCTTTTCATGTCATGAAACCACGTTAACCCAAGTTCATGGTCTAAACAATAATAACGCATAATATTAGATAGTTGCATGGCACAGATTTCTTGTTTAGGCACTACAGATTTCAAATCTCACAGGATGGTCTTGACCGTTTT
>Ga0209726_10003368_pt1 | contig 21904 bp, 17 predicted proteins | sample Subgrocontami54m_FD_187453 | JGI IMG/M metagenome (GOLD analysis project Ga0209726, IMG submission 187453) | Subsurface groundwater microbial communities from S. Glens Falls, New York, USA - GMW46 contaminated, 5.4 m (SPAdes) (version 3) | ecosystem: Environmental > Aquatic > Deep subsurface >... | reverse complement strand
ACCTACTCGGCTCGCTGCATCGGCCTGGTGCAGCGCTCGCTGGTCATTGACATGCTCAGCCAGTTCAAGCTGGGCGCCTTTCTCGACGTTCTGGGCGGGCCGGGGCCGCGCGTCACCACCTGGTTCTCACGTCCGGAGACCTTCACCGCCGCCGACTTCGAGCGCTTCCGCTCCTCCGGCATCACCGCCTTCCACATCGGCTGGGGATACGGCCGCGACGCCTACTCGGACGCTCACAAGATCCTAGCCGCCTGGAACCGCCTGCTGGCCCACCATCCCCAGTGGCTGGTGCGCATCGACCGCGCCTCGCAATTCGACCAGGTCAAGCGCGCGGGGAAGGTGGGCATCCTGCTCGGCTTCCAGAACTCCGACCACTTCCGCACCGCCGCCGACGTGGACGGCTTCCACCGCCTGGGCCAGCGCGTCTCGCAGCTCACCTACAACGTGCGCAACGCCATCGGCTGCGGCTATGAGCAGCGCCCAGACACCGGTCTGACGCCCTTCGGCGGCGAGGTGATCGCGCGCATGAACCGCGCGGGCATGGCCGTGGACGTCTCCCATTGCGGCGACCGCACCACGCTCGACGCCTTTGCGGCCTCGCGGAAGCCGGTGCTCATCACCCACGCCAACTGCCGCGCCCTCAACCCGCACCCGCGGAACAAGAGCGATGCCGAGATTCGCAGGATGGCCGCCGCCGGCGGCGTCATGGGCATCAGCGGCGTGCGCATGTTCGTCCGCGCCACCGAGCCCACCACCATCGAGCACGTCCTCGACCACTTCGATCACGTCGCCAAGCTGGTGGGCGTGGAGCACGTGGGTGTGGGCAGCGACATTGACCTCGACGGCTACGACAAGCTGCCTCCCGTCCTGCGCCGCCGCATGCTGGTCGGATACAAGAACAGCCCGGCGTTTCGCGGAGAGGGCGAGATCGAAGGTCTCAACCACCCCAAACGCATGTTCGATCTGACCGAAGGGCTCATCCGCCGCGGCTACAGCAACGCGCAGATCGAGCTCATCCTGGGCGGCAACTTCCGCCGCGCCTTGGGCGAGATTTGGGGCCCGGCGGGCGCATAGAAACAGGTCCCTCCGCTCGCCCTCAGTCGGTCGCTTCGCGACCTCCCTCGGGCTCAGTCGGGATGACAATTGGAAGGGGTTAGAATCTCCACCCGAGGTGTTGCCATGAAGGTTCCCGCCGTTCTCCTGTTCCTGATATCAGTGATTGCGACCGCCGCCGCGCAGACCCAGACGTGGAAGCCGCTGCGCCCCGTCTCCACCTTCTCCATCGTCGCCCGCGACCCGCAGACGGGCGAGATGGGCGTGGCGGTGCAGTCGCACTGGTTCGCCGTCGGCCAGATCGTCCCCTGGGCCGAGGCCGGCGTGGGCGCGGTGGCCACGCAGTCGTTTGTAGACCCCAGCTACGGCAAGCTGGGGCTGGAGCTTATGCGGGCAGGGAAGAGCGCGCCGGATGCGTTACGGGGTTTGCTGACAGCCGACCCAAGCAAGGATGTCCGGCAGGTGGCGATGATTGATGTGCAAGGACGCGCGGCCAGCTTCACCGGGAAGAAGGATATCGATGCGGCTGGCAACGAGATTGGAATGGGACCTGATGGCAAGAAAGTGAAGCGCGAGCGCCTGAGCATAGACGGCCCCGATTACGAGGAGGTAATGCTCGTAGGAGGCCAATTTGCCGTCCAAGCCAACCTGATGTCCAACGACAAGGTCTGGCCGGCGATGGCCAAGGCCTTCGAGGAAACCAAGGGCGACCTGGCCGAGCGCATGCTGGCCGCGCTCGACGCCGCGCAGGCCGTGGGCGGAGACATCCGCGGGCGGCAGTCGGCGGCGCTCATCGTGGTCAAGGCGAAATCCAGCGGCAAGCCCTGGGAAGACCGCATCTTCGATCTGCGCGTGGACGACAATCCGGAGCCGCTCAAGGAGCTGCGCCGACTGGTGACGCTGCAGCGCGCCTACAACCACATGAACGCCGGCGACCTGGCGGTGGAGCACAAGGACAACGAGGGCGCGCTGCGCGAGTACTCCGCCGCCGAGCAACTGGCCACTGGCGCCGAGGGCATCCCCACCAGCCGCCTGGCGGAGATGATCTACTGGCACGCCGTGGCCTTGGTGAAGATTGGGCGGGTGGAAGAGTCCCTGCCGCTCTTCCGCAAGGCCTTCGCCCTGCAGCCGAGCTGGCGCGAGTTGACGCCGCGCCTGCCTAAGTCCGGCCTGCTGCCCGACGATCCGAAGCTCATTGAGCGGATCGTGCAGGTGAAGTAGGCGAGACGAGGCCGGTTCTAGGTTTCTCGTTCCTCGATTGGGGAGCGGCCACCGTTCCTGCGGCTATACTGGAAATGAGAAACCCGGAACGAGAAACGAGAAACCATGTTGCTGCACGGCATTTTCCCGCCTATCACCACGCCGTTCTACCCGGACGGGAAGGTGTACTTCCGCAAACTGGAAGCGAACGTCGAGCGCTACTCGAAGACGCCGGTAGCGGGAGTGGTGGTGCTGGGCTCGACCGGAGAGGCCATCCTGCTTTCGGACGACGAGCAGCGCGAGGTGCTGCGCGCGGCGCGCGAGGCCGCGGCGCCGGAAAAAGTGCTGGTCGCGGGTACGGGGAGCGAATCGGCCATCGAGACCCTGCGTCTCACTGAGTACGCCGCCACGCTCGGCTATGACGTGGCCATGGTGCGCACGCCCCACTACTACAAGCAGCAGATGAAGCCGGAGAACATGCTGGCCTTCTACCGCACGGTCGCCGACCGCTCGCCCTTGCCGGTCATCATCTACAACTTCCCGCCCAACACGGGATACGACATCCCCGCCGAAGTGGTGATCGCGCTGGCCGAGCATCCCAACCTCATCGGCATCAAGGAGTCGGGAGGAGACATCAACAAGGTGAAAGCCATGGTCGCGGGCACGCGCCACGCGCAGCGGACGGTCGCCGTCACCGAGATCTTCGAAGCGGTCACTGGACGCATGAAGTCGGCGCCTGCCGCCGCGAACGCCAATATGGTTCCGGCAAGCGCGCTGGGAGCAGTGGCGGTCGCCGCGCCGCTAGCGGCGCTCAGGACGCGTACCAAGGACGTCGGCTTCCAGGTGATGGTGGGCTCGGCGCACCTGCTGCACTCCATGCTGAATGCGGGCGCAGTGGGGGCGATTCTCGCCTTCGCCGATTGCGCCCCCACCGCCTGCTTCGAGATTTACACGGCGTGGAAGGAGAACGACGTGGACCTGGCGCGGGAGAAGCAGGAGCGCATCACCGAAGCCTCGCGGAAGGTGGTGGGCGAGTTCGGGGTACCGGGACTGAAGTACGCGCTCGACTTCAACGGCTACTACGGCGGCCCGCCGCGCCTGCCGCTGCTTCCACCCACGGCGGAAGTGAAGGCTGAGATTGAGCGCCTGCTGGAGTACATCCGAATTTGAAGCGAACGAAACGAAGTAGCGGAAGCGGCACGGCCGTGAGATCTGCCCGCGGCCGCAAACGCGCCCGGCCCTCGCTGGTCCGGGTCTCGGAGGAGATGAAGCAATGGTCGGCGCTGCTGGGCGCGGAGCTGGAGCGCTGGCCGGGGGTGAGCACCAAGCTCATGTTCGGCTTCGTCAGCTTCTATCGCGGGCGGAACATCTTCGCGGCGCTGCCCAAGACGCGCGCCATGAACTCCGCCAATTCCATCATCTTCAAGTTGCGCCGGGCCAGCCCGCAGGAGCTGGCAAAGCTGCGCCGCGACCCGCGCGCGAAGGTTTCCGAGAAGGGAATGGCGGGCTGGCAGTCGTTCGAGCTGGCCTCCTCCGCCGACCTCAAGGGCGCGTTGGCCTGGCTGGACCAGGCCTACCGCGCCGCGCGCTAATTTCCGGGATTGCTTGACCGAAAGGCATCCCAGCCCACATCATTGATTATTGATTATTGATTGAAAAGGAGTTCCAAGCATGGCAACGACAACGCAAGCGGCCGCCGCCGAGGGCACCAAGATGCTGGTCGATTACCGCACCGACGGGGGCATCGCCATCATCGAGATGAACGATCCCCCGGCCAACACCTACACCTATGAGATGAACCGCCAGCTCGACGAGGCCATCCTCAAGGCGCGTATGGACAACGACGTGTACGTCATCGTGCTGACGGGCGCGGGCGAAAAGTTCTTCTCCGCGGGCGCCAACATCAAGATGCTCTCCAGCGTGGATCCCGTCTTCAAGTACTACTTCTGCCTGCACGCCAACGAGATGCTGCTGCGATTGGAACACACGCCCAAGCTGGTGATCGCGGCGCTCAACGGGCACACCGTGGGCGGAGGCCTGGAGATCGCCATGGCCGCCGACCTCCGCATCGCGCGCAAGGACGCGGGCAAGATCGGCCTGCCCGAGGTCAACCTGGGCGTGCTGCCCGGCACCGGCGGGACGCAGCGCCTCTCGCGCATGGTGGGAAAATCGAAGGCCATCGAGCTGATGGTCACCGGCAACACCTTCACCTTCGAGGAGGCGAAGGAGCTGGGCATGGTCAACGACATCTTCGAGCGCGACCACTTCATGGAGAACGTGATGGAGTACGCGCGCCAGTTCTGCCCGCCCAACAAGGCGGCCATGGCCGTGGGCCACATCAAGCGCGCCGTGCAGACGGGGTGGGAGATCCCCATGGAGTCGGCGCTGGCCATCGAGCGCGAGCTCCAGTCGCTCCTGTTCAAGAGCCAGGACGCCAAGGAAGGCCTGAACGCCTATGTGGAGAAGCGTCCGGCGGAGTTCAAGGCGAAGTGACCGCGCCGCGAAGGATACAAAGCATTACCACGAAGGGCACGAAGGTTCACGAAGGTCCTTCGTGGCGCCTTCGTGCCCTTTGTGGTGAAGGCTTTTTCGAATGCTGACTGCCACCAAATCGACGATTGTCCCCGGCAAGCTGCTCATTGGCGGCGAGTGGCAGGACTCCTCCGACGGGAAGACGTTTGACACCGTCAATCCAGCCACCGGCGAGGTGTTGACGCATATTGCCGCGGCAACCGCGGCGGATGTCGAGAAGGCGGTCGCCGCCGCCCGCAAGGCCTTCGACGATCCCGCCGCCCCCTGGCAGAAGATGACCGCCAGCGAGCGCGGCAAGCTGTTGTGGAAGATCGCCGACCTCATCGAGCAGAACATCGAGGAGCTGGCCGAGATCGAGACCCTGGACAACGGCAAGCCCATCTTCGAATCGCGCTACGTGGACCTGCCTACGGTGGCTGAGGTCTTCCGCTACTACGCCGGCTGGGCCACCAAGATCCACGGCGAGACCATCAACTCCCGCCCCAACGCCTTCACCTACACCCTGCGCGAGCCGGTGGGCGTGGTGGCGGCCATCGTCCCCTGGAATTTCCCGCTGCTGCTGGCCTCGTGGAAGATCGCGCCGGCGCTGGCCACCGGCAACTGCGTCATCTGGAAGCCGGCATCGCAGACCTCACTCTCCGCGTTGCGCGTAGGCGAGCTGATGGTGGAAGCGGGCGTGCCCGCGGGCGTCATCAATATTCTCCCCGGCGCGGGAGCGATTGTGGGCATGGGACTGGTGAAGCATCCGGGCGTGGACAAAGTGGCCTTCACTGGTTCTACGGTTGTGGGCAAGGAAGTGATGCGCAGCGCGGCGGACACGGTGAAGCGCATCACGCTGGAGCTGGGCGGCAAGTCGCCCAACATCGTTTTCGCGGATTCGGACCTGGAAGCCGCCGTCCGCGGCGCTTCCACGGGCATCTTCTACGGCAAGGGCGAGGTCTGCGCCGCCGGCTCGCGGCTGTTCGTCGAGAGGAAGATCCACGACGAGTTCATGTCGAAGCTGGTGGACCGCACGCAGAAGCTCAAGCCCGGCGACCCGCTCGATCCCAAGACGCGCCTGGGCGCCATCGTCAGCGAGCAGCAGATGAACAGCGTGCTGGGCTACATCGAGGCAGGGAAGAGCGAGGGCGCGAAGCTGGTGGCGGGCGGCAAGCGCGTCTCCGTGGATGGCGGCAAGGGATACTTCGTCGAGCCCACCATCTTCGACGCCGTGGACAACAGCATGAAGATCGCGCAGGAGGAGATTTTCGGGCCGGTGCTGGCCACCATCCCCTTCGACGACGTGGAACAGGTGGCCGACCTCGCCAACCAGAACATCTACGGGCTGGCCGCGGCCGTATGGACCAACGACATCCGCAAGGCCCACGCCGTGGCCCGGCGGCTCAAGGCTGGCACGGTCTGGGTGAACGCTTACAACCTCTACGACGTGGCCCTGCCCTTCGGCGGATACAAGCAGTCGGGCTTTGGCCGCGAGTTGGGGATGCACGCCATCGAGCACTACACGGAACTGAAGAGCGTTTGGGTAAATTTGTAGAAACGTTGCTTGCAACGTCTCGAGACGTAGCAAGCTACGTCTCTACGGAGGGAGCTAGGAGTCACATGCCGGGAAGGGTTTTCAAGATCGGGACGTTCAGCGACTGGGTCGGACTGTTCGACGATTGGCGCCGCGACATCGGCGTCAATCCCAAAGAGGTGGCGGAGTTCAAGTTCGACACGCTCTACGGCGCCATCGAGACCAACGAGATCCAATTCGGCCACTACAAGGGCCGGCCCAAGTGGGAGACCGTCCGGCAGATGCCCACACAGAACATGCGCGACGCGCTGATGAACATGATCGTCTATCAGGGCGACACCGAATTCGCCAGCGTGGAGCAGCAGCGCTTCCTGTTCGATGCCGCGCCCAGCGACTACGACCGCAAGGCGCTCACCCGGGTGATGATCGAGGAGATGCGCCACGGCTGGCAGATGTGCGCGCTACTGATCGAGCACTTCGGGCAGACCGGGAAAGTCGAGGCGCAGAAGATGCTGGAGCGCCGGGCGTTTGAGAACAAACGGTTGCTCAACGCCTTCAATGAGAACGTGGACAACTGGCTCGACTTCTTCGCCTACACCGATTTCGTGGACCGCGACGGCAAGTTCCAGCTCCAGATGCTGAAGTACTCGGGCTTCGCGCCGCTGGGCCGCTCCATGTCCTACATGCTGCGCGAGGAGGCCTTCCACATGGGCACGGGCAACGACGGCCTGCGCCGCGTGGTGGAAGCCGGCGCCGTGCCCGTCTGGCTCATCCAGAAATATCTCAACAAGTGGATCTCCGAATCCTACGACCTGTTCGGCACCGACCACTCCTCTTCGGCGCACTGGGCGTACGTCTGGGGGATCAAGGGGCGCTACGATGAGCCCAAGAACGCGGCCGCGCCCGACCTGGACGACGTCAACGACTACAACCGCAAGCTCTATCGCGACGAAGTGGCCGGGCTGATCGCGCGCTTCAACAACGTGCTCAAGCCGGACCAGCCCCGGCTGTATGCCCCCCACATCCAGTTCAACCGCGCCATTGGGAGCTGGGCCGGGCAGAAATTCCACCCGCAGACGGGCGAGCCGGTCGAGGACAAGGTCTACGAGCAGCAATTGACCGAATGGCTGCCGACGGCAATCGACAAGAAGCTGCTGCTCGACATCCTGGGCGCGGAGAAGAAGTGGATCGTGCCCAAAGAGGGCGCCCGCGACCCGCTGGAGAGCATTGGCGAGACGCGCAAGTCGGCCATCAACCCGTAGGAATTGACTATGGGCAATTGACAATTGACTATTTGGCGCAGGACCGTGCTAGGGCCGCCTGCAATAGTCAATGGGCAATAGTCAATTGTCCTTGTCAAGCCCGCCAAACCGAATGATCCCGACTCCCGAAGCGAAGGCCGCCAAATCCGCCCGCTACACTCTGGGCGAGTTGATGGTGGCCGCGGCGGCGCGCGAGATCCGCGACGGCGAAATCGTCTTCGTGGGCATGCGGCTGCCGCTGATCGCCTTCGTGGTGGCCAAGAAGACGCACGCGCCCGGCGCCATCGGCCTGTTCGAGAACGGCGTGGTGCGCTCCACGCCCGCCCCTGAGCTCATCTACACCATGGCCGACCCGCCCAATATTCTCGGTGCCACCCAGTGCCTGGACATGCTGACCGTGATGAGCCTGTTGCAGTCCGGGCGCGTGGACCTGGGTTTTCTGGGCGCGGCCGAGGTAGACCGCTTCGGTAATCTGAACTCAACGCAAGTACTTGCTTCTGCCAACGACCAACGGCCAACGACCAACGACCGTTTTGTGCGCCTGCCGGGGTCGGGTGGCGCCTGCGATATCGCCTCACTGGCCAAGCGCTTTGTGGTCCTGATGGAGCACTCCAAGCGCCGCCTGCCAGAGCGCGTGTCCTACATCACCAGTCCAGGAAACGGCGAGGGCACGGGCTAGCGCCAGCGCGTTGGCCTGCCGCGCGGCGGGCCGTCGGCAGCCATCACCACCAAAGCAGTCCTGCGCTTTGGGACGAGCGCAGGCAACGCCGGAGCGAAGGCAAACGACGGCGAGGCGTACCTGGCGTCGGCGCATCCGGGCCTCAGCGTCGAGGACGTGGTGGCCAACACGGGCTGGAAGCTGCGCGTGGCTGAGGACGCCGGACAGACTCCGGAGCCCACGGCCGTCGAGCTGGCCGCCATCCGCGAGTACGATAAGAAGGGATTCTGGACGAAATGAAAAGCTTCACCACGAAGGACACGAAGGCTTCACGAAGGTCCCTTCGTGTGACCTTTGTGACCTTCGTGTTGCGCTTTTAGCCTATGACAAACACACCGAGTTCGTTTTCGAAGATCACACTGGCGATGGACGCGCCGGTGGCACGCCTCACGCTGGCGCACCCGCCGCTCAACATCCTCGACCTCACCATGATGGACGAACTGCGCGCGGCGCTGGAGCAGATCGAGGCGCGGCCGGACGTCGTCGCTGTCGTCCTCAAGGGCAGCCCCAAAGCCTTTTGCGCGGGCGTGGACGTGGCCGCGCACACGCCGGACAAGGTCCGGCCCATGCTGGAAAAGTTTCACGCCGTCATCCGCGCCCTGGTGCAGACCAGAAAGGTGACCATCGCGGCGGTGGAGGGCGCGTGCCTGGGCGGGGGCGCCGAACTGGCGATGGTCTCCGACCTGGTGTACACCGCGCGCGACGCCAAATGGGCCTTCCCTGAGATCAAGCTGGGATGCTATCCCCCGGTGGCGGCGGCGGCGCTGGCGGCGCTGGTGGGGCAGAAGCGCGCCGCCGACCTGGTGCTGACCGGGCGGCAGATTTCGGGCGACGAGGCCCTGGCCATCGGCCTGGCCACCGGCGCAGCGCGCGGCGAGGAGTTGGAGTCACTGGTCGCGGATGCCCTCGCTCGCCTGTCGAAGCTGAGTCCGTCGTCCCTGGCCGTGGCCAAGAAAGCTTTTTACGCCTGGGACGCCATCCACTTCGAGAAGGGCCTGGCCCGCGCCGAGCAGATCTACTTCGACGACCTGATGAAGACCGAGGACGCCGTCGAGGGCATCCAGTCGTTCCTGGAGAAGCGCAAGCCGGTGTGGAAGGGCAAGTGAGCGAGCGAGGCAAGACGACGGTTGTCCAGTTCGAGAAGCTTGAGAGGCGAGGCACGCTGTTTGCGAAGTTAATGAAGTTGCTCATTTACGCTCTCGATGCGTTGAGCCACTGGTTTGGGCGATGACCAAGCTTGTAACAATGCGCTCCGCCATCGCCGAGCACGTCCCCGACGGCTGCTCGGTGGCCCTCGGCCTGCAGATGGAGCAGATGATCCCCTTCGCCGCCGGGCACGAGCTCATCCGCCAGAAGCGGCGCGGGCTGACGCTGATCGGGCCCATCTCCGACGTCCTCTTCGACCAGCTCATCGGCGCCGGGTGCGCGCAGCGTGTGATCGCCGCCTGGGTGGGCAACGTGATGATGGGTTCGGCCTACAACTTCCGCCGCGCCTGCGAGCAGGAGAACCCGGGGACGCCCGGCCGCAAGCTCCAGGTCACCAACATGAGCAATTTCTCGGTGGCGCTCGCGCTCCAAGCGGCGGCCATGGGCGTGCCGTTCCTGCCCACGCGCACGGCGCTGGGCTCGGATGTGGCGCGGGGGAATGAGTTCTTTGCGGAGATGGAATCGCCGTTCGGGAGTGGCGAGGGGCGAGAGGCGAGCCGCGAGGTTGCCGGCGAGACGCCGGCGCTACGTGAGAAGCTGCATGCCGTGAAGGCCATCGTGCCGGACGTGGCCATCGTCCACGTGCAGCGCGCCGATGCCGAAGGCAACGCCCACTGCTGGGGAAACTTCGGAGTGATGCTCGAAGGCGTGCGCGCGGCCCGGCGGGTGATCGTGGTGGCGGAGAAGGTGGTGGAAGCCGAGGTCATCTCCAGCGACCCCAACCGCACCGTCATTCCCGGCTTCCTGGTGACGGCAGTGGTGGAGTGCGCGTGGGGCGCGCATCCCTCGCCGGTGCAGGGCTGCTACAGCCGCGATGACGCCGCCTTCCAGCAGTATCATGAGCAGACCAAGACGCCTGAGGAGTTCGAAGCCTGGAAGGCGCGCTGGGTGGAGGGCGTCAAAGACCGCCGCGAGTACATGAACCTGGTGGGCGCTTGCCGGCAGCAGGAGCTGGAAGTGAAGCGGCACGCGTATGCGGCGCAGGTGGACTTTGGTTACTGACGAAGGTAAAGGGAAAAAGTAAAAAGGAAAAATGAAAACCGCAGAGGACGCAGAGGAGACGCCATTTGCCAAGAGCTAAGAGCCAAGAGCCAAGAGCTAGCCAGTGAAAAAAGAACTCATCGAACTACGCGTGAACGGCCGGGCGCACGAGCTGGCGGTGGAGCCCTCCAAGCTCCTGCTCGACGCCCTGCGCGAGGACCTGTGCCTCACCGGCTCGAAGCGCGGCTGTGATGATTCCTCCTGCGGTGCCTGCACCGTGCTGCTCGACGGCACGCCCGTCCTCTCCTGCACGATGCTGGCAGGGAGCTGTGCCACGCAGGACGACCGGCAGCAGGAGATCACCACCATCGAAGGCGTGGCCGAGCACGGCGCGCTGGCCGCCATCCAGAAGGCCTATGGCGATTGGGGCGGGGCGCAGTGCGGCTTCTGCACTCCCGGCTTCCTGATGACGGTGAAGGCGCTGCTGGCACGCAATCCCGAACCCACCGACGACGACGTCCGCCACGCTCTGAGCGGCAACCTCTGCCGCTGTACGGGCTATTCGCAGATGTACCAGGCAGTGAAGGCGGCGGTGGAGGCGGAGCAGAAGGGGCTCGCTGCCGCGAGAAGGTAAAAGGAAAAAGGTAAAAGGAAAAAGGCACAAGGGACAAGTCACAATGGAAAAAGAGAATGGCTGAATTCAGCATCATCGGCAAACCGGTCGCGATGATTGACTCCGCCGGGAAGACCACGGGGGCGGGCAAATACACCGACGACCTCGTGGTGCCGGGGATGCTGATCGGGAAGATCCTGCACTCGCCGCATCCGCACGCCCGCATCCAGCGCATTGACGCGACGAAGGCGCTGGCGCTCGAAGGCGTGGTCGCGGTCGTCACCGGCAAGGACGCGCCCAACAAGTACGGCATCCTGCCCGTCGGCCACGACGAGACCGCGCTGGCCGTGGACAAGGTCCGCTACATCGGCGACAACGTCGCCTGCGTGGCCGCGGTCTCGGAAGCCATCGCCGAGGAAGCCTGCCAGCTCATTGACGTGGAGTACGAGGTCCTGCCCGCCTGGTTCGATCCGGAAGATTCGATGAAGGCGACAGCCGACCTCGGCTTAATCCATGACCACAAGGCCAACAACATCGAGAAGGACTACCACCACGTCTTTGGCGACCCGGAGAAGGGTTTCGCCGAGGCGGAGCACATCGCCGAGGCCCGCTACATCGCCAACGAAGTGACGCACGCGGCCATGGAGCCGCACTCCACGCTGGCCTCCTTCGAGCTCGACCCGCACACCGGAAAGATGGGGCGGCTGACGGTTTGGTCGTCGACGCAGGTGCCGTACTACCTGCAGCACAAGCTCTCGCTGGTGCTGGAGCTGGCCATGTCGCAGATCCGTGTGATCAAGCCGCTGGTGGGCGGCGGCTTCGGCGGCAAGAGCGAAGTCATTCCGCTGGAGATCATCGCGGCGGTGGCGGCGCGCGCCGCCCAGGCGCCGGTGAAGATCACCTACACGCGCGAGGAGGTCTTCTGGGCGCACCGGGGACGCCCGCGCACCATCATCGATCTGAAGACGGGCGTGAAGCGCGACGGCCGCATCACCGCCGTGGCCGCGCGCGTGGTGCAGGACGGCGGCGCCTACTGCAGCTACGGCGTGGTCACCATCCTCTATTCCGGGGCGCTGTTGGGCGCGCTCTACGACATTCCCAACATCCGCTACGACGGCTACCGCGTGCTCACCAACAAGCCCGCCTGCGGCGCCATGCGCGGACACGGCACGGTCAACGTCCGCTTTGCCTTCGAGTCGCAACTGGATGAGATTGCCGCCGCGCTCAAGCTCGACCCGGCCGCCATCCGGCGCGCCAATCTGCTCAAGCCGCCCTGCATCACCGTGAACGGCCTGCGCGTCCAGAGCTACGGCCTGCCGGAGTGTGTGGATAGGGTGGTCGAGCGCTCGGGGTGGCAGGCGCGCAAGGGAAAGCTGGGCCGCGGGCGCGGGCTGGGCCTGGGATGCAGCCACTACGTCAGCGGCGCGGCGAACTCCATCATCCGCTCGGACATGCCGCATTCGACGGTGAACATCAAGATTGACCGCGACGGCGGCGTGGTGGTCTATACCGGCGCCTCGGAGATCGGCCAGGGCTCGGACACCATGACCGCGCAGATCGCCGCCGAAGTGCTGGGCTGCTCGCTGGGGCGGGTGAAGGTGATTGCCGCCGACACCGACCTCACGCCCATCGACATCGGGTCGTATTCCAGCCGCGTCACCTTCATGGCGGGCAACGCCACGCTGCGCGCCGCCGAGGACGTGAAGAAACAGATCGTCTTCGCGGCCGCGAAGAAGATGGGTTGCGCGCCGGAAGAAGTCGTTTTTCGGGACGATGTGGTGAGCCGCAAGGGAGCGGCCGCGACTCCCGCCGCGGCGGATGCCGCCACCGTGGCCGGACGGGTGGACGGGCAGGTATTGCGCGGCTCGGTCCAACAGAAGCGCAAGGACGAAGGCCCCAAGGACCGCATGACCTTCGAGGAGGCAGTGGTCGCGGCCATTGATTTCCACGGCGCGCTTACCGGGACCGGCTCCTACGCGCCGCCGGCGGAGGCCCGCGGCGGCCAACACAAGGGCGGCGGCGTGGGGCCGTCTCCGGCGTACTCCTACGCCGCGCAGGTGGCCGAAGTTTCGGTGGACGAGGAGACCGGCGCGGTCACCGTACACAAGGTCTGGGCCGCGCACGACTGCGGCCGCGCGCTCAATCCCGTGGCGGTCGAGGGCCAGGTGATCGGCTCGGTGTGGATGGGCCTGGGCCAGGCGCTCCAGGAGGAAATGGTGTGGAAGGACGGGCTGCTGATGAATCCCGGCCTCTTGGAATATCGGTCGCCCTCGTCGGTGGAGTCGCCCGAAGTGGAGTGCATCATCGTGGAAAGTGTGGACCCGGAAGGGCCGTTCGGCGCCAAGGAGTGCAGCGAAGGCTCGCTGGCGGCAACCATCCCGGCCATCTCGAACGCCATCTATGACGCCGTGGGCGTCCGCCTGCGGGAGGTGCCGTTCACTCCCGAGCGCGTCCTGGCCGCGCTGCGCGACCAGAAGGGCGCCAAGAAGCTGAACCTGACCGAGGGCGTGGATCCGACCGCTCCAACGAAGTTCCGCGAGCACGGCGGCGCGCTGTGGTTCAAGGGTAAAGGCCCGGAGCGGCACGCGATGGATCCGGCGCGGCGGGCGGGGGCGGTAGATGCGGACTGAGAGAAAAGCGGAAACACGAAGGACACAAAGGGTTCACGAAGGGGCGGCTGTGCGCCTTCGTGTTGCCTTCGTGCCCTTTGTGGTGAGGGCTTTTCGATGAGTCTTCCAGCCTTCAAGCTGCTGCGGCCGCGGACGATGGAGGACGCTCTCGGCTTCCTGCGGCGCTTGGGCGGGGAGTTGCAGATCGTCGCCGGAGGGACCGATGTTATCCCCTCGCTGCGGCAGCGGCTGTTCGCGCCCGCCTACGTCATGGACATCCGCGGCATCTCGGAGCTCGAAGGCATCCGGGTGCGCGCCGGGGAGGGGGTCGAGATCGGGGCGCTGACCACGCTGACCGCCATCGAGGACTCGAGCTTCCTCCACCGCAACTACCCGGTGCTGCACGAGGCGGCCAAGACCGTGGCCTCACCCCTCCTCAGGAACATGGGCACCATCGGCGGGAACATCTGCCTGGACACGCGCTGCCTCTGGTACAACCAGTCTCTCACCTGGCGGCAGTCCTGCGGCTTCTGCATCAAGAAGGATGGCGACCTCTGCCACGTGGCCCCCGGCGGGTCGAAGTGCTGGGCCGCGTTCTCCGGCGACACGCCTCCGGCGCTGCTCTGCCTGGACGCGGAGATCGAGATTGTCGGCCCGGATGGCACGCGCCGCGTGGCGCTGGCGGACTTCTACAACAACGACGGCGTTGCGCGCATGAAGCTAGAGAAGAATGAGATGCTGACCCGGGTGTTCCTGCCGGAGTCAAGCGCGGGCTATCGCGGCGTCTATCAGAAGCTGCGCATTCGCGGCTCCATTGATTACCCGCTGGCGGGTGTGGCGGTAGTGGTGAAGAAGAACGGCCGGATAGAAGACGCCAAGGTGGCGCTCACGGCGGTGAACCCGGCGCCGCTGCTGGTTGCGGGCGCCGGACACGCCCTCATCGGCAAGAGCACGAGCGACGAGCTGGAGCATGCTGCGACTGTGGTAGGCGAGCTGGCGGCTAGCACTGCCAAGCCGCTGACCACGTCAGCGCTCACGCCCGAGTACCGACGGGAGATGATTCGCGTATTCGCCAAGCGGGCGGTGCTGGCGGCCTTGAGGTCGTAGTTGTCATTCCGAGCGAAGCGAGGAACCTGCTTTGGAACAACAGGTTCCTCGCGGGCTAAAGCCCGCTCGGAATGACAATCAAGAAGGAACGATTGGCGCGGCTGAAGCCCCGCCTTTTCAAATAACTGACTACTGACAACCGACTACTGAGAACTGCCATTGATCACCGACTGCCACATCCACATCCAGCCCGTGGAGATGTTCAAGCCGGCGGCGCTGGAGGCGATGAAGAAGAAGCGGGCGAACTTCGACCAGATCGTCGAGTTCTGCCGCTCGCCCCGGGCCTTCCTGAAGCACCTGGACGCGGCCGGCGTGGACCGCGCCGTACTCATCAACTACGTGGCGCCGGAGGTCATCGGTTTCACGGCCGAGGTCAACCCGTTCGTCGCCAACTATGTGAAGGAAGACCCGAAGCGGCTCATCCCTTGCGGCAGCATCCACCCGCGACATACCAAGAACGTGCTGGCGGACGTGGAGCAGGTGCTGCGCCTGGGCATCCGCATGATCAAGATTCACCCGCCGCACCAGTTGCTCTTTCCCAACGACTACCTCCACGGGGTGAAGGAGCTGGAGATCATCTACCGCGCGGCGGAGGCCAACGGCATCCCGGTGATGTTCCACACCGGGACCTCCATCTTTCCCGGCGCGCGCAACAAGTTCGGCGACCCTGTGCATGTGGACGACGTGGCCGTGGACTTTCCCAAGCTCAAGATCCTGCTGGCGCACGGCGGGCGGCCGCTGTGGATGGAGACCGCCTTCTTCCTGGTGCGGCGGCATCCCAACGTGTATCTCGACATCAGCGGCATCCCGCCCAAGTCATTGCTTCGTTATTTTCCCCGTCTGGAGGAGATTGCCGCGAAGACCCTCTTCGGGACGGATTGGCCGGGGCCGGGCGTGCCCGACATCAAGCAGAACCTCGAGCAGTTTCGCGCCTTGCCGCTCACCGAAGCCGCCCAGCAGCAGATTCTTTCGAAGACGGCGCTCACCCTCTGGCCCGCCTGACCTCACCCAAGAAAAAGGCCCGCGTCCGAAGACGCAGGCCGGGAAGAGACAGCTTGGCCTAGTCCTTGCCAGCGTCCTTGTCCATGGCTGCGGCAGGCTTGGCCTTGGCCGCCGGCTTGGCTTTGGGCATGGGTTGCGGGCCGGCCAGCTCGTCGGCCAGCTCGGTGGCGCCATAGATGTTGCGCAGGGCCTCGCTGATGCCGCGGGCATCCACGGCCACGGAGCGCCCGATGGCGTCCGAGTACATGAAGTTCCAGGGCAGCGACTGGATGTTGCCGTCGAAGATGATGCCCACCACCTCGGCAGCCTTATTGATCACCGGGCTGCCGGAGTTTCCGCCGATGATGTCCGGCGTGGAGGTGAAGTTCAGCGGAGTGGAGAGGTTCACCTTGCCCTTGTTCTTCATCCAGCTCTCGGGGAGTTGGTAGGGATCGGTGTTGCCTTTCTCGGCGGCGTGCTTGTAGGCCCCGCCCATGGTGGTGAAGTAGGGAACGCGCGTTCCCTTGGGCACGATGCCCTGGCCGTCCTCGACGAAGCCGCGGACGTCGCCGTAGCTCAGCCGCAGGGTGAAGGTGGCGTCGGGAGGCATCTCCAGGCCGCCGGCAGCGAAGCGGGCCTTGGCCAGCAGCCCGCCGTTGCGGCGGACGACCGCGTCCACCTGGTCGTCATACTGCTTGCGGACCTTGCGGGCCTCGGCGTCGACCACGCGCATCAGGGCGATCATCGGGTCCTGGCTGGCGTCCACCGCGGCCACGCCGCCCTGGTAGAGCTGCTTGCGCACGGCCACGTCATCCAGCTTGGTGTTGGCGATGGCGTCCTTGGCGACCTCGGCCGGCGTCCGCCCGCCCAGCACCTGCTTCACCACCGGGTTGTCGGCGCCCAGGTTCTCCTGCAACTCGGTGAGGGACTCGGTGAGGACCACGGTTTCCAGCGACTTATGAATCGGGGCGGTGGAGAACAGTTGCTGTTCGAGAGAGGCCAGCCCGCTGTCGCGGTACTCACGCAGGCGCTCGCCATTGGGTTTCTGCTTCTCGGCCGTGGCCCGCAGCAGGTGGCGAGCCTTGAAGGTCAGGTCGCCGCGGAATCCGGCGCGGCGCTCCAGGAGGGTGAGCGGGAGGTAGATCTCCTTCTGCACGGCCATGGCGCGCGCCACTTCGTCCCAGGCGGCGCCGAACTGCTGCTTCTTCGCGGGATCGGCGTCCACGGCGGCGCGCAGCTTCTTCTCCGCGTCGGCCTTCTTGGCCATCAGCGCGGCGTTCATCAAGCCGCCTTGGAACCCGGTCACCGCCTTGAAGGAATTCTCGATGCCGAAGATGTCCTCGCGCGCGATGCGGGCGTTCTCCTCCGAGCCCGCGGCGAAGGCCTTCAGCGCCTGCAGGCGCTGCTGGTAGGACTTGAGCAGAAAGGGAAAGTTGACGTCGCGGGCGAACTCCATCTGCGCCAGCGTATTGTCGCGCCCGGTGGAGCCGGGGTTGCCGGGGACAAACACCAGGTCGCCGGCGCGCACGCCCGCCGTGGTCCACTTGAAGAAGTGAGTCAGGTTGGCCGGCTTGTCGTTCTCGTAGATGCGGAAGAAGGTGATGTCCAGGTCATAGCGAGGGAACTCGAAGTTGTCGGGGTCGCCGCCGAAGAAGGCGACCATGAACTCGGGCGCGAACACCAGGCGGACGTCGGTGTACTTCTTGTACTGGTAGAGATGGTAGCGTCCGCCGGAGTAGAGGGTGATGACGTCGCAGCGCAGATGGGTGGAATCGGCGCACTCCTTCTCGATGGCGGACATGGCGGCCCGCTGCGCCTGACCGGCCTCGGCGACGGACATGCCGGACTGGGCCGCGGAGTTCACCTTGTCCGTGACGTCTTCGATGCCCATCAGGACGTTCAGCTCCAGGTCGGGGCACTTGGCTTCTTCGGCGCGGGTGCGGGCGTAGAAGCCGGCCTTCATGTAGTCGTGGTCCTGGGTGGCCAGCGACTGGACGCACTCCGCGCCCACGTGGTGATTGGTGAATGTGAGGCCGTCGGCGGAGACAAACGATCCCGAGCCGCCGTTATTGAAGCGCACCGAAGAGAGCCGCACGTGGTCGAGCCACTGGTCGGTGGGCTCGAAACCGTACTTGGCCCTGATCTTCTTTTTGGGCGCGGCGTTGAACAGCCACATGCCTTCGTCCGCCACCGCGGCGGCGCTGAGAAAGAACAGCAGGAACAGGGCGAGTGAACGGCGGATCATTATGCGAGCTCCAGGGATGCGGGCACAGGCCCGTGCGCCGCGGATTGTGCAACCCATTGAATATACAGAGCCTAACGGGGGCCGCGCAACGAAGAAGGAGTGAAGGCCCGAAGCGGGAGTCGCGCCCCATCCAGCGGGCCGCGCCCGTTGGAAACGGGCGCGGGTTGGAGTATAAAAATAGGTGCCCGTCGTTCGACCGTGGTTTCCCCCGCCGCAGGAAAGCGTTGGGCCGGTTGGAATCTCAGCAGGAGAGGAAACGTATGGCCGCCAGCGCGCCCGCCAAAGGACTGGAAGGGATTGTCGCCGCCACTTCGAGCGTCTGCTACATAGACGGGGAGAAGGGCGTGCTCGCCTATCGTGGCATCGACATCCACGAGCTGGCCGACCATTCCACCTTCGAAGAGACCTGCTACTTGCTGTGGTTCGGGCGCCTGCCTTCGGCCAAGGAGCTGGAAGAGCTGCGCACCTGCCTGGCCACCGAGCGCAAACTGGATTCCGCGATCTTCAACCTGCTGCGGGGGCTGCCGCCGCACTCGGTGCCCATGGAGGTGCTGCGCACCGCGGTTTCGGCGCTCTCCTTCTACGATCCCGACGAGGCGGTGAACGACCACGAGGCCAACGTGCGCAAGGCCATCCGCCTGACCTCGCAGATCGCCATGATCGTGGCCGCCTACGACCGCATCCGCAAGGGAAAGAACGTGGTGGCGCCAGATCGCACGCTCTCCCACTCCGCCAACTTCCTGCTGATGCTGAACGGCGAGAAGCCGTCGGAGACGGCGGAGAAGGCCCTGGACATCGCGCTCATCCTGCACGCCGACCACGAGCTGAACGCTTCGACCTTCGCCGCCCGCGTGATCGCGGCCACGCTCTCGGACATGCACTCGGCCATCACCGGCGCCATCGGCGCGCTGAAGGGGCCGCTGCACGGCGGCGCCAATGAAGAGGTCATGAAGCTGCTCTTCGGCGTGGAGAAGGCGGGCGAAGACCCGGTGGAGCACGTGAAGCAGATGCTGGCCACCAAGAAGAAAGTCCCGGGCTTCGGCCACCGCGTCTATCACACCGAGGATCCGCGAGCCACGCACCTGCGCAAGATGTCGGAGGACCTGGGCCGGGCGAGCGGCAACGCCAAGTGGTTCGACTGGTCGCGCGCCATCGAGCTCTACATCAACAAGGAAAAGAAGCTGAACGCCAACGTGGACTTCTACTCGGCCTCCACCTACACCACGCTGGGCATCGACGTGGACCTGTTCACGCCCATCTTTGCCGTGTCGCGCATCTCGGGCTGGGCGGCGCACGTCATCGAGCAGCTGGACGACAACCGGCTCATCCGCCCGCGCGCCGACTACGTCGGACCCAAGCACCCCAACCCTTACGTGCCCATCGAGCGCCGCTGAGGCGGCCCGCGTTCCGGGCGTAGAATAGACCCATGCGCCGGGTGTATCTCGACAACAACGCAACCACGCCGGTCCTCCCCGAGGTGCTGGAGGCGATGCGGCCGTACTTTGCCGAGCAGTTCGGCAACGCCTCGTCCATCCACCACCACGGCCAGCAGACGCGGGCGGCGGTGGAGCGCGCGCGCGAGTCGGTGGCGGAGTTGCTGGGCTGCCGCGCCGCGGAGGTCGTCTTCACCAGCGGCGGCACGGAGGCGGACAATCTCGCGCTCTTCGGCCTAGTGGAGAAGGGCGACCATGTGGTCACCTCAACCATCGAGCATCACGCGGTGCTGAACTCCTGCAAGCGGCTGGAGGAGCTGGGCTGCGAGGTCACCTACGTTCCCGTGGACGGCCAGGGGCGGGTGGATCCCGCCGACGTCCGCCGTGCGCTGCGGCCCAACACCAAGCTGATCTCGGTGATGATGGCCAATAACGAGACCGGTGTGCGGCAGCCGGTGGAAGAGATTGGAAGAATCGCCGCCGAGGCCGACGTCTATTTCCACACAGACGCGGTGCAGGCCGCGGGCAAGGTGGCGATCGACGTCCACCACATCGGCTGCGACCTGCTCTCCATCTCCGGCCACAAGATGCACGCGCCGCAGGGCACGGGGGCCCTCTTTGTCCGCAAGGGAACGCTGATCCACCCCCTCTTTTACGGCGGGAACCACGAGCGCTCGCGGCGGGCGGGGACGGAGAACGTCCCGGGCATCATCGGACTGGGCAAGGCGGCGGAGCTGGCGGTGGCGGCGCTGGCCGGGGGCGAGATGGAGCGGCTGGGCGCTTTGCGCGACCGCATCGAGGCGACGGTGCTCGAGTCCATGGAAGCAACCGGCGTGAACGGCGCCGGCGCGCCTCGGGTGCCCACCACCACCAACCTCCATTTCGATTGCATCGAGGGCGAGGCCATGGTGATCGCGCTCGACCTCAAGGGGCTGGCCATCTCCACCGGCGCCGCCTGCTCCTCGGGTGCCATCGAGCCCTCGCACGTGCTCACCGCCATGGGACTGCGGCCGGAGCGCGCCCGCGCCAGCCTGCGCTTCAGCCTGGGCAAGCAGAACACCGCCGAGGACGTGGATTTTGCCTTGACTGTCCTGCCGGAGGCGGTGGCCCGTCTGCGCGAGCTTTCGCCGGTGTACAAGAAGCAGGACGCCGCCGTGCGCGAGCGCGTCAAGTCGGAATAGCCCAGTTGGAAGCAGACTTCAAGATGACTGAAAACGGCATGATCGCGGTAGCCATGTCGGGCGGGGTGGATTCCTCGGCCGTCGCAGCCCTGCTGCGCGCCGAGGGGAGGACGCTGGTGGGGCTGACCATGCAGCTCTGGAACCAGCGGCGACTGGCGGGGCGTCCCGGCATGCCGGAGGCGGTCGAGGGGCGCTGCTGCTCGCTGGACGACGTCTACGACGCCCGCCGCGTGGCCGAGACCCTGGGCATCCCCTACTACGTGGTCAACCACGAGGAGCGCTTCGAGCGCGACGTGGTGCGTCCCTTCGTCCAGGAGTACCTCTCCGGAAGGACGCCCATCCCGTGCAGCCTGTGCAACAACCACATCAAGTTCGACCAGTTGCTGGTGACGGCGCGGCAGATCGGCGCCGAGTCGGTAGCCACCGGTCACTACGCGCGGGTGGAGTTCGATGCCGGCCGCGGGCGCTGGCTGCTGAAGCGGGCCGTGGACCGCTCGCGGGACCAGTCGTACTTCCTGGCCGGGCTGACCCAGGAGCAGCTCTCCCGCACCCGCTTTCCGCTGGGGGCACTGCGCAAGGAAGAGGTCCGGGAGATCGCGCGCCGGCACGGGCTGGCGCTGGCCGAGAAGCCGGATTCGCAGGAGATCTGCTTCGTCCCCGGCGGCGATTATAAGCGCTTCATTGATGCCTACCTCGCTGAACAGGGCGAAACGCCGGGCGAGACGGCTGGGGAACTTGTCACCACGGGCGGGGAAGTGGTGGGCGAGCACGCCGGCGTCCAGAACTTTACCGTAGGCCAGCGCAAGGGACTGGGCGTGGCCACCGGCTCGCCGCTTTACGTCCTCCAGATCCGCGGCGACACGCGCCGAGTGGTGGTGGGAGGCGATCAGGAGCTTTACTCGCGTACCCTGCGCGCCCGCGACCTCAATTGGATCTCGGTAGCGGAGTTGAGCGCGCCCATGCAAGTGCAGGCCAAGATTCGCCACCGCCACGAGCCGGCGGCGGCGACGGTCGAGTCCAGGGGCGCCGCCGAGGCCCTCGTGACCTTCGACCAGCCCCAGCGCGCCATCACTCCGGGGCAAGCGGCGGTCTTCTACGACGACGACCTGGTGGTGGGCGGCGGCTGGATCGCCTGATTGCCAGGCCAGAAAAACGAAAGGGCAGCGCCAGCGCTGCCCTTTCTGTTTTCGGAAACCGGGCTAGATGAAGAGTTCCTCGTCCTGCGAGACCGGGGCGCGTTCGCGCCGCGGGAACTTGCGGGTCAGCTTGA
>Ga0209726_10003367_pt1 | contig 21906 bp, 13 predicted proteins | sample Subgrocontami54m_FD_187453 | JGI IMG/M metagenome (GOLD analysis project Ga0209726, IMG submission 187453) | Subsurface groundwater microbial communities from S. Glens Falls, New York, USA - GMW46 contaminated, 5.4 m (SPAdes) (version 3) | ecosystem: Environmental > Aquatic > Deep subsurface >... | reverse complement strand
CATCAGCAGCAGGCCTACCACGCCCATACCGGCCAGCAAGACCCAGAACCCAATCTTTTCCTGCATGGCATTCCCCATCAGCGAGGTCGCCCGGTCCCATACAACCCATGTCAGGATCGGCACCGGGATCAGAAGAATGGCCATCAGAATGAACAACCTCACCCATCGCCAAAAATAGCTGCCGCAGGCCTCGAAGAATTCGCGGGTGGTTAGTTTGCGGCCGGAGCGATAGGCCTCAAGAATGCCGCCGGTAAGGAACAAGACGATAACGAAGAACACCAGGCTGAGCGAGATCGAAACACCGGCCACCTCGAACAGCTTGACCTCCGGATTCGACGACAATGCCGAAAAACTGCCGACGTCGAACATGGTGGAGAGGCGCTGGGCGTGCAGACTGTGATCGGTCGCGCCGTCCAACTTGTGAATCGTCGGCGATGCGGCGAAATGTGACAGCGCAAGATTGATAAAGAAGATGAACCACAACACGCGCTGATAGTGCCACGCTCGGCGAAACCCTTCGCGCAATAGTCCAGGTTGATCAGACATAAATCAGTTCTCAGTTCCCGGTTCTCAGTTCTCAGTACAGCGGCTGAGAGCTACGAGCCAGCCAACTCGCAGATTGCTCGAAGCCCGCAGCTCGAAGCTCGCAGCTCTATGCCAGCCACGCCAACCACTGCGACAGCATCTGTGTGATCCATGTCCAGTAGCTGATGATTTTCCATCTTGCCCGCGTGTCTTCTTCACTGACGTAGCTGTTGTTGAAGAAATTCTTGTCGAGCAGTACCGCGGTTTCGCGATCGATCTGCGCGGAGACCAGCTTCGCCTTCTTGTCGTAGGTGTAGCGCGTCCAGCGATCCTTTCCGTCCCAGTGTTCCGTGACCGATTCGCCGTTGTCAAACTTGATCAGGACATCCACGGGAAAAACGAAGTCCCCCTTGCGGTGCACGATCACCATGGTGCGGTACATGGTCTCGCCCTTCTTCTCTTTCGGCGGCTTCTCCAGGTACCAGTCGAGGCGATCGGAGCGGGCTCGCAGGATTTCGTAATCCAGCACATTCGTTCCGTACACCGCCTGGTCGAAATACCAGCGCAGGTTCTGTCCGCTGACCTCTTCTACCGTTTTCAGAAAATCCTCTTTAGTAGGGTGGGTAAAGCGGTAGCGCATGAAATAAGTGTGAATGGCGCGTCTGAGCGTTTCCTCGCCGATCACCTTCTCGAGCGTGGACAGGACAGTCGCGGTCTTGCCATAGGTAATTTCCCCATATGAGGAGCCATTCATGTACAGGTATGCGAACCGCGTCATGGGGTCGAAATCGGCAGCGGAAAGATAGCCGTTGCGTTGCTGGGAGACGTCGCTTTCCGTCATCCCCCAAAGGTCCAGCCCTGACTTGTCTTTGCCGAAAATGTCAGCGAGTATCTTGCATTCCGTATAGCTGTTGATCCCTTCATCGAGCCATGCTTCTTCGAACTCGTTGGTGGCGACCATACCGTACCAGTACTGGTGCCCGAATTCGTGCTCCAGGACGATTTCGACAAAGCGAGCCCCAGCTGGCATCCACCAGGTGGTGTCGGCGGTGATGAGCGTCGGATACTCCATGCCGCCGGCGCGCAGGTCTCCAGGATCTACGACCGTGATTTGCTTATACGGGTAGGGGCCATACCACTGGTCGAAGCGCTTCATGGTTTCCTGCATGATGCGCAGGTGGCGATCGGCTTGGCTCATGTGCCCGGGCTGCATGAGCAGGCGGATCTTGACTTTGCCCATGCTGCCGTTGAAGTCGCCTTCGACTACGTTGTACTCGGGCTCGGCGGTCCAGGCAAAATCGTGGATGTCTTCGCCGCGGAAGGTCAGCGTCTTGGTGCCATCGCTGTTCTTTACGTCGGCGAGTTGCACTCCGCTGGCGCCGACAACTTCGTTCTGCGGCACCGTGAGCTTCACGTCATAGGTGCCGAAGTCGGCGAAGAACTCGGTGTTGGCGTGGAACTGATGACAGTTCCACGCGCCCTGCCACCACACGCCGACTTTCGGGAACCACTGTGCGCCCATCATGAAGCTGTGGTTGTAGCCGGTGCGGGCGAAGACCTGGCCGAACTGGTCGTGGAAGACAATCTTGAATTGAACTGCTTCGTTGGGAGCGATCGGGCGCGGCAGTTTGACCTGAAAGACGGTGCGGTCGCCGGGATTGCCATCGTCGGGAGAGACGAACTTGATCTGCGAGGTCAGGTCGCCCATGCCCACTACTTCCAGTGACTTCACTTCGGCAGATGCCTTGTACTTGTCTTTCCATTCGAACTTGGGCCGGTCCCGCCGCACTTCGCGGATGAAGGTTGAGGTTGGCTGGAACGCATTCAGGTACAGGTGGAACGGGAAGGTGTCCTGCGGCTGACCAGTGAGGTTGTGATAGGTGAGCATCTCGGTCGCATCGAGGGTGTGCTTGGTGGGGTCGAAGCGAGCGTCGATGGAGTAGGCGACTACGCGCTCCGAGAGCGGTTTGTCAGCCAGGGTGGCGACCGGCGGCGGAGAAGATGGGGCAGTTTTCGGTGCGGCCGCCGGCGACGACCCCGTACTAGCACCAGCCAGAAGAATTACCAACCACCAACGTATGGCGAAATTCCTTCGCATGCTTTCGTACCGTTCCTGAAGGGTGAACTGCGAAGCTTACACCGGTTGAGTCTGGAACGGAAGATCGGAGTCCTAGAACCAGGTGCGCCGGCGGTATTCGCGATAGGCATCGCCGAAAGTTCCTTCGAGCACGCGGGCTTCCCGGCGGGCACGGATGATCTGCATTGGGATGATGATCAGCAACAACAGCCACGGAGCTGGTTGCCGCAACATCAGGAACACGCCCGTTGCGAATATCACTCCCGAGACGTAGATCGGGTTGCGAATCCGCGAATAGATCCCACGCGTTACGAGTGCAGTGGCTTTGGGCGCAATGGAAAACGACCGGCCGAGGGTGTAACGAGCCAGGATCACTCCGCATAAGCCGATAAGGCCCAGCACCAGACCGATCTGTCGCAGCCAATCGTGCGGCCCGGGGCCCTGCCAGTAGAGCCAACTTAAGACCCCACAAGCCCCCCAGCAACGGCAGCCAAACCCGAAGAATGCTTCCTCGATCCATAGCGACCTACTCTACAAAACCTTGCCGGGCTCCATGAATGAAATCTGTATATGCCGGCTGTAGGCCCGCTGCGCGCATCTCCAAAGCGATCTGGCCCCGATGATAGGCCGAGTGCATCAGTACGTGGGTGAGCACGTCCTCGACACGGCTGGACCAGGATTCACCCTTGCTGTTGCGATAGTCGATTTCTTTTTCGAGATCGGCGGGCGCCAGATCGGCCAGGTAGTTCTTCCAGGCGGACAGCATTTCATTGGCAAGCGCGGCGCAGTCCTCGATGGTAGAGCTGGGCCACACCGCCACGGTTTGGGGTACGCGCTGCAAGCGTTCCAGCCAGAGCTTCTGCGCCGAGAGCGTATGGGCCATGAGCCGCAGGACTTTCGGCGGCGGCGGATTTGCAGCGCTCAGGGCGGAAAGGCATTCGCGATTCGCCCAGTGGTCGTAGGCGAAAATGCGTAGATAATGCTGCTTCGTGTTCATCGCTCAGACCTCCAACCGCAGCGGTCATCGTGAATTGCGGCGCGCCGCGCAAAGACGATACGATGACCAACAGGGCAGTGTCATGGCTTTCCGCGTCTGGCACGCCATAGTCTCAGACCCTGCGGTCGAACTTTTATTGATGCTCCGTACCCTGCTCCTGGCTGCAATCATTGTGCTTTGTCTGTCGTGCCTGGCGGCCCAGGCACAGACGCAAGCCGAAACTCGCCAGCGGTTGCTGCAACATCTGGAAGCGGGCAGGTTGCCGGACGCCGTTTCGGTGGGAGAGAAGGCAGTCTCCCGATGGCCTGACGACCCGGACATTCGTCACTGGCTGGGGCTCGCCTACTTCAAGACGGGGCAGCTCAAGCCGGCTCGCGAGCAACTGGAACGCGCGCGCGATCTGAACAAACAAGAGCCGGGCGCGCATTTTGATCTCGCGCTTGTTTGCTTGAGCCAACAGGACTACGCCGCGGCCGCCGATGAACTTCAGGCCGTCGTCAGGCTCACACCCTCGAACCCGCTCGCGCACGTGTTGCTGGGGCGTTCCTTTCTAAACTCGAACCGCAGCGTGCAGGCCATCGACGAGTTCAAGACCGCACTCCGGCTTGACCCAGCCATTCGCCTCGGACACTACCACCTAGGCTTTGCGTACGCCAGCCTGGGGCGGAACGACGAGGCCATCGCGGAATACCGGACGGAAGTGCAACGGTCGGGGGAGCATCCCGAAGTTGTTTACGAGTTGGGGCATGCGCTGCTCGAGTCCGGAAAATATGAAGAGGCCGTTGGCAATCTACAGCGCGCGTCGGAGCTGGCGCCGCAGAATCCCGACGTCTGGTACAACCTGGGCAAGGCCCAGGTGCTGGCGGGGCGGGCCACGCAGGCTGAGACATCTTTGCGGAAGGCGATTGCGTTGAACCCGAAAGATCCAAGCCCGCACTACCAACTGGCACGCGCTTTGGAAAAGCTGGGCAGGAGTAAAGATGCTCGCAGTGAGCGGGAACGTTTCGCGGAACTGAAGAAAGCGCAACCCGCAACCGCGGGAATGGCGACCGGCCGCGATCAATGATAGTGATCATGCGAATGTTCCGCGGTATTTTCTCGGCAATCATTTTCGTCTTGGTGCTGATCGGCACGCTGCGGCTGACCAGCGCGGCCCAGACCGCCCCGCCGAAGAAAAAACTACCCGCGGCAACCGCAAAGGCCGGGCCAAAAGTTCCCGCGACGAACCGGAAGGATCTCTTTGTGGATGTTACCCGCGCGGCGGGTATTGATTTTCACCTCACCTGCGGCAGCCAAGAAAAGCTCTACATCCTCGAAACCCAGTGTGGCGGCGCCGCCGCCTTCGACTATGACAACGATGGCTGGATGGACATCCTGCTGGTGGACGGCTCCACGCTTGAGGACTATCGCGCGGGCAAGTGTCATCCGCCTCGCCTCTATCGCAACCAGCACGATGGCACGTTTGCCGACGTCTCGGCGAAGTCGGGCCTGAATTTCTGCGGCTGGGGTTACAGCGTCGCGGTCGGCGACTTCGACAACGACGGATGGGAAGACGTATACATCACCGGCTTTCACGGCTCCGCTCTCTATCACAACCACCACGACGGCACCTTTACCGACGTCACCGCCAAGGCCGGAGTCGCCAACGCCGACAACTGGGGGACGAGTGCAGCGTTCGGCGACTATGACAACGACGGCAACCTCGATCTCTATGTGGCGAATTATGTCGACCTGGACATCAACCATCTGCCCAAGTTCGGCGATGGGCCGTTCTGTCAGTATCGGGGAATCCCGGTCAATTGCGGTCCGCGCGGACTAAAAGGCGCGCGCGACCGGCTCTATCACAACAACGGCGACGGAACCTTCAGTGACGTCACAGAAAAGCTCGGCATCGATCCCGATAGCTACTACGGGCTCGGCGTCCTGTGGCTCGACTACGATAAGGACGGCTGTCTCGATCTCTACGTCGCGAACGATTCCTCGCCGAGCTTGCTCTACCACAACAACTGCAAGGGCGGATTCGCGGAGGTCGGCGCCGAAGCGGGCGTGGCTTACAGCTCCGACGGCCGCGAACAGGCCGGCATGGGGATCGATGCCGCCGACTACGATCGCGATGGCTGGCCCGACATCGTCAAGACCAACTTCTCCGACGACGCCAACAACCTCTACCATAACGATCGCAACGGCGAATTCACGGATGTGGCCGGCGCGGCCGGAATCGGCGCCATCAGCATTCCGTTCCTGGGCTTTGGCGCAAAGTTTCTCGACTTCGATAACGACGGCTGGCCCGACCTGTTCATTGCCAATGGTCACGTCGATCCGCAGGTGGAAGGACAATCCTTTGGTGTCGGCTACGCCGAGCGGCCGTTTCTTTTTCACAATCTGAAGAACGGGAAGTTTGAAGAAATTGGCGAGCGGGCCGGGACCGCGCTCAGGCGAAAGTATGTCGGGCGCGCGGCGCTGGCAGCGGACTTCTGGAATCGCGGCCGCGAGGATCTGTTGCTGACGAATCTGGACGGCTCTCCGGTACTCCTGCGGAACCAGGCGCCTTCACCCGGACACTGGTTGCGAATCAAGACTGTCGGCACGAAGTCGAATCGGGACGGCTTTGGCGCTCGGGTGGAGATCGTCGCCGATGGGTCAACCCGCTCTGCCGAGGTGCGTGCGGGTAGCAGCTTCGAAAGCTCGAACGATCCGCGGCTGCACTTCGGCCTGGGCTCGGCACCGCGAGTGGAAAGCATCGTGATTCGCTGGCCGAGCGGGCAGGTGGACAGGCTGGGGGCCGAGGTGGCGGATCAGGAAATCGTTGTCCAAGAGGGACGCGGCGTGATCGAGAGGCGGCCGGCAGCTGCCAAACCCTAAGGCAGTTTTCTTGAAACATTCCGCTGGAACACGTGGCCCGCACACATCGCCAGAGCACATCGCTACACTGGAACCCGAGTGGTAAACAATTCTATTAAATTTGGAAGTCCTGCTCTCGATGATCTTCCGTTCTTCATAGAACGATAGGTTTTATGGACCCTAACTAATTGAAAATAATTATGGTTAGCTTTGGCGTCTCAAGTGCCAACACACACTCAAAGCGCTAGCTGTGGGCTGTCTCCCGTGGAAGGCCAGTTCGTTGAGTCCGCCGGGAGTCGCTCAAAAGAATCAGTGAGATAGCTTGACAAAGCACTATCCGGAGGGGCAGAATTTGGCGCACCTCAAAACGGTGGGCGAAGCAGGGTACCAGGTTCGGGTGAGTCGGACCAATTGGTCTCGCAGCATAAGATTTCATGAGTTTTCGTGCATACAAACAAAACTACACGCCACAGAATTACAAGGGGGTAGGTGAATGAGAAGACTGCAGTTTTGCCTCGCAGTGTTTGCCCTTCTGGCTCTGACCATGAGCGCATTTGCGCAGGTGCAGAACGGCCAGCTTACGGGCACCGTGACCGATCCAACCGGCGCGGCGATAGCGAACGCTAAGATCACGGTCACGAATCCGGCGACCAACCTGAGCGTTTCCACGACAACTAACGCAAGCGGCAACTACACGGTGAAAGAGCTTCCGGTCGGCACCTACAAGCTGGTTGCCGAAGCCTCGGGCTTCAAGACGGTCTCGAATACCGATGTACCTGTAAACGCAGGCACCATCTCGCACGTGGACTTCAAGATGGCGATGGGCCAGGCCAGAGAGATCGTCGAAGTGACCGGCGCGGCGGCGCAGGTCAACACGGAGGATTCCAAGCTCGCGACTACCGTCAGTTCGACGCAGATCAACAACTTGCCTTTGAACGGCCGCAACGTGTTTGATCTGATGACTTTGAGCGCGGGAGCCGTGGACGTGAAAGGGGTTGACTTTGAGAACGGTCACAGCACCGTGGTCAATGGCGTGCGTGAGGACTTCAACGGGTTCCTCATTAACGGCGTGTCGAATAAAGGTCTGAGCGGCGGTTCTATCAACGTTCCGATCCAAGACTCGGTCGAGGAATTCCAGCAGTTGCAGCTCAACATGTCGGCGCAGTACGGCAACAGCGCAGGCGGCAGCGTAAACCTGGTAACCAAGTCGGGCACCAATGCCTGGCACGGCAGCGCGTGGGATTACCTCCGCAATGACGCGGCCGATGCCAACAAGTTCTTTCTGAATGCGAATACCGTCAAGAAACCACCCGTGCGGTTCAACCAGTTCGGCCTTACTTTCGGTGGGCCCATTGTCAAGGACAAGCTGTTCTTCTTCCTCTCTTTGCAGGGAGACCGCTACAAGTCCAGTGCTTTGCCGAGCAACATTAATCAGGAATCAGCCGCGTGGCGCCAAGCGGTTATCGACGCCGACGCCGCCTCCGGACTGAACTCGACGGCGGCGCTGCTGTACAACAACTTCCCGACGATCAACCCGGGTAACCCCACTGGTCTCACGGCGGATGGTTACTTCGGGGCCGATCCCATCAATGGGGAGGACGGTGCCTACGCCGGCGCTCTATGTCTGGACGACGGTGTCGGCGGTTTCACAACACTGCAGCATCGGAAACTGGTTTCCATTTTTGGTGTCACGCCCCTTGACCAGGCGGCGATGGGGCCGTCGGGGACGAATTGCACCAACATCCCTGGCCTGCAGAACGGTACGCTCGACCGGACAGCTTCCATCCAGGAAAACAGCGTAGCCACCTTCAAAACTCAGACGCAGGGCCTGGGTAACTTGTTCAACGGGAACGAGGCGTCCTTGCGAGTTGATTACAACTGGAACGCCAGCAACCGCTTCTTCATCAGCTACAACTACAATCGGCAAACGGACACGTTTGGTCCTTGCACCGCGTCCTGTACTCGAGGGTTCAGCAATCCGACTCGCGTTAACTTCCCGCAAGGTTCGGTGAGCTTCGTGCACACGTTCAGCCCAAGCCTCCTGAACGAGTTCCGCGCCGGTTACCTGCAAAACAACGCCGGTATCACAGTCAACCACGGCGGTGTGCCACGCATCAACTTCTCCGATCCCTCGTCGGCCGGATTCGGCTCTTACAATGGCTACCCACAGTCGTTCAAGGAGAACATTTACACGTACGCGGACATGGTTTCGATCAGCCATGGAAACCACAATATGAAGGCCGGGGTGGATTTCCGGCGCAACATCGAGAACAGCGAGTTCAACGTGGCGCGTCCTTCCTACTACTTCTACGACCAGGTTTTCTTTGCCGCGGACTCGCCTTACTATCAAGTGGCGGGCGTGGATCCTGGGATTTGCAAGGCCCCATGCGGGTCGTATAACCAAGCCCCATCCGCCCAACTTAGTACCAACGTTCGCCACTGGCGTAACCTGGAAATGGGAGCTTTCTTCCAGGATGACTGGAAGGTCTCGAAGCGCCTGACCCTGAACCTGGGTATTCGATACGACCTCTACCGGCGGCACAACGAGGAAGGCGATGCGGCGACCACGTTCATCCTGGGCCCGAGCACGGCGAACTCGTTCATCCTGGGCTCGAGCGACGGCCTACTCAACAGGCTGTTTAACGCCAACAATCCCAACGACTGCGACAATATTCTGCTGGCGCAATTGGCGGGCGGATGCAAACCTGACGCAGGTGGTTTTGCGCCAGCTAAGTCTCTGGGCGCCGGCGACCACAACAACTGGGGACCGCGCGTCGGCTTTGCCTGGGACGTGTTTGGTGACGGCAAGACGTCGCTGCGTGGCGGTTTTGGCGTGGCGTACGAGGGCACGCTCTACAACCCGCTCTCGAATTCGCGCTGGAATCTCCCCTACTACTCGTTTAACGCGGTGGCTGGCGGCGTCGGCATACAGGGTGCGGACGTGGTCTATGGACCAAGTACCTGCACCGGAGCTCCGCCGTCCGGCGTTTGCACTCAAGATGAAACAACAGCCCCAACCTTCACCGGACCAGGCACCAATCCCAATATGGGGCCGGCAGGACAGTCCCAGGCCCAAGGCAATATCGGCGGCTGGGATCCAAGCAACCCGAACCTGGCTATCCTGACGGGCATCATCTTCCCGCAGGGCATCAAGGATCCTTACGTGTACAGCTACCATCTGAGCGTCCAGAGGGAGATCCTACCCAAGACGGTAATGGAGGTGCGCTACGTCGGCACAACCGGGCACAAGCTGTTCCGTGCTGAAGACATCAACCGGCAGCCCGGGTCCCTTCTGCCAGCAGGCGTTACGGTAACTGACAACCTCGGCCGGACATTGACCGGCCTGGGTGGCCGATTGAACCAGAACTACGGACGGCTGCGTAACTGGCAAAACTCGGTCAACTCCAGCTACAGCTCGCTGCAGGCGTCGGTGAAGCACCAGATGAGTCACGGGTTGCTCTTCAACGTGGACTATACGTGGAGCCACACGATTGACGAAGGGTCGACCTGGCACAGCGGAGCCACCACCGCCAACGGCGCGGCCGCCGGCGAAGGATTCACCTTGGATCAGACACTGCCGGGGTTGGATCGAGGCAACTCGATCTTTGACATCCGGCACCGGCTGGTTCTCAACTACGTGTGGCAGTTGCCGGGGCAGAACCTCAAGGGCATCGCGGGGGTGATCGCAGGCGGCTGGTCACTGAACGGTATCTGGTCCTTCCAGAGTGGAGCGCACTGGGAACCGTTCATATCGACTGGGCCTAGGTTGCGAGAGATCACGATTGTCGATCCTGACGAAAACCCGAGCGGTTTTTGCTTGGTGAGCTTGAACGACTTTGCTAATGGGAACTGTATCAACAAAGGTGGCGATTTCAACCTGGACCGCGGCAGAAACGACAGGCCAGATAGCAGTGTAAAGGGCTTCAGCGATTTCAGTCGTGACTTCTGGGCAAATGGCGCGGGAGCCACTTCCCAAACCAACCTGCCAGTTCTCACCAGGCCGACTTGCTTAGGCTGCGTAGGCAATCTGGGCCGCAACACGTTCGTCGGTCCGGGCAACTGGGCGGCCGATATGACCTTGTCCAAGATTTTCAAAATAACGGAGAGGGTCAATCTGAAGTTCGATGCCAACGCCTTTAACGTCTTCAACCGTGCGAACTTCATTCTCGCAACTGCCGGCGGAGGGGCAAACAACAGACCCTTCCAACAGGGCAACTTTGGTCAGGCTGCCGGCACTCTGAATGCACGCGAAATGCAGTTCGGCTTGAAGCTGAGCTTCTAACCGAAACCTGGCTTGCTTCCAGGGCTTGTTCCTGATAATCGGGAACAAGCCCTTTTTCCTTTCGCGGTGTGGTATCCGTTGTCGGGGTGTTGCTATGGGCAAGGGCTCCGGCGTTCTGCTGTGGTGCGCGCTTCTGAGCTGCTTCGTCATTCCAAGCTGGCTGCTTGCCCAACAGGCGAACCAGTTAGGGAAGATTATTGGAAACGTCCGAGTGTCCAGGGGGGACTTTCCTGTCCACCCGATCCTGATTTCGCTAGAAATGCGCGGCTCTCCCATTGGGAGCGCGTACTGCGATGACCAGGGGCGCTTCGGGTTCTACAACCTAGTCGCTAACCTGTACCGGGTTTCGGTGAATGACGATGCTTACGACCCAGTTGCCGAGACGGTGGAGGTGAACCCGCAAGCCTCGCCCATGAACTTCGTACAAATCACGCTGGTGCAGCGTTCCAACAGCAAGAAAGAGCCACTACCCGGGCGGGTGGCAGGCAGCAACCCGTACTTGATCGATCCGGCCGAATACAACCGGCAGTTCCCAAAGAAAACCGTCAAGGAGTTCGAGAAGGGTGTGGACGCGGACCACCAGGGCAAAACGGACGAGGCAATTCAGCATTACGAGAAGGCTCTGAGCTATTCGCCGGATTTTTATCCAGCCCACAACAACCTCGGCTCCGCGTATCTGGCCCGTCAGAACTTTGAGGCAGCCCAAACCCAGTTTGAATCCGCGCTGAAAGCAAATCAGAATGACGCGCAAGGGCACTTCAATCTCGCCAACGTGCTGCTGTCGACGCAGCGCTACCCCGCCGCCGAGCGCGAGATTGAAGAAGGATTGCAGCGGCAGCCGGACTCCGCCTTAGGCCACTTCCTGCAGGGACAGGTCTATTCGCGCACCGGCCGACCTGAACTGGCCGAGAAGAGTCTGCAAAATGCCCGGCAACTTGATCCCATGATGTCGCAAGTGTATCTACAGCTGGTGAATCTCTATCTACAACAGAAACGCACGTCGGATGCGATCAGCCAACTCGAGGCTTACCTCAAAGCCTTCCCCAATACGCCGTTTTCGCCGAAGGCGCGGGACCTGCTGAAGCGGCTCCAGGGGGAAGCGACGTCCACTCGGCAGTGAGATCCAAAGTACGTCCGACTGCGAAGCTCGCCCCGTCGATTGTCGAACCACACTGACACTTGTCCCGGGCCTACAGCTGCCGGTGATAGACTTTTCTTAGTCTATGTCCTTGATGCTCCGTTTGCTGTGCGTCCTTTGGTTGGTGTCCGATGCGGTGGCCGGCACTGTCAGGCCTCAACCCCCAAATGTCATTCTGATCACGCTGGACACAGTGCGCGCCGACCGCGTGGGTTTTCTGGGCTCGCCGCGCGGGCTTACGCCGAACCTCGATACTTTGGCTCGCCAGTCGGTGGTCTTCACACGCGCCTACTCTCAGGTTCCGCTGACGACGGCGTCGCACGCCACCATTCTCACGGGCACGTATCCGCAGTTCCACCAAGTGAACGATTTTGGAGTGCCGCTGGCGCAGGACGTGCCCTATGCTCCCGACATTTTTCGAGCGCGCGGCTATCATACGGCGGCGTTTATCGGTTCTCTGGTCCTCGACCCGAGCGCTCGGTCGGCTCCCGGTTTTGATCGGGGGTTTGACACTTTCGACGCTGGCTTTCATAGACGACGTCCGGGAGAGAACCGCTACCAAGCGATTGAGCGCCGCGGCGGCGAGGTGGTTGCGCACGCGCTGGCCTGGTTGAACCAGCATCCCCGCGGCCCGTTCTTCCTGTGGGTTCATCTGTACGATGCGCACGATCCCTATGATCCTCCCGAGCCGTATAAGAGCCGGTACGCTTCGGCGCCCTACGACGGCGAAATTGCTTACGCCGATTCCGCTGTGGGTAAATTACTGAGTCAGTTGCGCGTGCGAGGACTTTACGATGGCGCGCTGATTGCCGTCATGGGGGATCATGGCGAGGCGCTGGGCGAGCACGGAGAGGATACGCACGGGATATTTCTCTACGATGAGACTATCCACGTGCCACTCCTGTTCAAGCTGCCAGGAGAGCGTTCCGCGGGAAAACGGATTGAGAATCGCGTTGAGCTGGTAGATGTACTGCCGACCATCTTGCAGGCGGTAGGAGTTCCCGTTCCAGAGGAAGTGCAAGGGCAATCTCTGCTGGCCATGCTGAAGCCGCCCGCTGCCAAGCCAGGAACGAGCAAAGATCCGGCGACGCCTCTCGATCGCCCGGCCTATGCGGAGAGCGACTATCCACACCGCACGTTTGGATGGGGTGCGCTGCGTGCGTTGCGAACGGGAAAATATTTGTTCATTGAAGCGCCGCACAGGGAACTCTATGACCAGTCCGTTGATCCGAAGGCCGCGCACAACCTGTCTTCGGCGTCGACGGCAGTGACCGACACGTTGGCCGGCCAATTGGAAGCGTTCCGGCAGAAGACGAGCAGTTCAAGAGAGGCGCCGAAAGTGAACGCGGATCCCGAACTCCAGGAAAAGCTGAACGCTCTGGGATACGTGGCATCCGATAGCAGCTCATCGCCCATGCCCGGCATAAAGGAGACTGGAGCCGATCCCAAGGACAAAGTCGAGGTTGTCAACTTGCTTCACCGGGCCGAAATACTAAAGGAAGAACTCCGCTTCCAGGAAGCGGTCCCCGTGCTCGAGCAAGTGATCGCGAGGGAACCTAACCTGCCGATCGCCTACCTGCAGCTGGGTACAGCCCTTACGTCGTTGAAGAATTACGAGAAGGCAGTGCCGGTTTTGCGTAGGGCCGTGGAAATGCGCCCCGACTTGACCGTTCCGCGTTATCAGTTGGGCTCGGCACTATTCGAAACCGGAGATTTTGCGGGAGCGGCGCCCGAATTTGAGGCGGCGGTGGCCCGCCTTCCGGAATGGGCGGAGGCGCGTTTCTCGCTGGCGACCACTTACGCCCGACTTGACCGCATGCCGGATGCCATCAAGGAGTATGAAAAGGTCATTGAACTCAGGCCAAAACACTATGGGGCGCACCTGTTGCTCGGGCGCGCTCGGGCGCTCACCGGGGACCCCGAGGCGGCTCTGCCGAAGCTGACGAAGGCCGCGGCCATTCAACCCGAATCGGCGGAACCACATCTTTTTCTAGCGGACGCCTACGTCCAGCTGGGACGGGAGGAAGATGCGGAGCGCGAGCGAACTGAGGCCGCGCGCCTCAGCGGCGGCAAGCACTAACTGCCAATGGTTTGTGACCTTGGCGACGAGGTTACTGCGCAGGAACGAACTTGCAGAATCTCTCGTCGAGTTGGCACGCCGTCTTGTATTCCGCGAGCGCCGTTTTCGGCTGGCGCAGAAGTTGATAGGCGTAGGCCAGGTTAAGATGAGCCTCGGCCAGTTTGGGATCAAGAGCAAGAGCGCGCTGGTATTCGCGGACCGCCTTCGAAGTTCGATTCGTGCGGTCATAGCAAATGCCGAGGAAGTTATGCAGGTGGGCGTCTTCCAGACCGAGCGCGATCGCCTTTTCCAGGCGCGGGACCGCGGCAGCGTACTTCTTCTGCCGAAAGAGCAACATCCCCAGTTCGCGCTGGCCGGGTGGGAAGTTGGGCTGGATCGCGATCGCCTTCTCGTAGGCGGACTGGGCCGCGACTGGGTCGTTCCCGGCTGCCAGCAAGCCGATCTGATACCAAGCCCGGTAATTTTGCGGGTTGCTTTGCAGGGCTTTGTTGAGCCAATTCTTCGCGTCGTCGACGCGGCCCAGCTTGGCGAGAGCGCGCGCCAGGCCGGTCATGGCGTTGTCGAAATTTGGATTCAGTTCCAGGCAGCGCTGCAACTGCTCGGCGGCCTTCGCCCAGTCTTGACGCCGCAGTGCCGACTCGCCTAACAGGAAAGGGATCACGTACATTTTCGGATCGCGTTCCTGAACGTCGCTTAGCAGGGCTTCGGCACGGTCGGCGTCGCCGCGCTGGAATGCGTCCTGGGCTTTCAGGATGGCGTTGAACCCCCGGAGCTTGTCTTTGGGATCGGCGAGGCCATCTTTGAGTTGCTCCGGCGACACCGCGGCGCGAAAACCAAAGTAGCCGAGAGCACGCAGCTTTTCCTGCGCGTCGGGGCTCAGATTTCCGGCAATCGCGCCCTGGCGAGTGAATGGATTGTGCGCGAGCCGCTGCTGCAGCTTTTCTTTTAAGACAGCGACGGTTGCCGGTTGCTGGGCGGCGATGTTGCGGGTTTCTCCGGGATCGTTGCCCAGGTCATATAACTCCGGCTGAGGCGAGTCGATGTAGTGAAAGCGCTCACTTTCCAGGGCATGCAGCGGGCTCCATCCGAAGGAACTGAAGGGATAGAACGTCTCGCTGTACGCCGGGTCTCCGCTCCCGGCATTTCCGTCAAACAACCCCTTCGATTGGAACTGCCGTTCGATCGGGTCTTTGACGCCTGCCAGTTGCACAAGTGATGCAGCCACCGCCGTGGTCTCCACTGGTTCGCGGCGGCGCTGCGCCGGAATGCCGCTTCCCGCAGGCGGTTTCACGATCAGCGGCACATGGACGGTGGCGTTGTAAACGAAGAATCCGTGCTCGTCTTCGCCGTGCTCTCCCAGCGACTCGCCATGATCGCTGAGCGCCACGATCAAGGAAGAATCGTAGAGCTTGCTCTGCTGGAGCCACGCGATCAGCTTGCCGAGTTCGTGGTCGGCATAGGCGATTTCGCCGTCGTAGGGGTGACCTTTGTAGTCGGTGCGGTAGGGTTCGGGCGGATCATAGGGATTGTGTGGATCATAAAGATGCAGCCACAGAAAAAACGGCCGCCGTGGAGTTTTCTTCAGCCATGCTAGCGCGTGGGCCACACTCTCTTCGGCACGACGGTCTACCAAGCCAATTTCTTTTTTCTGGAAGGTCTCGGCGGAAAAGGCGTCGTCGTAGAAGTCGAAACCGCGGCCCAGTCCCCAACTGCGGTCGAGCACGAACGCGCTCACTACGGCTCCGGTGGCATAACCCGCCTGCTTGAAGGCTTGCGCTACGGAACGGAACTGCGGGGCGAGCGGCTGGCCGGTGAAGTCCTGCACTCCGTTCTGGAAGGGATAGGTGCCGGTCAGGATCACGGCATGTGAGGGCCAGGTCAGAGGGACTTGCGAGATCGCGCGTTCGAAGACGATGCCGTCGCGCGCGAGTCCATCGAGCGTCGGAGTCTTCACGGCTTGAGCGCCGTAGCAGCCCACGTGGTCGGCGCGCAGGGTGTCAATCGTAATCAGGATGACGTTTGGCCGCGGCGGGGACTTCGCAGGCGGGGCGTGCTTTCGGGTCTGAGGGTTTGCAGCGGCGGCCGCTGCGGGGAGCAGCGCGGCAGCCAGAACAGAAGCTAGCAACGGCCGGAATCGTAGAGGGCGCTGAAACATGGATCTATTGCGGCGTCTGCGGCTGGGCCCGGCGCATCTCCTGGTCGGCTTCCGTTGTGAGTCCCTTGGCGGCGAGCGCTTGCGCTAGTGACCGGTGGACACTGGGCTCCTGCGGCGCCAACTCAACCGCCCTGCGCAATTCTGCAATCGCCTCGTCGAGCCTGTCCAGATACATGAGGGTCTCACCCAGGGCTCGGTGACTGCGCGCCAGCTCTGGACTGACTGCAATCGATTGCCGGAACGCATCGGCTGCTGGCTGCAACTCTTTCTTCTGGATGTACGCCACTCCCAGATTGTAAGCGGCCTCGAAGTTTGTGGGATCCAGTTGGAGAGCGCGTTGCAGCGTTGCGATGGCAGCGTCGATCTGTCCGGCGTGCGCTTGGGCCATGCCCAGATTGAATACCGCTAGCGAATAGTCGGGACTCAACTGGACGGTCCTTTGCAGTTCGTCCACTGCCTCGGGGAACATCTTGCTGCGATAGTAGTTCAAGCCCTGTAAATAATGGGCGGGCACCGACTGAGGCTCCGTCTTGAGTGCGGCCTTCAATTTCTCAATCGACTCCTGATAACGGCCGTGCTGGCTGTCGGCGATGGCGTCGGAGATGAGCTCATAGGTTGCGACGCGGTCCTTGGGATCGGGCAAGTCGCGGTTGGTGATGGTGAGATCGCCGCCTCCGGAAAATCCCGCGTAGCCGAGCGACTTCAATCGCTCCATGAGTGCTGGGTCGAGGCCGGTCTTTTCGGCCAGTTCCTTGCCGGCGCTGTACTCGCGGATCAGGCCGGCCAACTTAGCGCGCATTTCTTCCGCTACCGCCTTTTTCTCCGGAAAGAGGTTGCGCAACTCGCCCGGATCTTTCGTCAGATCGTAGAGCTCGGGCCGCGGAGCGTCGATGAAGTGATATTTCGTATTTTCGGCGCCGCGCAGTTCGCTCCAGTTGAAGTGAATCCGGGGGAGAAAAGTTTCCCCGTAGAGGGTGCGATCGTGATCCGCTTTTTCTCCACGCAGCACGGGGAGCAGGTTCCGGCCCTGCACTTGCGACGGAATGTCGACTCCGGTTGCTGCCAGAACCGTCGGCATAAGATCAACCAGGGAGACCGGATCCCCCACCGCCAGCGCCCCGGATTTCCCGGGTAAATGAATAATCAGCGGCACATGCAGAGTGGTGTTGTAGATGAAGAAGCCGTGCGTCTTCTCGCCGTGCTCTCCCAGGCTCTCGCCGTGGTCGCCACTCAGGACAATCACCGTATTCTGATAAAGCCCTTTCTCCTTCAGAAAGCGCAGAAGGCGCCCCACCTGCTCGTCGGCAAAGGCAATTTCTCCGTCATAGGGTTGCGTTGCGTACTCGCGGATGTAGGGCTCCGGCGGGCGATAGGGATAGTGCGGGTCGTACAGGTGCATCCACAAGAAGAACTTCTTCTGCGAGTTTTTGCCGAGCCAGTCCAGGGCCTGGTCCGCCACCACGTTGCCTGGACGCTCCATCTCGTCGAGGTTCGCTTCTTCCAGGCGGCTGAAATCGAAGTGGTCGTAATAAAAATCGAATCCCTGGTTCAGACCGAATCTGGAATCGAGCACGGCTGAGGCGACCACTGCCCCGGTCGCGTACCCGGCTTGTTTGAGGACAGTGGCGAGCGTCGGCTGCTGCGGACTGAGCTTGTTGCCGCTGAAATCGTGCATGCCGCTCAGCATGGGGTAGGTGCCGGTCAGCATCGCCGTGTGCGACGGGAGCGTCACTGGAACGGGGGTGTAGGCGCGCTCGAAGCGACCCCCATCGGCCGCCAGTCCGTCGATGTTTGGCGTCTTGATCTGCTTATAGCCGTAGCAGCCCAGGTGGTCGGCGCGCAGGGTGTCAATGGTGATCAGGACCACGTTCGGCGCAGACTTTTCCGGCGTTTGCGCGGTCGCCTGGGCCGCGGTGAGAGCGATCAGAAGGAAGAAAATTCGCCGGAAAGAAAGCGACATCGGAGAGTTTTAATTATCTCACAGAAAGCGCGCACGCCCGCCCCAGCTGCCGTGGAAAAGACTGTGATAGGCTGGCCTTCATGAGGCGATTGGCCCTTGTTTTCTGGACTCTTGTGCTGCTGACCCCGGTCTGGGGACAGGCAGCCGCTCCGCGCAAGGCTCCTCCTGACATCTTTCTTGTGACCATTGACACGCTGCGCACCGATCACGTCGCCTGCTACGGATACAAGCAGATCGACACTCCGGCACTGGACGCGCTGGCTGCGGATGGCATTCGCTTCGCGCATGCGTTTACGCACAGTCCTATCACGAACACTTCGCACACTTCGATCCTGACCGGGCTTCTGCCCAGTGTGCACGGTGTCACAGATTTCGGAGTCCCGCTCTCACCGCAGCACGCGACCTGGGCTGAGCTGCTCAAGAAGAAGGGCTATCAAACCGCAGCTTTCATCGGCGCCGTCATTCTCGACAGCAACACCCTCGCGCCCGGACTGGATCGGGGCTTTGACTTCTACGACAATTTCCCCGCCAAGACCGACAGCAAGGAACGATGGGGACGCGTCGAGCGGCGCGGCATGGAGGTTGTCCAGCACGCCCAAGGTTGGTTGGCGAAGCATCGCACCGGACCGCGTTTTGTGTGGGTACACCTGTTCGATCCGCATGATCCCTACGAGCCGCCACCGCCCTATTCGCAGAAGTACAAGGAACCCTACGACGGCGAAATCGCTTACGCCGACTCCGCGCTGGGTCATCTCATCGCCTATCTGAAAAAGACCGGCGCTTATCCGAACGCGATCATCGTGGTGGTGGGCGATCACGGCGAGGGGCTGGGCGAGCATGGAGAAGAGACTCACGGCCTCTTCCTGTACGACTCGACACTGCACGTGCCGATGATCCTCAAGATGGCGGGGACCGCTCAGCGTGGCGTTGTGATTGACGCGCAGGTGCGAACTACCGACATCCTTCCGACCATTCTTTCCCTGACCAACATTCCTGTTCCCGCGGAATTGAATGGCGAGTCCATGATCCCACTCATCAAGCGGCAGGCCGCGACCCACAACCTTTTCGCGGAGACCGATTATCCTCTGCGCTTCGGATGGGCTCCACTGAAGGCGTTGCGGGTGGGAAATGCCAAGTTGATCGAAGCGCCCCGGCCGGAACTCTACAACCTGGCAACCGATCCGGGGGAGCTGAAGAATCTTTATTCCGCGGATAGCACTCAGGCGCAGAGCATGCAGGCCGAGCTGGCGAAGTGGAAATCGAAAGCGTCTGGAGGCGACGACTCGGGGAAGCCAGGTGCTACGCTTCCCGACCCGAAAGACAAAATTGAAGTGCAGAACCTGCTGCATCGGAGCATGCTCGCCTCGGACGACAATCGTTCCGCCGACGCTCGCGGATTTCTAGAGAAGGCGTTGGAGCTCGACCCGGCCTCGCCAACCGCCTTGCGCCAGCTGGGTGAACTCGAATTGGCCGCCGGTGATTATTCCAAAGCCGCCGCTCATCTGAAGCGGGCACGTGAAGTGCGTCCGGAAGATTCTACGGCGGCTTTCGAGCTCGGCCAGGCACTGGAAAAATCTAGCGATTTGCCCGGAGCTCGCGATGCTCTGGAAGCCAGCTTGAAGCTTGTCCCTAGCCAGATGCCGGCACGGCTGCTTCTGGGCCGCGTTTATCTGCAATTGAAGGATGCCAAGAACGCTCAGGACCAGTTCGAGGCTGCGTCGCTGGTGGATTCGAACAACGTGGAGGCTCGCCTGGGACTGGCTGAAGCACAGATCCAGCAGTCCGACTTTGCGGGCGCCTTGCCGGATCTCGAAGCGCTGGGGAAGAGCGATCCGAAGAACGCGGCCGCCCTGCGGCTGCTGGCGCGCGCTTATCGGGGGCTGGGACGGGAGCAGGACGCCAAGCAGGCGGAAGTGCGGGCAGCGGCGGCGGGGAAATGAAATAGCAGTGCCGTCCCTGACGGGACTCGACTCTCTCGGTCATGCTTACCCGGCACTCCCGTGCCGGGCTTTCCTGTTCCGCCGCTTCGCGGCTGAGGCGTGTTCATCCCGCCGTTTTCTTCCAATACCAAATTATGCTTTGCTGGCTCGCCGTTGAACAACGCACTCCCCTGGTGCGGCATCCTAGCTTGTAGAATGATCGAGCGTTTGCTCGTGACCACACCGATTCCCGATCGCCAGTTTGGAGACACACACGTGAACACTTGCCAGAAAACGATTGCTGCTGTCCTGCTGATCATGACGACGCTGCTGCTTGCCGGCTGTCCGCCCAGGGTTTCGATCGCCGACATCAACCGCGATCCTGGGCGCTACGCGAATCGGGACGTCAGCGTTGCGGGGCGGGTTTCTAATTCCTTCGGCGCACTGGGCACGGGCGTCTACGAGATTGACGACGGCACCGGAACCATTTGGGTTTACAGCCAGAGCTATGGCGTCCCGGCGACCGGAGCGAAGGTCGCCGTGACGGGGCGAATCAGCCAAGGATTCAGCTTTGGCGGCCGCTCGTTTGCCGTGATTCTGCGGGAAACCGAGCGCCGGCACTAGAGCAGTTCTCGTGTTGATGTAGAGTGGCTGACCCCAGCGGCTAAAGAGGCGGCTGAAAAACTAATCCCTGCGCGGAGTCTTAACCTCGGCGGCTAAAGCCGATGCTCAAAACAAGCTGGTTATCGCAGCGCTGAAGCGCTGCGCCACCCAAAATCAACGGCGACATTGAGTTTCTAAGCAACCTCCTAAAGCCCGGCTTCTACGGCACGGCTGAAGCCGTGCCCTCCCAAAATCATTTTCGAAACGGTTCTGGAGAGGTCCGGCGATCGCGCCACGTTAGTGAAAATCGTGTGACGCGGTTTCGGCCTGCGTGACGCGGAGCGGCGCAACTCTTTCTGCGCGGATGTGAATCACGTTGTCCTGGTTCTGCAAAATTCCCTCGACCATCAGGAAGCGCTCAGAGATCAGCAGAACGCGGTTTTTCTGTAGCAGATCGGGCGCGATGATTGCGTTGGCAATTCCGGTCTCGTCTTCCAGGCTGATGAACATCATTCCTTTGGCGGTGCCGGGACGTTGGCGGGCGATGACGCATCCTCCGATCCGCAAGCGGCGGCCATTGGGAACATGCGCCAGGTCGGACGCGCGATAAATACCCAGCTTTTTCATTTCCGCGCGGCGGTATTGCATGGGATGGGGACCGATTGTTAAGCCGGTGCCGTGAAAATCCGCTACCAGGCGTTCTTCGTGCGTCATCGTATGCAGTGGAGACTTGGCGTCGGGCTCGGGAAGCTCATCCAGCAACGGCCCTGACCAGCGGACGGCGCGCTCGACCTGCCAGAGCGCATCGCGGCGATGGAAACTCCCATCGCCCAGAACATTCGACGAGGTGCCGGCAGAAATTCCACCACGGAGGCACGGAGACACGGAGGGATTTGTTTTTTCAAAACCAGAAAGATTTGAAGCGTCCTCTTGGTCACTGTTCCCTATCAAGTCAGAATTCTTGACTATGCTTTTCTCCGTGCCTCCGTGTCTCCGTGGTGGATTTCCGATTTCATTCAACGCGCCGATTTCAGCCAGCGTTGTCAGTTCATCTTTGCGCAACTCGGACACGCGGCGCGCCAGATCGTGAATCGAAGAAAACGCCCCCAGACTGCGCTCCCGCACCAGGGCTTGGCCCGCGGGTTCGCGCAGCCCGCGCGCATATTTCAGCCCCAAGCGGACAGCAAGCTCTCCGTCTTTACTGGCTACTGGGTACTGGCCAGTACTGTCCGGTTAACGATTTGGCGGACGGTTATAAATCAATGGTATATCGGAACTTAGGTGCGCAAAGGGCGGTGATCGATTTGAATTGGGATCACCATGAACAGT
>Ga0209726_10003363_pt1 | contig 21929 bp, 29 predicted proteins | sample Subgrocontami54m_FD_187453 | JGI IMG/M metagenome (GOLD analysis project Ga0209726, IMG submission 187453) | Subsurface groundwater microbial communities from S. Glens Falls, New York, USA - GMW46 contaminated, 5.4 m (SPAdes) (version 3) | ecosystem: Environmental > Aquatic > Deep subsurface >... | reverse complement strand
CCCGCCTCACCACCAACTCGGCTACAGATGGGAACCCCGTCTGGTCGCCCAATGGCGCCAAGATCGCCTTCGAGTCAAATCGGGATGGTAACTACGAGATCTACGTGATGAATGCCGACGGCAGCGGCCAGACCCGCCTTACCAACAACCCGGCTACAGATGCTAGGCCCGGCTGGTCGCCAAAGTAGAAACGCAAGTTTCAGGGTTTACGGAACAGAGCTGAGGTGGTTTGTGGGAAATCTGAGAGTGGTATAATGGCCGCAGAACAAGGGGGTGCGCCTTCGGGCACTCTCTTCCGCCGGCTTATCTTTGCTGGGTAGGGCCTGACCCCGCTACGTCGGACGGTCAGCTACCCGCGATGCGCCGATAATGAGCAGGGTCGTCGGGTTAAGGAACGTGTACGTGATGAAGAAGCTTCCGGACCAAGGCCAAGGGTGCCATTCTGGCCTTGCTTGGCTGTCCAACAGAATTTGCCGCTAGAGTATGAGGCGCAAATTTTCAGACTTGCAAAACCCGCTGCGGATATGCTATTATGACACTGAAAAATCGGCCGAATACTTTCTGGTATAGGAAGGGTGGCCGTCCACAAGACGGTCTAGGCTGTGCCCCCTAACCACGGGGGTTTTTCTTTTGCCTATACCTCGGTAATAAACTCACTGGTGGCAGCTTCCTCATAGAGACGTATCGAGTAGGATTGTCTCTCGCTGTGGTCTCGGGCGAAGCCAGCGGTGGCGTCAGCCAACCGAATAAACTCATCGGCCTCGTCTCGTAATCCTCTGACTTTCTCGACCGATACCCCAAGACGCCGCAAAGCAGTGCCGAGCCGGTGCTGCTCTTTTTTGTTCAAGCCATCCACGAGCACAGTGGCACGGTACGGCTGACCCTCACTCGTCTCAGCAAGGGCGCGAGCTATCGTGTGGGCGATACATGTGAGGTAGTCGGTCGTGTCGGTGAATCTTGTGTAAAAAAGCCGCAATCCAATGGGATGGGCACTGAAGAGGGCGCTGAGATAGGCCTCTCTTCTGGTCACTCTAGAATGTGCCCATTTTTTATCTTTGCCCGATGTCCGTTCAATCCTGTGCAAGAGTGCTCGTATCTGTTCCCGTTCTCTACCAACAACGACGGCTCCAACAATAAAAAGCTGGCCAGCGGTATCCTGTCCAGTTTCGTCAACGTAACAATAGAGCTTCGTCATCAAGATAGCATTGTATCACACTCCTACGAACCGCTCCGTCGGGATAGGGGTCTTGCAAGAGGACATCTAAAGCCCGATAGAATTCCTGTCGTTCTACCGGGCCTAACGTTGCGAGGAAGCGCTCGATGGTATCGGAGAGAATGGCGTCAAACGTCGCCCAGTTTCCTCTTGACATCCTCCAGTTTAGAAACGCGGCCATCCTGGAGGTCCTGGTAGCCCTGCTCCGTTGCCGCTCTGAGGGCTGAGTCCTTAATGAGGCGCTCAGTTAGCCGCTTGCCTCTTTTTGTCTTTGGGGTTCCCTCCGGGACAGGTAACGCCATTATTGGCCTCCAACACCTTCTCTTGAAGCCAGCATACCGCTATCCCGTCGGCGGTCACAAGCGCGTCACCTGAGGGTGTTTAGAAGTGTTTAGGGAACAAGAGCAGTAAACCCGTATTGGCTGAAGTGTCGGTCGAAGGTGAAGGCGTAGGGAATGCCTAGTCGCTCCATTATTACAAAACTGGTAGCATCGACAAGGGAGAAGTCTTTATCATCGTACTTGAAAATAATTTCACGGGCCTGCTTCTCATCATTAGGATTGACTCGAATAATAGTTATGCTGCTTGTTTCTATCTCGCGAAGAAACTCCGTCGCCCTCATCTGATTAAGACGTACCAGGAACAAGGAATGGGTTTCTGCGACTACAAAGTTTGTAGTGAAAATGCTCCATCTCTCGCGTTCTAAACGCTGCCAGAGTGTCCGAGCCTCCTGATAGTGCGCATCATTAGGAGCAACAAGTGGTAAGAAACCTGAGGAATCCATGAAGGCGCTATGGACCACGATACTTCTAAAAGAGATACTCACTGCTGGTGATGGATGAAGGCTTCTGCTAGATATTCATGTTTTTTGGAGGCATCGGTCGGTTCTGCCTCGACAGCCGAACCTATCAGCTTTGAGAAGGAGTCGTTCTTGCCAAGTGGCTTCCCTTTGACTCGGCTTTTCTTGATGCGAGTGACAGGCATTACAATTGCCAAGTCTTTGCCGTCTTGTTGCAGCAGACATGGCTGCTTAGTCCTCTCAACCTCCTGGGCAATGCGTATAAGCTCGGGGATATTAGTAACATCAAAATGTTGCGCTTCTTGGGCCAAGTTAATTACCTCTTTTTATAGACGAGATGCTAATTATTATAGCATATCAAATCCTAGTCTAGCTCTTGTCATATCGATCAGTTCCATCAGCAAGATACTCATATTTCTTGGACGCATCAGTAGGCTCTGCTGACCTCGCTGAGCCGAACAATAAGAACTATTCAAGCGCTTTTACGCCGCTCAGAAGCATCCTTCTCTTCCTCTGCCGCGGGTTGTTCCTCAAACTCCTCTGGCTCTTCTAAACCATACGGAGGCGTAGCAATATTAGAATCATCAAGAATGCCTTGTTCTGCTTTCTTGAGAACTTCCTCTAGTGAGAGCTTAAACCTTGGTGCCATATCCATTCTCCCTCTATTTAGAGGTTCTACGCGAGTATACCGCAAATCAAATAGTGAATATATCAAGCGCTTTCGCGCTGTTCGACATCCTCTTCATCTTTCTCCGGCGCTGGCTTGCCCCATATCTCCCATTCCTCTAGTCCATAAGGTGGGACATTGGCCTTAGTATCATCGATAATACCTTGCTTTAGCTTTTCATCGCTCTCTTCCCATGTTGGCCAGCGTCTTTTCCTAGGCATATCTACCATCCTTGTCTTAAGACTTACAAAGAGAAAGCATTAGTCAAGAATCTTTTCGCAGAGGTTCTTGAGGACGCTCCTCAGGCTCAGGTTCTCCCATAATTTCCCATTCTTCCAGATCGTATGGAGGAATCGCTGCCTTTGTATCATCAAGGATGCCTTGCTTAACCTTCTCTGCTGTTTCGGCAGGTGTAGGCCATCGTCTTTTCTTATTCACTATTAGGCTCCTTTCTGTGGCTCTATGCGATCATATCGTAGATGTAACTGAGTTACAAGAATTTGCCATGCTACATGAGTATGTTCACGCCAAGCCGCCTCCGGCGTAAGTTCTCCTCGTTGCACAAGAGGTATATAACGTGGCTTGAGCCTTTGGACAGTATCATTATAAGCGACTGCCAAATTTTCAGGCAGTATCGCAACAGTATTGACGGTTGGACTAAGCAAATACCACGTACCATCTATACCTATTACACCCATAGTCCGTATGCCCTGTAGCTTAGCAGTACACCTACATCTGTATCAGAGAACGACGAATTTGCTGGATGAGTATGAAGATGCACATACTGTCTCTCGGCCCTCATAGCATTTAAGTGTGGCCCTATATCTACAGATTGCGAAACTCCTCCTAATATAGCTCCTATTTGAGTGCCCCTCTCGGCATCAAGCATAGCAGCGAATTCCATGCTGTTCGTCTGGGTTAGATTACGCAATGTTTCACCAAGCTGCACTATCTCACGCGCCACTCGTGCTCCTAGACCATGCTCGCGTAGTTGACGGATAACAAGACTGTCTTCTGATTGTGTCAAAGTCCTGGGTCATTTACCTCCTTCTAGGTATCCTTTGTTGGAGCCACCCCCCGGACTCTAAAAGCTCTATGCCATCCGTTAGATTCTTGGCATATTGCCTTTGTTCATTTCAAGAGTAGAAAGGCTGAGACCAGAAATAGCGAGCCGCCTACAACGGCGCCTATCGTTACCATTTTAGAGAAGTCCAGGCCGGCTCGCCGCTCGCCTTGCGTCCCTCTGTTTTCGACAATGGTTATGACCGGAGTTGGAGTGGTTTGCGATGTTATAACAACCGAAGCTTCTATCCTGGGAGTAGGGCTAACAGTAGGAGTGACTGTAGGAGTAGGAATAACGGTAGCAGTTGGAATAGGAGTAGGAGGCGTGTACAGATAAGCTCTATACAGCACCTGTATATCTGTGGTACCGTCTACTGCGATCCTTGCAGGCACGCTGTCCAGTCCGCCAAGAGAGACTGTAAAGTTTCCCTTGGTCAGGTTAAGAGTGTACCCGCCGCTCCCGTCTGTTGTAGTGTAGCCCTCCCAGCCATCAGTCTTAACGTGTACTGTTACTCCAGCTATGCCTCTGCCAAACTGGTCTACCACGCCGCCGCGCACATTCTGCGGAAGAGAATGGTCATTTCTAGGCGCGATGGTTACTTCGGGCACAAAGGCGGCTATGTAGGGCCGGCTTATGGGTGTAGGAGTCTGGAGAGTCTGTGATAGAGATGTTTGCGGGCTACCTGATATCAAGGCCCCTATTAGCAAGAGGATGACACAAAGCGGGAGCGCTAGATGACGCTTAGCCATTGCTGTTCTTGAATATGGCTACAATGGTACGAAGCATGATCTTGAAGTCTAGCCACAAGGTCCAGTTCTCCACGTACCAGAGGTCGTAAGCGGTCCTTTCCTCTATGCTGGTATCGCCACGAAGGCCATTGATCTGTGCCCATCCCGTCAGTCCTACCTTTTCCCGGTGCCGCTCCAGGTAACGCGGTATGCTCTGGCTGAACTGCCTGACGAAGAAGGGCCTCTCCGGCCTGGGGCCGACAATGCTCATGTCTCCTAAAAGCACGTTGATAAACTGCGGAAACTCATCGATAGAGTAGCGCCGTATGAAGCGTCCCAGCCTTGTAGCTCTAGGGTCTCCCTCTTTAGCCCATACCGGCCCTGAGGCAACCTCTGCGTCGGTACGCATAGAGCGGAACTTGATGACGTAGAAGGGCTTACCGTCCAGTCCTACCCTCTCTTGCAGATAGAACACCGGACCTTTGGGCGAGGTGATTTTTATCAGCGCGGCTACCAGAATCATGAAGGGTGAGAGAAGAACAAGCACGGCGGCGCTAAACATCACGTCGACGGTGCGCTTAACGGTTAACCTCCAGCCTCTTAAAGCCGCGTCCCTGACGTTGATCAACGGTAGGCCGTTGATATCGCTAATTACCGCCTCCGAGGATATTATACGGAAGAGGTCTGGGAAGACCTTGATGCTTAATTCAGCCTTATTGCAGCGATTGACTATGTCCATGATCTGGTCTGAGGATAGGTGAGGCTCGGCGATTATTATATCGGAGACGTTGTTTCGCATGGCTATCTCATCGACATCTTCCACAGTGCCCAGTATGGGTACTCCTTGCACATTCCCGGTAGGGGCGTATAGCCTGGCGGCCACAGGTTGCAATACGCCCCTACCGGTGCCGTTAGCAATAAATCCCAGGACTTTATATCCCCACTCCGGTGATCCCTGGATACTGTTGAGTATGGCTTGTCCCAACTCGCCAGTTCCTATAATAAGCATACTGTTGTTGGCTATTCCGCGGCGCATAAGGATAGAGTGCACCTGGAACTGGATTATGTGAGCGTACCATATAAGCCCCACAGCTAGCAGCCACGCTATAGCCATGAGGGCCCTGGAGTAGGTGAAGTCTCTAAAGAGAAAGGCGCTTACAGCCCATGATGCTACCGAGGCTATGGATACCGTTGTAAAGACGGTCTGTAGCTCATCTATACGGGACGGATTGTGTCTGAAGTGGTACATACCGCGAAAGGCAGCCACTATTGGATACACAATACTTTCTATGATGGCAAAACCTATATAGTCCTGCCAGGACTGCACCTCCTGGAGCGGCAATATAGGCGCAGTAAAACGAAGGCTGTAAGCCAGGGCAAGGGATAGGTTGACCATGAGGATGTCAACGACTAGCCTTGTAAAGGCGAGCAGCCAAAGTAGGTTTCTGTTTCTCATGGATTCCCTAGTCTCTAGTCGCTAGTATCAAGTCTCAAGGATCTAGTTCCTAGTTACAAGTCTCAAAGGGACCCTTGCAACTTGCTACTTGTAACTTGCGACTTGAGACTTGCCCCTTGCATCACGTTGCAGTATATACTCTTAGCTTTTCCGGTTGTTTAAGATATTGAGTGATTTTGCTGTCTATCTCCCGCCTCTCAGGGTCCTCTGCCCAGGCTTTCCAGTCGGTTTCACTTTGCCAGGCGCTTATTATAGTAAGCAACGATGGATCATCTGTGGCCCTGAGAGTCTCTCCTGAGATGTAGCCGTGCTGGAAGATAGTTTTTGTTCTTAGCTCCCGCATCAGTCTGAGCGCCTCGTCCTCTGCCCATCCTTTATGTAGCGCTCAATTATTACTTTGACTGTCATATATTTTGCCTCTTTTAGTTCGAGAACCTCATAGCCTAACGGCCACAGGCTACAGGTGACTCAGCGACGATATATTCTTGCCGGGAGCAGGCGATATCCTGCCAGGTTCCATAAGTATACCGTAAACCCGCGTGCGTATATTGCGGAGACAATTAGCCATCCTAGAGGACGTGGCGTGGTGCGGGAATAGTGTTTTCGGTAGAAGATAAGCATCGACCTGTAAAACTCAAGCACTGCCTTTGGCTTGTGGGTCTTGCTGCTCTCCCCTTTGTAATGAAGGACTGTGACTTTTGGGTAGTAGACTACTTTCCATCCCAGAGACTTTATCCGCAATGATAGGTCCAAGTCCTCGCCGTACAAGAAAAAGCTCTCGTCCAGCAGACCTGCTGTACTCAGGGGTTCCCAGCGCAGCATCATGAAAGCTCCTACCACCGAGTCTACCTCTGTGGTCTCCTCCGGGTCCAGATAGGTAAGATTGTATCTGGCAAAACGCGGGCTCTTTGGAAACAGCGAGCTTAGCCCCAGCATTCTATATAATGCTACCTTTGGCGTTGGGAAGCTGCGGCGGCAAGCTAAGTCCAAAGAGCCGTCTGCTCTGAGGAGCTTGGGACCGGAGATACCTATATCCGGATTGGCATCCATAAAGGCTACCATATCCCTAATAGCATCCTGAGTGAGCAGGGTGTCCGGATTTAGAAGCAGCACGTAGCGGCTACCCTGAGAGCTGGGGTCTTTTGTTTCTCGATCTGATATGCCGATTTCTTTCAAGGCAAGGTTATTAGCGTAAGCGTAACCGCCGTTGATCGGGCTGCGTATTAGATGAACCTCCGGGAACTCGCTCTCTACGATGTCGGCGCTGCTATCCGGAGAGGCGTTGTCTACAACATATACTTTAAAGGTTGTCCCAATAGTTTGGTACAAAGACTTAAGACATTCCCTAAGGATGTCTGCTACGTTGTAGCTTACAATAATAATGGAAACGTCAAACATATCGTAGAGATTATAATGCTGATAGGGTATTTTGACAAAGAAAAACCGCCGGTCAGGTGTTTATTCCCATGAATCGACGGTATTAAAGTCGCTCTTAGGATTGGCAGACGAACAGCGCTATTTGGGTTGGTTATGCCACTTCTGCCAATGATACATGTGGCTGCGCCAGTTTCATCTTGTGCAAGATTGGAGAAAGACCTTTGAGGGCAGATAGAAATCCTCTGTATTGCTCTATTTGCTCAGGTGTCATTCGACCAGATTTATATGCTTTATGCAGAACGTGTTCCACACTACTAATGAACTGGTCCCATTCTAGCGACCAATCAACCTGTTCTTCGCTAGACATGTGTTCCCACTCTTCGATAACTTCAAAAAGGTCGCTCAGCATTCTCTTTGCGAGATCTAGTTTACGATCAACCTGCTCTCTATTTATTGCCTCCGTAGCCATACCACTTCATTCCTATTAGGCAATCAATTGTTGTACATAAGTTGTATTAAGACTATTGCCGTGCTATATCAATAGCTATACTATCTCCGCCAGTGATACAGGTGGTTGAGAGAGGTTCAGCTTCTTCAAGGTTGGAGCAGCTTTCTTCAATTTAGACAATAGTTCCTTATACTTAGACTGCTGTTTAGATGTCATTTGCCCAGATTGATATGCTATATGGAGTTTGTACTCTACGTTATTCACAAATTGCCCCCACTCCAAGTGCCAGTCATCTTGCTCCCAATCTGACATTTCATTCCAGTGAGTGACATTGTCATCTAGCTCCTCCAACATTAAGAAAGCTAACTCCAGTTCTCTACTTATACGCTTTGTCGGTGTTGGCTTCGCAACCATCTAATATGTCTCCGTACATCCTGTCTGGGCAACTCACCACTAAATTGGTATGCAGTAATTAAGCGCCCTATACTCAAACGATATTCTATCAAAATCCAATCATGGTCAGCAATTCCACGAAGCTCTCCTGAAGGGACAATAATACCTAATTGCCATTCTCTATCTCTAAAGTGGCTGGTGAAAATTTCGGCCAATGGGGATCGAATCGCCTGAGAGATACTTGCTAGATACTCTTCAAATGTAGTACCCTGAGGCCATTCTTCTTGCGCAACCACATGACGCAAATAATGCACCTCTGCTGGAGGCAGCCTATCCCCAGCTCTTATAGTATGACCCTGCCAATTTAGTCCTGCTATTCTGCCGCCGGCTTTTTCGAGAGCATCCGGATCAAACCCAACCTGCGCCAAATAGTCCAATATCTGTTGTAGCTCATCTCGGATTAGCTGCCTTGCTGTCGTAGCTGCTTCCAAAATTAGTCTATTAATATAGAAAAGCTTTTCTTCAAGAATATCTGCCATATTTATAAAGTGGTGAGTGATACATTCGGCTCGGTTAGATTTAGCTTTTGTATAGTTGGTGTAGCGTCTTTGATTTTGGACAACAACTCTTTGTATCGAGTCTTGTGAGCAGGCGTCATCTGGTTAGATACGTACGCTTTGTTCAAAGTATGTTCTAATATATGTATAAATTGGTCCCAATCCAATAGCCATGAAACTTGCTCGCCCTCCAACATTTCTCTCCACCGTTCGAAGTTGTCAGAAAGCTCTTCTAACATCGCGTTGCCGAGCTTTAGCTCAAGCTCAATGCGATCTGCGCTTATTATCTCCGCTGCCATCTCACATTACTCCTATGAGTTGAACGAGGTATAGTGCCACGTGGGCCTGAAAATTGATAAGCGGTCACCCAATGTCCCGTGTTGACTCTGTATTCTACCATGATCCAATCACCTCCATAACGGCCTCGCCACTGACCGGATGGAGCAATAAAACCTAGCTGCACCCCTGCATCGTAGAAGCTTGTGAACATAAGGGACTTGGGGTTTCGTATTGCTTCTTGTATGCTCTGAATATAGTCCTCTATAGTCGTGCCATCAGGCCACTCTTGTCGAGCGACTACGTGTCTAAGGTAGCTCACTTCGGCTGAAGACAACATATCTCCAGCGCGCAAACGGCGGCCACCCCAGCTTAATCCGTCTAGCCTGCCACCGGCTCCCTCAGTCCTATCAAAATCAAACCGAGACTCTACCACATCAATAATTACCTCTCCCAATTTCTCTTGGCTCAGCCATCCTGCCCTTGTAGCTGCCGCCAGGATCAGTCATTGTAGGGCCATGAGCTAGGTAGACTGTTGAGTGTTGTTTCCCGTGCCTCCATCCCGCCTTGTCATGCCGGCCATGAGCGTGGTGAACTCCAGGGGGAAAATGAATTTGGTCGCGGGGCTGGCCCCCAAGGCCTTGAGCGTATCGAAATACTGGAGCTGCATAGTGCGCTCATCTATGGTATGGGCCACATTGAAGACTGTCCCGAGAGCCAGGCTGAAGCCTTCGGCTCGGAGGATGGCCGCCTGGCGGTCGCCCTCAGCCTTTAGGATAGCTGCCTGCTTCTCGCCATCTGCCACGGTGATGTTGGCCTCGCGCTGGCCATCGGCCTCGGTCACCATAGCTCGCCGGTTGCGCTCGGCAGACATCTGGCGGTTCATGGCCTCCTGGACCTCCCTGGGGGGCTGTATCTCGCGGATTTCTACCGCAGTTACCTTTACTCCCCAGCGCTCGGTAACCTCATCCAGCTTCACCTGAAGCAGTTGATTAATCTGGTCCCGCTTGGCCAGGACATCGTCCAGGGGAATATCGCCAATAACGGCCCTTAGGGTTGTGGTGGCAATCCCCTGAGAGGCCCCGCTGAAGTCCGAAACCTTGACAACGCTGTCTACCGAGTCTACTACCCGCCAGTAGATAAGGAAGTCGATGGCGATAGGAGCATTATCCTTCGTGATAGTGGTCTGGTGCGGGATAGCCAGGAACTTCTCCCGCAGGTCCACCCGTACGGGCTGGTCTACGAATGGGATAAGGAATATAAGACCAGGTCCCTTTTCTCCAATCACGTTCCCCAGTCTAAAGACCACAAGACGGTCGTATTCCCTCACCACTTTCACGGACCCGGTGACCATCATCAATAATACTACAACGCCAACAATGATAATTAGAAATTCCATACTTTCCCTCCCGCGCCTAAGTTTTATGCTACTCTGTACTATCTTAGCTAGATTTGGTTTGATGAGAGGATATGCTTGTCTGCTCTATCTTGACAAAATGATAGACCTAGCCTTAGCCATCGTCAATATTAATTCTGCCTCAGGCAAGTCGAAGCATGTCCTGAGGTCCCTCGAAGGGCATATCTTGTAAGGGCGATAAACAAAACCGCCGACTCTAGGGCGGTCCAACGCCCGTGAGTCGGCGGATAACTAGAAGGGCGTAAATACTACATCAAGCGCTCTGTTGAGTCCGCTCTTTGGACTCTGAGCTCATCAGAAGTTGACTTTGCACCCGTCGCAAGAGCGTTTCCAATGGTAATGGCTCTTGCCCAGGCAGTTGCCAAAGCATATCCAGGTCTGGAAGGTCTGCCCACCGTTCGAACTCTAAGAAATCGATGATTTCGACTCCCGCGATTCGTCCGGTTTCCCGTTCGTCTGGGTCTACCTCATGAAAAACGGCGAGCAAGCCGGTCTCATCGGGATCGACTATCCAATCCTCCGGTGTAGGTTCAACAAAGAGCCGAAGCACATCATTGTCTCGGCCCGGCCAAGTGATAGATGCCTTCATTACGGCCATAAGTGCCCTCCCTGGCGAGATAAGCGCCGAAACTCGCTAGGACGTACAACATGCATTGTACGTGCCTCGCTATTCTCATCAATAATAGCATATCCTAAAACTTCATGCCCATCTTCCAGCCATCGACTTAAGGCGCGTCGTCTTCCGAGGTTTGCCTCACGAATTTCAGAAACTCCTTCAAGGATCAGTGCTATACGTTCCGGATGTCGCGCAATGCGAGGGTCTACAATATGATGATATAAGTCATCCAGAGTTAGGCGCGTTATTTCGCCGTTAGGCATACTCACACCCTCATGCAAACGCTCTCGCCACAACCGTTCTGCATACTCGACCGCTTCTTGTGACATTCTTCCCTCTGCAACAAGACGCTCGATGCGTTCTTTTGGAGATTCAGCCCCGCCAGAGATAAAAGGCAACACTCGATTACTAAGTCCCCTTTCTAACTATCTTCGAGTTGATCTTATCTGAAGATAGTCGTAGTCTACTCTCGGTTGGTACTAAGCGGTAGGTCATATAAAACTCCAACCGAAGGAGACATTGATGGCTGCGGTATTGGTGCAGGTCTGCGTGGACCACCGGTTGAACCACGAGTTGCTTCGTATCCAGGTGCGACAGAGACTTCAGCGTCTTGGTCTATCCGCTGACAGAATTTACATTCTCAATGAGGTTGGTGGCAACTTGGGATCAAACTTTGTTAATACGGTGGACCTTTTGGTCAAGAGGGGTGAACGGGTCGTGTCCTGCGCTGTGTTACACCATGACGATTGCCTGGCAGCAAAACAAGGCGTCCGAGAGACTTTAGAAACTACCGCTCAGAAGATGGCTTTGGTCTTGGTCGAGCAAAAAATCAGATGCCCAGTGCTTACTGGGGTTGTTCTTCTTGAGAACAACCTCCTACTATGGTCGGATGACCGTCACCCCCAGTACACGCCCTTCAGTTTTGGTATGTATTGATGATATTGGTCTACATGTAGGGGCGCACCTGGGTGTGCGCCCTGAACCTCGCCGTTGCTAGGACTGGGATAGGGCAGACACCCAGAGCCTGTCCTGAGGCTCTCGAAGGGTCTGCCCCTACGACGATAATACGCGAAATTAATTAAGGAAGGCTCAAGCTAATACAAGGCTATCATAGACCAAAGTGATCGCCTTCATTGACATCAAAATGGCACTCTGCTAAGTTCCATTAGATTGAGAACTCTTTGCGCAGAGCATATTTGTGATAGATAATCGCTCCATTGTTAGAAAAGTCATTTCTCCTCTGTTAGGGCTGTCTATCTTGGGAACTCTCATATCTATAGTCTATTTGGGAGTCTCCCTAATTGTTGTTGGTCAGCCTGGCCTACCCCTGGATGACTCATGGATACATCAGGCGCTGGCAAGAAACCTTGCTCAGTCCGGGATGTTGTGGATCAATCCTGGTGAGGTAAACCCGGTCACCACCTCCTTTTTATGGACACTGGCTTTGGCGCTTGGTTATAAGCTGGGAATTAACTATTTGTTATGGGCCTATATTCTTGGTCTCGTGAGTTACCTAGTATCGGCGTGGCTGGTTATGCGCCTTAGTATGATCCTATTCCCGGAGAAGAGAGGTCTGGCGCTGCTCTCAGCCATCCTATTTCTTCTGGACTGGCATCTTGCATGGGCCGCTGTGTCCGGGATGGAGACGATGATTTTTACAATGTTTTCTATACTATTGGTGTATTTAGGGGTCAGAAGAGAAAGACCGGCTCCAATAGCCCTCGGACTGGTGGGCGCTCTGGCTATGCTCTCTCGCCCTGAAGGCGTTGCTCTCTTTGCTTTATCTTTGGCCTTCCTCTGGCTGCGCAGAATAGTAGGGTTTGGAACGGACAGCAACTCCTATCGTAGTTTCTACACAAAGGTAATACAGGGCACAAAGCCGTTTCTTGGCTATATAGCCCTGGCTGTTTTTGCTTTTCTATTGCTGGCTGTACCGTACTGGCTGTTTAACTTCTTTAGCAGCGGCAGCCCTCTTCCATCCACTTTTCAGGCTAAACACGCTTATTACAGCCAGGGGGTGTTTAGCGTATACGGAGTTCTGCTTTATCTCTTTAAGGCAGCGGTTGCACTGCTAGTAGGGCCGCTTCTTTTGCTGCTTCCAGGTGTTCTATATATTGCAGTGGTAAACATACGTAATGTTATGAAGGGAAAGTTAGAGGGTAGGGACAAAAATTCCTTATTAATCCTGCTGCCGCTTGCCTGGGTAGGGCTGCTGTGGCTTATGTACTTTGTATGGCTGCCTGTACCCCATCTGCATCACGGACGATACCTGATGCCATCGATGCCGTTCTTATTGGTCCTGGGTCTCGCCGGCAGCGCTGAGCTTGCTGGCAGGCTCAAAGTGCAGACGTGGCTGCCTCGATTGCGTACTGTTGTACTGGCCTTTTCTACAATGTGGCTTATAGTTGGGGCGATGATATACGCCTGCAACGTTAAATTTATTCAGGACAATCAGGTAGCGGCTGCTCTGTGGGTTAAAGACAACACGGCTCTGGACAGCGAGATCGCTACCCATGATATTGGTGCGATGGGGTATTTCTCAGAGAGGAGGCTCCTGGATACAGTCGGCCTTATTACGCCGGAGCTGAGTTATCGCCCTGGAAATGAAGCGGCGGTGGTATCGTTAATGCAGGGTAGAGGTGTCGATACTATGATCTTATTCCCTAGCTGGCATCCCTGGGTCCTGGAAAGCAAAGATTTCACTGAAATTGCCAGAATGGGGGGAGAATGCCTGCTTTTTGAGCATTCTGAGAGTATGATGGTCATGCGATTTATAAGGAAATAGGGTAAAATGAAATCGATACCGATAAATCGAGCATCTTCGATAATTATTATTATAAGTCCTCGTTAAGACTGGAGAAATGAATGGAAAGCGGCACATATACCTTAAAAAAGGGTCTTGCTCAGATGCTGAAGGGCGGTGTAATCATGGATGTTGTCAATGCAGAGCAGGCCAAAATAGCTGAGGACGCCGGCGCCTGCGCGGTCATGGCGCTGGAGCGGGTACCCGCGGATATAAGAGCGGCAGGTGGTGTGGCCAGGATGGCGGACCCGGTGAAGATCTTGGAGATCATGGACGCTGTGACAATCCCAGTCATGGCGAAGTGCCGCATTGGTCATTTTGTAGAGGCGCAGGTGCTAGAGGCCCTGGGCGTCGACTATATCGATGAGTCGGAGGTGTTGACTCCGGCAGATGAGAACAATCACGTATGGAAACATGATTTCAAGGTCCCATTCGTTTGTGGCTGTAGGGACCTGGGTGAGGCTCTGAGGCGAATAGGTGAAGGCGCAGCTATGATACGCACCAAGGGTGAGGCCGGCACCGGCAATATAGTAGAGGCCGTGCGCCATATGAGGACCGTACTGGCCGGGATCCGCAAAATACAGGGTATGACACAGGAGGAGCTGATGGCGGAAGCCAAGGCCCTGGGCGCTCCCTTTGAGCTTGTTTTGGAGATACATAAGACCGGCGCTCTCCCCGTTGTTAACTTTGCTGCTGGTGGTATTGCGACACCGGCTGATGCTGCTCTGATGATGCAATTGGGTGTGGATGGAGTTTTTGTCGGATCAGGCATATATAAGTCCAGCGACCCTGCAATTAGAGCAAAGGCAATTGTTAAAGCTGTTACACATTATAATGACCCGGGGATCATAGCAGAGGTGTCAAAGGGGCTTGGTGAGGCAATGTCTGGCATCGACATTCGTTCTCTGCCAGAGACCGAAATCCTTGCAAAGCGCGGGTGGTAGATTTGACCCTTCGACCAGGGCGAGGCGACCCTTCGACAGGCTCAGGACAGCGCCTTGCCCCTATGGGACGAGCGAAGTCACCTTCGGAGCGAGGACAGGTTAAAATCGGAGTCCTGGCCCTCCAAGGGGACTTTAGAGAACATATAAAGGCGCTTGACCGCCTGGGAGTTGAAGGCGTCCCCATAAGGTTGCCAAAGGACTTAGGAGATGTCTCAGGAGTGATAATTCCCGGTGGAGAGAGCACAACTATAAGCTCTCTGCTCTCATCCTACGGCCTTCTAGGGCCGCTGCGAGAGATGATTGATTCGGGGCTTCCTGTGATGGGCACCTGTGCCGGAATGATTGTGATGGCTAAATCTGCCATAGGTCTTGACCATGACTCCCTGAAGGTTATGGATATCGAGGTGAGGCGCAACGCCTTTGGGCGCCAGGTAGACAGCTTTGAGACTGATCTGGACGTTCCAGCCCTGGGAGACGGTGGCCCAGTCCATGCAGTGTTTATAAGGGCCCCTTTTATCGAAGCGGTTAGCCCAGGGGTTGAAGTGCTCGCTAAGCTGCCGGATGGCAGAGTGGTTGCCGCCAGGGAGCGAAATATGCTGGCGCTGGCATTTCATCCAGAGCTAACAGAGGACTCAAGGTTTCATAAGTTATTTTTAGATATGGTAGTTAAGTACAGTTCTGGTGAGAGATAATTAGCTATTAAGATCTAAGGGCTAAAGTCCTAGGCATAATATCCAAGGCTTAATGAATATTAACAACTTGATCGCGTATAAGAGGCTTGAAGATGGTACCCCATCATCGTAGGGGCAGACCTGGGTGTCTGCCCTGGTAGCAGTTCTAGCAATGCCGAGGTCCAGGGCGCACACCTAGGTGCGCCCCTACATGCAGACCAACCTCCAGCATTGCTGAAAATCCTACGATGGCTTAATTCCGATTAAGAAGTTAAAGACCATATCGTAACAAGGAAAGACCATGATAAGGATCATTCTCCCCACAGACCTGGTCTCGCTGTTGGCCTTTGAAAATAAGGCGGTGTCAAACCAGGTTGTGACTAAATGTAGTCTCAATAAAGACCATGAAAAACCCGGTAAGGTAAGTCCTATTACCGACCAGTGGGTGTCTCTTGATGGCGGCCACAAGACCTGGGTATATGCACATGGACTGGGAATACAGGGTCTTATCTCTGTACATAGTAAGTCTAAGCATACTGCCTGGGAAATAGAGTGGCTGGTCCTCGACTCGGAGTCCTCTGATAGGGAAAGGGTTGGCTTGGAGCTCTTGCAGCATATAATCGAAGACGGAGTTGATTCCGGCATAGAGGTAATATTTCTCAGGTTACCCATAGACAGCCATGACACCGAAATAGCGAGAAGGGCCGGATTTTTGCCGTTCTCTGTAGAAAGCTTGTTGACCTGCAAAGATATATCGCCAGTGGTGTCAGAGATAGGAGATATTTCCATTGCCTTCAGGCCAAGAGCCAAGAGTGATGACCACGGCATATTCAGGCTGTACCATACCTCTTCACCTCAATCAGTAAAGGAGGCGGAGGGCTTAACCCTGGGAGAATGGAAAGATAGAAGGGACCAGTCTCTGGGCAAGGGCAAAGAGTACCTATATGAAGAAGATGACATGATTAAGGCCTGGCTCTTTGTGTCACAGGATAGCGGCGTAGGACAGTTTGATATCATGGTGCATCCTGACCGAGAAGACCTTGTTGATCTGACTGCTAAATATGCTATCTCAAGGTTGAAAAAAGGACCTGTAGTGACCTTAGTGCCTGAATATCAGTACCGGCTTAAGAGCTTCCTTAAGGATGATGCCCTTTTTGAAAATAAGGGTGAGTATTCTCATTTGATGAGACATCTGGCAGTAAGAGTCCGTCAGCCCCAATTCGTACCCGCACAGGCATAATCAAGCTCCATCTTCCCCCCAAAACTTGTTTAGAGGATTACCTATGCAGCGCGAGATCACAGACGATTTAAACGCTTTACTAAATGCTCTTCCACCGCATGTAGCTGAGCCTTTGCGTGAGCAGCCCTCAGACCATTTGTTAGAGGTCGTATTAGACCTTGGTCGTATGCCAGAGGCCAGGTATCCTGATGAGGAAGTTGTGCTAAGTGAAAGAGAGGTAACCGAGGAGGATATTGGTTATGTAGTAGCCAATATTGGCATCTTCGGTGATGATAACCGGGCCGGTATTGAGCGCACTCTACACCGCATTTCTGCTATAAGGAACCGTACCGGCAGGATCGTAGGTCTAACCTGCCGGATAGGCAGGGCTGTCTACGGGACTATAAGCATAATCGATGACCTGGTCCAGTCTGGCAATAGTATATTGCTGTTAGGCAGACCAGGGGTAGGCAAGACAACCATGTTGAGAGAGGTGGCTCGGGTAATTTCTGACGACCTCAAAAAGAGAGTCATCATAGTTGATACCTCTAATGAGATAGCCGGCGATGGAGACATCCCGCATCCCGCTATCGGTCGGGCACGTCGGATGCAGGTGCCGACTCCAGCGCTCCAGCACGCTGTCATGATCGAAGCTGTTGAGAACCATATGCCGGAGGTCATCATTATAGATGAGATCGGTACGGAGTTAGAGGCTGCGGCGGCAAGGACTATAGCGGAGCGCGGCGTGCAGCTTGTTGGCACAGCTCACGGCAACACCCTGGAGAACCTTATCCTCAACCCGACCCTTTCGGACCTTGTGGGTGGAATACAGTCGGTAACTTTAGGGGATGACGAGGCCAGGCGCAGAGGCACCCAGAAGTCAATCCTGGAGCGTAAAGCGCCGCCTACCTTTGACGTAGTTGTGGAGATCCGAAGCTGGAGACAGGTGGTTGTCCATGAGGATGTGGCGAGTGTGGTAGACTCTATCCTGCGCGGGCGCACAATATCTCCCAGCACGCGTACTCTGGATGACGATGGACAGGTAGTAAAGCAGGAACAGGAAGCCCCTAAGGCCAAGGCTCCTACCGCAACTGCTCCATCCCGAAGGAACGGCAGCGCTCAGGATCAGGATAATAGACGTGTCATAAAGGTGTTTCCTTTTGGCGTAAGCAGGAGTAAGTTTGAGCAGGCTATAAAGGCGTCTCAGCTTCCTGTTGTTCTGGCAGACAGGATCGAGGGAAGCGATGCATTGATTACTCTGCGGAACTATTATAGGAAAAAGCCTCAGGTATTAAGAGACGCAGAGTCATATGGAATACCGGTGCACGTCCTAAAGAACCATACCCTGCCGCAGATAGAACAGTCTCTGCTAAATATTATCGGTGTAGAGGACAAAGGGCAACCTTTGTACCAGGCCCTTAAGGAAGCTGAAGATGCAATTAGTGAGGTGATGGCGAGCGAAGCCGCTGTAGAGCTTAGCCCTCAGACCTCTTATGTACGAAGGTTGCAACATCAGTTGGCGCAGAGATATAATCTTTCTTCTAGGAGTATAGGGCAAGAGCCATACAGACGGGTTACAATTATACCGGGATGGCAATCATAACAATCCGTCGGTGGCACTAGGGATGGTGAAAATGTATTTTATATGTCATTGCGAGGACGGAGGACGAAGCAATCTCATGCGATTGAGTTCTTCAGAGATTGCTTCGGGCTATCACCCTCGCAATGACAGACTAACTAGGTGGTTTATTTCCGAGCCAACTGTTTTAAAACCAATTCTTTGAAAGGCGCCAGTTTGGGAAACCATAAGGGCCTGTTTATTGTATTAGAAGGTATAGATGGTTCCGGCAAAAGCACGCAGGCGCGGCGGCTAGCGTCTAAGTTAGTTGGACTAGGAAAAAAGAGCCTTTTACTGCATGAGCCAGGTGGCACCGCCTTAGGCGAGAAGATAAGCAGCCTGGTAAAGCATGATACCGAAGTCAATATAGGTCCCATGGCTGAGACCCTGCTCTTCGCGGCTGCCAGAGCCCAGTTGGTAGAGGAAGTGGTCCGCCCGGCGCTATCAGAAGGCACTATAGTCGTTTGCGATAGGTTTACTCCATCTACTGAGGCATATCAGGGCTATGGCAGAAAAGTGCCGCATGACCTGATTAAGGTTGCTACAACCTATGTTGTTGGAGACCTGGTCCCCGACGTAGTTATCTGGTTGGACGTGGAAGTGGATGTAGGACTGACGAGAAAAATGGGGCCCCGTTTGCCCGGTGTTAGCGATAGGTTTGAGGACGAGGAAAGGTCCTTTCACAGCAGGGTTAGAGAAGGCTACATGGTAATGTCCAAAGAGGCTCCCAACTTATGGGTTAGGATCGACGGGTCATTACTGCAAGAAGAAGTAGAAGAAAAAATCTGGAGTGTAGTCGAGAGATTGCTTGCAAAAACATAAGTATTGCAAAAGCATAAAAGAGGAAACAACAACATAATAAATGCGTTATCATCTATTACCATTATGAATAGTATAAAGAGATTTGCTAAAGCGCACCCTAACATAACAGCCTGGGTTGCTATGGCCATCGGAATGGTCATTATTCTTTTGATGATGTCAAGGGGAGTGGACCTCTTACCTGGGCAGATGGCTGTGTTGATCATATCCACGGCGCTTCTTGCCGGAGCCTGTGTATGGATCATAAGTTGGGAAAATAACAGCCATACTCCGAATTAATCTTAGGGAGATAGTCGAATGGTCTTTCAAGAAGAGACAACAAAAACAAAAAGCAAACTGGCTGAGACAGCCATTAACCTTGCCATGCAGAGCAAGTGGGAGGAGGCTGTAATCGCCAATCGGTATATAAGTGAACACTTCCCCGGAGACGTCGATTCTTGTAATCGTCTTGGCAAGGCCTTTACCGAGCTCGGAAGGTATGCAGAAGCCAGAGAAGCGTATGGCAAAGCGCTAGAGCTGGAGCCAAGCAATATAATAGCCAAAAAGAACCTGACGCGTCTCTCTGGCATGCGTGAAGCCGTTAGGGAAACAGATGCAACCAGGGCCAAGCTAGACCCTAAAATCTTCATAGAAGAGACCGGAAAAACTACGTTTACTGCTCTTAACAATATTGCTTCTAAGGATGTATTAGCCAAGATCACCGCAGGTGACCCAGTACATTTGAAGGTCGCAGACAGTAGCGTGATAGCTGAGACCGAGCCGGGCGATTATATCGGTCAGGTAGATACCAGGCTTGGACTCAGGCTGATTAAGCTAATGGAAAACGGCAACCGCTACTCCGGCGCTATAACCGGCATCGATGGCTCTACGATTAGAGTAATAATCAAGGAGGTCTATCAGGCGCCCTCTATGGTTGGTCGTCTCTCCTTCCCGAGCAAAGCTCCTACTACCGCCTTCCGTCCCTATACTAAGGACAGCATGGTCCGATACGACATTGGCGAAGATGAGCTGCTTGATGATGACGAGGCAACTGACGAGTGGGATGACAGCATGGCTGGAATGAGAGAAGAGCGTGAGGTTGAAGAGGGGTTGGATGACGACGACGATGAGGAAGAGGAATAGACACAAAGCAAGGACTTCAGTAAAGGGGCCGCTAAGGCCCCTTTTTTTGTATACGTCCTTACCTTTTTACCTAGCGAAATGGCTGTTATTGACGCGTGTGACCAGAAGTTGTTGCAATAACAGGTAGAGCAGGTCCATCTAGGTAGGGGCGGTGGCTTGTCCCCGCCAGCCACGCTCGTCCTCTAACCAGCGAAGCATGTCGGATAACTCCTAGCCTCCGCGAAAGCCCGTTACCACTGTAGTATTAGATAGTGCAATAATCTAAACAGAACGTCTGCTAAGAAGTAACACTATTACCCCTTTATACACCACTATCTACTTAATACACAGCTTGATAGGCGGGGACAAGCCACCGCCCCTACGAATTATTACAACGTCTGCCATACCCTGTTGACGAACCAGTACGTACCGTCTATTATGCGGATCATATAGAGGGTTTAGAGGGGAGATTAGTCATGCCGAGCGAGCGTATACAGCGAAGGATAGACCACTTCTTAGAAGAGGCAGATGAGGCCGCTTCGCATTCAGACTGGGTGACGGTGAAAGAACGCGCCCAAGACGTGCTGGCGCTTGATCCCGAAAATGGTGATGCGCTCACCTTCCTTGCCGCTGCGGAGAGGCGGCTGGAGATGGCTCCGGCAACCCCCGCTGACTTGCGGCCAGCCACGCCAGACAGCATTTCCCGCACTAACACTGCTGAGCCCTCGCCGACTCACCCCACCTCTTTTGTCGACGGCCGCTATGGAGTCAAGCGCTTCCTAGGCGAAGGCGGCAAAAAGGTGGTGTTTCTAACCCACGACACGCGTCTGGACCGGGATGCGGCCTTCGCTCTTATCAAGCTGGCGGGCTTAGACGACACCGCCAGAGCACGGATAATCCGTGAAGCCCAGGCCATGGGAAAGCTGGGAGACCACCCTCACATAGTTACCGTTTACGAAATTGGCGAAGAAAACGGCCAACCGTATATAATCTCGCAATTCATGCCCGGCGGGGATGTAGAAGCTCTTATAGAAAAAGCGCCAGAGCACAAGCTCACCTTAGAGCGGGCATTAAAGATAGCCATAGAGGTATGCCGGGGCTTGGAGCACGCCCACGCTCACGAAATAGTACACAGAGACATCAAGCCAGGCAACGTATGGCTTACAACAGATGGAGTTGCAAAGATAGGCGACTTTGGACTTGCGGTAGCGCTGGACCGCTCTAGGCTCACCCAGATCGGCATGATGGTCGGCACGGTGTCATACATGCCGCCGGAGCAGGCTATGGGCGGCGAGCCAGTCAAGAGGTCGGACCTGTACTCCCTCGGTGCTATGCTGTATGAGATGGTAACCGGCCGGCCACCCTTTGTGGGAGACGACAGCATAGGCATTATATCTCAGCACATCAACACACCGCCGGTATCGCCGTCCTGGCACCGGCCAGACCTACCACAATCACTGGAAGGACTTATTCTTCGCCTATTGGAGAAAGACCCCAATAAAAGACCTGCTAATGCCACTGAGGTGCTAAAGTCGCTTGAGAGTATAGACTTGTCCCATGATGACGGCCGTAGGGGCGATGGTTCATCCTCGCCCGTACCACAGCCCTCAGTCACCGACAACCCCATATACCGCCGCAGCTTTGTTGGCCGTGAGGCCGAGCTAAAGGGGCTGCATACCGCCTTTGATAATGCGATGTCCGGTAATGGCTCTCTAGCCATGGTGGTTGGCGAGCCTGGCATAGG
>Ga0209726_10003359_pt1 | contig 21941 bp, 24 predicted proteins | sample Subgrocontami54m_FD_187453 | JGI IMG/M metagenome (GOLD analysis project Ga0209726, IMG submission 187453) | Subsurface groundwater microbial communities from S. Glens Falls, New York, USA - GMW46 contaminated, 5.4 m (SPAdes) (version 3) | ecosystem: Environmental > Aquatic > Deep subsurface >... | reverse complement strand
CTTGGGCATCCGCAGCTCGGGCGCCGGACCGACATAGTCGTTGGCGACCGCGAACAGGACCGCCCCGAGGTTGACCTGGGCGTACTCGGCGGTGACGGCGATCGAGCGTGAGCCGTACTCGTCGAGGCTGGCCTCGCGCAGGACCAGGAACTCGTGCTCGGTGTGGTTGAGGATGTCGGTCACCCGACGCTCGCGGGTCTCGACGGTGCCGCGGGCGATGAACGAGTCGGTATAGAGCGTGAGCTCCATCTGCTGAGCCGGGGCGAACATATCGGACAGGATACGCGCCCCGCGTCGCGCCGAAACCCCTTCGTCAGGTCCGGGGCGGACTCCCGGCGCGCGCGGTCACCAGGTGTTCGGCGCCGTGCTGGAGCCCGCGCCAGATCGCCTCGACCCCGGCCACCGTGTCGATCTCGGCCACTGTCTTGTCCCGGCGCAGGTCGGCGATCCGCGGGAAGCGGAGCGAGAAACCGGATCGATGGCGGGTCGATCGGACGATCACGTCGAAGGCGATCTCGACCACGATCGTCGGCTCGACCACCCGATAGCGGCCAAGACGCTCGAGCGTATGGGCCTCGAACCAGTCGGTCATCTCGGCGATCTCGGCGTCGGTCAGGCCGCTGTAGGCCTTGCCGATCGTGACCAGCTTGTCGGTCGCCTCATCGCGGACCGCGAAGGTGTAGTCCGAGAGGACCCCGTGACGCTTGCCGTGACCGACTTCCACGCCGACGACGACACAATCGAGGGTGGCCAGCGCCTTCTTCATCTTGAGCCAGCCCAGACCACGCCTCCCGGGCGAGTAGGCGCTCATCGGATCCTTGACCATCAGACCCTCGTTGTTCCGGCCGCGCGCGTCGGCGAAGGCGCCTTCGAGCTCGTCGATGGAACCGACCGACACCAGGTGCGACAGGGCGAACCTGCCGCCGTCGTCGACCAGCGGCAGGTGGAGCTCCTCGAGTCGGCTCCGACGTTCGGCCAGCGGTCGCTCCAGCAACGGTTCGACCGGGCGACCCGGGGCGCCCAGGGCCAGTGCGTCGAAGGCCACGAACACCACCGGGACCTGGGCCCGGATCGCGGCCGACGGGGCCTTCCGGCCGAGCCGCTTCTGGAGGGCGACGAAGGGCATCACCGCGCCGTCCCGGTAGGCCAGCAGTTCACCGTCGAGGATGCCGTCCCAGTCGAGCCCAGCGGCGCCCTCGACGACCTCGGGGAACTGGCCGCTGATGTCGTGGAGGTCACGGCTGAACAGACGGACCGCTGCGCCCGTTCGATGGAGCTGGGCGCGGATCCCGTCGTACTTGTCCTCGACCCACACGGTCGGCCCCAACCGGCCGATGATCTCGGTCGCGTCCTCGGCCGGCGAGGCGAGCATGAACTTGAGAGGATGGAACAGACGGAGGCTCGCGGTCGCGAGGCGATCCTCGGCCGCCAGCCTGGCCGTGACCCCCACGTCGCCGGTCAGCATCCCGGCCCGCTTGACGGCGTCGAGCGGGCGCTCGAAGGCGGTCGCGATGGCCGCCTCGAGAAGCCCCTCGCGGAGCCCGATCCGGAGATCGCCGGACAGGATCTTGACCACGTACTTGGCGGTCAACGGATCGCATCGGGCGAGCAGCTCGCTGAAGATCGCGCCCTTGGCGGCCGGACCGGAGGCGGCCTCGATCGCGCTGAACGCTTCCGCGGTCTCGGTCAGGGTTGGCGGGTCGCCCGTTGGCGGGCGATGTCCATCGGCCCGGCCGAGCAGGTCAGCCACGGCGATGCCAAGGTCGGAAGACCGATCGTAGGCTTCACCGAGGGCGCCGGCCGTTGCTCCGGCCAGTTCGGTCACGGCCGCGCTGATCGCCGCCCAGCCGAGGCCGGTCGATCGTCCATCGACCTCCGAGAAGGGTCGACCGGCCAGGAACACGGCCGCGATCGACAACTCGCCTGGCGACAGCGTCCGCAACTCATCGGCCAGGAGGCGGGTCTTCTCGGAGGTACGCGTCGTGGCGGCGACCCGCTCGGCCACCTCGCTCCAGCGGCGCATGGCCGGGATGGTATACCTTCGTCGCCCATGCTCCACCGCGGCTGGTTTCCCGACTCGATCACGGGCGAGCGGATCGTCCTCCGCCGGCATGTCCCGGACAACCTGGCCGCGTTCCGGCGCTGGTATGCCGACCCCGAGGTCGCCCGCCTGACCCGCTACCAGGAAGGGCCGATGCCCAGCGCGGAGATCGATCGATTCTTCCAGGCCCGGGTGGTGGGACCGGACTCGCTGGCCCTGGCCATCCATGTCCGCGGCTCGGGGCGATTGATCGGCACCTGTGCCTTCAGCCAGCTCGACGGCGACAATGGCTCGGCCCTGTTTCACATCACGATCGGTGAGAAGGATTGCTGGGGACTGGGCTACGGAACCGAGGCCACCGAGCTGATGCTCGAGCATGCCTTCGAGCGGCTCGGCATCCACCGGGTCGCGCTGTCCGTGTTCGCCTTCAACGAGCGGGCGATCCGCACCTACCGGAAGGCTGGTTTCGTGCTCGAGGGTCGCGCCCGCCAGTCGATCTGGCGCGACGGGCGCTACTGGGACGAGCTCCAGATGAGCATGCTCGATGCCGACTGGGCGGCCCACCGCGGCGAACCGGCGGCCGGTTCGGCCAGCCTTGCGCCGGACGCCGAGCGAAGTGAGCCGGTCGTCCTCGCCAGGATCGAGCGGAGAGCCTGAGATGCCGAGCGGCGGACCGGCTGCCGAGACCGCCCGGGCCGAGATCCGGGCGATCGTCGACGACAAGGGTCACGCGGTCGAGAACGCGCGACGGGCGGTCGATCGGCTCGATGCAGCCTTCGCCGACGGGTCGCTGCTCCGGACCCCCGCGCTTGGAGCGATGCTTGGAGACCTGATGGTCGCCCTCGAGCAGGACGACGGGCAGAAGCTCGGCGGAAAGAGCGCCGAGGCGGCCCGGTTCATCCTCCGGGCGGTGTCACGCGAGCTCGACAACGCCTGAGCCTGACGGGCGCGTCCCCGTCGACGGATCGACCGGAAGGAGCCGACCGTGAGCCCATCGCAGATGCCGCCGGATCTCGATCCGACCACCCAACGGGCCCTCGCGGCGGGTCTCTACAACCTGGCCTGGACGCTGCTCGAACTCGACGACCGGTCGCCCGACGATATCGACCGGATGATCCATGCGGCCCATGCCTCGCGTCACCATTGGGGCGCCATCGGTCTGCCGGCCAACCGTGCCCGGGGCGAGTGGCTGTGCTCCAGGGTCTACGCGGTCCTTCTGCGACGCGAGCCCGCCCTGTGGCACGCCCGGCGCTGTCTGGCGATCCTCGAGGCGGGTGGCGAGGGGATCGAGGATTGGGATCTGCCGGCCGCCTACGAGGCGCTGGCTCGAGCCCATGCCATAGCCGGCGATCGCGCGGAGGCGGAGCGTTGGCGGGCCGCGGCCCGGGTGGCCCTGGCCGATGTCGCCGATGCCGAGGATCGCGAGCCGATCGAAGCCGACCTGGCGACCCTCCCGCTCGACTGAGCGACAGGCCCCGGTGGGCGCGTCCGGCGCGGGATCGAGTCGGGTGGCGTACCGTTGGATGTGCCCGATCCACGACCAGCCTCGAGAGGGAGACCGTCCGTGCCCGACCGCGACCTCAAGCTTGGGATTCTGCTCTGGAGCCAGGCGGCCACCTGGCCGGAGATGCTCGATGCCGCGAAGCGGGTCGACCGGCTGGGCTACGCCCACCTGTGGACATGGGACCACCTGTACGCGATTTTCGGCGACCCGTATCAGCCGATCGTCGAGGGTTGGACGGCGCTCGCGGCCTGGGCGATGGCCACCGAACGGACCCGCCTCGGGCTGCTCGTCGGTGCCAACACGTTCCGCAACCCGGGGCTGGTCGCCAAGACCGCGGCCACGCTCGACCAGATCAGCGGCGGACGAGCGATCCTGGGCATCGGCGGGGCGTGGATGGACCTCGAGCACCAGGCCCACGGGATCGACTTCGGGACCGGGTTCGGACAGCGCCTCGACTGGCTGGAGGAGTCGGTGGATGCGATGGAGGCGGTCCTGGCCGGCAAGTCGGTCACCTCCGCACCCGGTGGTCGGTACGCCTTCAACGATCTCCGCCACGCACCGGCCCCGATCCAGCACCGGCTCCCGATCATGATCGGCGGGAGCGGTGAGAAGAAGACGCTCCGGACGGTCGCCAGGCACGCCGACCTGTGGAACGCGATGGGTCCGGTCGACCTGATGGCTCACAAGGTCGATGTCCTGCGCGAACACTGCGCGGCGGTCGGTCGGGACATCTCGGAGATCGAGTTCACCCTCGGCGTGAAGGTCACGATCCGCGACACCAAGGCCGAGGCGGAGCGCGTGTGGCGCGAGGCGATGGCCCACAACCGGACGCCGTTGAGCGACCTCGAGGACGACGACACGTTCTGGAATGGCAGCCCCGAGGAGCTCGCCGATCGCCTCCGGCCGTACGTCGAGCTCGGCTTCCGGACGGTGATCTCGGAGCAGCCCGCGCCGTACGACGTCGAGACGCTGGAGCGGTTCATCGGCGAGGTCAAGCCACTCGTCGACGCCGGCTGACCGGCCGCCGCCCACTCGGCACGATCGGACGTCAGTGGTCCCAGAGGATCCCCACGTGAGCGTCACCAGCGACCCAGCCGATCCTCCAGCCCCGCCAACGTCGTCGGGTGGGGCCGCAACCGTCGCGTTCGAGCACGTCACCAAGGTCTATGGCCGAGCCCGGAAGGACACCCCTGGAGCGGTCGACGATCTGTCGCTGTCGGTTCCGGCGGGCAAGATCTGCATCCTCGTTGGCCCGTCCGGCTGCGGCAAGACGACCTCGCTCAAGATGGTCAACCGGCTGATCGAACCGACGTCGGGGCGGATCCTGATCGACGGCGTCGACGCCGCCACGCGCGACGTGACCGAACTCCGACGCGGGATCGGCTACGTCATCCAGTCGACCGGGTTGTTCCCCCACCAGACGATCGGTCAGAACGTGGCCGTCGTCCCCCGCCTGCTCGGCTGGAGCGCCGCCCGCCAGACCGAACGGACGGAGGAGCTGCTTGGCCTGGTCGGGCTCGATCCGGCCCGCTACCGGGATCGCTATCCGAGCCAGCTCTCGGGTGGCGAGCGGCAGCGGGTGGGGGTCGCCCGGGCGCTGGCGGCCGACCCGCCGGTGATGCTCATGGACGAACCGTTCGGGGCGGTCGATCCGATCGTCCGCGATCGGCTCCAGAACGAGTTCCTGCGCCTCCAGGCCGAGCTGGCCAAGACGATCCTGTTCGTGACTCACGACATCGACGAGGCGATCAAGATGGGCGACCTCGTCGCGGTCATGCAGGTCGGCGGCAAGCTCGCTCAATTCGGCACCCCGGCCGAGATCCTGGCCGCCCCGGCGTCGAACTTCGTGGCCCGGTTCGTCGGTGCCGACCGGGGCTTGAAGCGGCTGTCGCTGTTCCGGGTCGGCGACCTGACCCCAGCCAGACCGGTCATGGCCCGGCCGGGCGATGACGTGGAGGAGATCCGCCGGAACCTGGCCGACGACCCGATCGGATACCTGTTGGTGGTCGATGAGGAACGCCGGCCGATTGGCTGGGTCGATCCGATCGACTTGCCGGCGACGGGGCCACTGGCTCGCGAGCTTGCAACGCCGATGTCGCCCTTCCTCGAGCCCCAGACGACCCTCAAGGACGCGCTGTCGATGCTCCTTGGGGCCGACGTTCAGGCGGGGATCGTGATTGACCCGGATCAGCGGGTGCTGGGTTCCGTCACGGTCGATGCGATCACCGAGGTGATGCGGACGAAGGGTCAGCGGCGGGGCCCACGGCACGATCCCGCCGGTCCGGACGAGAGCCGATGATCGACCTCCGCTGGATCGGCGGCCATCTCGGCGCGATCGGCGATTCGCTCTTGCAGCACGTCCTTCTCACGGTGACCGCGGTCGGGATCGGCTTCGCGATCTCGCTCGTCCTCGGGTTGATCGCCCAACGGGTCCGCTGGACATACGGGCCGATCGCGGCGACGACCGGGCTGCTGTACACGATCCCGAGCCTGGCCTTGTTCGCGTTTCTCGTCCCGTTCACTGGCCTGAGCTTCCTGACCGCCGAGATCGGCCTCGTCAGCTACACCCTCCTGATCCTCATCCGCAACGTCGTGGCCGGTCTCGATGGCGTCCCGCCCGACGTCAGCGAGGCGGCGGTCGCGATGGGACTGACCTCGCGGCAGCGACTGGTTCGGGTCGAATTGCCGCTGGCGACGCCGGTCATCGTGGCTGGGATCCGGATCGCGACGGTCACCACGATCGGCCTCGTGACGGTCACCGGGATCATCGGCCAGGGCGGCCTCGGCCAACAGATCTTCCTGGGCCTCCAGCTCGCCTTCCCGACCCGGATCTATGTCGGGGTCGTTGGCTCTATCCTCCTGGCCTTCCTGGCGGATGTCGGCCTGCTCGCCATCCAACGACGCCTTACGCCGTGGACCCAGGCGGGGGGCCGCTGAGTCCGTGAGCATCCTCGAGAGTGCCGTCGGCTGGCTGTCGAACCCCGCCCATTGGCAGGGGACGGATGGGGTCCCGACCCGACTCCTCGAGCATGTCGAGCTATCGGCGCTGGCGGTGATCCTGGCGATCCTGATCGGGCTCCCACTCGGCCTCGCGATCGGCCACACGGGCCGGGGCAGCATCGTCGTCGTGTCGATCGCCAACATCGGCCGCGCGGTCCCATCGGTCGCCCTCATCGTCGCCTTCCTGCCCATCCTCGGGCTCGGCTTCCGGACGACGCTGGTGGCGCTGGTCCTGCTCGCCATCCCGCCGATCGTCACGAACGCCTACGCCGGCATCCGGACGATCGATCCGGACCTCGTGGAGGCGGCACGGTCGGTCGGGATGAACGGTCGACAGGTCCTCTCGCAGGTCGAGCTCCCGGCGGCGCTCCCGATCGTGGTGACCGGTATCCGAACCTCGGCTGTCCAGGTCGTGGCGACAGCGACGCTCGGAGCGATCGTTGCCGGAGGCGGGCTTGGCCGCTATATCGTCGACGGCTTCGCGCTGGGGGACACTCCCCGAATTGTCGCGGGAGCGGTGCTGGTTGCCGGTCTGGCCATCCTGACCGAGCTCGTATTCGCGCTCATCGAGCGACTGGTGGTCTCCCCAGGCCTCAGAGCCGAACGCGACGGTGCAAGACAAGACCTGGGCCGCTCATCCAGCGCGACCACTCCTGCGTAACGAATGCGGGGGAAGTTGACAGGGTCTGACCGGTGACCACTGCTATAGTCGCCGCTCGAATCGCGCCGCTCCAGTGGCGTAACCAGCAAAGAGGAGGACCCATGCGGCGAATCCGCACGGCCGCTCTCGGGGCGTTGACGCTCGTGCTCATCCTGAGCGCGTGCTCGACGGGTGGGAGCAGCCAGACCCCATCCCCAGCACCGACGACGGCGGCTCCGTCAACCGTGGCCAGTCCATCGGCGCCCGCCACGCCGGCGGCAACGGTGGCCTCACAGCTTGTGCTCGGCGGACCGCCCGAGTGCCCCCAGCGCGACTTCTGCCAGCTTGGCTTGAAGGCAACCTACGGCCTCGATTTCAAGGAATTCAAGCCGCTCGATGCGGGCGGTCCGCTGACCGTGACTGCGCTCGACAGCGGCGATATCGGCGTCGGGCTGCTGTTCACCTCGGACCCGTCGATCGCCGCCAAGGGCTACGTGCTCCTGGCCGACGACAAGCAGCTCCAGAAGTCGGACAACATCGCGCCGATCGTGCGCCAGGCCGTCCTCGACAAGAGCCCGGCGATCAAGGACATCCTGAATGGGCTCAGCGCCAAGCTGACCCAGGATGCCCTCATCGGGATCAACAAGGCGGTCGCGGTCGACAAGCAGGATCCGGCCGATGCCGCCAGGGCGTGGCTGACCGCCCAGGGCATCCTGCCCGGACCGGGCGGCTCGGGCAAGGGCAAGGTCGTCGTGGGTTCATTCGGCTTCTCGGAGTCGGTAACCCTGGCCGAGCTGTATGCCCAGGCCCTCAGTGCCAATGGCTTCGACGTCGAGCGGAAGCTCAACCTGGGCAACCGGGAAGTCGTCTATCCGGCGCTGAGAACGGCCCAGATCGACATCCTTCCGGAGTACCTCGCCTCGGCTCTGGCCGTGGCCTACAAGGGAACGGCCTCGACCGATCCGGCCAAGACCTCCGCAGACCTGCAGACCGCGGCGACTGCGGATGGCCTGACCGTCCTCAACTACGCCGCAGCCACGGACCAGAACGGATTCGTGGTGACCAAGGCGACCGCCGACAAGTACAAGCTCGTCAAGCTGAGCGACCTGGCCAACCCGGCCCCATAGCGGAGCCCGGACCCGTTCGCGAAGACCCCGGTGGCAACACCGGGGTCTTCTGATTCCTGCGCGGTCTGACGGGCCTCAGCGGGCGCCGGCGATCAGCGCGGCGGCCCCTGATTCGAGGGTCCCGAGGTGCTGGGTCCGGACTCGTCCGGGGTCTCGTCGACGATCCCGCGGGCGACCTCGGCGATCTCGTCCGCGCTGCCGTGCCAGCCCAGCCTGAGGAAGGCCACGGCGCCACCGGTCGAGGTCAGGACGAGGATCGAGGCGTGGACCAGGAAGGCCAGCGCAGTGGCCTGGTCGCGGGTCAGCCCGATCGCCAGCCCGATCGTCACCGCGGCCAGCTCGAACGTGCCCAGATAGCCCGGTGCCGACGGGATCGCGGTGGCCAGGGCGACCCCCGATGAGAGGAGTGCCGCCTCGCCGATCGTCAGGTGGAGCCCGATCGCCTGACCCGCGGCGGCCATCGCCAGGATGCTCGCCCCCCAGGCCACCAGGCTCGACCCGATCGCCTCGGCCAGGGTTCGCGGTCGGCGGGCGACGGCGAGTCCCTCATGCAGGCGGCGAGCCAGCTCGGCGACCCGTGGCCGACGCTCGGCGTAGGCGATCACCCGGTCGGCGCCGGGCAGACGATGGGCCAGGATCCCGCCGGCCAGCCCGACGACCAACAGCCCGGTCACCGCGAACCCGACCAGGACCGCGCTGGCCACCACGCCGCGGACATGCAGGACGAAGATCGCCAGGGCGCCAATCGACACGGCTGTGGCTGTGTCGACGACCCGCTCGACCACGACCGTGCCCAGGGCCGATGCCCGGCTGATCCCCTCGCGGTCGCCGAGGTAGTGGCTCCGGACCAGCTCGCCGAGCCTGGCAGGCAGGATGTTGTTGGCGAGGTAGCCGACGAGCACGTAGCCGAGCATCGGCAGAAAGCGGATCGCGCGGATCGGGGCGACGAGACGCTGCCAGCGGAGCGCCCGGATCAGGACGTCGAGGGCCTGGAATCCGATCGACAGGGCGAGCCAGTAGGGCACGGCCGTGCGCAGGATGTCCGCGGTTCGGCCAAGGTCGACCCCGGCCAGCACATAGGCCAGCGACGCGATCGAGATGACGATCCCAAGCCCGGCCCGAACGAGGCCGCCGATCCCGCCCCGCATCGGGCCGTCAGGCCGCCGGGCGACGCGAGGTGAGCTTGCTCGACCGGCGCAGCCGCGTGCGATGGAGCAGGTAGCGCAGGACGACCCGGAGCGTCGACAGCCCGTACACGACGCTGCGCTTGAAGCCGACCGAACTGGCCTCCTCGAAATAGCGGGTCGGCACGCCGATCTCGCCGATCGGCAGACCGCCGGCCGCCACGACCTGGGCGATCAGCTCCTGGTCGAACACGAAGTCGTCGCTGTTGAGGTGGTAGGGGATCGTTTCGAGCAGGCGCCGGCTGTAGGCCCGCAGACCGGTGTGGTACTCGCTCAGGTGGAGCCCGAAGACGGCGTTCTCGACCCCGGTCAGGAACCGGTTGCTGAGGTACTTCCAGCGCGGCATGCCACCGGCCAACGGGTCACCAAGGAAGCGGCTCCCGAGCATCAGGTCGGCCTCGCCCCGGACGATCGGCGCGATCAGCTCGGGGACCCGGGTCGCGTCGTACTGGTAGTCGGGGTGGAGCATGACCACGACGTCGGCTCCGGCGGCCAGCGCGGCGTCGTAGCAGGTCTTCTGGTTGCCACCGTAGCCCCGGTTCTGACGATGGATGATCACGTCGAGACCGAGCTGACGGGCGACATCCACGGTCGCGTCGCGGGACACGTCATCGACCAGGATGATCCGGTCGACGAGGTCGTGGGGAATGTCCGCGTAGGTCCGCTCGAGGGTCTTGGCCGCGTTATAGGCGGGCATCACCACGACGACCTTCGGAGGGGCGGGAGCGGGACCTTCGGGCGGTTCGGACATCGCCGCAGAGGATACCCCAGCGACCGTTGGCCCTCGGTGTGGGACGATGCGCCCGGAAACGAATATCAGGAGACCCGCGATGCTAGACCGACTGCGGGGCAAGCCAGGCGATCCGGCCGTGGCCGCCCGCATCCCGCCCGGCCAGTACAAGACCGACAAGTTCCCGGTCCTCCACTACGGCTCGGTGCCGCACACCGACCTGGCGACCTGGGACTTCCGGGTCTTCGGCGCGGTCGACAGCCCGTTCACCCTGACCTGGACCGAGTTCAAGGCGCTCCCCCGCAAGCAGGTCGCGACCGATATCCATTGCGTGACCCGCTGGACGAAGCTGGACACGGTCTGGGAGGGCGTGCCGATCCAGGAGATCCTGTCGCGGGCCCAGGTTCGTCCAGGGGCCACCCACGTCCTGGCCCATTCGGAGCAGGGCTACACGGCCAACCTGCCGTTGTCCGTGCTCGACGACAACGACGTCCTGCTGGCCGACACGTTCGACGGTCAGCCGCTCGAGCTGGAGCATGGCTGGCCGCTCCGGCTGTTCGTCCCGAAGCGCTACTTCTGGAAGAGCGCCAAGTGGGTCCGCGGTCTCGAGTTCCTCGACCACGACATCCTGGGCTTCTGGGAGCGCTACGGCTACAACAACGACGCCGACCCGTGGAAGGAAGAGCGCTTCTCCGAGTAGTCAGGCTCGGCCCAGAAAGTCCTTCGCGAGGGCCACCAGCCAGCCGGCCAGGACCACGACCAGCACCACGCTCAGCAGGGTGACCGGCAGACCGGTCGTGGCGGTCGTGGCGGCGGCCGTGAGGGCGATCATCGCGAGCACCGCCACGGTCAGCCAGCCGACGAGATCCGGCAGGGCCTCTGACCGGAGCGCGACCGCGGCCAGGGCGACCAACCAGGCGAGGATCGGCACGAACCCGATCCCGCCGGTGACGAACGACGCCTCGAGCCCGATCAGACCGGCCACCAGGGCGAGCTGGCCGGCAACGGCGACGACGGTCCCGAGCAGCGCGATCAGGCTGACCACGCTGAACCAGCCCCCGGCGTCGGTCCGAACCAGGATCCAGACCGCGAGGATCGGCAGAAGGAGGAGGGCCAGCGCGATCGCGGAGAGCAGATCGTTGAGCGACCCGAACGCCGCGCCAGCGCCGCCAAAGAACAGGGCGAGGGTGAGAGCCGCGAGGATCAGCGCCACCAGGCCCGCGAGGGCCGACCAGCCGGCAGCCCGGAGGATCACCGGTTTGTCGATCGGCATCGTGTTCGCCTCTCCTCCAATGCCCCGGTCGGACGTTCTCACCGCTCGCCTGAGGCAGTCAAGAGGGGCCGCTCCGGGACCGCGCTCAACGGGCGACCCGGCCGAGCGCCGCGGCGAGCCGACCGGTCGCTCGGCCCACTCCATACCGGACGGGACTGATGACCCGTTCATGGGCGCCGCTGAGCTCGATCCAGTGGGCTCCGAATGACTCCTTGAAGGTCAGCATCCCGTAGGCGGGCTCGCCGGGCTCGGGTCGTCGCCGGGCGCCAGCGACGTCGACCCCGCCAAGATCGAACTCGGCCCGTCCCTCGGCGACCGCCGACCTGAGGGCTTCCCAGACGAGCTGGCGGACGGCACCCGGATAGGCCTTTCGGAAGCGCGGATCGTCGGCGGCACTGGCGTACGTCCAGCGCCGGCCGTGGCGATGGAAGGTCGCCCCCGCGACCAGGACGCCATCCGGGTCGTGCCCCCCGATGTAGGCGAGCAGGCCGCTGGCGAACGCGCGCAACGACCAGTCGAGGAAGCGCTCGCGTGAGGCAAGACCAAACCTACGCCGATCGGCGGTCGCCCGCATCAGGTCGTACAGGGTGTCCAACTCGGTGCGGAGTGCGACGCTGGATCCGTCGTCTTGGTCGCGCGGCACTGGCCGAGGCCCGAACCGGACGATCCGGAGATCGCTCCGCTCGGCCGCCCGGATCATGTTCCGGGTCGTTGCGCTGAAGCCGGCCATGAGGTCCGCCGGATCGCCGACCCCGGTCAGGTCGATCGCGAGCCGGTGGCGGGACGGCTGGAGCTCCTCGATTCGATCGAAGCCCGCGCCCGCCAGCAGCTCTGGATAGCCGGACGCCGCCGGGATCTCGGCATCGCTGGCGACGACCGAGGCACCGCGGTCGGCGAGCCAGCCGGTAACGGCCACCAGGCGGTCGAGGGTCCGCTGCGGATCGAGCTCGGGGAGCGGACCGCGCGAGATGTACACGCCGTCACTCCTGATGAGCGGCCACGGCCGGACGAGGGCCAGGATCGAGGCGCCATCGTCGGTCACCAGGAAGCGCGGCTGCCAGCCAAAGGCGCCGCGGTAGGCGGCCCAGGCCCGCGACTGATGGACGTTCCCGTTCGGCGATTCGACCGCCGCGCGGTCCCATGCGTCGATCTCCGCAGGCGTCGCTGCCCGGACGTTCACGCTCAGTTTCGGCGCAGCGCGCCGAGGTCCGGATCGACCCGATAGTTGCGCAGGCGACGCTCGAGCAGAACGACCTCACGGTCGATGAACCGGAGCAGGTCGCGCAGCCGATCCTCGGTCGAGGCGGCCTCGAGCAGCTCCTGGCGCCGTGGCGCATCGAGCTGGATGATCCCGGTCACGAGATAGGACAGGGTGGTCGGATCGTCCAGACCGGTCACCCGGCGGGCGACCTCGTCGAGGACGTTCGCCTCGTCGGTCGAAGCATCGTCGGGAGAGGCCGGGAGACCGCCCTTGGCGCCGAGCCCGGCGACGCTGGTCGATGGCTCGTCGTCGACGTCCTCCACCTCGACCTCCATCTGGACGTCGATCTCCTCGGCGTCCTCCCCGTCACCGGGCCGGGCGAGGGTCAGGTAACGCAGGAAGGCCTCGATGACCCGACCGGTCAGGATGCGGGCCAGCGCGGGGTCGCCCAGTGGCTCGTCGAGCGGCTCGATGTCGCCGACCAGGTAGGGCTCCCGGTCGGTGACCACCGAGGTCACCCGGAACCGACGCCCACCGACCACCAGCAGCTGGTAGCGGCCGTCGCCGGATCGGGCGGCTTCCCGGATCTCGGCTGTCGTTCCGATCGTCGCGACGCTGCTCGCTCCAGCACCGACCTCGCGTCCGTCGCGGATCAGGACCACGCCGAACTGGCCGCCCTCCTCGAGACACCGGGCGACCATCCGCCGATAGCGCGGCTCGAAGATGTGGAGCGGCAGGGCGATCCCCGGGCAGAGGACCGTGTGGAGAGGAAAGAGGGGCAGCTCCATCTCGGGGAGTGTAGTCCGGCGCCCCAATCCAACCGCTCCAGCCCGGACACACAGAAGCCGCCGGTCACCCGGCGGCTTCGGCCCGATCGTCGGACCCGCTCGCGAGCGGTCTAGTGGGCGCAGCTCCGGGGGCTACCCGAGTCTTCGGCCGTTCGGAAGCTCGAGCCGCAACCGCAGGCGCTCACCGCGTTCGGGTTGTTGACCGTGAACCCGGCGCCCATCAGGGTGTCGATGTAGTCGATCTCGGCGCCCTGGAGGAGGTCGACGCTCTTGCCGTCGACGTACACCGTCACCCCGTTGGCCTGGAGGATCCGGTCCTCCTCGGTCGGGGCGTCCTCGATCATCATCCCGTACTTGAATCCCGAGCAGCCGCCACTGTAGACGTAGACGCGCAGGCCGACGTTGGGGTTCGGCTCCTCGGCGGTGATCTCGCGGAGCTTGCCAGCGGCAGCGTCGGTCAGGTTGAGAAAGGTCGGCTGGGTCTCGAGCATTCGCTGCGTTCCTCCGCGCGGGGGTCGGATGTTGGTCCGCCCATCGTACGCACGTCAATGAGTTTCGACAAGCACCGTGTCGAAATGGCAGCGTCGCGCGACGGAGAGGCCGACGCCCTGGCCCGATGGTCCCACGACCGCTTGACCGGCGGTCCCACGATGGTGTCGATCAGGTCACGTCTCGAGGTGCACCGCCGATGCTCATCCTGAAGGTCCTCCACATCGCGTCGATGTTCCTGGCGGTCACGATCCTCGTCGGCGGTGAGTGGTTCTTTCTCCGGGCGATGCGCCGGGCCGACGTCGCGGCCATGCGGGCCTTTGCCCGGATCTACGGTCGGATCGACCTGCTGGCCGTGGGCGTGCTCAGCCTCGGGGTGCTGTTCGGGCTGGCCACCGCGGCGACCGGTGCCTTCGACTTCAGCGCCCGTTGGCTGATCGCCGCCTATGTCCTGGTGATCGCCCTCTACGCGGTCGGGTTCTCGTCGACGCCGTTCCTGCTCCGGGTCGGCCGACTGGTCGAAGCCACGCCGGGCGACACGCCGGACGCCGAGCTGGCGGCGGCGTTGCGCTCGCCCCGCCCGGTCGTGACCGCGCTGATCTCGATCGTCCTGTACTTCCTGGTCATCGCCGACATGGTGATCAAGCCGTTCTGAGCGGCCTGACCCGACGCCGAAAGGTCCGGACCGGCCAGCTCGATCTGCGCGCCGGCTACCCGTCGATCCGTTCGACGATCGTGGCGATCCCCTGGCCTACGCCGATGCACATCGTGGCCAGACCGTACCGACCGCCGGTCCGGGCCAGCTCATGGACCAGCATCGTGATCAACCGGCCGCCGCTCATCCCGAGCGGGTGACCCAGGGCGATCGCCCCGCCATTGACGTTGACCCGAGCCGGGTCGAGCCCGAGCTCGTCGATGCACACGACCGACTGGCTGGCGAACGCCTCGTTGAGCTCGATCAGGTCGAGATCGCCGACCTCCAGACCGGCCCGTTCGAGCGCCTTGCGGGTGGCCGGCACGGGGCCCACGCCCATGATCGCCGGATCGACCCCGGCGACGGCGGTCGACACGATCCGGGCCATCGGCCGCAGGCCGAGCGCACGGGCTCGGCCTCCCTCGACGAGGAGGACCGCCGACGCGCCATCGTTGATCCCGGATGCGTTTCCGGCGGTGACGGTGCCGCCCTCGCGGAAGGCCGGCCGGAGGCGGGCCAGGGCCTCGGCCGTCGAGTCGGCCCGCGGATGCTCGTCCCGCGCGAACACGATCGGGTCGCCCTTCTTCTGGGGTACCGGGATCGGCACGATCTGGTCATCGAACCGACCGGCCTCGATCGCGGCCACCGCCTTGCGCTGCGAATCGAGCGCGAACGCATCCTGGCGCTCTCGGTCCACCTGCCAGCGATCGGCCACGTTCTCCGCGGTCTCACCCATCGAGTACGGGTAGTGCGCCTCGGCCAGGCGGGGATTGATGAACCGCCAACCGAGGGTCGTGTCCTCGAGCTCGCGTGGGCCGCGATCGAAGGCCGCGGCGGGCTTGGCCATGACGTACGGGGCGCGGGTCATCGACTCGACGCCGCCGCCGATGAACACGTCGCCGTCGCCGACCTGGATGGCATGAGCCGCCGAGTTGATCGCCTGGAGACCGCTGCCACACAGCCGATTGACGGTCAGCCCGCCGACCTCGACAGGAAAGCCGGCCAGGAGGACCGCCATCCGGGCCACGTCACGATTGTCCTCGCCGGCCTGGTTGGCACAGCCGAGGATGACGTCCTCGACCAACGCCGGGTCCAGGCCAGCCCGATCGACCACGGCCCGCAGGACCGCGGCGGCCAGATCGTCCGGCCGGACGGTGGCCAGCGCGCCACCATAGCGGCCGATCGGGGTCCGGACGGCCTCGACGATCCACGGGTCGCGGAGCGGTCGGTCGACGATGCGGGCCATGGTCCTCCTGGCGATCGAGGCGGGTCCGCAGATTGGCGGCGGCCCGCGCCGCATCCTACGCCGGGTGTCGACGAGTCGTCAGCGTCCGGCGGCTTGTCCGGCGGCGGCGACCAGCGCGGAGGCCGGCGCGAATCGCTCACCCGCGGCGCTCCAGCGCTCGAGCCGAGCGAGGACGGCGCCCGGTCCCCCGAGGGCGGCGGTTCGTTCGAACGGCCCGAGCGGGTGCCCCGCCCCGAGACGCATCGCCAGGTCGATGTCGGTCGCCGTCGCAACCGCCTCCCCGAGCGCGCACCAGGCCTCATTGACGATCGTCAGCTCGACCCGCTCGAGGACCTGGGTCGGGTCGGTCGGCGGGTCAGCCGGTGATGTGCCGCTGGACAGGGTCCGGTCCGGTGGGACGAGCGGTACCAGCGGTTCCGGCGGGCTGGCGAACGCGCCGGCGACTCCCAGCGAGCGGCCATCCTCGCCATACCAGTAGAAGCCCTCGCCGGTCTTGCGTCCAAACCGTCCGGCCTCCACCAGTCGCTCCTGGATGACCGACGGCCGGAACCGGATCTCGTACTGGGTGGCTTCGAAGATGCCACGGGCGGCGGCCAGATTGACGTCGATCCCGACCAGGTCCATCAGCTCGAACGGGCCCATCGGATAGCCTGCCGCTCGGAACGCCCGATCGATCGAGGCCACCGAGCCGTCGCCATGCTCGAGCGCGGCCAACGCCTCGAGGGTGAACGGCCGGTTGACCCGGTTGACGATGAACCCCGGCGTATCGGCGCTCCGGACCGCGGTCTTGCCCCAGGCCGTGACCCGGGCGGCTGCCAGATCGACGGCCGCGGGATCGCTCGTGGCCGCGCCAACGACCTCGACCAGCGGCATCAACGGGACCGGGTTGAAGAAGTGCAGCCCGACCACCCGCCCCGGGCGTTCAGCCGCCTCGGCGATCGCCCCGATCGACAGCGCGCTCGTGTTCGAGGCGAGGATCGTGGAGGCCGCTGCCGCGCCGTCGAGGCGTGCGAACATCGCCCGCTTGGTCGCCAGGTCCTCGACGACGGCCTCGATGACCAGGTCGGCAGACGTGGCGAGGGTCTCGGGGTCCGCCGCGATCTCGAGCCGGCTCAGCGCCTCGGCGACCGAAGCGGCCGTCGCCCCTGGCGTCGCGCCGGACGCGTGGCGCAGCCGTCGAGCCAGCCCATCCGCGATCCGCGAGCGGGCGGCGCCACCTGCTTCGGGCAGCGCGTCGTACAGGATCACCCGCTCGCCCGCCTCGAGCGCGACCTGGGCGATCCCCGCCCCCATCGTCCCGGCGCCGACGATCCCGACGGCTGCCCGGGCAGGTTCCCCGGGATCGCGCTGCGGTACGGGATCGGCCATCGGCGCAGCCTACTCGCCGAGGATGTGCCTTGTCGGCGGAGACACCGACGCCGCAGACTTGTCCGCATGATCCCAAGCCTCGGCGATCCGCGGTCGCTGCCCGTGACCGACCGGTGACCGCTCGATGAAGCGGCCGGAGACCCGCTACGCCCGGGCGTCGGATGGCGCCTACATCGCCTACCAGACCGTCGGCCAGGGTCCGATCGACTTGGTCTGGCAGCTCGACTGGTTCGGCGACATCGACCTGATGTGGGAGGACGTCGACGACGCGTACTTCTACACCGAGCTCGCGACGTTCGCCCGGGTCATCTTCCACGACCGCCGCGGTACGGGATTGTCGAGCCGCAACGTCCGGCCGCCGAACCTCGAGACCCGGGTGGCCGACCTGCTGACCGTCCTCGACGAGGTTGGCGCCGAACGTCCGGTGGTCGCCGGGATCCTCGAAGGCGGGGCACCGAACGCCCTCATGGCGGCGACCCATCCCGACCGGGTCACCTCGATGGTCTGGATCGAGCCGCTCCCCAGATCGACCCGGATCGGCGACTATCGGTGGGGTCGGACCAGCGCTGAAGCGGAACGGGAGTTGGGCCTGATCGACCTGTGGGGAACGACCGAGTACGGTCGCGCGTTCATCGAGTTCGAGCGCGAGAACGGCAACGTCTGGGAGCCGTCGATGGCCGAATGGGTCGGCCGGCTGAGTCGTCACACCTGCACCCCGGACGTCGCGCGCGAGCTGGAGCGGATCTGGATGGAGACGGACGTTCGCGGGATCCTGCCGTCGGTCCAGGCGCCGGCCCTGCTGATGGGCCCGGCCGACGATCCGGTCCGGATGGGCCTGGCCGACTATGTCGGCGCTCTCCTGCCCCAGGCGACGGTCGCCGGGATCGCGACCCGGACGTGGACTGTCGGGGACCCGACCTGGAGTGACGCCATCCGGCGGTTCGTCGGTGCCGCCGCGCCGGCCACGGGCCTGGACACGGTCCTGGCCACCGTCCTGTTCACCGACATCGTGGGTTCGACCGAGCGCCAGAGCACGATCGGCGACCACGCCTGGAAGGCGCTCGTGGAGCGTCATCACGCGGTCGTCCGCGGCGCGCTCGAGCGCTGGCGCGGGACCGAGCGCGACACCGCCGGCGACGGCTTCTTCGCCACGTTCGATGGGCCGGCCCGGGCCATCCGCTGCGGGCTGGAGATCGTCGAGGGCGTTCGCGACTTGGGGATCGAGGTCCGGGCAGGGGTCCACACCGGTGAGTGCGAGGTCGTCGACACCAAGGTCGGCGGGGTCGCGGTCTCGATCGGTGCCCGGATCATGGCCCTGTCCGCGCCGTCCGAGGTCGTGGTCAGTCAGACGGTCCGCGACCTGGTCGCCGGTTCCGGATTCGCCTTCGACGACCGCGGAGACCACGAGTTGCGCGGTGTCCCCGAACGATGGCGGTTGTATCGGGCGTTGGGCTGACCTCGGATCGGCGGCGCTGGCCGACCTAGACCGACTTGACCGCCTCGAACGGCTCACGGCAGTCGGGGCACCAGCGGATCGTCCGGCACTGGGTCGGGCCGAAGAGGTTCTCGAGCCGGGTCCGCGGTGAGCCGCAGCGCGGGCATTCGACGATCGCATCGAGGACGAGCAGTCCCCCTGGCGCGGTCGGCCCAGGCGGCGCGATCCCCGCGGCGGCCAGCCTGGCGCGTCCCTGGGCCCCGATCCGATCGCTCGTCCAGGGCGGGTCGAACACGAACGCCACATCGGCCGGGCGACCCGGGACGATCTCGGCCAGGCGGTCGAGGACGGTCGCCCGGATCAGGTCGATCGCCGGGCAGGCGACGAATGTGGGATGGAGCTCGACCCGGACGCGATCGGGCCCGAGCTCGACCCGGCCGAGGATCCCCAGCTCGGCGATCGACACGACCGGCAGCTCGGGGTCCGGGATGTCGGCCAGCGCAGCGCGGACGTCTTCGGCGTCGATGGCCGCCTGGGCAACGATCCGATCCGGTGAGATCGCGCTCACCAGGTGGCCCCGGGGTCGATCCGGCGGACCGAGCTCAGCTCGGCGTGGAGCTCGTGGAAGGCGGCCGAATGACTCGTCCGCGCGGTGCCCGGATCCGCGGTCGGTGGGATCGGTGGCAGGCGGAGCCGCTCGAAGGTCGGTGCGATCGAGGCGCGCCAGCGTGCCTCCTGTTCGGCGGCCGTGGCCGAGGTGATGTCGGCCATCAGCAGCGCGGTCTCGGTCGGCAGCGGCGTCAGGACCGTCCCGGCGTCGGGCCCGAGACGCGACAGCGCGTCGAGCAGCCGATCGCGCGGCTCCCCCGCTGCCAGGGCCAGGCGCTCGAGCCAGGTCTGGGCGTGCATCAGGTGGTAGCGCTCTTCACGCCGGATCTTGCCGACCAGGGCCGCCAGCGGGGCGAACGACGACCCGGCCAGCGCCTCCAGCCGGATCGAGTCGGCCGTGTCGTACAGGTAGCGCCGGAGGATCGTCTGGGCCCAGTCGCCCCGGGGGTGGTCGAGCAGCCGGGCGTGGTAGTAGCCCTCGGGCGGACGGTCATAGGCGATGCCATCGGCGTCGCGGCCGTCGTCGACCAGCTCGGCCAGCAGCCGGTACAGGGCCTGGGCGTGGCCCAGCTCGTCCTGGGCCAGCGAGCTCATCGCGACGTCCTCCTCGAGGATCGGTGCGATCCCCGTCCACTCGGAGTCGCTGAACCCGATCACGAATTCGTCGTCGGCCATCGCCAGGAGCAGGAGGGCGAGCGCGTTCCGGGTCGCCGGCAGCAGGTCGGCCGCGGCGGCGGCGGTCATCGGTCGCGAGCCTTTGGTTTGGTCGTGCCCGCCTGACGGCGCGCCGTCTCGAGCTTGTCGCGCATCACATAGCCGCCCGGCTTCTTGAACGAGCGGTCGAGCGGTGGCTGGAGCAGGTCCGGGTCGTCCAGGTCGAGGATGTCCGCTCGGCGGACGACCCACAGCCGGACGGACTCCTGGCGTCGCCCGTACATCTCGCGGGCGTAGTGGATGGCCAGCGTCGGGTCGGGGGCCATGACGCTGCCCCCGTGGCGCATCGGATCGCCATCCTTCTCCTGGCGAAAGACCTCGAACGGCTCGAGCACCCCGGGCGCGGGTTGGGCGGCCGGGCCGGACGTCTTCGCGGGCGCCATCCGGGTCAGGCGGCCGCCTGCGGCGCGCCGAGGATCGAGGCCCGGACCCAGGCGGTCTGCTCGCGGTTGAGGCGCCGAAACTCGAGCCGCGCCTGGGACATCGGACCGTGATTGGTGACCACCGTCCGGAGCTCGTTCCAGTCGGGCTCGCGGTAGTGCCAGGCAGCGGTCATCGGGTCATAGCCGAGCTCCGGATCCGGGATCGTCAGACCCAGCTCGCGGATCCGCGGGACGTAGATCGTCAGGAATTCCTGGCGCAGCTCCTCGCTCGTCTTGGCCTTGATCCGCCAGGCCAGGTCGCGGTCCTGCTCGCGCGGAGACCGCGGGCCGTGCATCTGCATCAACGGGCCCCACCACCGGTCGAGCGCCTCCTGGACCATCGCCCGCTGGACGGGGGTGCCGGTCACCAGGGTCACCACGACGTCGCGGCCGTGCATGATGTGGACCGATTCCTCCCAGCAGATCTTGCGCATCGTGCGGGCGTACGGGCCGTAGCTCGAGTCACGGAGCGCCTGCTGGGCGACGATCGCCGCCGCGTCGACCAGCCAGGCGATGATCCCGATGTCGCCCCAGCTCACGGTCGGGTAGTGGAACACGTTGTGGAACTTCGTCTTGCCGGCCAGGAGATCGTCGAACATCGCCTCGCGGGGTTTGCCCAGGTCCTCGGCAACCCGGTACAGGAGCTGGGCGTGGCCGACCTCGTCCTGGACCTTGGCGGTCAGAGCAAGCTTCCGGCGCAGGGTCGGCGCGCGCATCAGCCACTCGCGCTCCGGGAGGACGCCCATCAGCTCACTGTTGGCGTGCATCTCGACGAAGCGGAGGACGGCCGTCCGGTAGTCGTCGGGCATCCAGTCGCGTGGCTCGACCGTCCCGCCCGCCTGGACATGCGCCTCGAAGCGGCGGTAGCGCTCGTCGTGCGCGAGGTCGTCGCTGAAGGTCTGCGGGCTGCGCTCTCGCTCCGGGAGGACCGGGTCGAGGGCCAGCGGATCGGTCATGGCGGCGTCCTCCAGGTGGAGGTCAGGTCGTGGCCTCCGATGGTACGCCCGCGTCCCCCAGCCGCGTCGCAAGGGTCAAGCCGAGCCGACCGTACGGGCGCCGACCGGACCATCAGATGGCCAGGGCCCGGTAATCCCCGCCACCCCGCCGCGTTGTGTGGACACGGGTCGCGGCGGCCACCTGGCCGGACCGGATACCGCAAGGGTTTTCGGGGAGAGTACGCATGGATCGGGATCGGTCTCAACACACCGAGCTCGCCAACACGGGGGCGGGGGAAATCGAGGAACCATCAGGGGCCAAGGGTGGCCGGGCTCGCCCCGGCCGCCGTTTCGGGCTTCGCCTGCCGACGGCACTGCCGGGCGCACTGGGCGCGGTGCTGCTGGTCGGGGCCATCGCCTTTGGCGCGACGACCATCGGGCCGATCCGCCTCACCGGCGACGTGGCTCCGACCTGCCAGGACGAGCAGGGCAACGTGATCCCGTGCGAGACGCCAACTCCGACCGCCACCGACTCGAACGG
>Ga0209726_10003358_pt1 | contig 21946 bp, 25 predicted proteins | sample Subgrocontami54m_FD_187453 | JGI IMG/M metagenome (GOLD analysis project Ga0209726, IMG submission 187453) | Subsurface groundwater microbial communities from S. Glens Falls, New York, USA - GMW46 contaminated, 5.4 m (SPAdes) (version 3) | ecosystem: Environmental > Aquatic > Deep subsurface >... | reverse complement strand
TTTAGTACACAGGGGAAAATAACAGATTTTGGGGAAAATAATATTATAATTAAGCTTGAAAACGGAAAAACACTTAATCTTGAACTAACATCGGATACTAATATTGTAAAATTATCTAAAGACAGCACTAAGCAAACTTTAATACCTACAACAGATTTACTGCAAAAGGAAAATATTGGCAAAAACGCTGACGTGCTTTTTAAAATAGAAAATGATAAAAATCTAGCCGCTACTATAGAAGTTAAATACTAACCTCAGATTCTAAATACCTACGCTTTAACCTCACAACAAAAAAACTCTAGGGAATTACAAAACATTGATTCGCATTTATAAGTTAAGTGGAGCCTTTAATGATTATCCTGTCATGGTAAGATAATCAAGGGCCTTGACTTTCTTACTGATTTAGAGTATTATCTGTCTAATAAGGATTTATATAGGCCTATGACAAGCCTTGAAATAAATAAACCAAGAGCTTCCCGAGACGCAGCTATTGCCCTAGCGGCAATATTAGCAGGTGGAACCGGGATTGGTCTTTTATCCACAACACGAGAGGTTAGCGCACAAAACCCAACCCTTACCCCAGCATCTACAGACGTAATTACTGGTCAGGTTAGCCCTGCTCCAAAAGAAGTTTTACTTAAAGATCCCATTACAAAAAACTGTGTATTAGTAATTTTTCCAAACGCAACTCCTGCACCGGATATCCAACCAGCAGTACAACCTACACCCGTACCCGTTGCACAAGCGATTGAAGATGGTCAGGCTACAGAACAACCAGTTACTACCGCAGGGCCTACTCAAGAACCCGAACAAATTGCTTTAGTTGAAGGCGATCCATTACCAGAGGGAGAACAACCAGATTTTTCTACTTGGTTTCCTTGTGAAGACGAAGAAGAACCAACTGCAACAATGACAGCAGAACCAACTGCTCCCCCAACTGATGAACCAACACAGGAAGCATCACAAGTTCCAAACCCCACTCTTTCACCTGCAGAAATTGAAAAATTGATACAACAATATAGCTTAGAAGAATTTTTAAAGAAAAAGGATCCTCCCCTAGAAGCTCCTGGATATAATAGAATTATAAAGAGATCATTAAAAGTAATGAGTGAGTTTATACAAACCCATGGTGAACCAGTATACACACTTGAATATTTAACTCAGGAAGAAAAAGACTTTCTTACAATGATACAACGTGGTTGGACTATGGATTGGGCTGGTTTTAGAATTGCTAATGCAGTAAATATTGATATGAGAGAGGCAAAAACGGCAGCAAGCGAAGGTAATGTTAGCGCAGCTGAAGCGTTTACTAATGTTGCAGAGGCACGTGTAAGACTTGGAAAAACCATGATAAATTTTGAAGGTTCGCCAGAAGCATTAGATAAAGAAATCCTCCGTATAGCAAGAAGTGGTGTTTGGGATAATTAACTTTTATTTGTATTTAAAAGTAATTTATAGAATTATTTTATAACCTCGGGCATATCATCGTATTTCAAATATCTCCTCTTTTTTAATGTTAAAATTAGTTTAATATAAACCACTCTTGACTTATACTTAAATAGTTCCTAAACTAAACTTAATGCAACGGTTTAATTTAATTTTTAGAAATAAAAAAATAATATCGTTAATATTTATAATTTTTTTAATTTTACTAATTATACTCTTAGCTTATCTATTATTAAAACCCTCGACTCAAAAAACACAAAATGATGAATTAGTTAATTTTCTTCAACAAAACGCCAATAAAAAATATATTCCAAAATTCAAGTTAAACAGTGCTTTAAACAGCCTAAAAAATAAAAACGCAAAAACTGAAAGTCAATATAAGGAAGTAGCCTCGCTTGGATATTATGTACAGGATGTATATTTTAAATCTAATTTACCTGAAGCCAGAGAGTATTTAACAGAATTAAACGATAAAGCTAAAGATAAATTTCCCAAACTTTATAACGAAGATGATTTTTTGGTAGCATGTGCTGATCCCAAATGCGGAGACAAGCCTGATTCTGAGGCATTAGAATTTTTAAAGATTATTCAAAATTTAAATGTAGGAAATATTTATAAGAGTATTATTATTACAAATCTAAAGGTATCATTTTATATTCCATATGATACTAGAGAAAATAAATTAGAAAAATTTACTAATTTTATACTTGTTCATAATCAATTATTATCGTTGAATAATGCAGAGGCTTCAAAGTCCGCACAGACTTATGAAAATTATATAAAGAAAAAATATAATTATGATGTAAGCAAGCCTGATATTTTACCACCAGACTTATGAAAAAAATATTTATTTATTTATTATCATTTGCATTTTTATTCTTAATAAGCCAAGTCTCTATTGAGTCTACTTACGCTGAAATATATGACTCAATTCCTGTTAATTTTAATGACAGGAATAGTGGAACTAACTGGGAAGTTATATGGAGGTTGGGCTGGTACAAAACTGCAAGAGACAAAAAGCCTGAAGAGCCTCGTATAAATAGATATTCTTGGTCTGAGTCTGGATCAACATCCATTGTTAGAACCAGACCATATCCCTGGCATCATTATTTCGTCCATTGGTCTACCCAATGCAAAGATCCGTATAATGATGTTGTCTTAGATAATTGCAATTTAATTGGAGGAGATTTAATTTGTACATTTACTTTTATTAAAGATGTTTCTTATAAAGTTGGGGGTACTGGAGATGGCCTTGGACCAGTACAATATACTGGTACAACTGGAGATGAATTTACTGTACCAGCAAGTGCCTGTCCTGCTAATTGTAACCCCCGTAGTTGCGGGAGTGCGTGCGGAACCATAGGTGATGGGTGCGGAGGCACATTAAATTGTGGAGGCTGCGGAAGTAATTATTGCGGAGGCGATATTCCGCGAGCCAACTGCGAACTCATAAATCCATCTTGCGGTGGCAGTAACAGCTGTAATTTCAGCGATAGACTAACTTATGCTGCAGCTTGCAACGATCCGACAGGGGGTAATGACGGAGGAAATAGATGCGCGCCTCCCCCTCCGGGAAACCGTACTGACTCTGCTTTTTGTCAAGGACCTGCAGGAACAAACAAAGCTGCAGGTATAAATATGAATTGGAATGCAATACTCTTTCCAAATAATGGCGTTGGCACCAATGCCGACCCGAATACTTATGACTTGCAACTTAGACAAGTCGGAGGCGGTGACCTTCATACATGGGATGGAAATGCTACACAATATTCATTTCCCGGAAATGGTTGCACATCCGGACCGGGAGGATGCAGTCTTCCTTATAATATTCGCTATGAATGGAGAGTTAGAGGACATACATCCAATGGTCGTTCGGGTCCAACAGACTGGACCGGCTGGAGTAATCCGATTACAACCAACGATTGTTCCGGTAAGCCTGATTTAAGAATCCCCCCAGGCGGATTTACCTTCCCCGGTGGAAATTCGGCAGGAACCTCCGTTGCAACAGTTACAGTAGAAAATATTGGAGTACAAGGAACCGGAGCAGGTTTTAATATTAGAGTAGATAACGGAAGCGGATCCCTTGCAACTACATCAACAGGCGCTTTAGGGGCAGGAGTATCCAGAACTGTTTCGGTACCAGTCAATCCGCCAAACATTCCAAGACCGAATGCTGGAAGCTATACTGCAACTGCAACGGTAGATTCCGGAAGAAATATCAACGAATCAGATGAAACTAATAATGATAGATCCAATCCTTACAATACAACTTCGAATGTAAGTGGATATGTTTTTATAGATTCAAGCGGAGTTAGAGGAGTTAAAGATGGGACAGATACATTTTATCAGGGTAGTGGCATTGTTAGAGTAGAAGGCGTTAACTACAGTACAAATGCAAGCGGAGTTTACACATCTGCAGAACTAGGTCCGGGAACAAAAACCGTATCCATTAATCTACCTGCAAATTATATAGTTACAACAGGTAATAACCCAACAAGCGTCGTGCTTGGTCCAAATAGAACTGTGGATTTTGGAATAGTTCAAAATCTATACAGTATTACGGGAAAAGTGTGGGTAGATAATAATAACGACGGTGCATTAAACGGCGCTGACGCTGACTATTCGGGGCTTACTGTAACTCTTACAGGATGCGGAGGCGGAAATGCCACAACAACAGCTACCGACATAACTCCTGGCGTAAACTATCAATTATTAAATAAAACTGCAGGAACTTGTACGGTTTCAATTCCTGCTGCAGTTACCGGCTATACAGTACCCGTAACATCCCAAAGCGTAACAATTGGACCAAACAAAACAGGTGTTAATTTTAGACTTGTTCCAAGGTCTATTGTAAATATACACGTCTATAACGATTATAACGGAAACGCAGTTCAGGATTGCGTTAACCCTTTAGCAGCTTATCCTACATGCACAGGTAGTTCTGCGGAAACAGGTTCAGCTGGAAGAACTGTGACAGTAACAAGTGGAGGAGCCGGTACTTACACAACAAATGCAAGCGGAAACGTGCAATTAACAAATCTATTGCCCGGAAGCTCTACGTCAACAGTTACGATACCAGGTGGCTGGACATTAACAACTCCGCCAAATTCAAAAACCGTTTCATATCCCCCATCTCCTGTGCAATCAAATTTTGGCATAAGACCGCCCGGCCCAACATGCACATCGTTAACCGTAAATCCTACTACTGCTGTAAATTATTCCGGTCAAACACGAACATTAACTGCAACTTGCACAAACCCAAGCGGCGGAGTTCTTACCTATAACTGGAATGCCGAAACCGGGACAGTACCTAGTTCAAGCGCAACTAATTCTGTAACATGGACTGCAACTGCGGGAACAATGACTGGTGATTTAAACGAAACAGTGGCAACACAAGCTTGCGATAGTTTAACCGGAATTTGTTCTGCTTCTATACAGGCAGGCATACCTATTGTTCCTCTTTACTCTATTTCCGGAAATGTTTTTGAAGACGTAAATAAAAATGGCAAAAAAGTTGTCGATAACGATACTAATTATCTTGGAACAATCACTATAACCAGAAACCCTGCAAACGGATCTACTGCTTATCCAACTCCCGGAGAATATACAATAAGTAATTTGCCAGCTGGAAACTATACAATTGCTTACACAAACCTTCCATCCGGTTACGAAAGTATATATCCACCATTTAATTCTTTTAATGTAATTGTTGGAGCAGGTTGTAATACAAATGATGGCAGAGTTCCACCCGAAGCAACATGCGCAAACGGAAATATCTCTAACTTAAATTACGCTATTATTTACGGAAGTCCTTGGATCCAGTCCCAAGGATCTGATATCTGGTTTAACAATGGTTTTTCCAACTCTATTCCATCAGGTGCAAGCTGCCAAAGTTATGCTTCTCTTGCTGGCCCAGGTGGAACACCAGGAATAGTCTACTCTGGAATTGGATCTGCTGATTTTGGTAACGGACAAGCTTCTGCAAATCCATATAACTGGAAAGTGGGAGGAATCAGTTCGTATTCTGAAAGCTACGGACCTGCAAGCTCAGGAAGTCCGCTTGCAACTTCATATTCTTCTATTAAAAACCTGGCTACAACAAATGGCACTCCGCCAACAGCGCTGACTACAGCCCAGTGCGGAGCTAACGGAATAGCAAGCTGTAGACTTTCACCAGCTCTTGCAAGCGGAGTTTATGAGGCAGTCGGAGATCTTACCGGAGATCTTACCTTGGTAGATAATAATTATCAATTCCCATCTGGAAGAAATTATGTAATCTTAGTAACGGGAAATCTACGCCTGAATGGAACGATAGACGTTCCGGTTGGATCAACTGTTTTATTTAGCGTTAAGGGAAACATTTATGTAGATCCAAGTGTTGGAACTGCAACCGTAACCTCAACCACGCCTCACCTTGAGGGTTGGTTTAGTACTGATCATAGTTTTTATGTCGAAGGTGACAAAACTTGCCCGGCACGCGATAACAGACTTAATGTAGAAGGAGCAATAATTGTAAACGCTTCACTTACGGGCGGAAGCTTTTACAATCAAAGAGACCTTTGCTCAGGAAACTCCAATTGTCCTGTGTTTTACATTAAAGAACGACCTGACTTTAGTTTAAATGCTCCGAGGTTTATTAAAAATGCTCCGAGAGTATATAAAGAAGTAGCCCCGTAAAAACTATTCCATGCTTACAATTATTCTGGGAGATTGTGCTGTAACTCTAGACCAATCCCTAACGGGTTGATTGTTTACTCTTCTTGCTCTCCAAATAGCGCTCATAGGATCTCTATGATGATATCTTTCTCTGTAATGATCTTCGTCTATTTCTATTTCCTCTCCACGCCTTACTATAGAATATGTTTTCCTGTTTACTATTAAGGTAGTATCACGATGGTGTTCCACATGCTCTAAAAGCTTACGTGACAAAAAACCTCGTGGCGGTTGTACTTCTAAGTCTCTTTGTGTCTGCGGAACTTGTCTGTTTGCCCCAACTGCACCTAAAAACCTTGCTTAAGGCATCATAATCAACAGGTATGTTTCCTTTAGTAGTCGGAATTCTTGTATTCTAAGTGGATCTGAAGGTTTAACAAAGTCACCTGCAAATAAAACTTTACTATTCTTTGTCCCTGCTGAGATAGATTCTGATATAGAATTAGGATTGTCTATTCTCCTATAGCCCCTGCCAAGGTAAAACCTTCTTTGATGTACCAATTGTCAAATGAGAAAATGTAATCAGCTTCTAGCTCTGTAGCTGTTTCTGCAACTACTGCATCAAAGATTGTGTTCTTTTTAGAAATAGTCTTTTCAAATCTTCCACTTGCTCGCCGTTGAATCTCTTCATTAACGAACTCTATTAAAAAAGCTCCAGCTTGATATTGTCTATTTATTAGATGTGCTTCATCGATAAGATTCAGGGATCTTTTAAGGGCTGTAATTGCTTCTAAAATTGCAGTGTTGGGATAAACAATTTCATACCCTTTGGATAGAAGCCATCCACCTATCTTTTGTGCTTTCACGTGATTAGCATCATCCCTATATGCTAGAGCAACCAAAGAATCAGCATCTCCAATAGCTATTTTATTACTCATCTTTCCTTCGTCCTCCCCACGCATAATAATCTAAGTTTTCGGACACGTCCTTGGGGGCGTTGGCTTTGGATGGTAATTGTTCGGCCATCTGTGCAAGCCTTAGCAAGTTTTTTGCAGAGCTAGATTTTGGAGAAATGAGGTTTAAACCAGCATCTATAGCTTCTCGAATTAACTCAGATTCGACTTTATTTTTAGCTTTAGCTGCCAAGTCAATTCTTTGTTTGGTTTCATCAGATATATGTAGACTTATTCTTTGCATAAGTGTAGTATATCATACGTATTACGTATGTCAATGGTTACTTAGAGCATGCTATTAACTCATCTAATCGTGCCAGGAATGCATTACCTGCTTCGGCAATTTCCCTTGCGTGCAATAAGTCAGCAGCTTTCCCCCTTACCTCATGGGGAGTTCTTGGGATTATTCTATCTTTTGACATATTAAGGATAAATTATAGCAAAAGAGTTATTATCTGAAAAACTGTGGTTCGCCAATACGCTTTATTTTAGCTATCTGTGCCTTTGCTTCTATCCTTAATTGGGCTAAGGAAAGACTGTCTGGAGAACTTCTGTATCCTTTTTCCGTATGCAAGGCAAAATTATTAAAATCCCAAATAGAAAGAGGTATAGGGTCTACGTCTACTAATTCTATTCCGAAAACAGCCAATATTTCTAGCGGGGGGCCTGCATTTGTCGAAACAATTGAAAAGCGTGAAGGTTTGACTAGAGGACCAAGTTTACTTTTTAATAGGGAAAAGCCTCTAATTTGAGGTGCATATTTGTCAGGATCACTGGATAAGCTTATTTCTCCAAACTTTTCAATTACTACCTGTCCGTCCTGAGTTCCCAATAGCAAAAAGTCAGGAACATATCTTCCGTCTAATCCCATTACACCGTATGCATTCTCAATTGGCTGAGAATCGGGATTTACCATTTGAGCAAGTTTAAATGCATCCTGAGGAGAAACAAGTACTTTTGTGGGATCATCTTGAGTCTCTCTTAGATACGCGTAAGCCATTGAGGCAAACAATGCACCCCTAAACTCCCTATCATCATTTCCTTTATTTCCTTTCCTTGTCTCTGCCTTTGCCAATTCATAAAATCTGGCAAAATCCTGGCTTTTACCAAATGCGCGTATAAGCCTGCGCCCTCCCATATTATATCTATCAGCAATACTTTCATTAACTACCCTTTCAGTCTTTTCTTTTTGTCCTCTTTCATATACTGCGGCAAGAAAACCTCTGACTCTTCTTTGTAAAGGAGTAAGTTTTTTTCGCTCTATAACAACAACGTCTGCAGAGGCAGGAAGAGAAGGATTTGTGGAATTAGCTGCGTTTTCTCTCCTAGCTACCCATCGCATGCGTCTGCGGGTTTCCCTTCTGGATTTACTGGGTGATTGTCCGGCTTCGTATCTTGATCTTGGCATATTAATAAATGGGGAGTTTGGCAGTAAAACTTTTAACCTCTTTTGCAATTTCCAGAAGTTTTTTATTTTTAACAATCTCTACTTTTAATTTTTGCCATAGTTTTTTTCTTTCTTCTTTGTCTTTTGGAAGGTCAAATCCTTTTACTTCTTCAATTGCTATATTTATCCAATTAGCCACTTTTACCATATCCTTTTCTTTTAAGCCTCTTGTTGTAATTGCTGGTGTTCCAAGTCTAATTCCTGATGGATAAAAAGGAGGATTTGTATCAAAAGGAACTCCGTTTTTATTAACTACTATTCCTGCAGTTTCCAAAGCCAGTGCTGCAACTGCACCGTTAACCTTTTTATTCCCTAAATCAATAAGTATTAAATGATTTTGTGATCCCCCGCTTACTAAATCAAAACCGTGCTTAATTAATTCTTTAGCTAAAGCTTTACTGTTACTCACTACTTGTTTTCCATATTGCTTAAAGGATGGTTTCAAAGCTTCAAGTAAGGCTACAGCAATTGCCGCTGTTTGATTGTCATGCGGCCCGCCCTGGAGACCGGGAATGATTGCACTGTCTATTTTTTTAGCCAGATCCGGGTTTTTCTTTAGTCCCCTGTCAGTTACCATAATCATGGCTCCTCTAGGACCTCTTAAGGTCTTATGCGTGGTTGTAGTAATAATATGAGCATAAGGCACTGGTGATGGATGAGCTCCTGCTACAACGAGCCCTGCAATATGTGAAATATCGGCAAGTAAATAGGCTCCGACCTTATCGGCAATTTGGCTAAATCTCTTAAAGTCAATAATACCGGGATAGGCTGTAAAACCGCAGACAATAATTTGGGGTTTTTCTTTTAATGCCAGTTTTTCCACTGCATCAAAATCTATTAGCTTGTCTTTTCCCAATGTATATTGAACTGATTTGAAAAAGCGGCTTGAAAACGTCAAAGGAGCTCCATGTGTTAAATGTCCTCCGAAGGCAAGAGAAAGCCCCATTATCTTGTCTCCCGGGTTTAAAACTGCCATATACACTGCGGCATTTGCCGGCGAACCTGATAGAGGCTGTACATTTACATACGGGACTTTGAAAAGCTTCTTTGCCCTTTCTTCTGCTAAGATTTCAATTTCGTCAATTACTCTGTTTCCCTGATAATATCTTTTCTTTGGATACCCTTCAGAATATTTATTGGTTAAAACAGTACCTAGCGCTTCCATTACCGCTTTTGAGGTATAGTTTTCAGAAGGAATCATTTCCAAGACTTCTTTTTGTCTTTTTTCCTCTTGCCCAATGAGTTTATATATTGCTGGATCAGTTCTTTTTAATGAATTCATTTATTTGGAGTATATTAGATGAGGTTTTTGATTGCAATATGTAAATTATTTAGATTCTCCTAGTCTTTCAAGAAAAACTTGCCCGTTATGAACTAATTGTGAAATATTTGGTCCCGTATGATGAAGAAAATGGAAATCTCTAGACGGAATCCATTGTGGAGTCGTATCTCCTGTAGCTTCAGGTCTTAATTCTCCTTCATAATCCGTGCAAAGAAAAACTCTCAATGATGCTAGCCTCACACCGCCGTTAATTCTCATTCTCTTTACAAAAACATAATTTCCTGGGTATTCAATTAAATTTTCTGGTTTAGTTTTTAAACCCGTCTCCTCTTCAAGCTCTCTTAACGCAGTTTCTTTCTCTGTTCCTCCGTCTTGCTGTCTTCCAGCTGGAATACCAATAACTCCTTCTCCTAAGGTTGTAGCAGAACCGTGTCTTATCCCAAGAATTTGACCCTCTTTTATAATTAAAACAGCAGCTGTTCTAACTACGCCATTTTGTCTTTCAGGATGTCTTCTTAATCTTCTCTCTGTCATATTATTTTTTCAAAGATTCTAACAATTTTTTCTCCCTTTGTTCTATTTTTTCCATTGTCCCCCTTCTTGCAAAATCATAGTCGTTAAAATCTACCATTAGATAATTTCCAATTAATGGATATACTTTTTTAATAAGTTTTGCTTTTTCCTGTTCTATCTTTCTGTAGTCTGGATGTCCTTGTGAAGTTGTCCTTAACTCTGATTGCCAAAAAAAGGCTCTTAAGTTTTGCTTTTGCATAAATCTGACACGATGCGCCATAGTTACTGCGTATTGGGCAAGGTCTTTGTCTTTTTTCTCAATTTTTTTAAATACATCCTCTGCTTTTTTTACAGCTTCTATAAATAATTTATCAAGACCTGCTTCTATTAAATCTTTTGGAATATCAAAGCCGTTATAGATAGAAAATCGCTGCCTGTACTGACTTAACATTCTGTGTCTATGTAAATCCCTCCATGCACCTACGTTTAAAACCATGTCAAAAGTAACATAAGCTTTTTCAAAAGCACGGGGAACTTTATACCATCTTGCTTTTCTCTTGGTAAGAACGCTGTCTAAAATTTCCTTTTTTTGTTTTAAGCTCATTTTTAAAACTGTATTTAAAACATTTTCATAAGGCACATGAAGTTTGGGATACAATAAAGCTGCGATTATTTTTTCTTCACCATTTTTTTCATAGTCTATTAATTTAACAAGTTTTAAATTTTTATTTCCATTTTTTATTTTTAATTTGCTAATTATTTTTTCTACTGCAGTCTCTTTTCCCACGAGATAATCTCTGTAATCTTTTGCCTGCTCTCCCTCTGATCTTCTTAAAAATGCTGGAATTATTTTATTAAGTTCTTCTAAAGCTTCCCCCGCAAGATATGCAATCTCGCCCATTGGATGGCTTAAGGATCTTGCCATTAAATATTCAAAAGCTTGACCATTTCCAAAAAATGCAACTTGCGAAAGAGTAGACATTGGCAAAAGTCCTCTTGCGTTATCAAATGCTTTTGCTTTCAATACTTGCTCTTTGTCCTCTGGGTATTTTTCTTTTAAGATTGCAAAATACTTATTTATTATTGTTGTATAAGTTTCAAACAAATTATCCATTGCTCTTTTGTATTCTTTTTCAAGACCTAATTTTTTTAAAGTAGGATCTGTATAGTACCTATATTTACCGTTTATTTTACTTGAATAATCAACGTATCTGGTAGATTTTTCTATTGGCGCAAGTCCTATTCTCATATCCTCAAAATGTTTAATTGCTATTTGGGAAATTGAAGAAAATATTAAATGTGTTCCTGCCATTTGCGCTATTGAATCGTCACCGTATTGAGCAAGCCATTTAATATAGAATTCTCTCCCCTTCGGATTTGAGAAAATTAGCTCAATCGGATTTTTATGCAAAAAGGAAATTAATTTTTTAAGAGATTTTCCATATTCTGTTTTTTCTTTAACAAAAGGCTCTATAAATTCTTTAAGCAAAACTATTCTTAAATCCTCTTTTGCTCTTGAAGTTCTTGAACATAGCGCTCCGATTACCTCAGGAGGCAAAAAAGAAACCGCAAAAGTATTTTTATCTAAATTAGTAAAAAAGGGTTTAATTAAAAATTTTTGTTTTGGAGACAGATTAAGTTTTTCATGAGGAGGTGCAAAATTCATAACTTAATTTAAAACTTTTTCAATTGTTTGTATTAGTCCTTCATTTATTTTTGTTTTAGGAATTTTTCCTAAATTTTCCCTTGAAATCCAATCTAAATCTGTATGCTCTTTACTTAATTTTATATTTGAGATATCAGCTTCAACCTTAAAACACAAAAGCATTAGACTAGCCTCTTTTTTGCCGTAATAAAACCACTCAAAAGCATTAACCAAATCTCCAATTTTAAAATTCTCTATACCCAACTCCTCCTTAAACTCTCTAGTAAGTCCTTTTTCAATAGTTTCTCCTTCATCTATTCTTCCGCCTGGAAAATCATACACTTCCATATTATTTTTTATTTTTTTAAAGACTAAAACTTTGTCCTTTTTAACTATTACAGCTTTTATACTGATATGATAATTTTTTCTATTCATCCTGTTGAACCAAATCCTCCTCTTGATTTTTTCCTCTGTTTATTTACTTCCTTAAATTTTGCAATTTCAATTTTTACAAATATTCCCTGGGCAATTCTTTCTCCTTTTTCAACAACAACCTTTTTTTTGGTAAAGTTATATGCCTCAAGCATTAGCTCATCATTTTCCCCGCTGTAGTCCTGGTCTATAATTCCAAGACCGTTTGGAATTAAAAGTCCTTTTTTTATAGGCATTGAACTTCTGCAGGTTAAGAAAAGTCCGTGCCCATGGGGAGTAGCAACTATTACATTTAAAGGGATTAATTCTAAAGTGCCCGGTTTTATTGCTGTTTTCTCTCTTGCAACCAAATCAAAACCAATAGACCCGTTAGTTTTATATGTTGGAAGTTCCAGGGTTTTATCAATTCTTTTAATATTTACTTTCATATATTTAAAACGCTTTTTATCTCATCATGGATGTCTTCAATTGATCTAAGCTTACCATTTTTAACACATTCAATTTTTATCCAGTGAGGAAATCTTTTAGACAGTTGAAGATATGCACTCTCTGCATTTTTAATATATTCTAAATCTTTTTCTAAAATATCTTTTTTATTTCCTTTCATATATTTTCTTTTTCCCCGGGACTTATTTTCCATTAATTTTAGTGAATATTTATATGGAACATGTAAGAAAATTACAATATCTTCTTTGGGAAGTTTATTAATCTTATACTCAAAATACATGTTCCAGTCTACAAATTTTTTCCTTTGACTCTCAGGAAGTCTTCCTGATTGATGGGCAAGATTTGAAGTGACATATCTGTTAAAGACCAGAAAATATCCTTTATCCTTCCATTTGTTAATTGTTTTTAAAGCACTTGCTCTATCCAGGGCAAACGGAAAAGTTAGAAGATATGGATTTATGTTCTCAAGTTTTCCATGCTCTCCTCTCATAAATTCAGCTAAAAACTTGCCAAAAAAAGAACCGTAGTATCTTGGGAAATCCATTGTTTTAACTTGCAATTTTTTGCTCTTTAGATATTTTAAAAGAAGTTTAAACTGCGTGGTTTTACCTGACCCATCGTTTCCCTCAATTACAATAAATTTACCTTTTTTACTTCCTGCCATACCAAACAAAAATATATAACATATTGCATGAGCTTTTCAATAAGCAAAATGCCACGACTTATGATTTTTATGCTAAAATAGCAAATTATTATGAGAAGAATCGAACAGCACCAAGAAATTCCTTTTTCACCGAAATTAACTGATGCCAAAGGAAGATTAATTACAGGTATAATGAATGTAGTTAATCCTTTATTTATAAGACCTGCTGTAGAAAATATTTTGGTTAAAACAGATACCGAATACGCATTCGACTTCGGAGATCACTATATACGTGCAATTCAGGATGGCTATACAAGACCTGTTGTGGTATCTAATCATAGAGCAATTATAGATGCTGTATTCCCAGTAAATGTAGCAGAACTCTTAAAAAATGTTGCGAATGATCATTTACCTCCAGATAATCAATTAAGAGGTTTTGCGCTAACACTTGCCGCATCTCTTCACTATGGTCAACAGGGTCCCATGCGAACTGGTGTCTATAATGGACTAGCTACTACCTTTGAGAGAAGAAACATTGTGCCTTTTTTAACAGTTAGACCACAAGACGTCAAAAGATATAAGATGAAACCATATTGGAACCCAAGACAAGAGCAAGAGGATGCTACAAAAGCTATACAAGACGGTTACGGTATATTAATACAGCCTGAAGGAACAACTGTTGGAGACGCCATGAATCCATTCATGTTAAATGCATTATTTGGAGTAATTAAAACAATTGAAGACGCAGGAGAAAAAGCACTAATCATACCAGTAAGTAAAATTGGAGGAGATAAAATTGAGCGCAGAGATAAACTTCCCACTCTTTTAGCAATAACATCAGGCCTAAACTTAAACACTGATCACTTCACAAGCGCTTATGTCGGTGACCCATTAAAATATGATCATGGAGAATTAGGCGAACTTTATAGAAGTGGCAAAAAAAGTGATATCAATGATCTAATAGGTGGCTTAATTGCTTCACACTTGCCCCCTAATGAGCGTGGGGCGTATGCAGAATTTGCAAATGCAGCCTAATTATCTTTCTTCGTGAATTCTGCTTTCGATTGGCGCTTTTTGAAATTTATATTTTGCACTTTTTTTATTTACATATGGCGTATCGGCAGTACTGGATAATTCTTCAAAGGTCATAGCACAAATTCTCATTCCAACCGTCAAAGCAACAGCCATTCTTCCTAGGTTTCCAAGCTCTAAAACCGGTTTTCCATCCCATCCCGGATCAAAGATTGAAGCGGTGGAATGAACTACGATGCCAAGTCTTCCAAGAGACGACCTTCCCTCCAACCGTCCCATTAAATCAGGTGCTATTTTTACATTTTCCAAGGTTACAGCTAAAACAAAATCTCCAGGTTGCATAATAAACTGCTGGCCCTTCTTTATTTTTATTTCTCTTGTTACTTCCTTACTGAAGTCTTTTTTAGAAGGATCTATAAAAGCATTTGTGCTATGCTCAAAAACCCTAAACACTCCCCCCAGTCTTAAATCAATTGAACATGAACCAAGCTGTTTTTTTAAGTCGGGAACAGGAATAATTTTAATTCTGCCGCTCTTTAGAGCAATTTTAATATCTTTATCTGATAAAACCATAGATTAAAGCTTTTCCATCCATAGAAGTAACACGCGCAAAAAATGTTTCATCTAAGTGGAACATAAAGCAAAATATACTAAATCTTTTAGTCAAATGCAATCTTGAAAAAGCTTACGGGGAAATTCAAGAAATAGATTACTTATCCTAAAGCAGCTTGAGTTATTAGAGAACTAAAAGCAGCAATCCTCCTATTATCGCAAGCGCTGTTGCAAGTAAAGCACCTATGGCTATGACATTGTTTCCTGTTGGTGGAAGTGTTGGCGCAGGTGTTGATGTTGCCGTTGGTACAAATTTTGTTGGTGTAAGCGTAGAAGTTGCAAAAGTTACAGTTGTTGGCGTTGGCGTGTTAGTTGCAATAAAGTCAGTTGGCGTAGGAGACTTAGTAGGTGTAGGACTCTCTGTTGGAGTCGGTGTTTGGGTTGGTGTATTTGTAGGAGTATGAGTTGGCGTCTGTGTTGGTGTTTGTGTAGGCGTATTTGTCGGAGTTTCCGTTGGTGTTTCTGTTGGAGTTAAGCTTCCGGTTGGAGTCGGCGTAAATGTAGATGTTGGCGTAACTGGAGTACAGGTATCACTGTCTTCTCCCTCAGGTCCTGTTCCACATTTATTGGTAGCATTTACTGTACATTTATATGCTGTAGCTTCTTTTGTATTAACAGGGAAGGTTACTTTGGTTACTGAAGAATCAACTGTTCCCTCTTTTATAACCTTACCATCTCTTCCTTCAAAGATTTTAAAATTATATGAATCCGCCCCTGCTACAGGATCCCAAGAGCACTGTCCCTGGTCTGGTAAACAAGCTGGTGTTCCTTCTTCTATGGTAATCTGGGCATTATTAAATTGATAGGAAAGTTTTTTGCCTTTTGCTCCTTTAACTACTGTTTTTACATTTCCAAAAGCTACTTTTGCACTGTCACCTTCTGTTGTAGAAAGAGCCCTAAAAGAAAGCGTACCAATGTCCATTTGCTTACTGACAAATTTCTTAGGATCGTTTGTTTGGAGTTCTAAAGTAATTTTACCGTCATCAAATTTTTTGCTTTTTAATTCAAATGGAAAATCATTATTTTTATTAAAACTTCCCTCTTTTGCTTCTAATTTTCCGCTGTCATAGTTAATAACAAGATTTACATATTTAACAGCAACACCCTGGGGATGAAGCACTATATTAAGTTTTACGCTGTCGCCAACTTTTACTTTTTGAGATGGTGGTTTTAGGGAAAGATTTTTTTCACCTGCTGCGCCTTGCCGCAGTGTCTGCTGCTGTTGAACAAGATATACGGTTACAGGAAGGGCTACTACTAATAAAACTATTGCTCCAATAATTAATAATTTCTTTTTAAAAGAATTTAATTTCATTTAGTTTTCCTCCCCTGTTGGACTTGGACAAAGCGTCGGAATAGGTCCGCTAAATACTGAATTTGATTTTCCGCTTAAATTGGTTCCTTTTTTAGCTTCAACTGCAAAATACGTGAGATATGTACTGCTTGACAATTTTTCTTCATAAAAGTTATCAGTGGTAGTTTTGTATACTGTAAATCCACTATCAGCTTTGTCTGATTTATAAATAATGTAACTTTGTGCTCCGCTAATACTTTGCCAATCCAGTCTCATTAAATTATCATTTACTGTACTCGTACATTGTAGGTTTGCAACCTTAATTTCTACAACCGGTTTTTCAAGATTCTCGCTAACACAATTTGGGCATGTAACTTTAACATTTAAAACTTGTGGGGGAACCGGACAAACATCTTTCTTACAGGTCACTTTAAAATTGCCCGTAATAACATCTCCGTTTTTACCGCAGACATTTTTCTTTACATCAAGTTTGCATTTATTTGGAACTCTATCTCCGATAACACGAACTCTTGGTCTTTTCTGAGGGCCATCATTTTTTAATTTAAGATTTCTGCCAATTACCAAACATCCACTTGCATAGGGAGGACAGGAACATTTTGAAAGAGTGAATTTCTTCCCAGGTTTTACTTTTTCAACCTGCCCTTTACAAAATTTTCCGTTATCTCCACCGCATCCAACCATCATCGACCCGCCTACCCAATTCTTAGCAGTAAAAGTACCTGTAATCGTAAGGCATCTCTGGTTAGTTACCCTATTTGCCGCATATGAAGAATATTTAAAACCTAAAAAGAAGATAAAGATAAAGACTATGATAAATAAAACTTTTTTCATAATGAAAATACGACTGTAACTAAAGATGAAGTCTTTTTGGACTTAAGAAAGGCTTCATAATTATCAAAAGCTGCATTTGGTTTTGCGCTCACAAGCCTTATTACTCCTCCACCGCTATTTTTATCAGAGGTATATTTTTCAACTTGACCTGCTGTTTTGAGAGAATATAGGGTGTCAAAAAATGCCTGACCAGAGTTTGAAGATTCAAAAGTATAGTTTCTTGGGTTTTCTACATCTGAAAGGTTTGCCCCCTCACCTAAATCTCTTAATAAATATCCGTTTATGCCAAGTATATCTTTCAAAGACGGATATTTATTAGAAAGCTCCCTTGCAATATCTAAAGCGCTTTTGTCAGTTTGCATTTGGTCTTGTGCTTGACTGATGGCCTTAAGACCGTCATCGTGTTGTTCTTGCACGTCTTTTTTCTCTTGTGTTGTTAGATTATCCCTTTCACCAGTCATGGGAAGCCAAAATCCAATGGTATAAACTTCCCAGTTTTTAGTTTGGGAAATTGTTACTTTATCTTTTAAGACTTCATAAAACGCCTGAGTTTTCTCAAATCCCTCTTGTGTTTTTGCAGCAGTCTCGCTGTCTAAAACTTCCAGGCCTTGTTTTTCTTTCTCTATTTCAAGAATTTTTCTCTCAATTACAGTGTCTAATGCATCTTTTAAAGCTTCTCTGTCTATTGCTTCTGTATCATATTGCTCCAAAGCAACTTGTTCTAAATCTTTTTCTAAAACATTTTGGCCATTAATAACTGCTATTACTGTTTCCGGTGTTAATTCATTTGCAGCTGTGCTCTGGGTAGTCTGAGGCTGTCTAGCAATAAAAACAGTTGCGGGAACAGTAATAAGCATTATTAATATAAAAACACCTAGAGCTACTTTTCGATTTACCCTTGGGCCCTTAGGATAAAACTGCTCTGAATCATTAGATGACTTATCTCTTCCCTCAGAAGGTATTGGTTGCAAAGGTGTCGGAGTGGAAACCAAAGGTTCTGATACGGGAATCTGTGGAGACGGTGGTAAGGGTAGAGTCTGAGGTAGTATAGACTGCGGTGAAACAGGCGGCTCGGGTTGATTAGGGGCTGAGTCTTGACTCGGATTTGTTGACGGCACAACGTTTCCTACGCTTGACGTAGGTTTTAGCGGAAAATCTTGGTCAGATAAATTAGGATCCACATACTTATAATAGAGAACTTTTTAAGGCTATGTCAACTGTTTATTTATTAACCTTGAACCAAATCGGTAATTAAAGTAAATCCTTTACTCTTATAAAATTTGTCAAAACTAAATATTGCATCTGCTTTATATTCTTGCGCAACTGCTGCAACGATACAATCAAACAACGTATTTTTCTTACTTGTTGTGGGACTAAAATATCTCATTGCGTTTTTCAAAACTTCCTGGGTTACATCTGCTACTTGAACATGAGGGTCTGTAAAAATTACTGCTGTATCATAAGCACTAGCTGAGCTATTTAAAACCCTTTGCATAAAAGCATTGGACTCTGCGATTGCAGTAGAGGGATAAACAACCTGTGCATTCTTATTCACTAGGAACTCAGAAATTACTACAGCGTCTTGATGATGTGAATCATTTGGATTTGCTTGCGCAATAATTCCATCCGCATCAACTATAACTCTAAGAGGATTATTCATCTTTACCCCAATTTTCACCCCACAAGTATTTGTCTAATTCTTTGGATCCGTCTTTGGGGCCAGAAAGATTATTGCGTTTACCTATCTGAGCTATCTTAAGCAATGCCTGAGCAGATACAGCTCTTTGTTGCTGAATAGCTACGATACCTTTTTCTAAAGCTTGTCTTATTACCTCAGCCTTGCTTTTATTTTGTGTCTTAGCGGTAAGGATTATTTTTTTCTCTAATTCTTCCGGAACATAAAGATAAGTTTTTAACATAACAAAATGTTAACATGTTGTACCATATGTCGTCAAGTATGAAAACAAATGTGGGTCGTGATAGAATCGAACTATCTGCCTCTTCTTTATCAGAGAAGCGTTCTACCAGTGAACTAACGACCCAAAATTATGCCGCCATTTGAGCCTGTACCCTTCTGTTTTTGATGTAATCAGCTAGAAAAATGACATTTCCCCTTGGTTTTTGTCCCTCAAAGACAGCTCTTGCTTCAGAAACTTCCTTTTTCTTATTTACCCTGTTAATTATTAAAACCTGGCCTGCATCCAAAGCTGCAAGGTAAAGTGCTGGAACTACAAGGTGCGGCGCTACAAAAGCCGCAACTGTTGCAAAACCCAAAAACCCAGCAAGCGTTAACTTGTTAAGTTTTTTATATACCTCTAAAAGCCTGCTTCTTGGTTGTTGTCCCTCTTTCATAATTGCTTATTCTCATGTTTTAAATCTTGAGGCGCGAAGGGGACTCGAACCCCTGAATGACTGTTCTGCAAACAGCTGTGTTAGCCGCTTCACCACCGCGCCTTACATATGGTAGTATATCAAAATTTGAGCTTATTTTGAAGTTTTATCTTACCGGCTCTTGGTACACAGGTGGAGCCTTATGAAACCATACAGTCCAAAAATATCCTTTTAAATACATTATTGTCGTTGACAGATAACCCTCTTTCCATCTTCTGCTGGATGTATGAGCAAGCATTTTTGTATTAAATACAACTTTGCCGTATTTTTTAATACGAAGGCCAATTTCTACATCAGGACTCATTTTATATTCGGTATTAATCCCTCCTGCTTTTTCCAAAGTTTCTCTTCTTAGGGCAAAATTAAAACCTGATAAATGCGGTTTTCCTATCAGAAAATTAAATTTTACAAAAAGGTAAAATCCAAGATAGCTAAGAATTCTTGTAAAAAAGCTTAAATTTCTTAAATCAGCCATCCCAGTTACAGCAACTACTTTTGGGTCTTCAAAGCTTTTAGCAATTTGAAAAAGCCAATCTGTGGCTACAATAGTATCTGAATCTGTTGCTGCAACAATATCTCCTTTTGCCTCTCTCATTCCTCGTTCAAGGGCAAAAACATAGCCTTGAGTCTTCTCAGAAATTACTCTTGCTCCAAAGCTTTTGGCAATTTCAGCTGATTTATCCGTAGAATTATTGTCAACAACAATTACCTCAAAGTCCTCTTTAGGAAAATCTTGAGAAAAAACAGACTTTAAGGATTTTGGAAGATACTCTTCTTCATTGTATGCCGTCATTACTACTGATATTCTCATAATAACTGTTTATATAAATTCTCAAACTTTTTTGCAATTTCTGCAAGAGAGAACTTTAAAGCCTGTATTCTTGCTTCCTTTGATATGCGAACCCTTAAATCCTCGTCTTGTAGTATTTTTTGCAGTTTTTGAGCAAAAATTGTTTCTTTCTTTTCTACTATAAAACCACTTACTCCGTCTTCTATAAACTCAGCAAAAACCTTATCGTTTACAGTTAAAACAGTCAGTCCCGATGATAATGCTTCCAAGATGACTAACCCTTGGGTTTCAGTCGTCGAAGAGAAAACAAAAACATCAGCACTATTGTATACATCAGCCAATTTATTGTGTTCCACAAAACCAGTTAATAATATTTTACTTTGAAGACCTAATTTGTTAATTAGTTTTTCCAGGGTTTCCCGCTCAGGACCATCGCCGACAATTACAAAATAAACATTTTCCTCGTTTAATTTTGAAAATGCTTGGATTAAAAAGTCGACTGATTTTTCTTTAGCAAGTCTCCCAACATACAAAATGATTTTGTCATCTTGAGTCAAATTTAATTTTTTTCTTAAAAAATCACTTTTTATGGGTTTAAATTTTTTGGTGTCTACCCCATTTGGTATAACCGCTATTGGTTTTTTTACACCAAATTCAATTAATTCTTCTTTAACATACTGGGCAGGAGCAATAACATAATCGCAAACATTGCAATATAGCTCTACCACCTTCTCTACTGCTTTTGGCTTTAAAACTTTTCCGCCTAAAAAATAATGAGTATATTGGTTTAGTCTTGTATTGTAGGTAAAAACATAAGGTTTTTTCTTGAGTTTCGCAAGCGCAAGTCCAAGTGAAGGCACACTTCCTCCTGAAAATCCATGAATAATATCAAAATCTATTTTAAAGACCTTCTGGAAAATTTTATCAGGAAACATATATGAAAGACGAAGTTCCGGGTTTTTGTATAATCTAAAAGATTTTAATCTAAATACTTTTGGATCTTTGTCTTTATACTTAGGATATTTTGGAGCAACTATATATACATTGTGACCTAAGTCTCTTAATGAATCCTTTAATTCTTCGACTGTTGTCGCTACTCCATTTATTTGTGGATAATAACCATCTGTGAAAAGACCGATTTTCATACTTAGACTATTATACCAAAGAATTGATGCCAACAAAAAAAGCACCTTCATTGGTGCTTTTTTTGATATTGGTGTCTGGATTATCAACCAGAAAGTGGTAGGAAAAACAAGTAGTGTTATTTTACAAGCGCTACTTACGCTTGGGTGTATTGTACTATTCATTAGCAGTAAATGACAAAGTCATTTTTGCTAACTTGCCGTACCTTCTCTCTTTCCCTTTTTTACCTTAAAAGATAAAAAATTTTAGAAAGGAGGTGATCCATCCCCACCTTCGGGTAGGGATACCTTGTTACGACTTAAGCTTCATCGCCGATCTCTATCTCCACCCCTAAAAAGGGATGTTCGATAGCTACCGACTTTGCTGCCTTG
>Ga0209726_10003350_pt1 | contig 22014 bp, 22 predicted proteins | sample Subgrocontami54m_FD_187453 | JGI IMG/M metagenome (GOLD analysis project Ga0209726, IMG submission 187453) | Subsurface groundwater microbial communities from S. Glens Falls, New York, USA - GMW46 contaminated, 5.4 m (SPAdes) (version 3) | ecosystem: Environmental > Aquatic > Deep subsurface >... | reverse complement strand
CCCGAGAACTTCGGGACGAGATTTTTTAAAGCTCTTTTTTAGCCTCCCAGATTATGTTAAGATATTTGCGTGAGTCTGCTAGAGAAGTTGACTGCCCGGTTGCCTTTCTCCAAAAGATCGGCTGAGGTAGAGTATTTTTTTGCATTAAATATTGATCCTGAGAAACTTACTGCTGCCCTTTGGTCTATAGAGGGTGATCAGTTAAATTTAATATCCAATACGCAAGAGAGTTATTCATCAACTAATGAAATCATTAAAACAACTGATAAGTTACTGGACCAAAGTTTAGGGGATTTGCCGCATGAACCTTCAAAGATTTTATTTGGTGTGCCAGATTCTTGGCTTTTGGATGATGATTTAAAAGATCCTTATCTAAAAATACTAAGAGAGTTGGTTAAAGAATTGGAATTAACACCAATGGCTTATGTTGCTACCTCTCATGCGCTTTTGCACTTTTTAGAAAAAAAAGAAGGATCCCCAATCACTGCAATCTTGGTCAGTATCAATAAAAAGTACGTGGATATTTTTAGTGCCAGGGCAGGTAAGTTGGATGGAACTGCTAGCGTAGAAAGATCTAGTAATTTAGGAGCAGATATAGAAAAAGGAATTCTAGCAGGGGTAAATGCAGAAGTTCTGCCCTCTAGAATGATTATCTTTGGAGATGGCAATTTAGATAAGCAAAAAGGTGAGCTGACTACATATCCTTGGATGAATAAACTTTCATTCCTGCATATTCCTAAAATAGAGATCCTAAAAGGAGATGTGGAAATTAGTGCAGTTTGTCTGGCTGGAGCAGTAGAGGTAAACCCAAATGTTAAATTTGATTTTACATCTTTGGAGGTACTAATAGCACAAGAAGATGAAGAAAAAGTAAGAAGAACGGAATCTCTTACTAGTGAGACTGTAGAGAGTGAGCAAAACTTTGTGGCAGAGGAACCTGAAGAAAAATCTTCAAACCTTGGTTTTATAGCAGGAGATATTGCCCAATCTGTTGAGAAACCAGTGGAGGTTGAAAAAGCTGAGGCCAGTGATATTTTGGATGCAGGTCTAGAAGAGGAAGAAGTAGTACCATCTGAATCCGTAGTTATGAGACCAGAAAAGCAGATAGCTTGGGAGGATGAAGAACCCAGGCAAAATATAGAACCTCCTGCAAACTTTGATGACTCATTACAAACTGGAGGACAAGGGAGATCTAGAATGCTTAACAAATTCTCTTTGCCTGGTGGAGGCAAAAGAGTATTTTTAGTTCTAGCTATAATTTTGGCCCTTTTAGGTTTGGGGATGTTATTTATACCCAAAGCCCAAGTTTTGGTATATGTTGAGCCAAGGGTTTTAGAAAAGGATGCCCAGGTGATAGCCGATCCTTCTATAAAATCTGTTGATGAAGCAGCTCAAAAAATTCCAGGAGAAATTGTCTCAACACAAGTAACAGGTACAGGGACCGGCGGCGCAACAGGTAAGAAACAAATTGGTAATGGGGCCAAAGGCACTGTGATTATTATTAACAATACAAGTAATGGAATTAATTTCCCAGCTGGGACTGTCTTGGCATCATCAGATGGGCTTAAATTTAAGACAGATAATACTGCTTCTGTTTCAGCAACACTGGCAACAGATACAGATAAAAAAACAGTCACAGTTAATGCAACTGCTATAAGTTTTGGCCCAGATAGTAATTTGGCAAGTGGTGTAAATCTTACTGTAACTAATTATTCCACGTCTCAAGTTGTAGCAAAAACTCAGGGTAATTTTTCTGGGGGTACTTCTCAAGATGTGACAGTTGTGTCTGATGATGACCAAAAAAAGCTTTTAGCCCAAGTTTTATCTGATCTTCGTTCCAAAGCTGTGACCCAACTCCAGGAAAAGTTAACAAGCGGTAAAAAAGTTTTGCCTGAAACTTTAACAGAAGATGTTAGCAAAAAGACATTTAATAAAGATGTTAATGACCAAGCCCAAAATTTTACTTTAAATGCAACTGTAAATTATAAAGGCACTGCGTTTACTGATACAGATTTAAAAACTATGGTGGCAAAACTAGTAGAGACTAATGTTCCAGATGGTTATGTTTTAAATCTATCAGATTCTGAAACTCAAGCAGATGTATCCCATATAGAAAAAGATGGAAGAGTTGTGTTTACAGCTAGGTTTAAAGCAAAATTAATGCCAAAAATAGATACAGAAAAAATTAGGAAACAATTGATTGGTAGATCCATATCTAGTGCTGCAGATATCTTGAGAAGTTATGAAAATGTTTTAGGATCTGAAATTAAAATTTCTCCCTCTTTGCCAGGACCATTGCAAAGGTTGCCCATTTTGGATAAAAATATAACTGTTGAAGTTGGTCTTAAATGACGGAGCACCTCAAATCCTTACCAAAGATTATCTCTATTTCTTTTTTAGCAATAGGAATTTTTTTATTGCTGCAAACGTTGTGGCCTACAATTTTTTTTAAGATACAAGAGAGAATTTTAAAAGATAACACTCCATTATATTCTCCTCAGGGTTATATACCTGGGGTATCAATTCAATCAACGGCTGATAATTTTCCTTTAATTGTTTCTTTAAATAAAAGAGTAGAAGCTGCAACTTATCAGTATTTTAGTTTGAGTATAAAAAGTATTGGCTTAAGTGATGAAACTGTTTATGTAGATAGTAATGATTTATCAAAGGGACTCATTCATTTACCAGGGGCATCTCTTCCTGGGGAAAAAGGTAATGTTTTTATCTCAGGTCATTCTACCTTGCCTATTTTTTCCAAATCACAAAAAGCTTTCTTTGCTAAGTTGCCTAATGTAAAAATTGGAGATAGTGTAGAAGTTTCTGTGATGGGAACAAAGTTTTTATATAGAGTTACTGATATAAAAATTGTAGATCCAAATAATATCTCAGTAATTAATCCACCAGATGAAGTTGGAAGATATATCACTCTGATGACTTGTGTCCCACCAGGATTTAATACAAAAAGATTAGTAGTTATAGGAAAACTGATATAACGGATGTATAATAATGGTATGAAAACGATTAATTTATCCAAGTTGTTGAAAGGTTTTTCTTCAGGTTGGGTAGCTATTACTTCTGATTATAAAAAGGTGGTTGCTTCTGGAAAAACCTTAAAAGAAGTTACAGAAGAAGTTAAGAAACAAAACCGTGATGATGTTGTTTTAATCCCAGCTGCTAAAAATTACCGGGGATTTGTCACAAGTGCTTCATGAATTTTCCTTATACTACTTTATCTGGAATTCCCAAAGATACAAAAAGACCTCTATTACCAATAAAATTTATTCATAAAGACAAGTCTACTCTCCCAATTCTTAGCCTAGTTGATTCAGGAGCAGATTATTCATATTTGACTATGGAAATAGCTAAGCTTTTAGAGATTGATTTGAGTAATGTAAAATTTGAAAAGTCACTTGGAATAGATGGTTCTGTATTTTTGTGTTATCCATCAAAAATCACTATAGAAATAGGAGGTTATAGATTAGATATTCCTGTCAGATTTAGCAATCAATTAAACACACCTTTTAAATGTGTCTTAGGACAAGAGACCTTCTTCTCCAAGGCTAGAATTACATTTGAAAGATACAAATGGAATTTAGATATACGATTAATTGAGAAACCTTAAAGAACTGGCTTCTGGTTGCCTGCCCGCCTTTGGAGGGATTATGTGGGAAATTATTACCAATTACCTTGACCTATATTAAAGGGTTTATTATCATCCATAATTTCTGAAAATATTTCTTGAGATTTAATCGGTGCAATCATACCATCATTCTCATAATACCTTTTACCTGATTTTCCTAAATAAGTATGGTTTCTTCCTAAAATTATAAATTCAATCTTGCCATAGAGTTTAAGCATAACTGGATCATTTATATCAGTATCTAGATAAGCTACATCACAAACAACCTCTTCCAACAGCCTTTTAGCAACTTTTAACATATTAGTTGCTATTCCTTTACCTCTATACTCCATTTTTGTACCAACCCCGCCAATCCCTCCTAATTGAATAAGTCTATCTTTAAATCTTATTTCTCTTTTAAAAACAATTACTATGCCAACTACCTTTTGCTTATCCGAAGGAAAGCTTTGCTTATCCAAAGTTACTATATATTTGATTCTGTCTTTTTTGCTGCTATATCTCTCCTTTGAATAATTACTTAAAAGTCTATTATCGTTAATCCGGTTATTACTCTCGTTATCTTCTAAAAGATCGTCTACTTGATCTATAAGGTAATCAGGAACCAAATCAAAAACTTTTATATCAAATTTTTTAACATCTTCCATAAAGAGAGTATATCAGAAGTGAAATGTGATAGAATTTTGGAGTGAAATATTTAGGGGTAGATTATGGTTTAAAGAAAATTGGCCTGGCTATATCAGAAGGTAGTTTTGCTTCCCCCCTGGGAGTATTAAAGGTTTCAAGTAAATCTGATGCAATTTATAAATTACAGAATATTATTAAAAAAGAAGAAATTGAACTAGTTGTGATAGGTGCACCGGATAGTGGAGTAAGAAGTGCTATCTTATCTGTTGCTAATAAATTAGAAGGTGTTAGTGTTGTAACTAGCGATGAGACACTTAGCTCACAAAATGCTAAAGTAAAAATGATTGAACTGGGCTTAGGTAAAAAGAAAAGAGCAATAGAGGATGCATATTCTGCAGTTGAAATTTTACAAAATTACCTAGAGAGTAAAGATAAATGAAAAAAATAATTTTATTTATACTTTTAATAGGACTCTTGTTTTTAACAGGAAAAGGTTGGTGGGAGGGACAGTTTTCCGCTGTTTCTTCTGACAAAAAAGAAACGGTTTTTGTAGTAGATAAAGGTGCAGGAATTCCCCAGATTGCAGATGACCTTAAAAAAGCTGGCTTAATTAAATCCCCCTTTGCTTTTAAGTTTTACACCAAACAACAAAATCTTGATGCTAAAATTCAGCCAGGAACTTTTAAGTTGTCTCCATCTATGAGTGTATCAACTATTGCAACTACCCTGACTAATGAACCTTTAGATAACTGGGTAACTTTACTTGAGGGATGGCGTGTGGAGGAAATGGCAGAGGTATTAAGTGAAAAGTTTAAAGTGCAGAGTGCAAAGTTTATTAAAGCCTCCAAAGAGGGTTACATGTTTCCTGATACCTATTTATTTTCCCAAGATGTCTCTGTTGAGCAAATAGTGAAAAGGTTAAGGGATAACTTTGAGGAAAAATATTCTGATGATTTAAGAGCAAAGATAAAAAAATTGGGTTTAACAGAAAATGAGGGAGTAATTTTAGCATCTATTGTAGAGCGGGAAGCAAGGTCTGATAAAGTTAGGACTGAGGTAGCATCAATTTTACTTAAAAGATTTAAAATTGGGATGGGATTAAATGCAGATGCTACTGTCCAATATGCCATAGGTTATCAAAAAGATGAAGATTCTTGGTGGAAAAGGCATTTAACAAAAAATGACCTACAAGTGAAATCTCCATACAATACCTATATCCATTCTGGTTTACCACCAACCCCAATTTGTAACCCATCTTTATCATCACTAAAAGCTGTAACAAATGCTGACCCTTCAACACCATACCTTTATTACTATCATGATTCAGAGGGCAACTCATACTATGGTAAAACTTTAGAAGAACATAATGAAAATGTAGCCAATCACCCTTGACAGTAATGAAAATTTAGCTTTATAGTAAAAGTAGAGATGGTTTATAAGGGGGCCAGTAGAGAAGGAGAACCAAGGGCAACTGTTGCATTTGTTCGCCCAACGCCAGAGGAGAGAGAAAATTTACTACCTCTTGCTGCGCGAAGTCAGCAACTTTGGCCAGAGTATAATCCCAGGGAGTTTAGGGTATCAAAGAATGTTGATAGATCTACATCAGGTTTCCCGAAGTTCTTTCTTGGATCATATTAGATCATGAAACTGCCCAAACAAAAAGGATTTAGTTTAATTTTAGCGGTTTTGATAGTAGCTGCCCTGCTTGCTGGAGGTTTATATTTTAGTAGATCCCAAAAGATAACTAGCCCTGCACAACTGATTACTTCTTTACCCATACCTACCCCAAGTCCTTGGAATATTTACCAAGGTGATGGTTTTGAAATAACTTATCCTAAAAATGGGGTTATAGCTCAAGATCATGGATATACTGAAGGAGAATGTGGTACTGGGATTAAGGAAGATCCAAGGGATAAGAGTGTTTTACTTTTTGATAACTTCTTTAAGATAAAAGAAATCAGTTGGGATAAAACTTTAGATGAGTATTTAATTTCTACCAGAGCAAAAAATGCTTATGAAACAGATGTTTTAGAAGGAAGTGGAGCAGATGAAGCAATAAAGTTATTAAAATTAAAGCCTGGTTTTGAGGTTGCTGTAGGATACCCACCTTTGGCTTTTACCAAAGCTGTATTTAAAAAGGGAGAAAAAGTTTATTTATTACAAAGCTTTAATACCATTACTAATTTTGGAGGATGTGTATTGCCTACAATTGTTGATCCAGTTAAATATCCAGAAGTTTCAAAATCCACCTGGGACCCACTCACAAGGATTAAATTTAATCCTTGACACAACTAGTTTGCATAGTTGTGTCTTGACACTAGCCTTGGTTTGTGATAAATTTACCTTAGTTGAATAGGAAAAGATGAGAAGCGTACGGGTGTCGTATGCTCTTTTTGTGGATCTGCCCCCAGATAAGCTACATGGCTCAAATAAATACTGTAAATACAAGAAAATATTTAGGCAAAACCCCAACTGTTAAACCAGAGATAAATTTAATACAGCTACAAATAGATTCATATAACTGGTTTTTATCAGAAGGGATAAGAGCTGTTATAGATGAGATTTCTCCTGTTGAAGATTTTACTGGAAAAAATTGGATACTTGAACTTAAAGATTTTAGCTTTGGAAAACCAAAATATTCTCCAGATCAAGCAAAAGATAAAGGGGTAACTTATGATGCTCCTTTGAAAGTTCAAACAGTATTAACTAACAAGCAAACCAAGCAAGTTTTTAAACAAGAAGTCTTTTTAGGAGATATTCCTCAGATGACAGACAAAGGAACCTTTATTATAAATGGAGTAGAAAGAGTAATTATCAACCAAGTCGTCCGCTCTCCAGGAGTATTTTTCTCAGCAATAGATGATGTAATAACTGGAAAAAGGCTTTACCAAGCAGAGATAAGACCATATCGTGGTTCATGGTTGGAGTTTTCAGTCTCCCGTTCTAATGTGTTAACTGCCAAAATTGACAGAAGAAGAAAGTTTACAATCACTACATTCCTACGTGCTATTGGATATTCAGATGATGAAAGTATCAAAGAACTTTTCAAAGATGTTGATTCTGAAGGGTTAATTGAAACAACTTTAGGAAAAGATACTACTAAAACTACAGAGGAGGCTTTAATGGAAATTTTCCGCAAAATGAGACCAGGAGATCCTGTTGTTTTGGATAATGCGAAAGCTTTACTTGAAGGAATGTTTTTTAACTCCAGAAGATATTCTCTAACAAGAGTAGGGCGCTTTAAGATTAGCAAAAGGCTAAAAGTAGACGTCCCTAACCAGCCTGAAAATTGGATTTTAACAAAAGAGGATATTATTGCTACTCTTAAATATTTAATTGGTTTAGCTAATGGTCAAGGTAAGATTGATGATATTGATCATCTGGCAAACAGAAGAGTCAGATGTGCTGGAGAATTGGTTCAACAAAATGCTTTTAGGATTGGGATTTTGAGATTGGAAAGAATTATCAAAGAAAGAATGTCTCTTGCTCCAATTGATCAAGATGTTGCACCAGGTGGCTTGATTAATGCCAAACCAGTAATAGCTGCTATTAATGAGTTTTTCCGCACTTCACAACTATCAAGTATTTTAGATCAAGTAAATCCTTTATCTGAGGTAGATCATCTCAGAAGGCTTTCTGTGATGGGAACTGGTGGAATAACCCGCGATAGAGCATCTTTTTCTGTCCGGGATATTAACCATTCTCAATATGGAAGAATTGATCCAATCCGTTCTCCTGAAGGACAAAATATTGGCTTAGTTACATATCTGGCTTTGTTTGCCAGAATTAATGAGTACGGATTTTTGGAAACTCCTTATAGAAAAGTTGTCTTGGAAAAAGGCAGACCAAAGTTAACTTCAGAGATAATTTATCTGAGTGCAGATGATGAAGAGGAATATTCTATTACTGAGGCTACAGTTGAGATTGATGATAAAGGATACATAACTAGCAAAAGAGTGCCTGTTAGAAAAAATGGCAATTTCTTTGAAACAGATGTCAAAGAGGTCCAGTTTATAGATGTTTCTGCACAACAAGTAGTTGGGACATCAGCTGCGCTTATTCCATTTTTGGCACATGATGATGCAAACAGAGCTTTGATGGGAACACAAATGCAGTGTCAGGCAGTACCACTGCTGCTCCCTGAGGCTCCTATTGTGGGAACTGGTATGGAGGAAGTTGTTTCTGAAAATATGGGAAGAATAGTAAGGGCTCCTGAAGATGGAACTATTACTTATGTGGATGGTAATAGAGTTGTTTTAAAAGGGAAAAAAGGTGAATTTAAATATGAGATTAAAAAGTTTGTTCACTCACCTCAGGGAACTTGTTATTCCCAGAAACCTGTGGCAGAAATGGGAGCAAAAGTTAAAAAGGGAGATCTTTTAATAGATGGGGCAGCAACCCAGGGTGGAGAATTGGCCTTAGGACAAAATCTGACAATTGCTTATATGAGCTTTGAAGGCCTAGGTTATGAGGATGCTATTGTGATCTCTGATAGATTGGTCAAACAAGATAAACTTTCTTCTATTCATATTGAAGAATATGAAGTGGATGTTGTTGAGACAAAGCTTGGGCCAGAAGAGTTAACATCTGATATTCCAAATGTGGCAGAAGAAGCACTACGTAATTTGGATGAAAAAGGAATTGTCAGGATTGGTGCAGAGGTTGGACCGAATGATATCTTAGTTGGTAAAGTTCAACCAAAAGGTGAAACAGAGTTAACTGCTGAGGAAAGATTACTTAGAGCAATCTTTGGTGAAAAAGCAAAAGAAGTCAGGGACACGTCTTTAAGAGTGCCTCATGGAGAAAGAGGAACTGTAATTGGTATACAAATTTTATCCCGTGATGAAGGAGATGAGCTAGATACTGGAACTTTAATGAGAATTAAAGTTAAAGTGGCACAGCTAAGAAAAGTTACAGAAGGGGATAAACTTGCAGGTAGGCACGGAAATAAGGGAGTAATTTCTAGAATTGTACCCGGGGCTGACATGCCTCATATGGAAAATGGAGAACCGGTAGATATTATTATTTCTCCCCTTTCGGTTTTGTCCCGTATGAATTTAGGACAACTACTAGAGACCCATTGGGGAATTGCTGCAGATAAATTGAATTATAAAATTGCTGTTCCTGTTTTTGAAAAAGTACCAGAAGGAAAGCTGATAGAAGAACTTAAAAAAGCAGGTTTTCCTGCAGACGGTAAAGTTCAGTTGATTGATGGTAGAACTGGTGAAAAGTTTGCTTCAACAGTAGTGGTTGGTAAATCCTACATCTTAAAACTTATCCATATGGTAGAGGAAAAAATTCATGCTAGATCTACTGGACCATACTCACTTGTTACTCAACAACCTCTTGGTGGAAAAGCTCAAATGGGTGGACAAAGATTGGGAGAGATGGAAGTTTGGGCACTGGAAGCATATGGAGCGGCACATGTTTTACAAGAGATGTTAACTATTAAATCTGATGATGTTGTGGGGAGGGCTAAAGCATTCGAAGCAATAGTTAAAGGAATTGATATTCCACAGGCCCTTGTGCCAGAATCTTTCAAAGTTTTAGTAATGGAACTTCAAGCGCTAGGCTTAGGTGTTGATACGCTGGGTGCAAAAATAGTAGAAGTTGTAGAGACTGAAACTCCAGAAGTTGCAGCGCAGGTAACACAAATGGAACAAGCCTTGGATGTTAAACCAGAAGTAGATGCGACGGAGCTTGAAGGAGAAAACAGCCCATTTGAAGTAGTAGATGCAGCAAGTGAAATTGAAAAAGAAAAGGAGGCTGAGAATTAATAGATAACTGATAATAGCTAATAGGTAATTGTATTTCTATGAACTATTAACGGTGAACTATTAACAATTAATTTATGAAGGACTTACTAGATTTTGAAAGCTTAAAATTAACAGTTGCTAGCCCTGAGTTAATCAGGGAATGGTCTTTTGGTGAAGTAACAAAACCAGAAACTATAAATTATAGAACTCTAAAGGCTGAAAAAGATGGGCTTTTTTCTGAAAATATCTTTGGCCCAACCAAAGATTATGAATGTTATTGTGGTAAATATAAAAGAATTAGGTATAGAGGAGTGATTTGTGATAAATGTGGTGTGGAAGTAACACAGTCTAAAGTCAGACGTGAGAGAATGGGGCATATCACTTTAGCCTCACCCGTGGCTCACTCTTGGTTTGTTAAAGGAGCACCAAGCAAGTTATCTTTAATTTTGGATCTTTCTCCAAAAAATCTGGAAGCTGTTGTTTATTTTGCTTCATATTTAGTAATTGATGTAGATGGTGATAAAAAAGCCCAAGTACTGGAGAAGTTGGAAAAAGATTTAGCTGTCAAGATTGAAGAGTCAAAGAAAGCACTGGAGATTGCTATCAGGCAAAAAGAGGTAGATTTAAAGACTGAAGTTTCTAAAGTTAAACAGCAACAAAAAGATTTAAAAGAAAAATTTGAGCTTCTTCGTGAAGAAATGGAGCTTAAAGGAAGACAAGAAATCCAAAAAATGAGAGACAACTTAGTTGTTGAGCAGGGTCAACTAGAAAATATTTATAAGGCTGTGGGGGATCTTGTTAAAACTGTTGTACCTTTAAAGCTTTTGTCTGAGGATGAGTATTTTAAGTTGGAAGAATATGGAGCAGGAGATTTTGCAACTTTGGGTATGGGGGCAGAAGCACTGCTTGAGGTTTTGAAAAAGCTTGATTTAGATAAACTATCAGGATACTTGCGGGAAGAAGTTAGAAAATCCAGCGGCCAAAAGCATATCAAAGCAACAAAACGTTTAAGAATTGTAGAAGGTATGAGAGGGGCCCAAATTCATCCTGAATGGTTGATTTTAAGAATTTTGCCAGTGTTGCCTCCGGATCTTCGTCCAATGGTTCAGCTTCCTGGTGGTAGGTTTGCTACATCTGATTTAAATGATTTGTACAGAAGAGTGATCAATAGAAATAACCGCTTAAATAGGCTTATCAATCTTGGAGCACCAGAGATAATCTTAAGAAATGAAAAGAGAATGTTACAGGAAGCAGTAGATAGCTTGATTGATGCTTCAGCCAGATCAAGCCGGCGTGGAGTGATGGGTGGACACACACTCCGCTCACTTTCTGACATGTTAAGAGGAAAACAAGGGAGGTTTAGACAAAATCTTTTGGGTAAAAGAGTAGATTATTCAGGAAGATCAGTTATTGTAGTGGGTCCAAAACTCAAACTTAATCAAGTAGGTTTGCCTAAAGAAATGGCACTAGAAATGTTTAAACCATTTGTACTAAGGGAAATGATTGCCCGTGGTCTTTCTTCAAATGTAAAAGGAGCTAAAAATGTTTTGGAGACAAGACCAGGTGAAGTTTGGGATATTTTAGAGGAAATTATTAAAGATCACCCAATTTTGATAAACCGTGCTCCAACTCTGCACAGACTTGGTATTCAGGCTTTTTACCCAGTTTTGGTTGATGGTAATGCTATTGCTATTCATCCATGTATTTGTGCTGGATTTAATGCAGATTTTGATGGAGATCAGATGGCTGTTCATGTACCACTTTCTACCAAAGCCCAAGAAGAAGCAAAAGAGCTGATGATGGCCAAAGAAAATATTTTTGGTCCAGCTTCTGGTCAACCAATCACTGTTCCAAATAGAGAAATGGCACTGGGATGTTATTTTATCACCACAATCCCAGAGGAAAATGTAGAAAATCTACCTATCTTTTCAAATGAAGGAGAAGCAATTATTGCCTACCAAACAGGCAAAATTTCTTTAAGGCAAAAAATTAAAGTAAGTATTAAAGGTGAGATCTTAGAAACTTGTGTTGGAAGAGTATTGTTTAATCAAACTTTGCCGGTAGAGATGAGATTTATAAATGCTCCTATTAGAGGTTTAGTTATAAGGGACATAATTTTAAGGGCAATGGAGGCTTATCCTAAGGAAGAGGTTATAGAAATTATAGATAAAATTAAGGATCTAGGTTTCTGGGCTGCAACTTTGGCTGGAATTTCAATCGGTATTTTTGATGCCAAGGTTGTGGAAAATAAGTCAGAATATCTTAAGAGGGCTGAGGATGAAGTTACAGAAATTGAATCTAACTTGGCAAAAGGGTTAATTACTAGAGAGGAAAAATCACAACTTTCCCAGATGGTTTGGATAAAAACTACAGAAGAGCTAGCTAACTCTACCTGGGAACATCTTGGTATTTATAACCCAATTAGGATGATGGTTGAGGCAGGAGCCCGTGGATCACGCGATCAAGCCAAACAACTTTCTGCAATGAGAGGTTTAACTACAGACCCAACAGGAAAAATTGTAGACCTTCCAACTAAATCAAATTATAGAGAGGGTTTATCAATTTTTGAGTACTTTACATCATGTAGGGGAGCCCGCAAAGGTGTAGCAGATAGAGCTTTGAAAACTGCTGATGCTGGTTATTTAACAAGAAGACTGGTAGATATTGCTCATGATGTTATTATCCGTATGGATGATTGTGGCACAAAGGAAGGGTTAGAAGTAATCCTGCCACAAGATAGTGTAACTGGAGCAATTTCAAGGCTTTTGGGTAGACAAACTATTTCTAAGATTGTAGATCCAAAATCTAAGACAGTTTTGGCTGATGCTGGCCAGAATCTTACTGAGAAGGAAATAATGCAAATTGTTAAAGCAGGAATTAGCCAAATAGTTATTAGATCTTCTCTTACTTGTGAGGCTAAATATGGTCTTTGTTCTGCTTGCTATGGATATGATCTTACAACTAGAAAACCAGTCAAAATGGGAATTCCAGTTGGAGTTATTGCAGCACAAGCCATAGGTGAACCAGGAACACAACTTACCATGAGAACTTTCCACACAGGAGGAATTGTTGGACTTGATATTACTCAAGGTTTGCCTAGAGTTGAAGAGTTATTTGAAGCTAGAATGCCAAAAGTAATCTCACCAATTTCAGAAATTGCTGGTAAAGTATCTGTAACAGAGACAGAAACAGGTATTAAAGTAAGAGTCAGGACTACCCAGAAACCACATGAGGAAAGAGAATATGTTGTGCCAGCTGCTGCAACACTGCTGGTTGAAGATGGACAGCTTATTGCTGCTGGAACAACTTTGGCCACAGGTCATTTGGATATTAAAGAAGTTTTAAGAGTAAAAGGGCTAAGAGAGGCTCAAAAATATCTTATTGATCAAGTCAGAATGGTTTATGAGTCTCAAGGTGTACCTATTCATGATAAACATTTTGAGGTGATTGTTAGAAAAATGTCTGATAAAGTTAGGATTGAATCTCAAGGAGACACAAACCTACTTCCTGGAGAAATTGTAGATAGAGTTAGGTTTGAAGATGAAAATAATAGAGTTTTGGCAGGTGGCGGGGAACCAGCAACAGCAGAGGTAGTAATTTTGGGAATAACCAGAGCATCTTTGCAAACAGAAAGCTTCCTTTCAGCTGCTTCATTCCAAGAAACCACTACAGTACTTTCTGATGCTGCTATTTCTGGCAAGGTAGATAGGCTGCTGGGACTTAAGGAAAATGTTATAATTGGCCGGCTTATTCCCACAGATCCAGACAGAGCTAGGGTGGATAGGTAAATTTATGCCAACAGTTAATCAATTAGTAAGAAAAGGTAGAAAAACCATTAGTAAAAAGATCAAGGCAACTGCACTAAGGCGCTCCTTTAATGCCAAAGATCACAAATACACCATAAGTTTTAATCCTCAAAAAAGAGGTGTGGTTACTTTAGTGAAAACTATGACTCCAAAAAAACCAAACTCAGCTCTAAGAAAAGTAGCAAGAGTAAGGCTTTCTAATAGAACAGAAGTTACAGCATATATTCAAGGAGAAGGTCATAACTTAGCTGAACATGGAATAGTACTCGTTCGTGGCGGAAGAGTAAAAGATTTGCCAGGAGTTAAATATCATTTAGTTAGAGGAAAGCTGGATTTAGAAGGAGTTGCTGGTAGAAAACAAGGAAGATCTAGATATGGAACAAAAAGGGGTGGTGGAGTAGCTGCTCCAAAGGTAGCTGCACTTGCAGCCCCAGCGGCACCTGTTGAAGGAGGAGCAAGTTAATGAGAACCGGCAAAGTTGTTAAAAGAGTAATTGCTCCTGATCCAAGGTATGGATCTAAATTAATAGGTAAATTTATTAATAGAGTAATGAGAGATGGTAAAAAATCTACAGCAGCCCATTTAGTGTATAAAGCATTGGAGTTAATCAAAGAACAATCTGGAGATGATCCAGTAGTAGTTTTTGAAAAAGCATTACTCAATGTAGCTCCAAAAATGGAAGTAAGGCCCCGCCGTGTTGGTGGAGCATCATACCAAGTTCCAGTTGAAGTTAGAGGAGATAGAAAAGAAACTTTGGCAATCAGGTGGATTATAGCCTCAGCTGAAGCGAAACCAAATAAAGAATTTCACTCTTTTGCTCAAAAGCTTGCAGCAGAAATACTAGATGCATCCAACAATGCAGGTGGAGCTATCAAGAAAAGAGATGATGTTCTAAGAATGGCTAATGCCAACCGCGCCTTTGCTCACTTCAGATGGTAATAATATATGGCTGTTAGAGATATAGCCACAATAGTAGGTACAAACAATCTAATAAACCTATTCTGGTAATAGAGTACACAAGCAAGATTATATCCATTATAGAAAGTGTTAATAAAACTATTTTGGGAGCCTCTGGTTTTGCTTCACTAAATTCAGGAATGTATTCTGAATATTCTCTGTAACTTAGTAGGTCTTTTTCTGCAGCTTTTGCCCGATTTATTATCGTTTTTTGTCGAACCCTCATTTTATAGAAAGCGAAAATAAGAGGTAGATTTAAAAGCGAAAGTCCTAGTAGTAAAGGTGGGTAATCTTTGAGTTGTACAATAGATACAAGGTTAGCTACTGAAAGAATGGTAGGAAATTGCCAGAAGATAGTATTATATTTTTGAATTTGGTTTATTAAAAGAGAATATAATTGTATTTTGTTTTCTAGTACTCTATTACGCATAGGATGTAAATTAAACTAATTTTCAGTTAAATTCAACTACTATAATTATTTTTATTGACAAAAGGTTATATAGTTTCTATCATTAAAATGATACGAATCATCAAAGCAAAAGCAAATGACACAAGTTTCTAAATATCCAATCTCCAAAGATATTTACGATAGATGCTGGGAAATATTTACCAATACTTTAATTAGCATTAGGAATTCTAAAGATGCAGATGAAATTATTACAGATTTACTTACCCCAACAGAAAGAATAATGCTTACAAAGAGATTAGCAATTGCCTATCTTTTAACGCAAGGGTATGAATATCGTGAGATAAATAAAATCTTACATGTTAGCTTCCAGACTGTTGCAATAGTTAACAATGCTTTAAGATATGGAAATAATGGTTATAAAAAGGCTGTTGGAAGAATTTTGAGAGATGAGAAGCTGAAAAATATCCTTAATAAAACAGCACAAGCATTAATTGCACCAGCCACCAAAGGTATGGGTTCTGGATCATGGAGATATCTTAAGCAAGAGTTGGAGAAGAAATCAAAAGATAGAAAGCCTTTCTAAGATTTATTAAAATGATACGAATCATCAAGGCAGAATGAAATTTATAATTGATCCGAAGATTTTTAGTGATTTTGCAAACCCAAAAATTGGGGTAATTATTGCAAGTGGAATTGATAATAATGGTGTAAATCCTGAAATAGCCTCACTTTTAAGGACTGAAGAGACAAAGATTAGAAGTAGCTTTAAAGCAGAAGAGTTATCCTTGCATCCAAATATTGCCTGCTGGAGAGAAGCTTACAAACAATTTGGTTCAAAGCCAAGAGATTTTAGATGTTCAATTGAGGCTTTACTTAGAGTAATTTTAAGGGGAGATCAGGTAAGAGACATTAGTAAACTAGTAGATCTTTATAATTTTATTTCTATAAAATATGTTTTGCCTGTTGGTGGTGAAGACTTATCAAAAATTAAAGGAGATTTAAACCTTTGTTTTGCAGATGGAACAGAAGATTACACCCCCCTGCATGGTGAGGAAAATGATTCGCCAAAAAAAGGTGAAGTTATTTATAAAGATGATTTAGGGGTGCTTTGTCGAAGATGGAATTGGAGAGAAGGAGAAAGAACTAAGATTACCCAAGACACAAAAGATGCAGTTTTGGTAATTGAGGCTTTGGATCCAGTCACAAAAGAGGATTTAGAAAAAGCTTGCAATGAATTTGCAGAACTTATTGAAAAATACTGTGGAGGTGAAACACAAGTTAATATTTTAGATAAAAACAGCCAGAACTTTCATTTGACTTTTAGCTTCAATTTAAGTTAATATACTCATGTTCCTCCCTCAGGCGGGAGGATGTTTTTTGAATTATAATTTAATATATGACAAACACTAAAACAAAACGTGACTTTCCCTTGGATAGAATCCGCAATATTGGAATTATTGCGCATATTGACGCGGGCAAAACAACCACAACTGAAAGAATCCTTTTTTATACAGGCAGATCTTATAAAATTGGAAATATTGATGAAGGTACAACTGTTACAGACTGGATGGAGCAGGAAAGAGAAAGAGGTATTACCATTGTTTCTGCTGCAATCACTACTTTTTGGACTCCAAAATCTGGACCATTTAAAGATCAAGAATTTAGAATTAATTTGATTGATACCCCGGGACACGTTGATTTTACAGCTGAAGTTGAGAGATCCTTAAGAGTTTTGGATGGAGGAGTTATAGTTTTGGATTCTTCATCTGGAGTGCAGTCTCAAACAGAAACTGTCTGGAGACAGGCAAATAAATATAAAGTCCCTTTGATTGCTTTTTCCAACAAAATGGATGTAGTTGGAGCAGATTTTATGGGCACAATTCAATCTGCTAGAGATAGATTGGGTGCTAATGCTATAGCCTACAACTTACCAATTGGGAAAGAGAATGATTTTAAAGGAGTAGTAGATTTGCTAACTAGAAAAGCTCTAATTTGGGAAGGTGATGAAACAGGAGCTAAGTTTAATGAAACAGATGTCCCAACAGACATGGTAGCTGAAGTAGATGCAGCTCGTGAGAAATTAGTAGAGGAAATTGCAGGTTCTGATGACGGCCTGATGGAAAAATATCTTGGTGGACAGGAAATCTCTGTAGAAGAGTTAAAGAAAGCCTTAAGAAAAGCAGTTATAGCCAATAGAATTGTGCCTGTTTTAGCAGGATCATCACTGCGTAACAAAGGTGTCCAACCAATGCTTGACGGCGTTATGGAGTATCTTCCTTCTCCTCAGGAGGTTCCTCCAATCATGGGTCAAATTCCTGGTACACAGGATCAAGCAGAAAGACACCCAGAGTCCTCAGGACCTTTATCTGCTTTGGCATTTAAAATCCAGGTTGATCCACACGTTGGAAAATTAACCTATATTAGGGTTTATTCTGGAACACTAAAATCTGGAGATTCTATTTATAACTCTACTAAGCAAACAACTGAGCGAATAGGGCGCTTACTTTTAATGCATGCAAATGATAGGGAAGAAATTGATGAGGCATATGCAGGAGAAATAGTTGCTGCAATTGGAATGAAGGAAACAGTTACAGGAAATACCCTGTGTGATCAAAATGATCCAATTATTTTAGAATCTATAACTTTTCCTGAACCAGTTATCTCTTTGGCTATTGAGCCAAAAACAAAATCTGATCAGGAGAAACTGGGGTTAGCTTTAAACAGGTTAGCTGAAGAAGACCCAACTTTTAGAGTAAAGGTAGATCAAGAAACAGGCCAAACAATTATTGCTGGAATGGGAGAGTTACAACTTGAAGTTTTGGTCGACCGCATGAAAAGGGAGTTTAAAGTGGAGGCCAATGTTGGCCAACCACAGGTAGCTTATAAAGAAACAATTCAACAGATTGCTACAGGTGAAGGAAAATATATCAGGCAGACTGGAGGTAGAGGTCAATATGGACACTGTTTACTTAGAATTGAGCCTTTGCCCCGCGGAACAGGTCGTGAGTTTGTATCAGAGATTGTTGGTGGAGCCATACCACGCGAGTTTATTGGACCTATTGAAAAAGGAGTAATAGAAAAAGAAGATACTGGAATTTTGGCTGGATATCCAGTTACAGATATAAAAGTTGCAGTTTATGATGGGTCTTTCCATGATGTGGACTCTAGTGAAATAGCTTTTAAAATTGCTGCATCTTTAGGGTTATCTGAGGCTGCTAAAAAAGCAGACATGATTTTACTTGAGCCAATCATGAAGGTGGAGGTAACAACTCCAGAGGAGTTTTTGGGACAAATTGTGGGGGACTTATCTTCTAAAAGGGCTCAGATACTGGGTACAAAAACCAGAGGGAATTATAATGTGATTGATGCGATGGTGCCTTTGGCTGAAATGCATGGATATGCAACTGCAATAAGATCTATGTCTCAGGGAAGAGCTACATATTACATGGAAGCAGATCATTATGAACCGGTTCCAAATAATATTACCCAAAAAATTATAGAAACCTCAGGCTTTACAGGCCGTGTTGAGCATTAAGTTGACTTATAATAATAAATTTGTTAAATTACGATCATGACAGAAGCTCAGGTTGTTGAGCCTTCAGAAGAAATTGTAGAAGGGCTCAATCAGAAATATATAGATTCACAAGATAAAAGAGCAAGAAGACTAATGAGCAATGCCTTACAACACTTTGCAGCAGCTCCAATAAAATGGGGAATTGGAGGATTTATGTTGTATGATAGTTGGGATCAGAGAATACTTTTAAATGCAATTATTGGAGGGGCAATAGTTGTTTGGGGATTTTCAGATATAGGTAAAGGAGTAAACCAATTTACTTCTTCAAGAGATATAAGTAAACAAGTTCTAAGCCTTAGAAGTGCGCTTACAAGAAAATTAATTGGTCAACAATAATCTAAATTTAGCTTCCCAACGGGGTTTATGCATTCAAAGTTTTGTTCTTAAGCGACTGCAAATATCACACCTCGGGGGTGTGATATTAATACTCCGTATTTGACAAAGCAAGGTATTTTCTTCTAAGCTTAAGCTATGCCCTCTAAAAACCAGCAAGGTTCTGCTCATGTTTTAGTTTTAGTAATTGCTGTTGCCCTTTTGGGAGTTACCGCTGTAATCCCTGTAACCAGAAATTATAATGATGGAACATCTGATGTTGCAGGGGTAGCTTTAGCAAAAGGCGAAGCTCCTAAAGCTGCAATGATGATGGAAGATGATGTGAGGATAGCAACAGCAGGTGGCCAGACAGCTTTAGTAAATAAAGGAATAGGAGCGCTATCAAATTTCCCTCTTTCCATTAACCCTGTAACAAGAGAGTTAACTGTAACTACTCCAGCAGGAACTAAAATAGTAACAGTTCTGCCACAACAAGCTATAGATAATATGCTGGCTGCTCATGTGATGGATGATGTGGATGGAGTAAAGGTTAACAATGAATTAGCAAGTGTGCCTGATTTGGTTAACTTGGAATTGGTAGATGGAGTGTTGGTTTATAAAGTAAAGGGAACTAAAACCCATAAACTGTTTGGTTTTATCCCGATCAAAACCGGAGTTGAAGCTTTTGTCTCGGCTGAAAACGGCCAGGTAGTTACCAGTACAGATTCACTTCTTGGTAGAATCCTCAACAGACTTGCTCCATAAGTACCATAAGTAAATTTTTTGTACACAATATCACACCTCGGAGGTGTGATTAGTATTTACATCTTTGATCTGCTCCAATTAATATGCTATAATTAAGAATATAAATGGAAAATTTTGAAGGTGGACACAATCCTGAAATAAAAGATAAAAGGAAGTTGGGTTGGAAAGCAAAAATAGGACTTGCAACGGCTGCTCTTTTTGGCAGTAGTAATGTTACAGATTCTACCCCTAAAGTGGAAACACCAAATCCTATTACATCCGGTGAACCACCTAAACCAGGAACGTCTACATCTGCAACGGGTAGTCCTAAGAATCTTTAATTTTAGCCTCTTGCATTTTCTTCTAAGATTTAGTATATTTACAACTACCAGCTAGTGAGGCTGGTTTTAAATGGCAGACGCAGTAAAATTTGATAGAAGTAAACCACACGTAAATATTGGAACCATGGGTCATGTTGATCATGGTAAGACCACTTTGACCGCAGCTATTACTAAAGTTTTAGCTGATAAAGGCTTAGCTCAAGCAAGATCTGTTGATCAGATTGATAATGCTCCAGAGGAAAAAGCCCGTGGAATTACCATTAATATTTCTCATCAGGAATACGAAACAGAAAAAAGACATTATGCTCACATAGACATGCCAGGTCATGCAGATTACATCAAAAACATGATAACTGGGGCTGCTCAAACTGATGGAGCAATTTTAGTTGTATCTGCTCCAGATGGTCCTATGCCTCAAACAAGAGAACATTTATTACTTGCAAGACAAGTTGGAGTTCCGGCAATTGTAGTTTTCCTTAATAAAGTAGATATGGTAGATGATCCAGAACTTTTAGATTTAGTTGAAGAAGAAGTAAGAGATTTACTTAAAAAATATGAATATGATCCACAATCTCCAATAGTCAGAGGATCTGCTAAAAAAGCACTTGAAGGTGATCCTGAAGCAGTAAAGGCAATTGAAGAGTTAATGAATAAAGTTGATGAGTGGATTCCAACTCCAGTCAGAGATAAAGAAAAACCATTTTTAATGGCAGTTGAGGATGTTTTCTCTATTAAAGGAAGAGGAACAGTTGTCACTGGTAGAATAGAAAGAGGAGTAGTTAAAGTAAATGAGGAAATAGAAATTGTAGGGATAAGACCTACTAAAAAATCAGTTGTTACAGGAATAGAAATGTTTCATAAAATGTTAGATCAAGGTGAAGCTGGAGATAATGCTGGAATCCTCTTGAGAGGTGTAGAAAAAGATGATGTAGAAAGAGGACAAGTTTTAAGTAAACCTGGTTCAATTACACCTCACTCTGAGTTTGAAGCAGAAGTTTATGTTTTATCTAAAGAAGAGGGTGGAAGACATACTCCATTTTTCAAAGGTTACAGACCACAATTTTATATCAGAACCACTGATGTGACAGGTGAGGTTCAACTTCCAGAGGGTGTTGAGATGGTTATGCCAGGTGATACTACAAAAATGACAGGAAAATTAATTACACCAGTTGCTATGGAAGATGGGCTCAGGTTTGCTGTCAGAGAAGGTGGCAAAACTGTTGGAGCCGGAGTTATAACAAAAATTATAGCTTAAATTAGTTATTTGCACATTTAAAGCTTACCCCTGAAAGGGGATGAAATATGCCAAGAGGAAGAATCAGAGTAAAACTGAAGAGTTACGATCATCGGGTACTAGATGCTACCTGTGAGTCCCTTTTGGATACAGCTTTAAGAACTGGTGCTAAAGTTTTAGGCCCAGTTCCTCTCCCTACAAAAACACAAAGAATCACGGTTTTAAGATCACCTCATACTGATAAAGACTCTCAAGAAGCTTTTGAGATCAAAACCCACAAAAGAATAATGGATATTATAGAACCCACCCAAAAAACAATAGATTCCCTAATGCATTTAGAACTCCCAGCAGGAGTTGACATTGAAGTGAAGATGTAGTCCTTCGACTACGCTCAGGACTGTAGCTTGCATTTAGCCTCAAGTTTGTGTTAAAATCTCCAAGGATGACCATGTTAAGTGGTTAGTTAAAAGATTAGATTTTCAGTAGATCGCGCGTCCGGAAAAGATACGGCGAATCGAAAGAGCGAAATACTGAGTGAGCTCAGGTGAAACCTGACTCACTCTTTTTTGTGTTTAAAAATTAAAGAAATGATACAAACATTAATTGGTATTAAAAAA
>Ga0209726_10003348_pt1 | contig 22018 bp, 23 predicted proteins | sample Subgrocontami54m_FD_187453 | JGI IMG/M metagenome (GOLD analysis project Ga0209726, IMG submission 187453) | Subsurface groundwater microbial communities from S. Glens Falls, New York, USA - GMW46 contaminated, 5.4 m (SPAdes) (version 3) | ecosystem: Environmental > Aquatic > Deep subsurface >... | reverse complement strand
TAATAAAGACAATAGAGGTAGACCCTATTCGTGGTCCAATGATCCAAAAGATATTCCGCTTGTTTGCTACCAATAAATTTACCAAAAATGCAATCGCTGATGAATTAAAAAAAATAGGGTTTAGGACTAAAACTAATAGATGTCTTACCCCAAGTAATGTAAAACACACACTTTCAAACAAATTCTATATGGGAATGATGCAATGGGGAGGGCATGAAATGATGGGGACTCACGAACCGCTGATTTCTCCTGAACTTTTCTATAGAGTCCAAGATGTTTTATCGCTACGGAGCAAAAACACAACGCGAAACAAAAAATATCTGTTCTCCCTAAGAGGAGTCTTACTTTGTGCCAAGTGTGGTAGAAGATATGTTGCCGAAACCCATAAACAGGGGCGGTTTAGTTACTATCGCTGTAGTTCGCAATCTCGTTACGGCTTGCACTGCGATCAAAAAATGGTTCCGGATCATGTAATTTATAAACAAGTTCTGGCTCTTTTTAAGAAGATGAGATTGCCGGACGATATTCTTGAACTGGCTAAACTTCAAATTAAACAAATGGAAGAAAACCGAACGCAAGGAGTTGGTAACGAAAGAAAGGGCATAAGAGAAAGAATTGCGAAGATGGAAGAACAACAGCAAAAATTGCTGGATGATCGGCTTGAAGGACTAATAGACAAAGACCTTTGTTATAGGAAGCTCTCGCAAATACAGCGTGACCTTGACCTTGGCAATGTAAGACTAAAAGAAATACAAGACGACAATAATGCAAATTACATGGCTTTGAATAAGACAATTGACGTTTTAGGAGACCTTTATCAGCTCTATAAAAATTCTGATACTCCAACCCGCCATATGTACCATAAGGCGTTCTTTGAAGCGATAGTTGTAGACCAGAAAAAGATAGTGGACCTAAAATGGAAAGTTCCGTTTAGCGCACTATATCAATCTAATTCTCGGTCTGTTTTACAACCATTTGGTGATCCGGCTCGGATTCGAACCGAGGACCAAGAGATTAAAAGTCTCCTGCTCTACCGCTGAGCTACCGGACCCAATCCTCAATATTATACTTTTCTTATCTTATGTAGGCAAGCGAAGAGCTATATTTGATATTATATATCTATGAACTGGGTGGATTTGGTAATAATTGGAGCACTGGTACTTTTTGCACTTGAGGCAATTGGACGCCCCTTAATTTTAGAAATCCTGGATTTTGCCTCTTTTCTTTCGGCTTTTTTTATCTCCTTTCGCTACTATAATTTGCCTGCCAAATTTTTTGAAATCCAGTTTCAAATTCCGCATGGCTTATCTTTGGTTTTAGGATTTATGGTAATGTGGTTTTTGGCAGAAGCCTTATTTTATTTATTAGTCAGAGCACTTGTTCCCAAATTACCCAATATAAAATTTCCCGGAGCAAAAATCTTATCCGTTGTTCCTGCACTACTTCGGGGGTTGATATTTATATCCCTAACTTTGATGCTTTTGGCAACTTTTCCCATCCAGCCCCAAATTAAAAAGGTAGTGTTAGATTCTTATATAGGTAGCCGGATTTTAAAAAGTGCATATCAATTAGAACAGCCGGTAAAAAATGTTTTCGGGGGGGTGACTAACGATACTTTAACTTTTTTGACTATCAAGCCTAAAACAAATGAAAAGGTTAATTTGGGATTTCAGATTGTCCGGTATACTGAAGATTCAACCTCTGAACAAAACATGATTGATCTGATTAATAAAGAAAGGACGGCCGATGGGTTAAAAGCTTTGATATTTGATGGGCGACTTAAGGATGTGGGAAGATCACACAGCAAGGATATGTTTGAAAGAGGGTATTTTTCTCATTATTCACCTGAGGGAGAGACAGTAGCTGATAGGGCCCAAAAAGCCGGGATTGATTTTTTGGTGATAGGTGAAAATTTAGCCTTCGCGCCAAACGTGGAATTAGCTCACAGGGGTTTAATGAACTCAGAGGGGCATAGAGCCAATATTTTATCGGAAGACTATAACAGGGTAGGCATTGGTGTAATTGATGGGGGAATTTATGGGAAAATGTTTACCCAAGTGTTTTCAAATTGATGTTTCAAAATACCAAATCATTAGCAACCGCGAGTTTATTAATTATCCTCTTAGGATTAGGTTTTTTGTGGTTTGGGCTAAAACCCAGTCATTCTTTGCCACCGCCTGCTCCTTTAGTTGAAAGTATCTCCTCTGCCACAGACTCTGCAGTGGTTGGTATCCAGGGCGAGCAAGTTACAATTATAAAAGTGATTGACGGAGATACTGTTGAAATAGATAAGGGAATAAAAGTTCGTTTGCTTGGAATAGATACCCCTGAAACAAAAGATCCGAGAAGGCCGGTTGGGTGTTTTGGCAAGGAGGCTGCAGCAGAAACTAATAGGCTTCTTGAAGGAAATATTGTAATATTAGAAAAGGATGTATCGGATAAAGATAAGTATAAAAGGCTGCTTCGGTATATTTATTTACCACTTGAGTCAGGACAGGTTTTATTTGTGAATGATTATTTAATAAGGGAGGGTTTTGCCAAGGCATTAAATTATCCGCCTGATGTAAAATATAATGAACAACTAAGAGAGGCAGAGAGTAAAGCTAAAGAATTTAAAAAAGGGATGTGGGGCAGATGTTAAAATGAAACAGGAATGAAAAAATTTACAATACAGGCAGTACTTTTACTTATAGTTACGGTAGTAGGATTTATTTTTTTTAATCCGGCTAATAAATCATTTCCCGAGCTTCCCTTTTTGCCTCAAAGAACAATTATTGGTGAGGTGCAGATCAATGACGCGAAATTTAGTGTTGAAATTGCAAAAACCCAGGAAAAAAGAAACAAGGGTTTGGGAGGTAAAGAGAGATTGGCTTCTGATGCGGGGATGCTTTTTATTTTTGAGAAAGCGGACAAGTATCCGTTTTGGATGAAAGGTTTGAAATTCCCGCTGGATTTTATCTGGATTAAGGGGGATAAAATTGTAGATATTTTACAAAATATTCCTCCTCCTTCCCCGGATCAAAAAGACGAGTCTTTGTCTATTTATACCTCAAGGGAACCAATAGATAAAATTCTGGAAATAAATGGGGGAACTGCGGAAAGGCTAAAAATTAAAGTGGGAGATTTTATTAAGCTTAAAATTTTATGATTGAAATTCTGCCCATTAAAAGTTTGTCTGATGAGGACGGTAGTATCTTTGGAAGTTTAAATGTGGCTTTGGGGAAATTAGCAAGATCAGGACTTTCTGTTGCCTCCGGAATTGTTGTTACTGCTCCTTATTTAAAATTAAAAACCTTTTTGGAGCATTATGATTTTGGATCAAAAGAGGTTTTTGAGCAGAGTTTAACTTTGGTAAAAAAAGAAGTAACTGCCATCCCGGTTCCGGAAATTCTAAGTAAAGAAACCAAAAAGCATAATAAATTTTTAGTTAATGGGGAAGAGATAAAATCAGTCAAAGCTCTTTGGTCCCATCTTTTGGGAATCTGGCTTACTCAAATTAAAGAAAGGCTTTGGAGGGAGGGATTCTTTAAAGGTATTACAGAGGAGCTGGATCCACAAGTGGTGATTTTTGTTAAAAAAGTTGAGGTTTTAGGTTCTGGGTATTTTGATCCAATACAAGATGATACGGTGATTAATGTCAAATATGGAAAACTGCATCCTAACGATCTTAAGAAATTGGATGAGATAATCAGAGTAGCCAATAAAAAATTATTTATTCCTCATGAATATGAATGGATTGTGGATAATGGATTAAAACTAATAGGCCTAAAGCCGTTTACACCAATGATTTCAGAATCAGTCTTATTAAGGTCAGACCCTGAGTACTCAAGGTCTGACCTTGTAAAAACTCAAAGCGCTGTCAAGGTATTTTTGGATTTATCTAAGGGATTGGTGATTGAGCAAGACGTTGATGGAATATACATAGCTTCTGAAAAGATTTTTGATTTGAATAAACCAAGAGATTCATTTGAGGATTTGGTTTTTAAAATAGTAGAGTCGGCAATCACTTTTCCAGAGTCGCCTATTTTATTTAAGCTGGCTGATAAGTCAGAGGGCATGGGAAAAGTTAGAGGGACATTAAGGCTTCTGCACCAAAAAAGTTTATTTGAACCAATGGTGGATGTATTGGATTTTGCCCGCCATAAAAAAGGTTTAACTAATGTGCATATTGTGATTCCATTTGTTAGAGGGGTAAACGAACTTTTGCAAATAAAACGTGAATTGGCTGTTAAAAAATTAATGAGGAAAAACTCTCTGCAAATTTGGATGGAACTGGCAGTGCCGGAAAATATTATTAATCTGGAAGATTATTTAGTAGCCGGATTAGATGGAATAGTTTTAAATTTGGATGAGTTAATATCTTTCTTAAATGGATTTGACAAAAATGAAGGGGAATTAGTTGCATATAAAAATGAAGTAAGTGGATTACTAAAATTTATAGAGGATGGATTAAAATTGCTTCATAAATCCAAAGTGCCATTTATAGCTTATGGCAGTTTAAGTAAATATCCTCAAGTACTTGACTTTTTGATAGAAAAAGGAGTTTATGGAATTGTGGTGGAAAGATATGAGGCTTCCTCGGCTAAAGATTTGCTTAATCAAACAGAAAAAAGAATGGTTTTACGTAAAAGTGCCTAAGTATATGATATAATTCAAAAATGCGTGAAACTGATGCGGGTAATCAATTTACTGCTCAAGCTTTTGTGGGGAGATATTTGGAAGGGGAGTTTAGCAGTGGAGACCCTGGGAGAGTAAAAAGAGCTTCATTAGCACAAACAGCAAATGGCGAAGGGAACCTGTAGGAGGGAAGATTATTTCTTTAGGACCAAAGATTAAATAGCAGAATATATTCTCCTTTGGGGGGTTGCCTTTTAAATTCTTCCAACCAAATATCAATATTTTGTTTTTTTACAGACTGATGGATTTTAGTTAATTCATGGGCTAATACTACTTCCATATCCCCAAAAACTTCTTTCATATTTTCTAGGGTTTTTAATAATTTATGAGGTGAGACAAACATAATAATAGTTTGGTTTAGCTTTGCACCTTCGAGGTGTAGCTTCAAACTTTCAAATAATTTAATTCTGTGTCCGGTTTTTTCCGGAGGGTAACCAAGAAACATAAATTTATCTGGGGGGAGTCCAGAAAGTGTGAGGGCTGTAATAACAGAGGATGGGCCGGGGAGTGAGTCTACCTCGATCCCCTGGTGGATTGCTTCTCTAATCAGTTTATATCCCGGATCAGAGATAAGCGGAGTGCCGGCGTCTGACACCAAAGCGAGGTTTTCCCCATTTTTAAGCCGTTCAATTATGGAGTTCAAGCCCTTTGCCTCGTTATAGTCATTTAGAATTAAAAGCGGCTTTTTTATCTGGTAATGGTTTAAAAGAATAGAGGTTCTTCTGGTGTCTTCGCAAATTATCCCATCAACCTCTTTTAAAACTTCAAGAGCTCTTAAAGTAATATCTTTTAAATTACCAATTGGAGTTGCAACTATATAGAGCATTATCTTTTAAATCTTCTAACTATACTTGCCCTGATTTCTGCATCTGTAAGCATATGGTGTAAACCCGGTAAGACTGAAGCAATTATAATCAGTCCAATGATTGGCAGGAGGTATTTATCAACATCAGGAATAAGACTTCCCAAATAATATCCTGCAAGAGTCACTCCAATTGCCCAAAGTACTCCACCAACTAAATTAAAGATTAAAAATCTTTTGTAATCCATTTTTCCTACTCCTGCCACAACAGGGGCAAAAGCCCGGATAACCGGTATGAATCTGGCCAAAATTATTGTTTTACCACCATGTTTGTCGTAAAACCTTTGGGCTTGCTCCAAGTGTTTTTTATGAAAAAAAATGGAATTATCTTTGGTGAAAATCTTAGGGCCTAATTTTTTACCAATTAAGTATCCGATGCTGTCTCCCAAAACTGCAAAGAAAAAGCATCCTGCAATTAAAATTTTTATATCCAAAAAACCCTGGGAAGCCAAAAATCCGGCTGTAAAAAGAAGGGAGTCTCCGGGAAAAAAGAATCCAACTAAAAGCCCAGATTCCAAAAAAACTATGGTAAAAACCCCAAAATATCCAACAGTCCGGATAAGCTCCACCAAATCAAAATGCATAAGGAATAAGTATAACAGAAAATAGGAAGTTAACTAAACCTGCGGATTACCCCGACGCATTTGCCTTGAATCTTTACATCTGTAGCGTAAATTGGGTTCATGGAAGAGTTGGCTGGTTCAAGTCTTATTCTGTTTAGTTCCCTGAAAAATCGCTTTAATGTGGCCAGGCCATTATCTAAAAGCGCCACCACAATATCTCCGTCTTGGGCTTCATTTTGCTCCTCTATAATGACAAAGTCCCCATCCAAAATTCCTTCCTCAATCATAGAATTCCCTTTAACCTGCAAAACATAAGACCTTTTTTTACCGGAAAGCATAGCCGGGGCAACTTTGACTGTGGCATCCGGGTCTGTATAGGTCATAATAGGCTGGCCGGCTGCGATAAAACCCAAAATTGGCAGTTCAATGCCCTGCAGCTTCGGGGCCAGATTTTGATCCAAAACTTCAATTCCCCTGACAGCTCCGTTAAACCTTTTGATGACCCTTTTGGCTTCCAAAGCTTGCAAATGCTCGTGAACAGTTGCTAAAGAAGAAACTCCTATTGCCTCGGCTATTTCACCTAAAGTCGGGGAATATCCGTATTTGTCTATGTATTGTTTAATGAAATCTAAAATTTGCTTTTGTCTTCTATACAGAGTAACCGGCATACCCTAAACATTATCAAATATAACCCGAAGATGTCAATACCCTAATTTGCCCAGATGACGAATGTAAATAGCTTATTCCCTTTGCCCAAATCTCTCTCGTGCAGAGAACTTCGCCCATCGCCGGATTTCTTTATAACCTTGCCCCATTCCTTTTCATCTGAAGTGTCAATATCATCGCCCACCGATGCGGGGGTAGGAGATTTTTTGCCTAAACTTGAAGTTAGCGCATCCAGATGCTGATAGATGATTCCGAGCTGGTCGTAATCATGGGTGTTCGGGTGCTGGTTCGTCGTAGGATCGCTGGTGTAATCCATACAGGTACCGAGGTTCGCATTGTTGAAAATTTCATCCTGATGGTCAAGCCCGAAAGTATGGCCAATTTCCTGACACATAACAAACTGTCTCCATGCTGGCGTATTGTAGGGCGCGGTATTAAAATAGGTATCATTCATCTTGGTAACGCCTTGGGTAATGTGGCTGCCGCTGACCCATATCTGTGCCACACCCAGCCAGCCGTTGTTACCATAGGTTTTGTTGCAAACCTCTACCCGCCCTTTTATAGGCCCGCAGTTTCTTTTGGATCCACCGGCAACGATTGTAGTATTCAACAGTGCGGATGTACTCGCAGATTTATTCCAGTCAATCGATGCGCTGGCAAGATGGTTATCCCATATAGCTGAAACATTATCTCCAAGCTTTAGGTTAAGTGGGTTGGCACTTCGCGCCCAATGGTAACCACCCCAAGAATGAGTGGCGTAAGCAATTGTAGCGAATGCACCGACAGACAGCAAAATTACCGCCAACACCATAAACTTACCTAAACGACGAAATGACATAATATTAATATAACTTTAGCAAACCCCTTCACCCAGTGTCAAGTGCCTGATTTGGTGGTAAAATATGCTGTTTATGGCGAAATTTCAAATTGTTTCTGATTTTAAACCAACAGGGGATCAGCCGCAGGCTATTGAGAAGCTGGTTAAGGGGCTTAATTCTGGTGAGCAGCATCAGGTTTTGCTTGGGGTAACAGGATCCGGGAAAACTTTTACCATGGCTAATGTGATCCAGGCTGTTCAGCGCCCTACTTTGATTATCTCCCATAACAAAACTTTAGCTGGCCAGCTGGCCCAGGAATTCAGATCTGTTTTTCCCAAAAATGCTGTAGAATATTTTGTATCTTATTACGACTATTATCAACCTGAGGCATATGTACCCCAATCAGATACTTATATAGAAAAAGATGCATCTATAAATGAAGAGATTGAAAAACTAAGGCTATCTACCACCACTTCTTTAATGACCAGAAAAGATGTGGTAGTGGTGGCCTCTGTTTCCGCAATTTATAACCTGGGTTCTCCGGTTGAATATGGAGGAGCTATTTTGGAGCTTAAACAAGGTGTGAAGTTAGGTTTTGAGCAGATTAAAAAAATGCTTAATAAGATGTTTTACTCAAGAAATGACATGGATTTTAAAAGATCAACCTATCGGGTAAAAGGAGACACTTTGGATATATATCCAGGATATTCAGATTCAGGTTTACGGTTAGAGTTTTTGGGTGACAGGATAGAAAAAGTATCACATTTTGATCCTCTGACCGGAGCAACTACACCCACACCCCAAACAGTGACCATATATCCTGCTAAGCATTACATCACTCCCGAGGCACGGATGCTGCCGGCAATTGCTGAAATTGAAAGGGACTTAGAAGTAAGAGTAAGAGAGTTGAGAAAGAGTGAAAAATTAGTAGAAGCACAAAGGCTTGAACAAAGAACTCGTTATGATTTAGAGATGATTAAGGAGTTTGGGTATTGTAACGGGATAGAAAATTATTCCAGATATTTTGAAGGAAGAGAGCCTGGTAGTCCTCCTTATACTTTAGTGGAGTATTTTTCCACCTCGACTCGCGTCGGGCGAGACGGGCCTAAGGATTTTTTATTAATAATCGATGAGTCGCATATCACTTTGCCTCAAATCAGAGGCATGTATAACGGAGATAGATCCAGAAAAGAAACTTTAATTGAGTTTGGATTCAGGCTTCCATCTGCCCTGGATAATAGGCCTTTGCGGTTTGAGGAATTTCAGAGAAAAGTTAATCAGGCAATTTATGTTTCAGCAACGCCGGATGAGTATGAACTATCATTGGCTGGTCCAAACAATGTGGCAGAGCAATTAATCAGGCCAACAGGGATAGTTGATCCGCAAGTTTCTGTTAGGCCTACAAAAGGTCAGATTGAAGATGTGATAAAGGAGGTAGAGAATAGAGTAAGAGTTAGAGAAAGAGTACTAATCACCACACTCACAAAGCGCATGGCAGAAGATTTGAGCGATTACCTAAAGGATCGCGGAATAAAAGTAAATTATTTACATTCTGATATTAAAACGCTGGAACGATCTGATATTTTAAATTCCCTGCGTCTGGGTGAATATGATGTAATTGTGGGAATAAATTTACTTAGGGAAGGATTGGATTTGCCGGAGGTAACTTTGGTAATTATTTTAGATGCGGATAAGGAAGGGTTTTTACGCTCCAGAACTTCTTTGGTCCAAACAATGGGCAGGGCTGCCAGAAATATTGGGGGAGAGGTGATTATGTATGCAGATATAGTTACAAAATCCATGAAAGCTGCCATAGATGAGGTGGATAGAAGAAGAAAATATCAGGAAGAATACAATAAAAAGCATCATATTACTCCAAAAAGTATTGAAAAAGCTTTAAGGGAACGCCTGATAGAGCAAGTTGAAGAGATAGAAGAAAAACTGGGTAAGAAAGATCTAACAATCGACGACATTCCTGTTAAGGAGCGCGAAAAAATGGTCAGGAATTTAGAAGCCCAAATGCACCAAGCAGCAGAAATATTAGATTTTGAAGAAGCAGCCAGAATCAGGGATCAGATTAGGGAATTAAGTAGGTAAAAAGGTTTAGCTCATCTGTGGTTGTGGAATCGGTAGCCGTGCGATCTCCCAACCTTTTCTGGAGCAATCTGCTAAAAAGTCATCCAGTTGTGATGGGTTAACAGAAGATACAAATACTCTGAGTCCAGCCTGCCATAGTGCGTTCTCAAAACGGCTACCAGCTCTCAGTAATTCTCTATAATTGGGGTTTACCGTTCTCTCTTCTGAAAAATCTTTTTTGGCGACATAGAAAGCTTGAGCAGGTTCACCTGGTTTAGTCCCAATGATAATTTCTGTGGCTACATTTAACCGTCCAACTTCATCAAGATGCTTTTCTGTGATACGGCGAACCTCCCTTTCCTGAACCATATTTGTAATCTACACGCTATGAGTTTATTTGTCAATTAGGGCTTTAAAAATCTTGTCAAATAAGTTTACTGCCAGTTAAAAACAGGAACTTCCAGGATTTTTTGATGTTTTTTAACCTCAGCACTTTTTTTAACCAATTCATCTAATCCCTTAGAAACTTTGGCACTATAATATCGTTCTCCGCATTGCTCACAAACTTCAACTGGTACATTTTCCACCACATAAAGTTTATCTCCCCAACGGAAATCAATAGTAATTTTTTTAATAATTGTCTTCCCCCCACAAAAATAACATTTATTCACGGTTTTTTAATTCCTTTGCTCTGGTTTTATAATCAATCCAACTTTGTTTCTGATTTTCTTAATATCCATTTGTTGTCAGTTTAGCATATAATAAATTTAATATGATAATTCATAAATCAACCTGTGGTCTTTGTAAACCAACGAAGAAATTTAAAAGAAATAATACTCGTTTAAAGAGCATCATTAAAAATGCTTTAGAAAACAGTGATTTAACTGCTAGCCTTCTAAACAGTTACACAAAAATTAATAAATTCTAGACTTTGAAACCGCAGCCAGATTAAGGGATCAGATTAAGGAATTAACCATATAACCCCTTTAAAAATCTTGTCAAATGGCTTACAATAGTTCGGTATTTTTCGGCATGGCTATAGACAAAATTACAATCAAAGGTGCCAGGGAGCATAATCTTAAGAATATTGATCTGGAGATTCCAAAAAACAAGCTGGTGGTTTTAACCGGCATTTCCGGTTCAGGAAAATCATCTTTGGCTTTTGATACCCTTTATGCGGAAGGTCAAAGAAGATATGTAGAATCGCTATCCGCTTATGCCAGGCAGTTTTTAGGGGTAATGGATAAACCGGATGTGGATTTAATAGAAGGGCTTTCTCCTGCTATCTCTATTGACCAAAAGGGTGTTTCCCACAATCCCAGGTCTACTGTTGGAACTACCACTGAAATTTATGATTATTTAAGGCTTTTATTTGCCAGAGTTGGCCATCCTCATTGTCCGGTCTGTGGAAGAGAAGTTTCTAAGATGTCAGTTGAGCAAATGACGCAAGTCATCCTGAGCGGAGTCGAAGGATCTCATTCAAAAAAAGGAACTAGAATCATGATTTTGGCGCCTGTTGTTAAAGACAGGAAAGGTGAGTATTCACAACTTTTTGAAGATTTCAGAAAAAAGGGATTTTCCAAGGTTAGAGTTGATGGGCAAATTAGAGATTTAACAGACGATCTGATATTGATAAAAACAAACAAGCACACGATTGATTTAGTGGTAGACAGACTAGTACTTGATCGCTCCGTCATTGCGAGCGTAGCGAAGCAATCTGGCTCAGGAAATGAGATTGCTTCGTCGAAGACTCCTCGCAATGACGTGGTAAGTAGACTCTCACAATCCATTGAGACAGCGCTAAAAATGGGTGAAGGATCTGTAATTGCATCAGAAGTTTTAGACTCTTCTTTAGAATTTCCGCAAAATCCTAAAAAAACGGAAGATCATTTATTTTCTGAAAGGTTTGCCTGCCCTATAGATAATATAGCCCTTTCTGAGATTGAACCCAGGCTTTTTTCTTTTAATTCTCCTCATGGTGCTTGCCCAACCTGTTCCGGACTAGGATCTCTTTTGGAAATTGATGAAGCAATGGTGCTAAACCCGATTCTTTCTATAGATGAAGGAGGAATTCTACCGTGGAGTAAGCTGGCTACATCTGAAACCTGGTTTACCAGGTTGATAGAGGCTGTGGGGAAAGAATATGGCTTTGATATGGGAACAAGACTTGGGCAATTATCGCTGGAGGCGAGAAATATTTTGCTGCATGGAGCTGGAGAAAAGGAATTTAAAGTCGAAGGCAGAAACAGGCAAGGCAAATGGACGCACTTTTATTCAAAATTTACCGGACTGGTAGCTAATTTGAAAGAAAGATATGACACTTCTGAGTCTGATTTTGTGAAGTCTGAGATAGAAAAATATATGTTTAAGGAGGTTTGCCCTAAATGCAAGGGTGCCAGATTAAAGAAGGAAGCTTTATCCATAACAATTGAGGGCTCAAACATAGCGGAGGTAACTTCTCAATCTATATCTCAAGTTTTGGATTGGATAAAAGGGTTAAAGCTCTCAGACAGAGAAAACCAAATTGCTACCCCAATAGTTAAAGAAGTAAAATCCAGGACTCAGTTTTTAATAGATGTGGGGTTGGATTATTTAACCTTGGATAGGCCTGCTATGACGCTAGCTGGTGGAGAATCACAAAGAATTAGGCTGGCCTCACAAATTGGTTCAGGATTATCCGGAGTTTTATATGTTTTAGACGAGCCATCAATTGGTTTGCATCAAAGAGATAATTCCAGGCTGATTGACACTTTAAAAAAGTTAAGAGATTTGGGAAATACTGTGATTGTTAATGAACACGACAGCGAAACAATGGAAAATGCTGATCTGATGATTGAGATTGGGCCGGGTGCAGGTGAACATGGGGGGAAAATCGTGGCTATTGGCACACCTGCAGAAATTAAAAAAAACCCTGTTTCTTTAACAGGACAATATTTGTCCGGAAAAAAACAGGTGACCGTTCACGGTCATCCCGAGCGACCGAAGGAAGCCGAAGGATCTCTTAAAATCATCGGTGCATCTCAACATAATCTTAAAAATATAAATGTTTCTTTTCCTTTGGGACAGTTTATTGCCATTACCGGTGTGTCAGGTTCAGGGAAGTCCACCTTAATTCATGATATTTTATATAAAGCTTTGGCACAAATTATTTATAAATCCAAAGAAAGACCGGGAGTACACAAAAATTTAGAAGGGGTAGAGTATGTGGACAAAGTTGTTTTGGTGGACCAGTCCCCTATTGGTAGAACCCCCAGATCTAACCCTGCCACTTATACAGGGGCATTTACTTTTATCAGGGATTTATTTTCCCAAAGCCCTGAAGCAAAAATCAGAGGCTACGGGCCTGGCAGGTTTTCTTTTAATGTTAAAGGGGGTAGGTGTGAGGTTTGTGAGGGTGAAGGACAGTTAAAAATTGAGATGCAGTTTTTGCCGGATGTTTATGTGACTTGCGAATCCTGCAGTGGAGCCAGATATAACAGGGAAGCCTTGGAAATTCATTTTAAAGATAAAAATATATCAGAAGTACTGGATATGACAGTTGAGGAAAGCTTAAAATTCTTTGAAAATATCCCAAATATTAAAAATAAACTGCAGGTATTAAATGATGTGGGACTAGGTTATATCAGACTTGGCCAACCGGCCCCAACTTTGTCCGGAGGTGAGGCTCAAAGAATTAAATTATCATCTGAGCTTTCCAAAAGGCCAACAGGGCATACTATGTATATCTTAGATGAGCCAACCACAGGCTTGCATTTTGCTGATATTGAAAGATTATTAACAATCCTGCGAAAATTAGTTAACTTTGGAAACACAGTAGTAATCATAGAGCACAATTTAGATGTGATTAAAAATACAGATTGGGTAATAGATTTGGGTCCGGAAGGTGGGGATAAAGGTGGAAAGATCATTGCCGAAGGCACTCCGGCTCAGGTTGCCAAAATCAAATCCTCCTACACAGGCCAATATTTGGCCAAGATTTTATAGTTAGGTATATAATAAGATATGACTGAAAGTGAGTTAGTTAAACCACCACGTCTGTCTAATAATAAAAAAAGGGGATTAGTTCAAATGGCAAGAGAGAAAGGTATATTAGATACTTACAGAGTGTGGCGTACAGGTGGTAATTATACAGATATGAGGTCGGGTTTAACAGATAGGGAAGCATGGGTCTTAAAGCACAGATTTCCAGAAGATGGGTCAGTTGTACCCCAAGATCGAGTTAGAGTTGAATTGGGATTAACTACTCGACAGGGCTTAACCGTAGTTGAAAAAAGGGCTATAGGGAAACTTTGGTATCTGTTTGAGAAATCTGTATAAGCTGTTATAAATGTCTTCCTTTTCATCTTCCAGGTGTCCGCACAAATTCTTTCATTAGTTAAACGGCCGTTTCAAGATTGATGTTATTGTATGATGGTTCTCTCGCAATGACGGAGAAGGTTTGTTACAATATTTAGATGATAAAGAAGCTTTTTGTAGTTTTTTTGTTCCTGTTTTTAGTTCCTAGTTTTAAGTTCCAAGTTTTTGCAGCTGAGGAATTTGCTACCTCTTATGATGTGGTTTATGACGTGGGTGATGACGGTATAACTACAGTTACCGAGAAAATCACATTTAAAAATTTAACATCCGAGTATTACGTTGACCAGTTTAAATTAACAATAGGCGCAACACAAATTTCCGATATAAAAGCATCTGATGGTGGTGGAGTTATGGAAGTAAAATCAGAACAAAAGGATACTTCGACTATTATCGAAGTTAAATTTAACCAACAGGTGGTTGGTTTAAATAAAACTTTAGCCTGGACTCTGCAATTTAAATCCAAAGATTTTGCTGAAAAGGTTGGAAAGGTTTGGGAAGTGAGAGCTCCCAGAATATCTTCTGTATCCAACCTTGAATCTTATAATTTGACTTTATCAGTTCCCCAGAGCTTTGGAGATCCGACTCTAATCTCTCCCACTGCCAAATCCCAGTCAAAATCCCAGGGCAAAATGTTTTTAACCTTTGACAAAGATCTGCTTACAAACTCAGGCGTGTCGGCAAATTTTGGAACTAATCAGTTGTTTGATTTTGACTTAAGCTTTCATCTGGAAAACAGTAACTTGGTGCCGATTTTAACCAACATCGCTCTTCCTCCGGACACTGCTTATCAAGATGTGATTTATCAAAGAATAGAACCTAAACCTATTAATGTCACAGTAGACGATGATGGAAATTATTTAGCCTGGTATAGACTAAACAGAAGTGAAAAGTTGGATGTTAAGCTGATTGGATCAGCCAAGCTTTATACAAATTCCAAAGTAAAAAATCCTATTTTAGAGGACAGCTTAAGAACAAAATACACTAAGTCAGATAAGTATTGGGAAAAAGATCATCCCCAAATAACATCAAAACTGGCAGAAATTTTGGATCAGGGTGTGTCAAAAGATCCGAGGGAAAAAATAAAACTGATTTATCAATATGTTGTTAATTCCCTAAAATACGATTCATCAAGATTAAATAACTCCGAAAGTGGCGGGGTTGAAAGATTAGGCAGTATCACTGTTTTAAATAATCCTGATTCCGCAGTCTGCATGGAGTTTACTGATTTATTCATAAGTTTAGCCCGTGCTGCGGGAATTCCCGCACGGGAGCTGGATGGATATGCCTATAGTGCAAACCTTAAACTAAGGCCGCTTTCATTGACAAATGATATCCTGCACGCCTGGCCGGAATACTTTGACGAGAGAAGGGGATGGGTGATGGTAGATCCAACTTGGGAAAATACCACCGGAGGAGTTGATTATTTTAACAAACTGGATTTAAATCACTTTACTTTTGTGATTAAGGGTTCTTCTTCTGAGCAACCAATTCCTGCCGGTTCTTACAAATATAGTGGGATAGATAGCCGTGATGTGAAAGTAACTTTATCGGAAAATGATTTTCTGGGAAAACCTCAATTGGATATTAAAATTGATGCTTCAAACCCAATTTTGGCAGGTTTTCCAGGCAAGTTTAAAGTTAAAATTTCCAATGATGGTAACGGCGTTTTTCCCTCAAACAAGCTCTTGGTAAATAGCAATAAATTATCAATACTGGATGCTCAAAATCTTGACTTGGGGCCTATTCCTGCCTTTGGCACATCAGTTTTTGAATTTAATATCCGGACAACTCGCCAACCCTTCGGGTTTAAATCACTTTTTGATTCTTATAATGATCAGATTACGGTTTTAGTGGGAGGGACAGAGTTTACCAGGGATATTACCATCAGGCCATTTTTATTATTTCAAACAGTTCCATTAATTGCTTTGGGAATAGTTTTGGGGATGATTGCCATATATTTGTTGGTTCTGGTCGGCTTGCTTTACAGAAGGAAGCGGTGGACAAATCTCTAATTCCACGAAGAAGCGGGGTTTATATTTTTAAAGACCCCAGAGGTTCAGTTTTATATGTAGGTAAGGCTATTGATCTTTACTCCAGAGTATCTTCGTATTTTTCAAAAGATTTATCAGCAAAAACAGCAATATTGGTTTCAAAAATCTCCAAAATAGAAACTGTAATCGTAGAATCAGAGCTGGAAGCATTAATTTTGGAGGCGAATTTAATTAAAAAATATCTGCCCCCGTTTAATATCAGACTTACTGATGATAAGGATTATTTATATATAGCAGTTAGCAAAGAAGATTTTCCAAAAATAATCACAGCCAGAAAGAAGGATTTAAAAGAGATGAAAAAGTATTGGGGACCATTTCCTTCAGGTAAAACCGTTAGGAATACTTTAAAAAGTTTAAGAAGAATATTTCCCTGGTGTAGTGGGTCTAAAAGAGCGTGTTTTTATTATCACCTGGGTCTCTGTGCCGGACCTTGTGCCGGAGCAATAGATAAAGAGAATTACCAAACGATAATTAAAAGATTTTCAAAATTTCTGGATGGAAAAAAGAAAGAGTTAGTGAATGAATTAACCAGGGAAATGATGAAATTGTCTGAAAATCAAAAATATGAGGGGGCTGCAAAAGTAAAAAAAGTAATTGACGGGATAAATTATCTGACTCAAACTAACAGAACCAGTCTTTATTTGGAAAATCCCAATTTTTTAGAGGAAGAAACGAAACTGGCCTTAGATGAGCTTCAAAAAGATTTAAACTTACCCAAAATCCCGGAAAGAATTGAAGGATATGATATTTCCAATATTTCCGGTAAAGACGCAGTTGGGTCTATGGTGGTATTAACCAACGGCGAGATAGATAAGTCACAATATAGAAAGTTTAAAATTCACATCACAGGTAGGCCTAATGATGTGGGTATGCTAAGGGAGATGATGAAGCGTCGTTTAAAACACCCGGAATGGCCGTTACCTGATTTAATTATTGTAGATGGAGGTAGGGGACAAGCCAGAGCGCTAAATTTGACAGTTCCTATCTTTGGCCTTGCCAAAAGAATGGAGTGGCTGTATCCCCCACAAGGGGAGGTGATCAAATTATCCAGAAAAAGTTTGTCTCTGAAGCTTCTTCAGAGATTGCGTGACGAATCTCATAGATTTGCAATTTCCTATCATAGGAAATTACGTGATAAGATAAAGGTAGCATGAAAACCCTGCTTCGTTACTTTCTAATAAATTTAGTTTCACTTTATGCAACCACAAGGTTTATTCCGGGATTAACTTACACCGGAGGATTTAAAAGCCTGGCAATAGGCGCTTTTGCTTTTATGCTGATTAACTGGACACTGGTGCCTCTTTTAAAAATTCTTTTTCTACCGCTTAATCTTTTGACTGTTGGACTGTTTGCCTGGCTGATTAATGTTTTAGCCTTATATGCTTTAACCACCATTGTTTCTGATTTTGCTCTTATCCCTTATTTCTTCCCTGGTTTTTATTTTGGCGGATTTAATATCCCTGCTATGGATCTCTCGCCCTTTTGGGTGGCTGTTTTGGGATCTTTTATGATTGGGCTAATTACTCATTTTCTCCAATGGTTAGTACATTAAATTAATGGTATAATTTGTCATTATGAAACCTGTAATCTACCTTATTCAAATTATATTAGGAATTTTGCTTATTTTAGTAATTATAATTCAACAAAAAGGAAGTGGTTTAGGCAGTACTTTTGGAAGTGATTCAGGAATTTATCGGACCAAAAGAGGGGCGGAAAAAATGCTTTTTTATGCAACAATTGCAATTGCGGTCATCTTTATCCTGTTTTCGCTCATAGGTTTGATCCTCTAAATGATGAAAAACCTAATTTATGCAAGAGCTTTAAAACTGGCTTTGCTGATTTCCTTTGAGTATTTAAAGCGAAATAGAAAGTGGGTCATTTCAAGTTTTATTTTAATCACTGTTTTATTATTTGCTTACTTTAAATTTAATTTTTTTTATCCTGAAAAAAGCATCAGTTTAGGCTTTATAGGTACTTATCAGGAGCATGATTTACCGCTAGAGGTATTAAGACTTCTTTCCCAAAGCTTAGTAAAGGCAGATGACAATGGTCGGATTAAGCCTTATCTTGTTTCGGGCTGGGAGACAAACAATGATGCCACAGAGTTTAAATTTAAACTAAAAGAGGGGTTGAAATGGGCTGATGGAACAGATATTTCAGCGTCCGAGTTGGAATTTAGCATTCCTTCAACTGAAGTTTCTTATCCTGATAATAAAACAATACAGTTTAAACTTAAAGAATCTTATTCCCCTCTTCCCTCTCTTTTGACAAACCCTATTTTTAAAAAAGGCACCCTTTTAGGCATAGGGCCTTACCGGATTACCAGAATAGAAAAAAGTAGAATATTTATTACCAAGATTATCCTTAAGAGTGATGATCATAATTTGCCTGTAATTTATATCCGTTTTTATCCCAATGAGAAAGTAGGGGTAATAGGTTTTAGTTTGGGAGAGGTTCAAGCTTTTTTGGGCTTGTCGAATTTGAAGGTATTTTCTTCAAATCCCAAGGTTGGCACTTTGCAGAAAACAGATTTCACAAAAATTGTGACAATTTTATTTCAGACACAAGACCCTATCCTTAAAAATCGCTCTTTGCGCCAGGCGTTAGCCTACGGTGCGCCAAAGGTAGCAGGGGAGGAGGAGGCAAATAATCCTTATCCGTCTAACTTTTGGGCTTATAATAGCGAGTCAAAAAAATACCTGTCTAACCCTAAGGAAGCATCTGAGGCGTTGGATCGGGCAAAATCTTCATTGCCGGATGATAAATTGCATGGGGAGCTAATTCTAACAACAACTCCTAATTTAGAAGAGGTGGGAGAGGTTATTATTAAGTCATGGAAAGCTTTAGGCTTTGATGTCAAACTTAGAATTGAATCAGGTATTCCTCAAAACTTTCAGTCCCTTTTGATCACCCAAAGTATACCGGTTGATCCGGATCAATATTTTTTATGGCATGCAACTCAAACAAAAACAAATTTAACCAAATATGATTCAAAAAGAGTGGATAAGGATTTGGAGGATGGCAGAAAAGCTCTAACTGAAGAAGAAAGAAAGACGAACTATTTTGATTTCCAAAAAACCCTGCTGGAAGATGCCCCGGCCACTTTTTTATACTTTCCCAAATATAATATTGTTTATCTTAAAAAGGTGGAAAAATTGTTGGATAAAGTATTAACTATTCAATTTTAGCGGTAGATTTCATGACTGCCAATTTTATGAAACAAGGCCTTTCTATTAGATAAAAATTCAAATATTATTCTATCCTTATAATTTATGGAGAGAGCCCATAAACCTGCTAACCGACCACTAAGTTTATGAGTTTTTAATCTTTTTAAGAATGGGTCTTTTTTAAATAATTTTTCTGCCTCAATTGCTTGCTTTTGTACTATAGGTGTAAGTTTTTTAAATTGTTTGACAAAGTTACTGGAGTACTCTATCTGAAGATTAGTCATCAAATTAGATCAGCAAGGGAATTTGCCTTAATAGTCCTAGCTCCTCTGTATTCTTTTTTGCCTTCTTCTACCACGCGAAGAGTGTCTTCTATTTCAGCCTCATAGGATGCCTTTCTCAAAGCTTCCAGAGCATTGTAGTCAATAATAGCCACATCAGGTTTGTTTCCTGTTAGCACTATAACAGGTTCTTTGGTACGTTTTACAAGGTTAAAAATCTTACGGTAGTTTTTTTGAACTTCAGAAGCAGAGACAGTTTTGGGCATTAAAGTATTCATAATTTATATAGAATATCATATAAAGTTTTATATGTCAAACTATATATTAATCCATTGACAAAATACCGCTTTGGTTGGAGGTTATGTAAGCTGTGGGAGAACCCGACCAAAAAACCAACTACTTAATGGAGAATTAGTTAAGGTTACATTTTTTGGGATACGTAACTTAATTTCATCTTTACCAATGCCTGAGAAATAATTGTCATCTGCATGGATAGCTGCCCAGGCATTACTTCCAATCCATTGTTCACGGTCAGGAAGATTTAGTACATCATCTAAAGATGTTTCTCTGACTAAGAAACCGGATTGTATCCATCTGTGTATTTCCGGTATTCTATGATAAGGAGCTATAACGTACTTGACTACACCAATTGCCGTTTTATCATCAGGTGATGCGATTACTCTGAGTAGTGATGGGGCTTGTGCTCCTAGTTCATCAGTATTTAGGGAAGCAAATGTAATAGTATGTAAACTTTCTGGGTTTGTAGAGTTACGAAAGACTGTGGCTAGAGTTCGGGCTTTAGGGCAGTATAAACCTGTTAACTTTTCTTCCACCAATTGGTCAAACTGGTCTTCCGAGATTTTCTCTATTTCTATTAGTGCAACATTCATTTTTATTCTGTCTAGGTAGCCAGCTCTTTATATCAAATGATTTTTATGTTGTCAATTATATCAATCCCCGAACGTGAAAGCATAGATTTTAGTGCCGGGGGTTTGGAAGTCCAGATGAAACAAGTGAGTGCCTTTTTGCGGGAGGTCTACTAAGGTATAAAGTTTTGATTCAGAAACAATAATTTTATTAATTTCTTTCCCATCCACTGAAACTTTTACCAAAAAAAAATTGACAATTGGGCACAATCTGTTATACTATCAGCCTATGGCAGAAAGAGAGATTGATGAGATAATAGAACTTCTAGAGGAAAAAGCTAGAAATAAAGAGATTACTTTTGCTACTTTTGGTGAGAACAAAATTTTAGTGGCACCACCCTTTGGTTTGGTTATGGCTCCAGATTCTTCTGAATTTAGGGAATTTTCTGATAATTTGCAATCCTTAGGTGTAGTAGCAGATATCTACCCGGCCGCTTTTTTACTAAGAGACGCCTTGAAGGAACTGAAAGGCGAACTTCAGCCAGCAGTACCTTTTGGTCTACCCTATACGGTAACGGGAAGAAGGCCTAATGCACCAAATTCTAATGGAATAATGGTATAAATAAAATCAGCTATCCATTTAAATCAATTTTTCTGATTCTGATATTTTTTGGAGTGACCTCAACCAATTCTGTATCATTAATATATTCAATAGCATTCTCCAGACTCATTATTTTTGGAGTATTAAAATGTTCAGAAGTTCCCTCACCTGAAGATCTATGATTAGTTTGCTGTTTTTCCCTGCAAACATTTATACTGATATCATCTGCTCTGGAATTTTGACCAATAACCTGACCCTTATAAACAGCTACACCAGGTCCAATAAATAAATCGCCTCTGTTTTGTGCTCCAACTAAAGCATATAACTTTGTGGTTCCGGATTCATGTACTACTAATGATCCATTATTTCTTTCAAATCTTCCACCCGTATTTTGCTTGTATTCAAAAAATGAAGAGCTGATAACACCCAGTCCTTTGGTATCTGTTATAAACTGGCTTTTGTATCCAAAAAGCTCTTTGGTGGCAATAATAAATTCCATAAATACCACGCCATTCTCAGAAGTCATATCCAAAAGCTCTCCGTGCCGAAGCCCCATTTTTTGCATCACAGAACCCTGAAATTCCTCAGGTACTTCTATGGCCACTTTTTCATAAGGGGTCATTGTTTTTCCATTTTCCACTTTTTCAATAACCTGCGGTTTTCCAACCTGGAATTCATATCCTTCCCTTCTCATGGTTTCAATTAAGATCGCAAGATGCAACTCACCTCGTCCGGAAACTATCCACTCCGCTCCCAGAGACTCTACTTTTAGCGCTACATCAGATTCCTCCGCTTTTAGCAATCTTTCCTGAATTTGTCTGGCTGTTTTAAATTCACCCTCAGCTCCTGCAAGCGGGGAAGTATTCACCCCAAACCTCATTTTGACAGTTGAGGGCTCAATATCTAAAACCGGTAAAGAAATGGGGTTTGCCGGATCTGCAATTGTTTCACCAATTGTGATGTCCGGAATACCGGAAAGGGCAATAATATCTCCCGCATGTGCCTGATTAATATCCACTCTTTCCAACCCCTCA
>Ga0209726_10003346_pt1 | contig 22022 bp, 24 predicted proteins | sample Subgrocontami54m_FD_187453 | JGI IMG/M metagenome (GOLD analysis project Ga0209726, IMG submission 187453) | Subsurface groundwater microbial communities from S. Glens Falls, New York, USA - GMW46 contaminated, 5.4 m (SPAdes) (version 3) | ecosystem: Environmental > Aquatic > Deep subsurface >... | reverse complement strand
GGCGGGCATCGGCATGCCGGAAGTGGCGATCTATGATGCGCCGGACGTGAACGCCTTCGCCACCGGCTGGAACCGCGATGCCGCGCTGGTGGCGGTGAGCACCGGCCTGCTGCACAACATGAGCCGCGACGAGGCGGAAGCCGTGCTGGGCCACGAGATCAGCCACGTTGCCAACGGCGATATGGTGACCCTCGCCTTGATCCAGGGCGTGGTGAATACCTTCGTGATTTTCTTTTCCAAGCTGTTCGGCATCATGGTGGATCGCGTGCTGCTCAAGAATGACGGGCGCAGTGGCCGCGGCATCGGCGCTTTTGTCGCCGAAATGGCGGCGCAACTGGTGCTGGGCGTACTGGCCAGCATGATCGTGATGTGGTTCTCGCGCCAGCGCGAATTCCGCGCCGATGCAGGCGGCGCCAGCCTGGCCGGGCGCAACAAGATGATTGCCGCGCTGGAGAAACTGAAAATAAACCATGAGCAGACTGTTTTGCCGGAAAAGATGGCAGCCTTCGGCATCTCCGGCGGCAAGGGGATGACGCGCCTGTTCATGACGCACCCGCCGCTGGAGGAGCGTATCGAGGCTTTGCGCGCGGGAAACTAAACGCAGCAGCAGCAAAATAAAAAAGGCTTGCAGTGATGCAAGCCTTTTTGTTTTGGGAACCTCTAAAAATTTCGTCATGCCGGACTTGATCCGGCATCCAGCTATTTTATTTAACTGGATTCCGGCCTTTGCCGGAATGACGAAATCGGAATTTTTAGAGGTTCCATTTTTAGTGCCTTGTTGTAAAGTGCTTTAGCGTATCCCCTCGCGCCGCGATAACCAGATGCGGTACACGCCGGGTTGTTTCGGCGCAGATGGTTCGGCGCTGACCGCAGTAGCGGGCGCGACAACAGTTGCTTCAGTTGCCGCAGGCTGCATACCTTCCTCATGGTCGTTGAATGAAGTTTTATCCGGCGCGCCGCCATTTTCGTCGTCATCGAATTTTTCGCGCGGCGGGCTGCCGTCGTATATCAGGCTCCGGCGGCGCTGCAGGTAACCGTCGCGAATAAACGAGTAGCGGTCGATCATGGCTTCCTCGAGAACTTTTTCCTTGTCCAGCAGTTCGGCGCGTTTGCTAAGCAAATTTGTCGCATACAACTGGTTGCGGGTGCCCACATGGCTGACCCTTCTCAGCACACCGGCGCGGCTGTCCGCATACAAACCCGCGCCGTCGCGGAAGGAACTGGGGCCGAACAGCGGGATCACGAGGTAAGGGCCGCTGCCGACACCCCAGTAACCTAATGTCTGGCCGAAGTCTTCATTGTGTTTCTCCAGCCCCACTTGGGAAGCCACGTCAACCAAACCGTAGAGACCCACCGTGGTGTTCACCACTATGCGCCCGCCATCCGAGACCGCCTGCTTGATCTTGAATTGCAGCAGGTCGTTGATGGTAACGATGACGTCGTTCAGGTTGGAGAAAAAGTTGGACACCATGATCTTGCCAGGCACCGGCATGACCGCGTTGTAGCCTTTTGCCGCCGGCTTGACTATGGCCTTGTCAACCGTCTCGTTGAATTGGTACACGCCGCGATTGAACGGCTCGAATGGATCTTTCGGATTGTGGTGGGTCGAGGCGCAGCCGCCCAGCACCAAGCTGGCAAGCAATAAGGGGATGCAGTTTGCGGACATAAACGTCATTGTTAAATTCGTTTTTATAATTATAGGCGGAAATCTTGCTCCGCATAAAGATTCGTATTTTGTTGCCTATGCCGGACGCGTGGGTGGTTCCAGATTACCGATGCGGAACTGGAAATTGCCGGTCTTGCGGTCGGCGAAGTAGTGTTGCAGGGTGAAGCGCACCGGGCGGAAGGCGATTTCATCCCATGGAATATCCTGCTCTTCGAACAACCCAACTTCCAGGCTTTCCATACCGGGCGAAAAATCCAGGTCGAGCAGCCTGGCGCGGAACAACAGTTGCACCTGGTTGATATAGGGCAGGTTGTACATCGAATACAGTTCGCCGATTGCTATGTGTGCGTTGGCCTCTTCCAGCGTTTCGCGTATGGCGGCCTCGGTGGTGGTCTCGCCGTTTTCCATGAAGCCCGCGGGCAGCGTCCACAACCCGTGGCGCGGCTCGATGGCGCGGCGGCACAGCAGGATGCGGCCATCTTTCCATTCCGGAATGGCGCCGACTACCAGCTTGGGATTCTGGTAGTGGATGGCGGCGCAGGCGGTGCAGACATGGCGCGGGCGGTTGTCATCGGGCGGCAGGCGAAGCTCGACCGGCGCGCCGCATTCGCTGCAGTACTTCATTTTTCCCCGCCTATTTCCAGAATTGCCACCACGGCTTTTCGCTCTGTGGTGAAGACTTGGCGGTGGCGCCATTCTTCGCGGTATTCATGTCGAGCACACGCTGCGCATCGTCGCGCAAATCCTTCATGCCCATGGCATCGTAAGCCTGCGCCATGATTTGCAGCGCATCACGCGTGGCCGGGGTCTGCGGATACTCGGCGAGCACATCCTTGGCACGGTTGGCGGCGGCCACATATGCGCCACGGCGCAAATAATAATTGGCGACATGAATTTCATAACGCGCCAGCGCATTAACTAGATATTGCATGCGCAGCCTGGAGTCGGCCGCGTACTGGCTGTTGGGGAAGCGTGTCACCAGTTCCTTGAATGCCGCGAAGGCATCGCGCGCCGCATTAGGGTCGCGCTCGGAAAGGTCCTGATGCACCACTCCGCCCAACAGGCCGAGGTCTTCGTTGAAATTGATCAGCCCCTTCAGATAATGGGCATAATCCACGTGCGGATTGTTGGGGTATTGCTTGATAAAGCGGTCTGCCGCCGCGATAGCTGATTCCGGTTCTTTCTGTTTGTAATAGGCATAGGCGATTTCAAGTTGCGCCTGCTGCGCGTAACGGCCGTAGGGATAGCGGGATTGCAGCTTTTCAAAAGCTTTCACGGCCTTTTCATATTGGCCGTCATTCATCTGTTCCATGGCCTCGGCATAAATTTCCTTGGCCGGCGCGGAGTTCGAGGCAGAGTTTTCATCGGGTGTTGTCGAGAAAATGCCGCACGCGGTTAGCGTAAGCAGCAGGATTAAAGCTAAACTATGGCGCATGACTGAACCCAAAAAAATATTGGCCAATTATAACAAAGTTAGGCAACCCACTATGCGGCACCCCAAAGAAAAACAATCAGTTGTTCGCAAAAGCGAATGCAATGCTGTCGCAGCCGCATGTGGGATTGACACTACCGCAAACCCGTTACCCCCTTCCCCGCTTGCACTGAGGGCGGCCCCACTTGCGTTCAAGGTGCCGGGCGAATGCGCGGGGATGCGCCTCGATCAGGTATTAGCCAGGCTGCTGCCGGAGTACTCGCGCAGCCGCCTGCAAGACTGGGTAGCGCAGGGGCTGGTCAAGGTTGATGGCGCAGCCGCCACTGTCAAACAGAAAATGTGGGGCGGCGAAGCAATGGAAGTCACGCCGCAGTCGCACCCCGCCGAGCAGCCGCACCAGGCCGAGGATATTGCACTGAACATCGTGTTCGAGGATGACAGCATCCTCGTCATCAACAAACCGGCCGGGCTGGTGGTGCATCCGGGCAGCGGCAACTGGGAGGGCACGCTGCTCAACGCACTGCTGCACCATGCGCCGCAACTCGGTCAAATTCCCCGCGCCGGCATTGTGCACCGGCTGGACAAGGATACCAGCGGCCTGCTGGTGGTGGCGAAGACGCTCACCGCGCAAACCGCGCTGGTGCGGCAGTTGCAGGCACGCACCGTGAAGCGCGAGTACCTCGCGCTGGCCTATGGCGAAGTGGAACGCGCCGGCATGGTGGATGCGCCCATGGGCCGCCATCCCACGCAGCGCACCAAGATGGCGATCGTGGAAGACGGCAAACCCGCAACCACGCATTACAGTGTGGTGGAACGTTTTCCCGGCTGCACCCTGCTGCGTTGCAAACTGGAAACCGGGCGCACCCACCAGATCCGCGTGCATCTCGCTTCCATCCGCCATCCCCTGGTTGGCGACAGCACCTATGTCAGGGGCGCGCAGAAATGCGCGCCGCAACTGCGCGCCATGCTCGCGGCCTTCCCGCGCCAGGCGCTGCACGCGGTGCAACTCGGGCTGGAACATCCGGTAACGGGCGAATGGCTGGAATGGCAGGCGCCGTTACCGGACGACATGGCGCAGTTGCTGCAGCACATTCGGGATGCTGCTTCCTGAGCCCATAATCCAAGCCACAGAGATCACAGAGGACACAGAGAGAATAACTCCGTTATGAGCCTTCGCAAGATTCAGGAAATGAATCACCAACAACATGACACCATCCGATTTTCTCTGTGTGCTCTGTGGCTAATGGTTTTAATAAATGAATCTCCTTGAGCATTGCATTATTCCGGACTGGCTCGCGCCGAAAAATGTGCGGGCATTGCAGACTACACGCAACGGCGGCGTGAGCGCCGCGCCTTACGCCAGCCTCAATCTCGGCGACCATGTCGGCGATGCGCCGCTCGCCGTGGCACGCAACCGCATGCTGCTGGAACCTTTGCTGCCGAGCGAGCCGGTGTGGCTGAAACAGGTGCACGGTACGGCGGTGGTGGATGCGGGGCATGCCACTTGTTGGCCGGAGGGTGATGCCTGTGTGTCCTCCCATCCCGGCGCGGTATGCGTGGTGATGACGGCGGATTGCCTGCCCGTGTTGCTGTGCGATGAACAGGGCAGCGTGGTCGGCGCGGTGCATGCCGGCTGGCGCGGATTGTGCGACGGCGTCATTGAATCCACGGTGCGCGCCATGAACGTGCCGCCCGGCACGCTCATGGCTTGGTTCGGCCCGGCCATCGGACCGTCGGCATTCGAAGTGGGCGGGGAAGTGCGCGCGGCATTCATCGCCCAACAGCCGCAAGCCACTGCTGCCTTTACCCCCTCTCCCCCACCACCTCTCCCGCTTGCGGGAGAGGGTGGTGCGTTAGCGCCGGGAGAGGGTAAAAAATGGCATGCCGACATCTACCAGCTCGCACGCCTGCGCCTGAATGCACTGGGTATCACGCGCATCTACGGCGGGGGGTTATGCACCCAAACCGACAGCGCGCGCTTTTTCTCCTACCGGCGCGATGGCGTGACCGGAAGGGTGGGAACTTTTATTTGGCTGGAGTAACTGCGAAATACGCGGCAAATGCGGGGTGAATCATGGAGAGTGCGCGCGAAAGCATGTAAAATCCGCAGACTTCAAAATCAGCCAACCGGGAAATATATGGGCAAGAACCTAGTGCAATTCATCATCGAGGAACAAAGACACATCCCGGGCGCGACCGGCGACTTTACCGGCCTGCTGAGCGACATCATTACCGCCTGCAAGCAGATTGCCCACAGCGTGAACAAGGGCGCCCTGATCGGCGTGCTGGGCAGTGCGGGCAGCGAAAACGTCCAGGGTGAAACACAGAAGAAGCTGGACATCATCACCAACGACATATTTATCCACGCCAACGAATGGAGCGGCCACCTTGCGGCGATGGCATCGGAAGAGATGGACGACATCTATCACATTCCCGCCCGTTATCCGAAAGGCAAGTACCTGCTGACGTTTGATCCGCTGGATGGCTCGTCCAACATTGATGTAAACATTTCCGTGGGTACGATTTTCTCCATCCTGCGCTGCAGGGAAGATGTAACCAATCCGACTGTAGAAGATTTTTTGCAGCCGGGAACCCAGCAGCTCTGCGCCGGCTATGCCTTGTACGGCCCTTCCACCATGCTGGTGATTACCTCCGGGAATGGCGTGAATGGCTTCACCCTGGATAACGACATCGGCGAATTCATGCTGACGCACCCGAAGATGACCATCCCGGCCGACACCCACGAATTCGCCATCAACATGTCCAACCAGCGCTTCTGGGAAGCCCCGGTGCAGCGCTATGTGGACGAGTGCATGAAAGGCAAGACTGCGGGGGGGCGCGAGAAAAATTTCAACATGCGCTGGGTGGCCTCCATGGTTGCGGAAGTTCATCGCATCCTGACGCGCGGCGGCATTTTCATGTATCCGTTCGATACCAAAGAGCCCGGCAAGCAGGGCAAGCTGCGCCTGTTGTACGAAGCCAATCCGATGTCCTTCATTGTGGAACAAGCCGGTGGCATGAGCTCTACCGGACGTGAACGCATCATGGGGATCAAGCCATCCGGCCTGCACCAGCGCGTGCCGGTGATTCTTGGCTCCAGAAACGAAGTCGAGCGCATGGTGAATTATCACAAGGGGATGTAAACATGGGAACCAAGAGTAAGCCGCTGGTTGCGATTGTGATGGGCAGTTCGAGTGACTGGGAAACCATGCAGCAGGCCGCGCAGCAATTGCAGGATTTCGGGGTGGCTTATGACGCAAGGGTGATTTCCGCGCACCGCTCTCCCGATCTGCTGTTCGAATACATCAAGGAAATGACAGCGCAGGGAGTGCAGTGCTTCATCGCCGGCGCCGGCGGCGCGGCGCATCTGGCCGGAGTGATTGCGGGCAAAACCGCCCTGCCCGTGCTGGGCGTGCCCATGCCCTCCAGGCACCTCAATGGCATGGACTCGTTGCTGTCTACCGTGCAAATGCCGAAGGGCATCCCGGTTGCCACCTTTGCCATCGGCGAAGCAGGTGCGGCCAACGCCGGATTGTTTGCGGTGGCGATGCTGGCGCTTAACGATGCTGGATTGGTGCAGAAACTTGCCGACTATCGCAAGAAACAGGCAGCAGCGATTGCCACAACCACCCTCCCCTCTTTGGGCTGAACATGTCTGCTTTGCATGAATCCAATCTGACCAGCCTGCCGCTGCTGCATCGCGGCAAGGTGCGCGACATTTACGGCGTGGACGACCGGCATCTGCTCATCGTGCAGACCGACCGCCTCTCCGCTTTCGATGTCATTCTGCCCACACCTGTGCCGGGCAAGGGGCAGGTGCTCACCGCCCTGTCCAACTTCTGGTTTGCCAAATTGGGCCACGTCATTCCCAACCATCTTTCCGGCATTGCGCCGGAAGATGTGGTGAAGACCGACGCGGACCGCGCGCAAGTGGCAGGCCGCGCCTTCGTGGTGAAGCGGCTGAAACCGCTGCCGATAGAGGCGATTGTACGCGGTTATCTGGCCGGCTCCGGCTGGAAGGATTATCAGAAAACCGGCGCAGTGTGCGGCATCAAGCTGCCTGCCGGTTTGCAGGAGGCGCAGCAGTTGCCGCAACCGCTGTTCACGCCTTCCACCAAGGCTGCGATAGGCGAGCACGACGAGAATATTTCCTTCGAACAGACCATGCAGTTGTTGGGCGAGGCGCGCGCCAGCGAAGTGCGCAATGCCACGCTGGCGCTGTACACCCAGGCGGCGGAATACGCGGCCAGCAAGGGCATCATCATTGCCGACACCAAGTTTGAATTTGGCGTGGATGCGGCGGGCAAGCTGTATCTGATTGACGAAGCGTTGACGCCGGATTCCTCGCGCTTCTGGCCCGCCGACCAATACCGTGTCGGCAGCAGCCCGCCCAGCTTCGACAAGCAATTCGTGCGCGACTGGCTGGAGGCTTCCGGCTGGAACAAACAGCCGCCCGCACCCAATGTGCCGCCCGAGGTGCTGCAAAAAACCTCGGATAAATATCACGAAGCCTTGCGGCGGCTGATCGGCACATGACTCCTTCGCGTCTCAGCTGTAGCACATGGCTTCCCCACAGCAGCTAGCACTATGACTTCTCCGCAACAACTAATACGGGGCTTCCTGCGTTTCCGCGAACAGCATTTTGTGCACAATGACGCCTTGTACCGCCAACTGGTGGAACAGGGGCAAACCCCCAACACCCTGGTGGTGGCCTGCTGCGATGCGCGGGTAGACCCGTCGCTGGTGCTGGATTGCGCACCGGGCGATTTGTTCGTCATCCGCAACGTCGCCAACCTGGTTCCTCCCGCAGAAAACCAGGGACAGTATCACGGCACCAGCGCCGCGCTGGAATTTGGCGTGCGTAATTTGGGGGTGCAGCACATCATCGTGCTGGGGCATGCCCATTGCGGTGGTATACGCTCACTGGTGGAAACCGGCGGCATCAACAACCCGGATTCCTTCATAGACGACTGGATGCGTCTGGTTGAGGGCGCACGTGCTGGCGTGGTGAAGGAAATGCCCGGGGCATCAATGGAACATCAGGCGCGCGCCTGCGAACAGCGCGCTATCCTGATATCTCTGCATAACCTGATGACATTCCCGTGGGTGCGCGAGCGCGTCGAGGGCGGTTCACTCTTCCTGCATGGCTGGTACTTCGACATCGAGCACGGCCAGTTGCTGCGCTATGATGCAGCCGCCCATGCGTTTGAGGCGATTTAGGTCTGCTACTTCTGGGCGCCCCCGGTCAGTTCGCGGTAGCGCACCTTGTCGGCTTCAAAACTTGCCCTGACGGCAGCATCCTTTTCCTGGGCTTTGGCCAGATCCTGCTTGAGTTTTGCCACCTTATTTTCCGCATTTGTGATATCTGAATGCAGCGAGTCGGGAATTTTCTTGCCGCCTTGCTTTAACCCGTCTGCTTCCTTGAGGTAATTATCCAGGTCTTGCTGCGCGGGTTTCAGTATCAACTGGATGCTGTTGATGCGCGCCTCCACCTGTTGCAGGTTGCGATCGCGCGCCAGGTCAATTTCCTTTTCGTTACTGTAGGTGTTCACCAGTGCGTTATCCCTGCGGTGCTGGTCTATGGTCGCCTGATCTTCTTCGGGAGCCTTCTTGCCCGAACCGGCCTCAATCTTGGGGTCTTTTTTCTTGACCTCGCGACCTTTTTCGAGTTGCACCTTATCCCTGTTGGCATATTCCGGGGGGACAACCTCGCCGTAATGGGTTTCGCCTTTGTCGTCCACCCACTTATAAAGCTTTGCTTCAGCCGTCGCACTAAAAGCCGCAAACAGCACCAGGGTTGCACCAAGAATTTTTGCGTTAGTCATTTTTTACCCCATAACGGTCACGATAGGACTGCACTGCCTGCAGATTCTGCACCATCCCGGCATGCTCGTGCAAATAACCGAGCAAATCATCCAGTGCAGCGATAGACACCACAGGTATGCCGTAGTTCTTCCTCACTTCCTGCACCGCGGAAAACTCGTTCTGGCCGCGCTCCATGCGGTCCAGTGCAATAACGACTCCACACGGTGTTGCGCCCGCGGCACGGATCAACTCTATGGATTCGCGCACCGAGGTTCCGGCGGAGATCACGTCGTCAATAATCAGCACCCTGCCCTGCAGCGCCGCACCCACCGTGCTGCCGCCCTCGCCGTGGTCTTTCATCTCCTTGCGGTTGAAGCAATACGGCGCGTTGCGTCCCTGTTCCGCCAGTGCGATGGCCGTACCCGCAACCAGCGGGATGCCCTTGTAGGCCGGGCCGAACAGCATGTCGAATTCCACTTTTGCGGCGAGTATCGCCTGCGCATAGAACTGGCACAGCTCGCGCAGCGCAGCCCCGTCATTGAACAAACCGGAATTGAAGAAATACGGCGACAGGCGCCCGGCCTTGGTCTGGAATTCGCCGAAGCGCAGCACCCCGTGCTGGATGGCGAAGCGGATAAAATCCCGGCGGAAGGTGAACATGGTGGAGCCAGCCCAAAGGTTGAAGATGCACGCATTATAATGCGCACCCTCGCCCAACAAGAAATTTCATGCGCATTATCACTGCCAACCTAAACGGTATCCGCTCCGCAACAAACAAGGGGTTCTTCCCGTGGATGCTGGCGCAGCAGGCCGATATCGTCTGTGTGCAGGAGCTCAAGGCGCAGGCCGTTGACATGACGCCGGACATGCTCGCCCCGCGCGGCTATCACGGCTGTTTCCATTATGCGGAAAAGAAAGGCTACAGCGGCGTGGGCATCTACGCGAAACGCAAGCCGGATGCGGTGATCGAAGGGCTGGGTATTCCCGGGTTCGATGCCGAAGGACGCTACCTCGAAGCGCAATTCGGCAAGCTCAGCGTGGTGTCGTTGTACCTGCCCTCCGGCTCCAGCGGCGAGGAACGCCAGGCGGTGAAGTTTCGTTTCATGGCTGCGTTCATGCCGTACCTCCGCGACCTACGCGCCAGCGGACGCGAGGTCATCATCTGCGGCGACTGGAACATCGCGCACAAGGAAATTGATTTGAAGAACTGGCGCAGCAACCAGAAGAATTCCGGCTTCCTGCCGGAAGAGCGCGCCTGGCTCACCCGGGTATTCGACGAGATCGGCTTCGTGGACGTGTTCCGCAAACTGCACCCCGGACTCGAAGCCTATACCTGGTGGTCAAACCGCGGCCAGGCTTGGGCCAAGGACGTGGGCTGGCGCATTGACTACCAGATCGCCACGCCGGGTATCGCGCAGACTGCGCATTCAACCGGCATCTACAAGGAGCAGCGCTTCAGCGACCATGCGCCGCTGACGGTGGATTACGACTATGCATTGTGATATGCAAGGTGTGCCCTGCGCCGCCAATGCTCCTTCAAATCTCCAGGGTCAGGCATTTGCATGCGCCGCCGGCCTTGATGAATTCTGAAACATCCGCTTCGATGACTTCGAAGCCGCGCTGCTTCAGGGCAATTTTCAGCTCTGCTGACGCCTTGTGCATGATGACGCGCTGATCGATGGAGATCGCATTGCAGGCGAAGTTTTTTGCGTCCGCTTCCGGGACCCAGACGATGCCCTCACCAAATGCGTGGTCAAGGGCAGCCGCACTTTTCCCCGCAAACGCCTTTGCGTAGCCGATGGCCTGGCCTCCCGGCAGTGGGCAGAAGGCCGTATCGAGGTGATACCAGTGGGGATCAACGAGTTCCAGCCCGCAGGCTTCGACATTAAGCACACCAACGATTTCATCCAGCGCATGTTGATCGCTCCTGATTCCCGATCCAAACCAGAGCCTGCCTTGCGAATCGAACAGCGCGTCTCCCGCTCCCTCGAATATCGTTTCTTTCCGAAGGTGCCGCACCCTGTAGCCATGTGAGGAAAAGAATTCCTCGAAGAACTTTGCTTCAAGCTGTCTCTCGGCGTGGAGAAACGATGAAGCGATGAATTCCCTTTTTCGGACGAGCCCTGCATTTGCGGTAAACACCATATCCGGCAGCCCCGCAACGGGCTCGATCAGGCTGACCGATGCCAGTCTTGCCACGATGTCATACAGGTTTTCCCACTGCTGCTTCGCCAGTGGATTGTTCACTTTCCCCATGTTTCCTTCCATCCAGGGATTGATCACATAGCGCACCTCAAAAAACCTCGGCTCGCACATCAGGAAACGCTTCATCGGTTATTCCCGTCGTTCTATTGATCAGACAAAGAACTCATGTAGGGTGCAATAAGCATGTCCTGAGCACAGCCGAAGGGCGTAGCGCATTGCACCGGATGGTAGTTGCTACATGCGGCGCAATGCCCGTTGGTTATTGCGCCCTACCAAATGGCGGTGCCTCCGAAACAGGTTGCGTTTCACCCCACGGCGCCACCTTGAGCAACAGCAGCATGCCCGGCACGGCGAGCAGAGCGCACAGCAGGAAGAACCCCATCCAGCCCATCAGTTCCACCAGCCAGCCGGTGGCGGCGTTGGCGAAGGTGCGCGGCATGGCGGCGAGGCTGGTGAACAGCGCGAACTGGGTGGCGGTGTAAGCAGGATGCGTGGCGCGTGCGATGAAGGCGACGAAGGCGGCTGTGCCCAGTCCCACGCCCAGCGCTTCGAGGCCGATCACGATGGCGAGCTGGGCGAGTTCCACGGAAGTGATTGCGGCGTGGGGTCCCATCGCTGCCAGCCAGGCGAAGCCGAAAATGGACACCACCTGCACCACGCCGAACAGCCACAGCGCGCGGTTGATGCCGATCTTCACCATCCACAGGCCGCCCAATAACCCGCCGATCACGGCGGGCCACAGCCCGGCATTCTTGGCGACCAGTCCGATCTGGGTCTTGGAGAAGCCCATGTCGAGGTAGAACGGCGTGGCGAGCGCGGTGCACATGCTGTCGCCGAGTTTGTAGAAAAACAGGAAGGCGAGGATCAGCAGCGCGCTGTTCCAGCCACGGCGGGTGATGAACTCATGGAACGGCTCGACCACCGCTACACGCAATGTTTTTGGGGGGGTGGCGCGGTGCGGCTCCTGCACCAGCAGCGTCATCGCCATGCCGGGCAGCATGAACAGCGCGGTGGCGATGAACACCGTGCCCCACGGCAAAAAATCGGCGAGGATCAGCGACAGCGAACCCGGCACCAGACCGGCGATGCGGTAGGCGTTGACGTGCACCGCGTTGCCCAGCCCCAGTTCGCTGTCTGCCAGCAGCTCGCGGCGGTAGGCATCCAGCACGATGTCCTGCGTGGCGCTGAGAAAGGCAAGTACCGTTGCAATGTAAGCGATGGTGCGCAGATCGCTCTGCGGCGAGAACGCACCCATCGTTGCAATTACCGCCAGCAGGCCGAGCTGGGTGAGCAGCATCCAGCCGCGCCTCCGCCCGAGCAGAGGCAGCACGTAGCGGTCGAGCAGCGGCGACCACAGGAATTTCCAGGTGTAAGGAAACTGGATCAGCGCGAACAGGCCGATGGTCTTCAGGTCAACCTGCTCACTGCGCAGCCATGCGGGAACCAGGTTGAACAGCAGGTACAGCGGCAGGCCGGAGGAAAAGCCGGTGAACACGCAGATCAGCATGCGGCGGGTAAACAGCTGTTGCCAGACGGTCATCCAGTCATGCCGCGCGCTGGAAGCGATACACCGCCATGCCGCCGAGCAGGTTGGGCAGCAGGTGAACTTCGCTGTCGCCCGTCATGACGCGGCGCTCGAGGATATGCACGCGGTATTCGGCGCAGAAGTCCTCGAAGTCGTGCAGCGTGCACAGGTGCACGTTGGGCGTGTCATACCACTGGTAGGGCAGGTCCCTGGACACCGGCATGTTGCCGCGCAGCACGTTGAGGCGGTTCCGCCAGTAGCCGAAATTGGGAAAGCTGACGATGCCCTCGCGCCCCACGCGCAGCATTTCCTGCACCAGCGCTTCGGTGTGGCGCGTGGCTTGCAGTGTCTGCGACAGGATGACGAAATCGAAGGCGTCGCTCTCGAAACCGGAGAGCCCGGACTCCAGGTCGCCCTGGATCACGTTCACGCCGTTCTGGATGCATGCCACGATGTTGAGGTCGTCAATCTCCACGCCGTAGCCGCGCACCTTGCGCGTGTCATTCAGGTAACGCAGCAGGCTGCCGTCGCCGCAGCCGAGGTCAAGCACCGAAGCGCCCTGCGGGATCCACGCCGCGATGGCCGCGAAATCCGGGCGGGCGGCGGCGAGCGAGGAGTGGTCGTGCGCGCTCATGCGGAAAACTCCCTGGCGATGCGGTCGAGATAAGCGTGCATCACCTCGTGGTAATGCGTGTGCTGCATCAGGAACGAATCGTGCCCGTGCGTCGAGGTGATCTCGCCGTAGCTCACGTTCAGCCGGTTGTGCAACAGCGCCTTGACGATGGCGCGCGAACGCTCCGGCGAGAAGCGCCAGTCGGTGGTGAACGACAGCACCAGAAAATTCGCGCGGGCGGCGGCGAAAGCCTTGTTCAGGTCGTCGCCATGTTCGTGGGCGGGGTCGAAATAATCCAGCGCCTTGGTCATCAGCAAATAGGTATTGGCGTCGAAATATGCGGCGAACTTGTCGCCCTGATGGCGCAGGTAGGACTCGATCTCGAATTCGATGTCGTAGCTGTAGCCGTACTTGCCGGAGCGCAGGCCGCGCCCGAACTTGTCCGCCATCGCATCATCCGAAAGGTAGGTGATATGCCCCAGCATGCGCGCCAGGCGCAGGCCGCGCGTAGGCACCACGCCATGCCCGTAAAAATTCCCGCCGTGGAAATCCGGGTCGGTCAGGATGGCGTTGCGCGCCACATCGTTGAAAGCGATATTCTCCGCGGTGAGGCGCGGTGCGGTGGCGATCGCCAGCACGTGGCGCACGCGCCCGGGGTGCGACAGCGACCACTGCATCGCCTGCATCCCGCCCAGGCTGCCGCCCATCACCGCGGCGAACTGTCTGATGCCGAGCAGGTCGGCCAAATGCGCCTGCGATTCGACCCAGTCTTCCACTGTCACCACCGGAAAGCTCGCGCCATAAGGCTTGCCGGTTTCCGGGTTGGTGCTGGAGGGGCCGGTGGAGCCATGGCAGCCGCCGAGATTGTTCACGCCGATGACAAAGAACTTATTGGTATCAATCGGCTTGCCGGGGCCGATCATGGTGTCCCACCAGCCCACATTGCTGGGGTCATCGGCGTAATAGCCCGCCACGTGATGGTGGCCGGACAGCGCGTGGCACACCAGGATGGCATTGGACTTGTCGCGGTTCAGCGTGCCGTAGGTTTCATACACCAGTTCGTAGCGCGGCAACTCTGCGCCGCTCTTGAATAACAGAGGGGTATCAAACTGTGCGCGCTGTGCGCTGACTGCACCGACGGAATGTGGACTATTGGGCATTGCGAAGCAAATTAAGGCGTTGCGCGATTATAGCGCAGAGCCTGATCAGCGGCTGCTCACGCATTCAGCTTGTCCAGCAATTCGCGAACACGCATCGGGTCATCCGCGCGCAGAATTTTCTGCGTGAGCGCTGCGATCTCCGGCAGGCTGGTGGTGAGCACGCGCTGCTTGGCGCCGAGCAGCTGCGCCGGGTTCATGGAAAACTGGCGCAGGCCGAGGCCGAGCAGCAGGCGCGTGTAAGCGAGGTCACCGGCCATTTCGCCGCACACCGAAACCGGCACGCCTGCCTTGCTCGCGCCGCCGATGACATGCGCCAGCAGGTGCAGCACGGCGGGGTGCAGCGGGTCGTACAGGTGCGCCACTTCCTCGTCGGTGCGGTCTATCGCCAGGGTGTACTGGATCAGGTCGTTGGTGCCGATGGAAAGAAAATCCAGCTTCTTGGCGAATACGTTGACCATCAGCGCCGCGGCGGGAATTTCGATCATGCCGCCGATCGGCACCGCGCGGTTGTAGGGAATGTCTTCCGCATCCAGTCCTTGTTTGACGGCGGCGATGAATTGCAGCGTCTGGTTGAGTTCCGCTACGCCGGACAACATCGGCACCAGTATTTTCACGTTGCCGTAGTGCGATGCGCGCAGCAGCGCGCGCAACTGGGTGCGGAACAGTTGCGGTTCGGCCAGGCACAGGCGAATGGCGCGCAACCCCAGCGCCGGGTTGCTGGCGACGCGCTCGGTGCCGCTGAGCTGTTTGTCCGCGCCCAGATCGAAGGTGCGGATGGTGACGGGCAGCCCTCTCATTCCCTTCGCCACAGCGCGGTAGGCCTCGAATTGTTCTTCTTCATCCGGCAGTTCGTCGCGGTTGAGGAATAAAAATTCGCTGCGGAACAGGCCTATGCCGGTGGCGCCGTTTTCTTTCACCTCCGGCAGGTCCTGCGGCAGCTCGATATTGGCATGCAGCTCGATGGGTGTGCCGTCCAGCGTGGTGGCGCGCGTGGTCCTGAGACGCTTGAGCTTTTGCCGTTCCAGTTCCCACTGGCTTTGGCGCAGCTTGTATTCGGCAAGGATATGCTTGTCCGGGTTGACCATGATGACGCCCTGCGCTCCATCCACGATGAGCAAGTCGTTCTCGCGCAGGAGTTCCCGCGCATGGTGCAGGCCGACCACGCACGGCGTGTTGAGGCCGCGCGCGATGATGGCGGTATGCGAGGTGGCGCCGCCCAGGTCAGTGAGGATGGCGGCGAACTGATGCGGCTTGAGCTGGATCAGGTCGGCCGGGCTAACGTCGTGCGCCACCAGAATCATGCTCACGTCATGCCTGGCGGCAGGCGGAACATGGCCGGGCTGGCCGGTGAGTGTCTTGAGCACGCGTTCCACCACCTGCACCACGTCGGTCTTGCGCTCGCGCAGGTAGGCATCCTCGAAGGCCTCGAAGTGCGCGGCCAACTCATCCATCTGCACCTTGAGCGCCCATTCCGCATTGCACTGCTCGCGTTCGATCATTTCGCGCGGCGCGCGGCTGATGTGTTCATCGGCAAGAATCATCAGGTGCAGGTCCAGAAAAGCATCAAACTCGGCGGCGGCCTGCTGCGGGGGATTGGCGCGCAGCTCGGCGAGTTCGCGGCGGGCGCTTTCCAGCGCGGCGTCGAAGCGCGCCACCTCCTCATGCACCAGGCGCTTGGGCAGCACGTAATGCGTCACTTCCAGCGAGGTATGCGAAACGAGGTGGGCATGGCCGATGGCGATGCCGCTGGAGACTGCAATGCCGTGCAGGGTGAAATTCATTCGAGACAGCCCATATCAATCCGTCATTCCGGCGAAGGCCGGAATCCAGCAGGAACAATAACTCCGCGAAGCGGACAAAACGAGCCGCTTGAGGCGAGTTTCGGGGAACGGCCAAACCGCAATGTTGTCCCGCTCGCGCGGGGAATTATTAACTAACTGGATTCCGGCCTTCGCCGGAATGACGCAGTTTTGTGTCAATGGATTATTTTTGTTTATCATTCGCCTTCCCCAAAATAATTGTTGATGAGAGCAAGAATTGCATCCATCGCTTCCCGTTCATTTTCGCCGCTGGTTTCGATGCTGATGGTGCTGCCCTTGGCGGCGGCCAGCATCATCACGCCCATGATGCTTTTCGCATTCACGCGCCGCCCGGCACGCGACACCCATACCTCGCAGGGAAACCGCGAAGCGGCCTGGGTCAGCTTGGCCGAGGCGCGCGCATGCAGCCCCAGATTGTTAATGATCAGCGCATCCTGTTGCAGCATTGCAGCTTCCCGAGTCCGAATTCATTGAAAGAATGCAGTTGCGCCCGCTTTCCAGCGCCTTCTGCATGACTTCTGCCAGCGGTTTGTCGCTGTAGAACACCGCGCGCAGCAACATCGGCAGGTTCACCCCGCACACGCCCTCCACGCGGCCCGGCTGATACAGCCGCCGTGCGATGTTGCACGGGGTTGCGCCGAACAGGTCAGACAGCAGCAGCACCCCATCGCCCGTGTCCAGTTGCGCAATGAGCGCGCGCGCCTCATCTTCCTTGCGCCGCGGGTCGTCGTCCGCCAGCACCGACACCACCTTGAGGTTGGCCGGCACATTGCCCATGACATGCCGCAAACAGTCCGCCAGGCTGTCGCCCAGGCCATTGTGGGTTACCAGTATAATTCCGACCACTTTCAAATGACTCCCAAATAGCGCGCCAGCAGCAAAGCCGCCAGCAGCAAAGCCGCCAGCAGCAAGGCGATCCAGCCATAGCGCAGCAAATCGTGCAGTAATTTTGCACGCGCCGCCCCGTCCTTCAAATCTTCATCCACGATACCGCGGATTTTCCTGAGCGCATGGATGCCGGCCGTGCGCCGCGCGTTCTGTTCGATACGCTCCTGTTCCTGCGAATTCACGGCTCGACTTTCCGGATGGTGGCAGTATCCGTGAATTCTAGCCGTTTCTGCATCGCGGCGGTGAGATGCACCGTGCCATCGTTATCAATCAGCAGCGCCTCGGCGAGGTTCATTTTTTGCGCAGCATTGCGCCAGCCCGCGCTGCCCGAGATGAACAACGGCTTGGAACTGGCGTCCGACAACACACCTGCGCGCACGCCATGCGTCAGGATGGTAACCGCCTGCACTCCCTGCACCGGCCGGCCGTTGCGCGGATCGATCAGGTGGCAATAGCGCTTGCCGCCGAATTCAAAATAGCGCTGGTAATCACCCGAAGTGCCGATGGCCTCGCCGTCATGCAATTCCAGCGTGGCAATCGGTCCCGGTTTGCGCGGATGCTGGATGCCGATGCGCCAGGCGCGCTCGCCGTGCTGCCCCAGCGCCAAGACATTGCCGCCGATGTTGATCAGCGCGTTGTGAATGCCTTGCTGTTTCAGCAATTCGGCGGCGCGATCCAGCGCATAGCCCTTGGCATAGCCGCCGAGGTCGAGCAGCACTGCGGGATTTTTACTCCCCACCAATTCCCCTCTCACGCCGGCGGGAGATGGGCTGGGGGAGAGGGTAAGGTCGCTCATCTGCGGGTGCGCCGCAACCAGCGCGGCAAGCTGTTTCTCATCCGGCAAGGCAGCCTTGTACTCGTCGGCGTGAAAACCCCACAGTTTGACCAGGCCGCCGATGGCGGGATTGAACAGGCCATCGGACTGCGCGGAGAGTTGCGCGGCATCCTTCAGCATGGCGGCCAGCTCCGGCGTCACTTCCCGGCTCTCGCCCCTGGCGAAGGCAGCATTCAAATCGCTCAGCGCACTGGGCTTCCAGGCATGCAGCAGATCGTGCAGGCGCTGGAATTCCTGCATCACCTGCGTGACCGCCTTCCTGGCGCGTGCTTCATCTTCGCCGTACACGCTGACTTCCACCAGCGTGCCGAACACGTAACCTTGCTCCTGGTAGGTTGGCGGTTCCTTGCCGCCGCAGGCAGAGAGCGCGGACAAGACAAATATCAACGCAAGGCGCAATCCATAGAAAGCCGTCATTCCGGCGCAGGCCGGAATCCAGTTGAAAAAATAATCCTCACCTTGCGAGACAGAATTCTGGTTTTGTCCGCTTTGCGGAATATTTGATTTGCTGGATTCCGGCCTGCGCCGGAATGACGTTGCGGTGAGTGCAAACATCACGCTTCCATTTCCTCCAGTTCCACCGCCGCCGCCAGCATCGCCAGCCGCGCCACCACGCCGTAGGCATAGAAACGATTGGGCGTGTCATCCGGCGCGCAATCCGGATTGGGGAAGGCGCAGCAGCTCTCGAACGCCAGCGGCACAAAACTCATGCCGGGCGCGTTGAGATTCTCGTCCACCCCGCGTTCGGTATGCACGCGATAGAAGCCGCCCACCACGAAATGGTCAACCATGTACACCACCGGCTCCGCCACCGCATCGTTGATGTTCTCGAAGGTGTACACGCCTTCCTGAACCAGTATGTCATGCACCTGCAAGCCTTCCTTCACCACCGCCATCTTGTTGCGCTGCTTGCGGTTGAGGTCGCGCACCTCGCTGGCATCCTTCACCGACATGATGCCCATGCCGTAAGTCCCCGCATCGGCCTTGACGATGACGAAGGGTTCTTCCTGCACGCCGTATTCGGCATACTTCACGCGCATTTTTTGCAGGATGTTGTCCACCTTCACCGCCAGACACTCCTCGCCGGTGCGCTGCCGGAAATCAATCTTGCCGCAGGTGGAGAAATATGGATTGATCAGCCATGGATCAATGCCGAGCAGCCTGGCAAATTCGCCGGCCACGCGGTCATAGGCAGCAAAGTGGTGCGACTTGCGGCGCGTGGTCCAGCCCGCGATCAGCGGCGGCAGCACAGCCTGTTCCAGATTCTGCAGGATGTCCGGCACCCCGGCGGAAAGGTCGTTGTTGAGCAGCACCACGCACGGGTCGAAATCCGCGAGGCCGAGCCGGCGGCCGCGCCGCACCAGCGGCTCCAGCGTCAGCGTGCCGCCGCCGGGCAACTGGATTGCAGTGGGCTCGGTAATCTCCGGCAGCAGGCTGCCGATGCGCACTTTCAGCCCGGCCTGTTTGAGGATCAGCGCGAGCTGCCCGACATTCTGCAAATAAAACTGGTTGCGCGTGTGATTCTCCGGGATCAGCAGCACACCGCGCGCTTCCGGGCAGATTTTCTCGATGGCGCTCTGCGCGGCCTGCACGCACAGCGGCAGGAAATCCGGGTTCAGGTTGTTGAAACCGCCGGGAAACAGGTTGGTATCCACGGGAGCCAGCTTGAAGCCGCTGTTGCGCAAATCCACAGAGGTATAGAACGGAATGGTGTGCTCCAGCCATTGCGTGCGGAACCAGTGCTCGATGGCGGGTTGTGCGCTGAGCATGCGCTGCTCAAGGTTGAGCAGCGGGCCGTTCAGTGCGGTGGCGAGATGGGGAACCATAGTGCCCTATGAATAAATGAATCCAGTGCATTCTAGCTGAAATAGCCGCACAAAACTTTATGCCCGCCACTTGAGCAAGTTGAAAAAAACTCGCCCCCTGCATGGGCCGGTCACGATACGCGTTACAATTGGCGTGATTTCAATACATCTCGTATGTGATGCAAAAGCCATCTCAAAAAAACCACTGGAACGACCTCGCAAGGCAGTGGAACAGACTCGCTTCCCCATTGCGCCCCTGCCGTGAGGATGTGGAAATCATCCGGCAGTCTCTTGAACCCGGTGACGGCCTTTGCCTGCTATTGGGAGTCACGCCGGAATATACCAGCCTGCCCACTCGCCTTGTCGCCATAGACAACAGTGCAGCAATGATCGGAGCACTCTGGCCCGGCAATCAGGCCGGTCATAATGTCGTGCGGGGAGACTGGCTTGATCTCCCCTTTGCAGAGAACTCATTCGATACTGTCATCGGAGACGGCAGCCTGACCTTGCTGTCCTATCCTTTGCAGTATGAGCGCCTGTTCACCCAGTTAAGCCGGATGCTCAAACCCGGCGGCAAAATCCTGATCAGGTTTTTCGCCAGCCCGGAACAAGGGGAAACCTGCGCGGATGTCTGCCATGAGGCCCTCAGCGGACGGATAGGCGGCTTCCACGCATTCAAGTGGCGCCTGTCCATGGCGGTGGCAGCGGAATCGCAAAGCCCTAACATCAGCGTTGCCGATACCCATGCGGCTTTCAACCGCCTGCTGCCGGACAGGAAACGGCTTGCCGAGGCCGCCGGCTGGAGCCATGAGGAGATTGCGACCATTGATCTCTACCGCGGGTCTCCGGCGCGTTACAGTTATCCCACGCTGTCACAGTTGCGCCGTGTGTTTCCGCAGCACTTCAAGGAAACCGGCTTGAAGCAGGGATCCTATGAGCTTGCGGAACGTTGCCCGACACTCGTTCTGGAGCCCCGCGAATGATGAAATTTCAGGCCAAACTGAGCGGGGTCAATGGCATCGCATGGCCTCCTCTGGCAACCGGGTTGCCCGCCTCGCTTGCCGCGCTGATACATCAACTGGAAGAAACGCAATGGTTGCCCGCTGATGAGATTGCGCAGCATCAGCACCAGCAGTTGATCAAAGTGACAACACATGCGGCCATGCATTCACCTTATTTCAAGAGCCGTTTGCAGGCCGCCGGAGTCCGGCCGGATCAATTGTCCAGCCTGGAAGGATTGCGCGGCATCCCAGTAATGGGCCGGCGCGAATTGCAGTCTGCAGGGGAGAGCCTCTTTTGCAAGCAGTTGCCGCAGGCCCACACACCAGTCGGAGAAGCCCGGTCATCCGGTTCCAGCGGAGAGCCGGTGGTAGTCAAGCGCACCGCCATCAACCATTTATTCTGGCTGGCCTTCACCTTGCGTGAACACTTGTGGCAGCAGCGCGATTTTTCCGGCAGGCTCGCTGTCATTCGCGCGAATTACCCCGTTGGGAATTCCGAAAGCCAGGATTCGTGGGGGGCTCCGGTCAACCTGTTTTTCAAGACCGGCTCTTCACATGCAATGCGGATTACCACCGATGTCGGGCAGCAGGCCAAATGGCTGGAGGATATCAACCCGGACTACCTGCTTACCTACCCGACCAACCTTGCCGCACTGCTGCAACAGTTTGAGCGGCGCGGCATAAGACTGCCCCGCCTTCGCCAGGTGCGCAGCATCGGCGAAACGCTAGCTACCGGAATACGCGAAGCTGTGCGCAGGTCTCTCGGTGTGGAAATCGCCGACACCTACAGCTCGCAGGAAGTCGGCACCATCGCACTGCAATGCCCGGCGAGCGGAATGTACCACGTCATGTCGGAAAGCCTGATTGTCGAAGTGCTCGATGAACACGGTGGACCCTGCCCGCCGGGTCAGGTCGGGCGCGTGGTCGTCACCGACCTGCACAACTTTGCCACGCCGCTCATCCGCTACGACATCGGCGACTATGCCGAAGCCGGCGCGTCTTGCCCGTGCGGCCGCGGCTTGCCGACACTCAAACGCATTGCGGGGCGGGAACGCAACATGCTGCTGTTGCCCGACGGGCGCCGCCACTGGCCTCTGGTCGGGGCTTATCACTTTCGTGACATTGCTCCCATACGGCAATATCAGGTCATTCAACGCAACCGGGAGATGATGGAGGTACGCCTGGTTTCAGACAGTCCGCTGACCGATGTGCAGGAAACCCGGCTGAAAGAGATTATCCGCGAAGCGCTCGAATTTCCGTTCCAACT
>Ga0209726_10003325_pt1 | contig 22125 bp, 22 predicted proteins | sample Subgrocontami54m_FD_187453 | JGI IMG/M metagenome (GOLD analysis project Ga0209726, IMG submission 187453) | Subsurface groundwater microbial communities from S. Glens Falls, New York, USA - GMW46 contaminated, 5.4 m (SPAdes) (version 3) | ecosystem: Environmental > Aquatic > Deep subsurface >... | reverse complement strand
GGTCGAGACAAACCTGCAATCCGTCCTGCTCGTGAACACGCTTTGGCTTGCGGTCGGAATGATGTGGGCCGCCAACCGGTTGACTCAAGAGGCCTGAAGGCGATGAGAGAAGTTCGGCGTATTTTATTTATCAGAACCGACCGGATCGGGGACGTGTTGATGAATTTGCCCGCGATCCGTCTTTTGCGCCAGACATTTCCGAAGGCCTGGCTGACGCTGTTATTGGACCGGTCCGTGGCCGGCCTTTTGAAAGATCATCCGGATATTGACGAGCTGATGGCGGTGGATGCGGAGAAGCTCGCGCACAGCGGCCGGGATCGCTGGAATTTGATCCGTCAAATCAGAAAGGCCGGGTTTGATCTGGCGGTTGTTTCCAATCCGGACAAGTTTTTTCACTCGCTGGTATTTTTGGCGGGGATCCCATGCCGGCTTGGTTACAAGCGAAAATGGGGATTTTTGCTGAACCAAACGATCGCGGACCGGAAAGACAGCGCGGAGGCCCATGAAATTGATTTGAACCTGCGTCTCGCGGGCCTCGCCTCGGACAAGACCTGGGACGGCCGTTTGACGATTCCGGTGGATCGGGCCGCCTCAAGGCGCGTCGAAAGTTTGATGACGGACCAGGGGATCGGGATCCAGGACATTCTTCTGATCCACGCCGGGACGAGCAATCCGGAAAAAAGATGGCCGCTTGAAAAGTTTGTCGGACTTTCTGAGGCGGCCCAGTCCTGGGGCAATTTTACGGTGATCTTGATTGGAGGGGAAGAAGAAAAGAGTGTTTCCGATGAAATACGCCGCCGGACCACCAGCGGCGGCCGGCTGGTGGATTGGACGGGCCTCTTGTCTCTGCAGGAACTGGCGGCGCTTATTCATCACCGTTCGGTCAGAGCGCTGGTGTCTTCTGACAGCGGCCCGGTGCACATCGCGTGGATGAGCGGAACTCCCGTCGTCGCGCTGTATGCGAAAAATGTGACGGGTTCCAACCCTCTCCGTTGGGGGCCGAGGGGGCCCGGGAACGAAGTGATTTTTAAACCGTTATCGGAAATTACCAGCGAGGAAGTATGGTCGGCCGTCCGGCGGGTAGTCCCGAAGGACCGGACCCGTTGAAACGGATCCTGGTCATCAATCCTTTCGGCATCGGAGATGTGATTTTTTCGATGGTTTTGGTTGAGACCTTGAGAAAATCGTTTCCGGACGCGTTTATCGGATTTCTTTGCAACGAACGCACCGAACCGCTCGTGCGGATGAACACGGCCATCAACCGAACCTTCGTGTTCAATCGGGATTGGCTGCGGAGCCTGTTGAAAAAGAGCGCGCTTCTTTATTACCGCGAGCTGAAAGCGTTTTGGGGATTGTTGCGGGAGTTTAAGTTTGATACGGTTTTTGATCTGTCCTTGGGCCGGGAATTCGGTTTTTTTTCGATGCTGATAGGAATCAAAAAAAGAATCGGATTTGACTATAAGGGCCGCGGCATTTTTCTGACGCAAAAGCGGAAGATGGAGGGCTATTCGGGGCGATCGGTTGCGGACGCTCAATTGGAATTATTGGCGGACGCCGGCTCGCGGGAGGCGCCGACGATTTCTCTGGCCGTATCCGATCCCGCCAAAAGCGCGGCCGCGGTTTTTCTAAAGAGACACGGCGTCGCGGAAAACAGTTCGATCCTGGCGGTGGCGCCGGGCGGAGGCAAAAGCTGGGGGAAGGACGCGATCTTTAAACAATGGGACCCGGAACGGTTTGCCGAGGCCGCGAACCGCTTGACAAAGGACGGCCATTTTGTGATTCTCTTGCTAGGCGATCAGAGCGAAAAGGAATTGCTGGGCCGCACGGCGCGGTCGATTGAAAGTAAAGCTATGATCGCGGCGGGGGAGCCGCTCGACCAGGTGGCGGCCTTTCTGCTTCGCTCGGCGGCGCTTCTTTCCAATGATGGCGGGCTGATGCATTTGGCGAACGCCTTGGGAGTCAAAACGATCAGTATTTTCGGGCCCGTGGATGAAAAAGTTTACGGGCCTTATCGCCGGGAGATTCCCCAGGAAACGGTCGTCGAAAATGTCCCTTGCCGGCCCTGTTATCAGCGTTTTTATTTTCCGCCGTGCCCTTATGAACGGCGGTGTTTGGATCAGCTTTCCGTCGAGAAGGTCGTCGAAGCCGCCGGGCGCGTCCTGGCCGCGAAAAAAGCCTAGGAATGTTATGAATGAAAAAACTCCTTTATCCGTCGTGATCATCACCAAAAACGAAGCCGGGCGGATCCGCGAGTGCCTGGAGAGCGTGAATTGGGCCGCCGAGATCATCGTGTTGGATGACCACTCGACGGATGACACGGTTCAAATCGCCGGGCGCTATACGGACAAGGTTTCCCAAAGAAGAATGGATATCGAAGGAAAACACCGCAATTACGCGTATGATCTGGCCTCTCATCCATGGATCTTGAGCCTGGATGCGGACGAACGGGTGACTCCGGAACTCCGCGACGAAATCACGGCGTTATTGAAAAACAATCCTTCTTGCAACGGTTACACCATTCCCAGAAAGAATTTCATGGGGAATGTTTGGGTCCGTTACGGAGGCATGTATCCCTCCGCGCAGCTGCGGCTTTTTAAAAAAGACAAGTTCCGGTATGACGAAGAGGCGGAGGTCCATCCTCAAGCGTATATGTCCGATCCCCGCGGCACGCTGAAAAGCGACATCCTGCATTACACCTATCGTGATTTTACGGACGCGATCGCGAAGTTGGACCGCCAGACCGACCTCGAGGCCAGGAAGTGGTTCAGAGAAAAAAGAAAAGTGGGGATCCTCGGGACTTTGAGAAAAATGCTGGACCGTTTTTGGAGGTCTTATTTTTCGAAGCAAGGACATAAAGACGGCGTCATCGGGCTTTTTTTGGCCGTCAATGCGGGCATGTATCAATTTCTTTCTTTCGCAAAATACTGGGAACTCAAAGAATCCGGAAAGAGCCATGCCCGATAATTCCCTGGTCATCATCCCGACTTACAACGAAAAAGAAAACGTGGAAGCGTTGTATGCCCGAATCAAGAAGCTGGGGATCGGGAATGACACTCTTTTCGTGGAAGACCATTCGCCGGATGGGACGGCTCAGATCATTGAGGGGCTCATCGAACGGGATCCTTCGGTTCACATCCTCCGGCGGCCGGGGAAGCTGGGGATCGGAAGCGCTCATCTGGACGGTATCCGATGGGCTTACGCTCACGGGTACCGCTCTGTCGTGACCATGGATTGTGATTTCACGCATCAACCGGAGGATATCGGAGAATTTTTACGGCAAGGGCAGAACTATGACGTCGTCGTAGGGTCGAGGTATCTTGATCCCAAAAGCATTGCCGATTGGAACCTCTTTCGAAAATCCCTGACCATTGCCGGACATTTTTTGACAAAGCATTTATTAAAAATGCCCTATGACGCCACAGGCGCCTTCCGTCATTACCGGTTGGATCGGATCTCCGAACCTCTATTCGGCCTGGTCCGTTCAGCGGGTTATTCGTTTTTTTTCGAGAGTTTGTATATTCTGCAGCTGAACGGCTGCTCGATCAAAGAAATATCGATCCGTTTGCCCGCCAGGACTTACGGCCACTCCAAAATGACGGTCAAAGACGCGTTCACCAGCGTGCAGCTTTTGGTGAAAACTTTTTTCCGTACCCATTTTGATAAACAAGCCTATCTTTGGACGCTGCCGCCGGGGTTCGCGGAAAGTAACGGCGTGATCGAGAAGGGGCAGGAAGAATGGGAGCAATATTGGAAAGCCGGGGAGGAGAACAAGAAAGGTTTATATGATCTGATAGCTGTTTTTTACCGGAAGTTTATCATCAAGGGCCCGTTGAATTATTTTATCAAAAGAGAATTCCCGCTAGGTGCGCAGCTATTGCACGCCGGATGCGGCGGAGGCCAGGTGGACAATGAGGTCGTCCGCTGGGCCAAAGTGACCGCGCTTGATATTTCGCCCACGGCGCTTAGGCGTTATGCCGGCCTTCACCGGCGTCTGGCGGTCACAAAGCACGGAAGCATTTTCAACATCCCGTTTCCCGAAGCAACGTTTGACGGGATCTATAATCTCGGGGTAATGGAACATTTTACCGAAGAAGAGATCCGGAAAATTCTGGACGAATTTTACCGCGTCCTTAAACCGGGGGGAAAGATCCTTCTCTTTTGGCCTCCCGAATTCGGTCTGAGCGTCAACGCTTTAAAACTGGCTCATTTTGTCCTTCATCGTATCCTAAAGAAAGATATAAAACTTCATCCTGATGAGATCACGCGAGTTTTATCGAAAGACCATGCGCAAAGACTGTTGGAGGGATCCCGATTCCGGATGTCCGGTTATTATTTCGGCCTCAGGGATTTTTTCACGCATTCGGTGGTGATCGGTGAAAAGGCGCAGGCCCCGCTTCTCCTCGCCGGACATTCGGAAAAAACTTTTCCAAAGGAGTCGCGTGTCAAATAACTCAAGCGTAAGAACGATCACGCAATGCCGCGTCTGCGCTTCGAAGCGCCTGACGGCCATTCTTTCGTTGGGCAGCATTTATGTCTCCGATTTCGTCACGGACCGTGTGGCGGCGGACACCTCGGCGTATCCGCTCGAGCTTGTCCTCTGTGATCCGGGGCTCGGAGGCTGCGGCTTGCTGCAGCTGAAGCATACGGTCGACCCGTCAAAAATGTATAATTTTTATTATTATCATTCCGGGACCAATACGCTGATGCGCGAGGCCCTCGCGGATATCACCGCAAAGGCTGTCAAACAAGTTCCGCTTAAGCGCGGGGAGATAGTCCTGGATATCGGCTGCAATGACGGGACGCTTCTGAGGTCTTATCCCACACGCGGGATCCGATTGGCGGGTTTTGACCCTGCAAAAAATTTGATGCCTGAGGCGACGGTTGGAACAACAAAGATCATCAACGATTTCTTTAATTACGACGCTTTTGAAAATAGCTTCCCGGGGGAAAAAGCCAAGATCATCACCAGCATCGCCATGTTCTATGATCTGGATGATCCCAATGTTTTTGTGGCCGACATCGTGAAATGCCTGCATCCGGACGGGCTTTGGGTCATTCAAATGAGTTACCTGCCGTTGATGCTTGAGCAGAACGCGTTCGACAATATCTGCCACGAACATCTGGAATACTACTCGATGATGTCCCTGCAATTTCTTTTGAGACGCCACGGGCTGCAAGCGGTTGATGTGGAGCTGAATGATGTCAACGGCGGAAGCTTCAGGGTGTATGTGCGGTCCCGGTCCAAAAAAGCCCGCCCCGAGGGCTTGAGGAGAGTGGCGGCCTTGGAGAGAAAGGAATCGCGTTTCAGGCTGCATGACAAAAAGACTTATTTCGATTTCGCGGCAAGAATAGAGGGGATCCGGAAGAAGATCTATCAATTTATCAAGCGCGAAGCGGGGAGGGGCAAGAAGATCTATGTGTATGGCGCGTCCACCAAAGGCAACACGCTGCTCCAGCATTTCGGTTTGGACCACCGGCTGATCCAAGCGGCCGCCGAAAGAAATCCCGATAAGTTCGGCAAGAAAACCGTCGGCACTCTGATCCCGATCGTCAGCGAGGAGGAGGCGCGGTCGGCCAAACCGGATTATTTTCTCGTCCTGCCATGGCATTTTCTCAAGGGTTTTGTCAAACGCGAAAAAGAATATTTCAGATCCGGCGGCCGGTTCATTGTCCCGCTTCCCAAAATGAAGATCATGCCTCCGCTAAGGCAAAAATAATCCATGACGCTGAAATTTTTCTCGAGTCAGAAGGCGGCGGCCGTTTATTATGGGGCCAGCCTTCTTTTGATGGTTTTATTTCCGTCCGTCGGCCAGTTATTTCATGAAAAAAATCTGCCGCCGCTCGAGCCGCCGGTCCGTTTTTTCATCAACCTGGTCTTTTTGAACCTCGGCGCGGCCTATGCCTGGCTGATTTTCCCAAAAAAACAAATGGCCCTGCCTAGTTTTTTCTGGCTTTATTTTTTTCTGATCGGCATCGCGATCTGCCTGGTTCCGCCCGTATTTTCCGGGGATCTTTATGAATACCTGATCCGGGGCAGGATCTTAGGGATCTATCATCAGAATCCGTACGCCCATGTCTCGGGAGAATTTCCTCAAGACCCTTTTTTCGCTTTTAGCATCTGGACGCGGACACCCGACAATTACGGACCGGCTTGGGTTCTGATCCAATGGATCATGCCGACCTTGTTTGGCGGCACGGTGCCGCTCGCGGCGGCCTCTCAAAAAATCCTTTTATTCGGTTTTTTATTGTCGTCGGGATTGATTTTTAACCGGATCGCCGTCAGCGTTTATCCCTCCAAAGCCGCCGGATTGACGCAGGCGTTTGTTTTGAATCCCAACCTGTGGGTTCAGCATATCCTGGACGGCCATAACGACATTGTGATGGTTTTTTGGATGCTATTGGCGGCGTATTTCTTATTGAGGTCCCGATGGTTCTTTGGCGTCCTAGCCGCCACGCTGGCAGTTTTGGTAAAATATTCTTCTTTATTCCTTTTGCCGGTTTTATTTATCGCGGCGATCCGTAAAAACCCCGAATGGGGGTTCAAACAGAAATTTATTTTTATGATCAAAGGGTGCGCGGTCGCGGCAGGGACAACCGCCGCGCTTTATTTGCCGTTTTGGATCGGGCAGGACACCTTTAAATATTTTTTTGTATTCAAGGAATGGTTTTATACCAATTCGGTTCCCTACGCCTTTTATCTTTTTTTCACAAAATTAGGCGTCTTTTTTCAGCCGGTGGACGTGAAACGTTTCTTTATGCTTTTCTTTTTGGGCAACGCCTTCTTGGCGATGGCATGGTTTTTTCTCAAGCGCTCGTATGCGCCCGCCTCGTTTTTCAGGACCATGACATGGATATTTTTAGCGCTTCATGCCAGCTACGCGATCCCGTTTTATGGAAACCACTTGTCCTGGAGCATCCCATTTTTGATCTTGAGCGATTTTCCTCTGGCGCCTGTCGCCGTCACGCTGGTCTCCCTGGCGGGCATTTTTGCCTATTTTAAACGGCTGTCTTTTCTATACCTGCTCGCGATCGCCGTTTATTTGGGCGCGGTTGTTTTATGGAAAGGTCTGGGAAGGCGCGGAGAAAAGTCATGGGCCGTCTCGCATGAATAAACCCAACGCGCGTCAATCGGTCAGCGCGGTGATCATGACCAAAAATTGCGAAGACCTGGTCGAGGGCACCTTGAAAAGCGTCGCGCCCTGGGTGGATGAAACGGTCGTGATAGACGGTTTCAGTGCGGACAGGACGATCGAGATCTGCCGCCGATACACCGATAAAATTTTCCAAAACAAATGGAATGGGTACCGTTTTTGCACCGAGAGAAATCTGGGGACAAGTAAGGCCGTTTCTGATTGGTGCTTTCACATCGACCCGGACGAGCGCGCGACGCCGGAATTCCGTGAAGCGGTGCTCAAGATCTTGAGCCGGGGCACGCCGCACAGCGCCTTTCAATTCAGGAAAAAGAATTTCTTTTTGGGCCACTGGATGAAACACGGGGGATGGTACCACTACAGCCTTCATTTTTTCCGGCGCACGAAGGCGCGTTATGACGGCGTTATTCACGAAAAGCTGATCGTGGACGGGACCATCGGAAAAATAGAGGCGCCGATCGAACATTATCCGTTTACTTCGATCACGCAATTCGTGAACCGTCACAACGGCTATTCGTTGAGAGAGGCCCGAGCGCTGGGCGAGGAAAGGGGCCGCCTCGGGGACGCCGAGATTTTTTATAACCTGAAGAAGAAGCCCTTGAAGCGGTTTATGAAATTTTATGTCCGTAAGAAAGGATTTTTGGATGGGATTTACGGGCTTTTCTTTTCGGTTCTTTTTGCCTGGGTCCATTTTTTGAATTGGGCGAAAGTTTGGGAATTACGCGAGCGAGGGTCCTTTGGAAATACTGATCATTAAACTGGGGGCGATGGGGGACGTGCTTCGCACGACTCCTCTTTTGACCGCGCTGAAAAGCAAATACGCCGGGTGCCGGATCACTTGGCTTGTCGATCAAAAATCCATCGAGGCGCTTGAAGGGAATCCCTTGATCGATCGTCTCCTCGGCCTCACCGCGAAAAATCTGGCCGAGCTTGAAAAACAAAATTTTGACCTGGCCGTCAATCTCGACAAGGACAAAGAAGCGCTTGACGCGATGGGGCTGGCACACGCGCGAAAAAAAGCGGGTTTTGGCAGATCGCCCGGCGAACTATTGTCCGCGCTCGACGCCAAAAGCGATTATGCGTACCGCTTAGGGATAGACGACGATTTGAAATTCAGAAAGAACCGGAAAACTTACCAGGAGATCAGTTTTGAGCAGTTGGGCCTCGTTTTTAAAGGGGAGGAGTACATCTTTCCGCTGGATGACCCGTCGATCGCCTACGCGAGAAATCATTTGAAGGGACTTGGGGTGAACTTGGACGGCAAGCACAGGCCGATCGTGGGACTGAATACGGGCAGCGGCCGTCGTTTTGCCGGAAAAAAATTGCCGATTGAAAGCTATGTCGATTTGGCTAAAAAGTTTTATAATCAAATGAAAAATCCGGTGCTGCTTCTTGGCGGCGACGACGAGGCACAAAGGAACAAAGAAATAGAAAAGCGGGCCGGACACGCGGCGATCCATGCGGGCAGTCACCCGATCAAACGATTTGCCGCGATCGTGCGCGAATGCGATGTCGTGATCTCGGGGGACACCATCGCGATGCATGTGGCGATCGCGATGAAAGTGCCGGTGGTGGCATTTTTTGCGTCGACCTGTGCCGCTGAGATAGAATTGTATGGGAGAGGGAAAAAAGTGGTCTCTGCGATCTCTTGCGCCCCCTGCTATCTGAAAGATTGTCCGATCGATGAACAGTGCATGAAAGACATGAAACCCGACCGTTTGTTTGAGACGGCCCAGGAAGTATTGAGCGAAGCCCCGGTCCGATGAATTTTATTTTTTTGGACCGCGACGGCGTGATCAACGAGTTTCCCGGAAAGGGCGAATACGTGACCCGCTGGGAGGATTTTCATTTCATCCCGAAAGCGATCGACGCGATCCGCCGGTTAAAAGAAGCCGGATTTGAAATTTATGTGGTGTCCAATCAAGGATGCGTTTCTCGCGGGATGATCACGCTCTCCGCGCTTGAGGCCATGACAAACCGCATGTTGAAGGAGATTGAAAGCCAGGGCGGCAAGATCGACGGTGTTTTTTATTGCATTCATCAGACCAGCGATCAATGTCATTGCAAGAAACCAAAAATCTCTCTTTTTATGGAGGCAACGCGCGGCCGGCCCGTCGAATGGGAATCAACGTATTTTATCGGGGATTCTCAGGAAGACATCGAAGCGGGAAAAAACTTGGGCTGCCGGACGATGCTCGTTCTCTCGGGAAGAATTCAAAGCAATGAGGAAGTCGAAAGCATGAGTTTTAAGCCCGATGCGGTTAAAAAAGATCTCTGGGAGGCGGTCCGTTGGATCCTCGAAGAAAAGTCATAATCCTTTACGCGTCCGCCGGTCATGGGCACAAAAAAGCCGCCCAAGCGGTTTTGGACGCCTACCGGCTTTCTTCGAGCGGTGTTCAAGCCCAAACGGCGGATGTGTTGACGTTCGCGCCGTCTTTTTCGGGAAGTTTTTACGGCCGGCTTTATTTATTTCTCATCCGGTATTTGCCCTGGTTTTGGGGGTTTCTTTATTACGGTTCGGATATTGGCGCCCTTTACGCGGTTTTGAAGCCCCTCCGGCGGCTGATGAACGGTTTATTGTTGACCGGTCTGGAAGCGTGGTTGGTCCGGGAAAATCCCGCGGCCATCATCGCGACGCATTTTATGCCCGTCGAAGTCGTCAGCCACCTGAAAGAAAAAAACAAGATCGGCTCGCGGCTCATCACGGTGGTCACGGATTATCTGCCCCATTACATTTGGACGGCTAAAAACGTGGACGCGTATGCCGTCGCGATCGATGAGACCAAAGAGGCTCTCGTGGCGCGGGGCGTGGCCGGGGAAAAAATTCATGTCCTGGGCATCCCTGTCGAGGAAAAATTTTTGCAAAAACACTCGAAAGAAGAATTGGCGGCCAAATTAAATATCAGAAGCGGTGTTTTCACGGTGCTTCTTACCAGCGGCGGCGCGGCCATCGGGGACACGGAAACGATCGTTCAGGGGCTTTTAGGCTTGAAAAAACCGGCGCAGATCTTGGTCGTGTGCGGCACCAATCAACAATTATTCAAGCGCTTGGAAGCGCTCTCTCTGGATCAGGCGTCGCTAAAAGTTTTTGGTTTTGTGAATAATATGGATGAATTGATGGAGGTTTCGGATATCGTCATCGGCAAAGGAGGCGGGTTAACCATCACCGAGGCTTTCGCAAAAGAAAAACCCGTCATTTTATTTCAATCCGTTCCCGGCCAAGAGACCCGGAACGTCTCTTGCGTCGAGAAGTATCAAGCGGGTTATGCGGCCCGCTCGCCGCGGGAGATCACCGCGAGAGTGGAAGAACTGATGAAGGCGCCTGAAAAGCTGGAAGGGCTCCGGGCTGGCATCCGCCGGATCTCGCATCCCCGCGCCGCGGAAGCGATCGTCGAATTGGCGGAAGGAACATGACCTCGGAAGAAAATAACATTCAGCGGGTTTTAAGGCAGCATCTGGAAATCGAGAAATCTTTCGGCATTTCGGAAGTCCCGAAATCTAAGGTGGACGAATTCGTTTCCGGGGCCGACGCGTCTATTACCCGCGGTAAAAAACAGGCGCTCGGGGATCTGGAGAACGAATTTAAAAAATGCATGATGTGCGGCCTGTCCCAGGGCCGCACGCAGGTGGTCTTTGGAAGCGGAAATCCGGATGCCGAGCTGATGTTTGTGGGGGAAGCGCCCGGGTTTGATGAGGACCAACAGGGCCAACCCTTCGTGGGTGTGGCGGGACAGCTTTTGACCAAGATCATCCAGGCGATGAAACTCAGAAGAGAGGACGTTTATATCGCGAATTGCCTGAAATGCCGTCCCCCGAGCAATCGTAGCCCGCTTCCTTCGGAAATCGCGACCTGCAAGCCGATTTTAATGAAACAGATCGAGATCATCCGGCCGACGGTGATTTGCGCGCTTGGAAAATTCGCCACACAGACCCTGCTGCAAACGGATGAACCGATCAGCCGTTTGCGAGGCCGTTTTGTTGACTGGAACGGGATCCAACTCATGCCTACCTTTCATCCCGCCTATCTTCTCCGCAATCCGGCCGACAAGAAGCTGGTCTGGGAAGATGCCCAGAAGATCATGAAGGTCCTGGGGTTGCTCTAGCGCCCCATGTCGCCCAATTTCGCGGATGTGGCGCTGCCTTTGCCGTCGCTTGGCGCATTTCAATATTCTATTCCTGACTCGATGAAAGAAAAACTGCAAGCCGGTGCGCGCGTGTATGTTTTTGTACGGACGCGCCGCCTGATCGGCTATGTCGTCGGCTTTTCGGAAGAAAAAGCGATCGAGGAGGTCCGTGACATTGATTCGCTGGTCGATGAGGCCCCCATTTTGAGCGCGGAATTTTTAGAACTCACCCGCTGGATGTCCGACTATTATCTGTGTTCTTGGGGGCAGGCGATCGAGGCGGTCTTGCCGGCGGCCTTCAAAAAAGGGAAATTTCTGATGAAAAGCCGATCGCGCCAAGCGACGGAGGGCGCGGAGGTCGTGAACCCGGAAGCGCTCCGTTTGACCGATCATCAACAAACTGCGTTTGAACAGATCCTTCAAAAAATAAAAGCGAAAGAACCGGCCACCTTTTTGCTTCACGGGATCACCGGCAGCGGCAAAACGGAAGTCTACATGCATCTGATCGGCGAGCTCTTGAAAGAGCCCCGGGGAAGCATCGTGCTGGTTCCCGAGATATCGCTTACCCCGCAGACCGTCGACCGGTTTTATTCGCGGTTCGGCAACTGCCTGGCGGTCATTCACAGCCGGCTGAGCCAGGGCCGACGCGTCGAGGAGTGGCATCGAATCAGAAAAGGGGAGGCGAGCGTCGTGATCGGGGCCCGATCCGCGATTTTCAGCCCCGTGCGGGATTTAGGGCTGATCGTGATCGACGAAGAGCACGACACTTCTTATAAGCAGGAAGAAACGCCTAGGTATGAAACCCGAAGCGTGGCGCAGAAAAGATCCGAGCTTGAGAAGGCGGTCGTGGTCTTGGGCGGCGCGACTCCCTCGCTTGAATCTTTTTTTAAGTCGGAGACGGGAGCGATCCACCGCATTGATCTGCCCGAACGCATCGCCAAACGCCCTCTTCCCATCGTCGAGATCGTAGACATGCGGCGTCAGTTTGAAGGCAAAACCGAACGCATATTTTCCGGCCTCCTTGAGCAGAATATCAAAGAGATCCTCGCCAAAAAAGAGCAGGCGATGTTGTTGTTAAACCGCCGTGGGTTCTCGACCTATTTGCATTGCGCTTCCTGCGGTTATGTGATGACCTGTGAAAATTGCCGCATCAGTCTGGCCTATCATTTTGACAAGGGCTCGCTCTTTTGCCATGTCTGCCATTTCCGTTCGGCGCCGGAGCGGCTCTGCCCCGGTTGCCGGAAAAATTATCTTCACTATTTCGGCATCGGGACTCAAAAAGTTGAAAGCGAGGCCCGCCGGCTTTTTCCCGCGGCGAGGATCGGGCGCATGGACTCCGACTCGATGGCCAAAAAAGATTCCCATGAATTGATGCTGCGGGCTTTTAAGAATCGGGAGATCGATATCCTGATCGGGACCCAGATGATCGCGAAGGGCCATGATTTTCCCAATGTGTCGTTGATCGGGGTCATCTCCGCCGACACCGCACTTCATATCCCCGATTTCAGGGCGGCCGAAAGGACCTTTGATCTTTTGACGCAGGTGGCCGGGCGCGCCGGCCGCGGGGATATCCCCGGCAAGGTGCTCGTGCAGACCTACGTTCCGCATCATTATTCGATCCAAAGCGCGAAGGACCACGATTACCATGAATTTTATTCCAAGGAGATCGTGATGCGCAAGGAACTCGGCATGCCGCCTTACACGCATTTGATAAAAGTCGTGGTGGCCGGCAGGATGGAAAAGGAGGTCGTAAGGCAGATCCTCGGCTTTTCGAAAATGCTGAATTCGTTATCGGGCGGAGAGGCGTTTAAAGTGCTGGGCCCCGCCCCTTGCCTGGTCTCCAAGGAAAGAGGCCTCTTTCGCTGGAATTTGTATTTCAAAGGCCCGACCATCGAGCAGATGATCCCGATCCTGAAAAAAGCCGTCGCCGACTTTAAAAAAGTAAAAACGACCTTTGCCTTTGATGTAGACCCCCAATAGGGTTTTTGTTAAAATTAAGGCTTTCTTAGGAGCGAAAATGGCCGTTCTCAAGGTGTTGCAATACCCCCATCCGGTGCTGAAAACAAAGGCACAAAAAGTGACGCGGATCACGGACGCCGAGCAGCGTCTTGTGCGGGACATGATCGAGACGATGTATGCCGAAAACGGGGTGGGCCTCGCGGCCAATCAGATAGGCGTTTTGAAACAGATCTTTGTCGCCAGCGCCGACCAGATTCGCGGGAAGGAGCTGGTCTTCTTTAACCCCGAAATCGTCAAAAAAGAAGGGGTGGTCAAGGAATTTGAAGGGTGTTTGAGCGTCCGAGAGTTTTATGAGCCGGTGAAGCGGGCCAAAAAAGTGTGGATGAAAGCCATGACGCTGGCCGGCGACCTCGTGGAGGTCAAGGCGGAGGGTTTGTTGTCCCGGATTTTTCAGCACGAGACCGACCACTTAAACGGGATTCTTTTTATCGACCGGCTGGGCTTTTTAAAAAGCAAATCGGCTCAGAAACAACTCATCAAGAAAGCCCCTCGTTGAAACTCGTTTTCTTCGGCACCGGGGCCTTCGGCCTCCCTTCTCTGGAGGCCTTGAAAAATTCTTCTCATGAACTTTTAAGCGTCGTCTCCTCTCCCGACAAACCGAAGGGCCGCGGCCGGTTGATGCAGACTTCAGTCATCAAAGAGTGGGCCGCGGAAGCGCGGCTGCCCGTGTTTCAATTTACGGATATCCATTCGGCGGAATCGGCGCGGGAGCTTGAAAAATTAAAGCCGGATGTGTTTGTCGTGATTTCTTTCGGCTATCTTTTATCCTCCGAACTTCTTAAAATCCCGCGTTCCGTGTCTTTGAATGTTCATAGTTCGCTTTTGCCGCGCTACCGGGGCGCGGCGCCTATTCATTGGGCGCTGATCGACGGTGAAACCCAGACCGGCGTCAGCGTCATCCGGATGACGGAAGCGCTGGATGCCGGGGATATCGCGCTGCAAAAACAAACTCCGATTTTGCCGGAAGACGACATCGTGACTCTTGAAAAGCGGCTGAGCCTCCTGGGGCGCGACGCGCTTCTGGAAGCTCTGACAACCTTAGAAAAGGGAACACTCGCCTTTAAACCGCAGGGAGAGACGGGATTAAAATACGCGAGGAAATTGACCAAAGAAGACGGGCATTTGGATTGGAATCAAGAGGCAAAAAGCATTCTCAATCGTATTCGCGCGATGAAGCTGTGGCCGACCTGCTACAGCTATTATGAGGGGAAGCGGATCCTGTTTTTGGATTCGGAGTTGTCGCAAAAAACCGGCCCTGAAAAAACGCCGGCCGGAAGCATTCTTGCCGCCTCTCCGAAAACCGGGCTTGTGATTGCGGCGAAGGACGGCACGATCCGGATCAAAACGCTGCAGCAGGAGGGCGGAAAGCCGATGGCGGCGGAAGAATTTTTAAGAGGGTTCCGTTTCAAAGAAGGCGCGTTTCTTGAATAAAACAAGTCGCATGCTATAATCGGGAAAATTATGTACCTACACTCTGTCGCGCCGAAAGACCTCGTCCGGGCGGATTATGACGTCCTTAAATCCTACGAACACCTAGAAACCACGCGAGAAATCGAAGACCTGCTTTTCATTCAGTCCCTGGAAGGCCGGGCCCATAACGGTTCCGGTGTTTTCAATAAGCGGACCTATGTCAACACGACGATCGAAGACGTGGTCCATGCCCTCGGCCGCGACCCGCAAGAAATTAAAGCCAAGCGCCAATCGATCATTGATGACATTGCCGACTTTGCGAACGCGGCGATGAACGGGGAGCGGAGGGAAAAGTTGTTAAACGGCAGCGGCGATCCGATCCTGGGGATCCGGCTGTTTCAGGACCGGAAAGTGAATCCCAGAGACATCTTGCGCGGTCTGTATCTGGGAGGATTGAGAGACAATCCGGAAATTCGTAAAGAGGCGGAAAAAATTTATCAGACAAAGATCGGCGGAGGGCGGTGCTACATCATTGATGTCAAGACGATGCTCGAGATGAATCTGGACGGCGAAAAATTAGCCCACGAGCCGCATGAGGGCCATATCGAGGAATATCGCAGGCAAGGGCTGATCGTCCATACGGAAGGGGTCGTGGACCCCAAATCCCAGCGCTATTTTTATATCCGTCACCGGCTCGGGCCCGGCCAATCCGACGACGCAGCGTTCGTGATGTCCGGCATTTTATACAACGCCGATGTGGCGCTCGGTGTTTTCCTGGCGGACGCGATCGACACGCTGGAAAAATACGCGCCGTATTTTAAAGACCAGGACGGAGAGCTTTCTTTTCAGATCGGCCGAGGTTTTAAAGATCTGCGGTTGACGCTGGACGATGTTTATGAGATCGCGTCGCTGGCGGCGATCCCCGAGATCGAGGAGCACATGGTCCCCGACAGTTCGTTGCGTTATCTTTTGTCCATTGACCAGCGATCCCAGTCTTGCGCGTTCCGCACCCACCTGGATTTCATCGAAGGCCGGCCGGTCGTGTCGCTGCCGGTGAGCTTCAAACGGATTTTATCCACGCAATTTTACGAGTATATCAATCGGCGGCTCATCAATGTCCGGAAATTGGAGAAGCTCGCGGTGCCGAATTTTACCGTGAAAGAACTCGAACTTCCGGTCGCGGAATTCGCCAAGAAAGATTTTCAGGTGATCTCAAAAGAAGCGACGATCGCCGATGTGGTCCGTAAGTTCAAAGAAACCAAGTGCGAGATCATCGTGGTTCAGGACAAGAATCATAAGGTGATCGGAACGATCAGCCCGGCGGATCTTTTATATCTTCTCGATGGCAGCGGGGGCAATGATGCCAGAGCTTAGGCGAGACCCGGTGGTCGGTTATTGGACGATCATTTCCACCGAGCGTTCCCGCCGCCCGATCGAATTCATGCGGCGGGACATCGCGGAAGAACGCCCCTGCCCCTTTTGCGAAGGCAAAGAGTCCGAAACCACTTCCGAGATCTACGCGATCCGGAAAAAGGGATCCAAACCGAACGGCCCCGGATGGTTTGTGCGGACCATTTCGACGCGGGCGCCCATTCTATCATCCGAATCAAAATCCAACCGTTTTGAGCAAGGCATTTATGACCTGATGGAGGGCGTCGGCGTTCACGAACTGGTGATAGAAAGCCCGCGGCATTGTCACAGCCTGGACGAACTTGAGCCGGCCGACATAGAAAAAGTGATCCAGGTCTACATTCAGCGGTTAAATGCGATCGGAAAGGATCCTCGTTTTAAGTTCGCGTTGTTATTTAAAAATCATGGGCTGATTTCGGGCGCGGCACGCGACGTGATCCATCATACGCGGTCGCAGCTCATCGCGACACCGGTGACGCCCAAACGCGTCAAAGAGGAGTTGGTCGCGGCCAGGAATTATTTTGAACGGCAGGGGCAATGCGTGTTTTGTGATATCCTTCGCCAGGAGGAAAAGGAGGGCGTGAGGATCGTTTCTCAAAACAAAGCATTTTTCGCGTTTTGTCCTTTCGCGTCACGGTCGCCTTTTGAGGTTTGGATCTTGCCCAGAAAGCACCAGGCCGATTTTGGAAAACTCGATCCGGCGGACCATCTTGATTTTGCTTCCATTTTAAAGGAATGTTTGGCAAAAATCAGGACGCTTTTAAATGACCCGCCTTATAATTTTATTTTGCATACGGCTCCCTATCGCCATACGCCTAAAGAAGGTTATTGGAAAACCATCGAACAGGATTACCATTGGTATTGGCAGATCTCTCCGCGATTGACGCATGACGCCGGATTCGAATGGGGGACCGGCATCCATATCAATCCCACGCCTCCGGAGGATGCCGCCTATTTGTTGAGAGAAACCAAAATAGCGGAAGAGGGCGGTCATGTCTCAGCTGCGTGAAGATCCGGTGACCGGCCGATGGATCATTGTCAACGTGGAGGACCCCAAGCCGCCCGATTTTTTTAAAACGGAGGCTCACTCAAAATCCAGCAAGACCTGCCCGTTTTGTCCCGGCAATGAATCGATGACGCCGCCGGAAATTCTGGTCTTAAGAAAAAAACCGGACGCCAAGGCAGCGTTGGGTTGGTTGGTTCGCGTCATTCCCAATAAGTTTCCCGCGCTTCGTATCGAGGAGAATCCCGCCAGGGTAGATCTCGGCGTTTATGACAAGACAGGCGGTTTTGGCGCGCATGAGGTGATCATTGAGAATCCCGATCACGACCAAGAGCTATGGGATGCGCCGCTCGAGCAGGTCGAGCTTGTGTTGCGGGCTTTCCGCGACCGTTGCCTGGATCTGAAACGAGATCCGAGGTTTCAATACATCTTGATCTTTAAGAATTACGGCGCCCAGGCAGGCGCCAGCCTTGAACACCCTCATTCGCAGCTCATCGGGCTTCCGATCGTCCCCTCCAGGGTTGCGGGAGAGGCCAAGGGCGCCGCGAGGCATTTTGAGAAAACAAATCGCTGCATTTATTGCGAGATGCTGACTCAGGAGCGCCGTGAAAAAAGATTCACGGTTCATGAAGAGAAAGGCTTTTTTGTTTTATGCCCCTTCGCCTCGCGCTTTCCGTTCGAGACCTGGATATTGCCGGTTGATCACGAGGCGAGCTTCGACGCGATCACCGACGATAAGATCACAGGCCTGGCGGCCGTCTTGAAGAAAACGCTGGCAAAGATCAAAGACGCTTTAAACGGCCCTTCTTTTAACCTGATGATCCATACGATGCCGATCTATGGAAAGGAACTCAAAAGTTATCATTGGCATATCGAGCTCATCCCTCATTTGACACGCGTCGCCGGTTTTGAGCTTGGGACCGGCTTTTATGTGAATCCCACCTCGCCGGAGCTCGCCGCCGAGACTCTGAAGGCAAGATAGGCCTCCAAATCTTCACATGACTTTTATTCTTAACTCTGTTACAATAAAAGACTTATGAAAAAAATTATCCTAAGGTCTTTGGTCAGCCTTTTTTTTATAGCCCTTCTTTTTTGGTGCGTAAGAGAAGATATCCCAAAAATTTTGCAAGTCCTTCAAAACATGAACCGAAAGCTTTTAGTTTTCGCGGTCTCTATTTTTTTGCTCACGGTCTTGGTGATGGCGAAACGCCTTCAGATGATTTTTGAAGCAGAGGGAATTGCCATCAAGTTTCTCGACTCCTCCAATCTCACGTTTGTAGGCTGTTTTTTCAATAATTTTTTACCGACCTCGGTCGGCGGGGACATTGTGAAAGCAATGTGCGCCTCGCGCGTTACCGGTGAACCGGTCAAATCGTTCACTTCGGTGCTGATGGACCGGATCTTCGGGCTCTTCACGTTCATCATCATTCCGAGCGTCAGCCTGCTTTTTTTTCTTAAGGAAATACAAGATCCGCGGGTGCCCATCATCGTCTATTCGTTCCTTCTATTTTCTATATTCGTATTTTTTATACTATTTAATCGAAAGCTCGCGAGGCGGTTTCAATTTATTGAAACTCTATTAGATTATTTCAAGGTGGGTTCAAAAGTCCGGAAGATTTACGATGGGCTTCATAATTTCAAACATCACAAAGCGTTGATCGTAAAAGCGATGTTTTTATCGGTGATCGGCCAAAGCGTGAATATTTTGGTGCTTTATATTCTTGCGCTGGCGCTTGGAGCGCATGCAAGTGTGATTTATTTTTTTCTTTTGGTGCCCGTGGTGCATTTGATCAGCATGGTGCCCTCGCTGGGCGGCCTGGGCGTGCGCGAGTGGGCCTACATTAAAATACTGACGCCCTATCTTGGCAGAGAATATGCGGCCGCGATCGGCATTCTTTGGCTGGCGCTTCTTTTTTTATTGAGCCTGATCGGCGGCATCATTTATCTGGTCCGTCAGGATTACCACATTCGTTTTAAGGAAGCAGCGGCTTCCTGATTGGAGGAGAGAACCCGATGAAAAAGATATTAGTGATCCATGGGCCGAATCTGAATCTGCTGGGGACGCGGGAACCCGAGGTCTACGGGTCCGTGACCATCAAAAAAATCAACGACGTTTTAAAGGTGATCGCGAAAAAAGAAAAGGTGGCTCTCGAGATTTTCCAATCGAACCATGAGGGGGAGATCGTGTCCAAGATCGGCGGGGCAAAAAAGTCCGCCGATGCGATCGTGATCAACCCCGCCGGCTATACGCATACCAGCGTCGCGATCCGCGACGCGATCTCGGCTACCCGGATCCCGGCCATCGAGGTCCATCTTTCCAATATCTACGCGAGGGAAGAATTTCGGCATCATTCCTTGATCGCGCCGGTCGCGGCCGGGCAGATCTCGGGGTTTGGCGCCAAGAGCTATGAATTGGGCCTCTGGGCGGCCTTGGACCTATTGAAACGGAAACCCAAAAAATGAACCAGCGGTTAAAGAATTTATTCCGGTCTTTTGACCACGCGGGGATCGACGCGCTGCTTGTCAGCTCGTGGCCGAATGTGACCTACTTAAGCGGTTTTAACAGCATTGAGTCCTGGATCCTTGTTTCCCCGAAAGGGCTGTATTTTATTACCGACTCCCGTTATCAGGAGCAGGCGAAAAAAGAAGCGCCCGGGTTTCATGTCATTTTAAGGGACAAGCAAAGCGTGGCCGAGATCGTGGCGGATCTTTCGCGGAAGATGAAAACACGGTCGGTGGGATTTGAGGCGTCGGTGGTCACCTACGGATTTTACCAAGCCCTTGAGAAACAGTTGGGAAAGGATCAATTAACGCCTACGCGGGGGCTGGTCGAGCGTTTGAGAGAGATCAAGGATGGCGGGGAGATCCGGCGGCTCAAAGAATCCGCCCGTATCGCGGTAGACGGATACCATTACGTGCGCCAGACCGTCAGGCCGGGGATGAAAGAGCGGGAAGTCCAAGCGCGATTGGAATACTTCACCAAATCGCTGGGTGCCGAAAAACCGGCCTTTGATATTATTATCGCTTCCGGAGCCAGGGCCTCGATGCCTCATTGCCAAACCAATGAAACGCGGATCCAAGACGATAATTTGGTCCTGGTGGACATGGGTGTGGTTTATCAGGGGTATTATTCGGATTTGACCCGACCCATTTTTTTAGGTAAAATGAGTGCCTTACATAAGAAAATTTTCGACCTCGTCTGGAAAGCCCAGCGGTCGGGGATCAAGAAGGCCCGCCCAGGGGTACCCGCAAAAGAAGTCGACGCGGCATGCCGCCGAATCATTACCGAGAAAGGCTATGGCCGCTATTTCGGTCATGGGACAGGCCATGGGGTGGGGCTTGAAATTCATGAAGCGCCGACGGTTTCCTCCAAAAGTGAGACTATTTTGAAGTCCGGCATGGTGATCACCGTAGAGCCGGGCATTTATTTACCCGGAAAATTCGGCGTGCGGATCGAAGACATGGTGTTGATCACTAACAATGGAAATGAGGTATTGACCCGTGATCTCGACAAGCCAGTTTAAGTCAGGCGTGATCATTAAGATCGATCATGAGATGTTTGAGATCCTTGAGTTTCAGCTGGTCAAAATGCAGCAGCGCCAGCCGATCGTCAGCACGAAATTAAGGAACTTGAAGAGCGGCAATGTGCTGGAGCAGAAATTCAGGTCCGGTGACAAGTTCGAAGAAGTTTATCTTGAGGACAAGCCGATCCAATACCTTTATCATGAAGGAAAAACGTATCATTTTATGGATTCGGAAGCGTATCACGAGATCGTCGTGGACGCGGCGTTATTGACGGACAAGATCAATTATCTGATGGAGAATTCGGAGGTCATCGGACGGTTTTCAGGCGAGGAATTAATTTCCGTCGAATTGCCCGCTTCCGTGGTTTTATCGGTGACCGAGACCGAGCCCGGTATTCGCGGCGACACGGCCAAAAGCGGCACGAAGCCCGCTAAAGTGGAAACGGGCGCCGTGATCAAGGTTCCGCTTTTTGTGAACGGCGGCGACAAAATCCGGGTCGATACGCGGACCGGCCAATATCTCGAGAGGGCGTGATGAATATCAAAGAGATCAAAGAGATGATTCAGTTGATGAACGAGAATAATCTGACCGAGCTTGAGCTCGAGAAGGACGGTTTAAAAATTCGTCTGAAGAAAAACGCGTCCGGCGCGTTCGAGCAATCCGTTGTTTATGAGTCGCGCCCGGGTGCGGCCTCCCGTGCCGCCTCAACGAAACCGGCTCCCGTCGCGGCCAAACCCGTCATCAAATCGCCGATGGTCGGCACTTTTTACGCCGCGCCGGCGCCGGATGCCCAAGCCTTTGTGCAGGCGGGAGCGCAGATCGAAGTGGGGCAGGTCATCTGCATTATCGAAGCGATGAAACTCATGAATGAAATCAAGTCCGAAGTTCGCGGAAAGATAGCGGAGATTCTAGTGAATAACGGCGATCCTGTTGAATTTGGCCAACCGTTGTTTACCCTCGAATAAACCCCCAACGCTTAAAAAAATGGTGTGCTTTAGATGTTTTCAAAAATATTAGTCGCCAACCGTGGTGAAATCGCGCTTCGCGTCATCCGCGCCTGCAAGGAGATCGGCGTGCGAACGGTCGCGATTTATGCCGAGCCCGACAGCGAGTCTCCGCACGTACATCTGGCGGATGAGGCCGTTTGTATCGGCGCGGCGCCTTCGTCGCAAAGTTATCTGAATATTCCGGCGATTATCAGCGCCGCCGAAATTACGGACGTCGACGCGATCCATCCGGGCTACGGTTTTCTGGCCGAAAACGCGCACTTTGCCGAGATTTGCGAGTCCTGTCAGATCAAGTTCATCGGCCCGAGTCCCGCGGCGATCCGCTCCATGGGAGATAAAATGGCCGCCAGAGAGACGATGAGGAAAGTAGGAATTCCGATCGTGCCGGGCGCGCAGGAGATCGTGAAAGACAAGGAAGAGGCGCTCCGGTTGGCCAAGCGGATCAAATACCCCGTGATCATTAAGGCCGTGGCGGG
>Ga0209726_10003324_pt1 | contig 22127 bp, 19 predicted proteins | sample Subgrocontami54m_FD_187453 | JGI IMG/M metagenome (GOLD analysis project Ga0209726, IMG submission 187453) | Subsurface groundwater microbial communities from S. Glens Falls, New York, USA - GMW46 contaminated, 5.4 m (SPAdes) (version 3) | ecosystem: Environmental > Aquatic > Deep subsurface >... | reverse complement strand
GGATAAAATCTTGAAAGGCACCAAGCCCGCCGAGATTCCCGTCGAGCAGCCGATGAAGTTCGAGTTCATCGTCAATCTCAATGCCGCGAAGCAGATCGGCGTGACGATTCCGCCGAATGTGCTGGTCAGAGCAGATAAAGTCATTAGATGAACTTTGGATTGGGGACAACAGACAGAGATTGAGACAGTGATAGAGAAAACACTATGAAGATGACTGGTTTAAACTGGCCGACTCCCTCAACTCAAGCGGCCTTGAGACCGTGACGCGAGGGTTTGAGAACGAGCCGAACTCGAACCCCGAGGCGGGCGAGGATATCGATGAGCGTATCGGTGCTAAATAAATCGATCCGGCCTCGAAGCAAATCGCTTACCCGAGGCTGGCTGATGCGGAGACTTTTTGCCAACGCAGCTTGGCTAAGATGTTTGGATTCGATCAGCTTTTGGACCTTGATCATTAAGTCCGCTCGGACCAGCAGATGCTCGGCTTCCCCAGGCGCAAATCCCACATCGCGGAAGACGTTACCGCTTGATCGCGTCATCTTGAGTTTCATATCGAACCTACTTTGCCGCGGAACTTCCGCTGCGTCGTTTCAGGACCAACGCACGACACCGGTCTCGTGCCAGGTCCGTTTCTCGTTTGGGAGTTTTCCGAGTTCGCTTCTCGAAGGCGTGCAAAACATAAACACCTTCGGTAAACTTCGCCACATAGAAAACTCGATGTTCGAGCCCAGTGTGGATACGGATCTCCTGCACACCGGCCCCAACTGTGGTCATCGGCTTCCAATCATTCGGCTCAAGCCCCTGCTGGACCCGGCGCAGTTGGAACCCGGCGACACGGCGCGCGTCCTGCGGGAATGCCTTGAGATCGCCTTGGGACGACCCGAGCCAAATCAGAGGCTTGTCCACCACGGCATAATATGCGGGTATTTGTGTACCTTGTCAATTTTGAATCCGAACGAACCGGCATAACCCGACGCTCCAAGCCAACGCCGAAATAAACAGAGGCTCCGTGACAATCGAGCAATTGGGTGGGCTGAAAGTAACTGCGCTGGTGATTTCCGGGGAAAAGTCTCGTGCGAGCTTCCGCTATGGCAACGAGATGCTCGTCAGTTGTTTGCTGAAGAACACAGCGACCGCGGTCGTCCCCAATGCGCCGCACAATTGGTTTGCGGCAAATCCTGACGCCGCCGCGAAAGCAATACTTGCCTTCATAACGCAACACTAGATCGAAAATTGTGAGAGGGAGGTTCAATGAGTAACCGACGCAAAGACGGCTGGAGCCGGCGGGAGTTTCTGAGAGCTGCGACCGTGGCGGGGACTGCGGGATTCCTCGGATTAGGGTTGGAAGCGGCCCAGGCGCAGCAGCCAACGAAAATCCCGCGAATCGGATACCTAAGTGCTAGCTCCCCTTCCTCTCAATCGGCCCGCATCGAGGCGTTCCGGCAGGGGCTGCGTGAGCTTGGGTACGTCGAGGGAAAAAACATTGTCATTGAGTTGCGATTCGCAGAGGGAAAATTCGATCGCCTCCCCGCGCTTGTCGCCGAGCTTGTGCGTCTCAAGATCGACATCATCGTCACGGCTGGCCCGGCAGCGACCCGTGCCGCCAAGGAAGCAACGACTACGATTCCCATTGTCATGGGGTTCGATAATGATCCCGTTGGCAACGGGTTCGTCGCCAGTCTGGCGCGGCCTGGCGGAAACATTACAGGATTGGCAACCCTTGCCCCGGAGCTAAGCGGAAAACAACTGGAGATTCTGAGGGAGGTCGTCCCTAAGCTCTCCCGCGTGGCTGTCCTCGGGACTTCAACCGCTCCAGGCTACGCGCAAGTGTTAAGAGAGATAGAACTCGCCGCAAAGGCGTTCAAGGTACAGCTTCAATACCTAGACGTTCTTGATCCCAAGGATATTGAGAATGCATTCCGAGAGGCACGCAAAGGGCGTGCTGGCGCAGTCCTTGTGGTCGCGAGCGCCATCCTCGAGTCTCACCGAACAGAGGTTGCCGATCTCGCGGCAACGAACCGGCTCCCCGGGATCTACCACGCGGCCGAGTTCGTGGAGGCTGGTGGACTTATGACTTACAGCGTGAGCTTTACCGACTTGTTCCGGCGCGCTGCGACGTATGTGGACAAGATTCTGAAAGGCAGAACGCCTGCAGATCTTCCGGTAGAGCAGCCGATGAAGTTTGATTTCATCATCAACCTGATCGCCGCGAAGCAGATCGGCCTGACGGTGCCGCCCAACGTGCTGGTGCGGGCGACTAAGGTGATCAGATAGCCGTGAGGCGTGAAGGGTGAGGAGTGAGGCGAGCAATGATGAAACTGAGATCCTTCGCATTTGCTCAGGACAGGGGTTGGATTGGTCGAAATCCGGTCGCTTTGCTGTCTTGACGAGCCAGCTTTAACTTCCTAATATTTTTCGAACCTCGGACCAGCAGGCCGGGGTGATCTATTCAACGAGAGTGAGAGTTCGAATGAAATTGAAACGGATATCTTTCCTCTTATCATTCTTGCTGACTCTGCTATCTTTTATAAATTCTGTCGCCAAGGCAGCGGACAAGATCGTCGTGGACTATGGCGGCCTGTCGGGATTTCAGAGCACCGTGTGGGTGGCCAAGGACTTAAAGATATTCGACAAGCACGGTTTCGACGCCGAGGTCATCATGATCACCGGCGGGGCGCGCTCGGTGGCGACGCTTTTGAGCGGCAGCACGCAATTCGGCACCGGCTCTGGCACGACCCCGCTGGTCGCCGCCGCGCGTGGTACGGATATCAAAATTCTCGCGGCGCCCTACAACAAGTTTCCCTATTCTTTCGTCGCCAGGCCGGACATCCGCTCGCCCAAGGAACTGCGCGGAAAAAAGATCGGCATTTTGAATTTCGGCGGCTCCAACGACCTCGCCTTGCAGCTCGCGCTAAGGGAATGGGGCCTCAAACAGCAGGAAGTCACCGTGATCATCGGCGGCGACGCGCCGACCCGCCTCGCCGGGCTGATGGCGGGGCGCATCGATGCGACGGTCCTTTCTCCGCCGCATTTGACCAGGGCGGTGCAAGCCGGCTATCGCATCTTGGCGGACATGGGTGATATGAGCGCCAACTTCACCCAGTCTTCGCTTTACATCCGTAGCTCCTATATGAAGGAAAACCGCGACCGCGCCAAGCGCTTCGTGCGCGCCTACGCGGAAGCGGTGCACGTGATCAAGACCGACCGCGAAAAAACTTCGCGGGTCTTCGCGCAGCGCATGAGGATCGAGGACGCGGAGATTCTGAAAGCGACCTACGATTATTTCGCGCCGCGGTTCTCTTCGCCGCCCCGGGTCAATCTGAACGGCATCCGGGACACGTTGCGCTTCTATGCCGAGCAGCAGAACCCGGAACTAAAAAACCGCACGCCGGAAGAGTTCGTCGACCACTCGCTGTTGGATGAGCTGGAGAAGGAAGGGTTCTTTAAGAAGCTGGGGTCGTAGCTCGTGTTCGTGGCTCGTGATCCTGATCGAAGACAAGATTCTGATCACGATGCACGAGCACGGCTATGTCGGTTCATATTTAGCTCTGGCGAGACCATTGTCAGTTGCTGGTGGTGCGATCACGCCAGTAGAAAGGTCGCCGCCGGCCATGGGCAATCGCCACGACCACGACTCGTTGGCCGACAAGTTCGTAAACAATCGAGTAGGGGAACTTCCGCACGACCATGCGGCGACGCGTCTCGTCATACTTAGGCTAACGCAAAGGACTCTCGGCAATTATCCGGAGACAGCGTTCAATCTCGCGCTCGAAATCTCTGGCTATTGATGGCCCGTGAGTGAAATACCAAGCAAATGCCGACTCATAGTCTTCCGACGCTCCCGGGTGGAAAACGGGTCTAGTGGTTGCCGCGCGCAAGCTTCCTAGCCCGTGTCTTTACTGCTTTCCAGGGAAGGAGCCGAACCGTACCCTCTCTTATCTCTCCTGAGCGACGCTCAATCTCAGCAGCCCACGCCGCATCTACTTCTCGTTCCTTTTCCGGTTCCAGGCTGCTAAGGAGTTGCTCCACGGCGCGGACGCGGTCCTTTTCGGGCAGTTTAACAGCGGCCTTGATAATGTTCTCGGCAACTTTCGCCATGTTCAATTCCCTCCAGAGTCCTAACTATAGCCGATGTCATGGACGATTTCATCTTGTAATTCCGTTTGACAGTTTCACTTGTCCCGTATTATGAGAAGGGCGACTGATTCAGGTAGAAAAGGCTCCGCTGGGTTTTCGGTGGTCAGGCATCTCAGTTCAGTCAGCAGCAAAGCCCGGTTGGGGAAATCCAAGTTGGGCTTTGTTATTTTTCGATCGCAGGAAAGGAGAGCAGCATGAAAACCAAGCATAAATGGCTGAATTCTGTGTGTGTGTGTGAATGTAACCCTCTTACTTGCTTTTCCCTTCAATAGTTTCTCCCAAGAACAGGCCGCCGCCCCAACTTATAAGGACGGCGATTTTTGGGTTTTCAGAATAACCAATAATGATCGAATGGGGACGAATTCGGCTCGCCGTGAAGGAGAGTATCAAGTGTCGTATGTTGGCCGCGCGCTCAAAGTTTCTCGTTTGGTTGGCGAGGAAACGGGTGACGTCGAGAGCCTTGGGGGCAACCTTCGAGGAATGTTCGGCATCGAGTCAAAGAATAAGCGATATCAGTATCTTCAGTTTCCATTGATTGTGGGCCAAACATGGACGAGGGACTACGAATACTCAGGAAGTCAGGGTCGTGGACAATTCGCTCTTCGCCGAAGAACAGCTAAACAAAGCGTCGTCGGCCTCGAGCAAATCACCACACCCGCGGGTACCTTTCGAACTTTCAAAATCGAAAGCGACCGAATTGGCGCAGGACAAGGTGGGGATGTTCTGGTTCTTCTCTACCACTACAGCGCGGAGACGAAGAGCATTGTTAAACTTCTCATGAGCAGGAGCGGACAGGCAGGACAGGATAGGGGGCAAACCGAGATCGAGTTGATCAAGTTCGGAACGGCGCCCTGAGACCGGCAAGACTTTCGGCGGGACGGCGATGAGAGAGACGAACACGGTGCGGCTGGTTGCCTAAGGGGCACGAAGAGAGCTCAGCGGAGGGGTGAAAGACTATCCCCTAGCCCTTGTTGGCCTGAGCGTGATCCTTCGCCCGTTTGTAGATCTGTTCCAATTTCATTCCCTTAAACATCTCTTCTTGCATGAGAAGATAATCGCCCTCACCTTTGGCGAAATGGCGCAGAAACCTCGCGGTTCCGCTGTAACCTAAAGCGTTCACTAGGGCACGGATACCGGTATCTACAAGTTTGCGTTCACTCGTGACCTTGGCCATTAGTCTCATCCCCCCATTCTGATGAACTCGACGGGATTCAAAGCTTTAACTTTCAGTCTCGGACTTTGTTTCGCTCGTTGCAGCCTTCGGATAAGGTCGTCATCACAGGTAACAAAAACATCGCACTCCCCAATCTCCGCGCAAGCGAGATGAAGAGCATCGCGCGGCATGATTTTAGCGCTTCTCGTGAGCGCCCTCGCCATTGTGAGTATTTGCGGGGTCGGTCCTATTCTATCGACGCAGAGGCCCGACAACAACTCTGCCCATTCTTTTCTTTGTTCGTGGGGATTCAGGCTGTTTTCATAGTCCAACATGAACGACCAAAGTAGCTCCAATGATCTCCTCTCGGCCAATTCAAAAATGCCCTCGATGGCGGCAGTTTCCAGCCTGATCCTTAGTTGGCTTTGGTCGTCGAAGCATCGATTAAAAATGTTCATGTCACAGTAGAGTTTCAATGTTTCAACTCCCGACGCCTGACGGTTCGGTGATATTACGTGATCGGGGTGGGGGGTGACAAGGGCTACAAGCCGACCATAGGAGTTCGTCGATCACTCTCTGTTGGATGAGCTTGAGAAGGAAGGGTTCTTTGAGAAGCTGGGATCGTAGTTCGCGTTCGTGGCTCGTGTTCGGGAAACTGCGACAAAAATCCGAGCACGATCACGAAATACGGGCACGACAGAGTCAGCGAATCTTCAACTCCGCCTGGGCCCGCTTCGCGAAACTCCAATCGACGATGTCGGCCAGGGTTTTATCGTCTTTCGATTTGCGCGTGTCGCGCACCAACTGAACGACGTTTTTCATGGTTTCGTCGGGGGCGACGCCGTCGCGGCTGTAAAGGCCGACCATGTCGCGGTAGATGCTTTCGCGAACGTCCGCCTCTTTGATGCCCCACTTGGCTTCCAAAAAAGACAATATGTCGGCTTTGCGGTTGCGGATGTAATCGCTGGCCTTCAGCACCGCTCTGATCATTTTAACGATCTCGTCCGGTTTTTCTTTCACCTTTTGGGTGTGGGTGGTGAGTCCGCCGAGCGGGATATTCATGATGTCATTGAACGACATGAGCTGATTGAAGCCGCGCTTGGTCGCGAAATTGTTGAACGGCGGAACCAGCATCGCGGCTTGGATCGACCCGCCTTCCAGCGCGGTGTAGCGGCTTGCGCTGCCGCCGATCTGAAGAAAGGTCACGTCCTTTTCGGGATTCATGCCGTATTTGCGCAGGATCGTGACCGCTTCACTGTGGGGCGTGCCGCCGAAGCTGCTGATGCCGAAGATCTTGCCCTTGAGGTCTTCCACCCGTTTCACGCTCGGAGCGGTGACGAGGTAGTGGTCCGAGCCGTCCATGGCGGACATGACGATGCGCACCGGCAAACCGGAGAGCGCGGCGCCGACGAAGTTCGAAAAGGTGCCGCCGTAGTCGACGTTGCGCGCGACCACGCCGTTGACCACCACTTGATTCTGCATGACGACGATGATGACGTCGAGCCCTTCGCTCTTGAAGAAGCCCTTTTCCTCGGCGATGACGAAGGGAAGTGCGGTGGTGCCGTTGCGGGAGGTGACGCCGAGAGTGATCCGATCTTGGGCGTAAGAAGATTGGACGAATAAGACCCATAGGACCAATAACAAGAAATATCGCCGGGGCGTCTTGCTTTGGATCAAAGTCATTGGAAGCCCTCCTTCGCGTTTAGTGGCTCTTGAGTTTGTTCGCGTCGATGCGTGTGTCCCAAAGAATCGGGTCGCCGCCTAAAGTGGGGCTAAACATATCAACTTGGAGTTGGGTCGCGCAACCGGGACAAAAGTACTCGTGGTATTCACCGATATAAGGCTCGCCGGTCGGCAGCGGCGGCATGATTTCGCTTAAATGCCTGGCGCGGTGCAGCGCGTAAAGTTTGTAGTTTTCTTTTGCGTCACACAGCAAATGGCCGCAGCGCGTGCAGCGAATCACCCGCTGTTTGCCGCTGGCGCTGATTTCCATCGCCGCATGGAAACGCAGCAGGGTTTGCCAGCCGTTGCTCGCAAGTGACGGCACGCCGCTGGTCTTTCCTGATACCGGCGCCGATTCTCGTTTGCGAGCTTGGCGGATTTCGCTTCGAGCTGCATTCGTCGTCGTGGCATCCACCGCACGGCCGTCGCGCGAGATGACGACGCCGTAGATACGCTCCGCGATTTCCCGGCTGACCCAGCCGCGCCCGAAGTCTTTCAAAACGAGTTGCGGATCGCGATCGATGGGATCGCCGAAACCACCGCCGCCGGCGACGTAGTCGACCAGCAGGCTTCCTTCCGGCAGCGGGACGCGCTCCGGTACCCCCGCCGGGAGAAATGATTTGCCCCATTCGCCTGCGCGCATGGCCGCGGCAGTGGGGTGACCTCCCGCTTTGACTCGATCGAGCATTTCTAAACCCGCTTCGATCATCACCCGGGTGGCGCCGATGCCCGTGGGATAACCGCCGCAGAGTCCGAACCCGCCCTGGGCAACGCCGCCGTAGGGTTTATAGTCGACGCTGCAATCTTTCGAGCCGTAAATAAGATAGACGCGGTGACTGCCGAGACCGCCGCGATATTGGCCGAAGCCGCTGCCGTCGGGATTGTGCGAGCGGGTGAAGTAAAGAAACGGGTACTGCATCTCGATGCGTTCGATGTCGGTGATGCCGGCGGAGGGAATGTTCATGTGGCCGCCGGTGTTGACGCCGTCGCGGTGCGGTGCGGCGCCCATGCCGGCGCCGTGGATGTCATATAGCCCCTGGGCCACGGGAATGCCTTCGCGCGTGTGGCCGCCGTAGAAGTAGCCGGGGCCGCCGACGAATTCCAAGTTGCCGGTCGTCGAGCAGTTGACGTCGTCGTAGCGCCCGGAAGCGTAAATCATCTTCGCCACCGCTTCGCAGACCGTCGATACCAAAACGTTGCCGATGCGCGGGCCGGCGCCGCAGGCGGCGGGATACTTGCAGTTGAGGATCGTTCCTTCGGGCACGTTGATTTTCACCGGGCGCATCTTGCCGTCGCTCCAGGGCACGTCCCAGAAGAGCCCGTTGGTGAGCGCCAGCGCGAGGTGCGCCACTGTGCTGGGCAGGGTGGAGTTATGGTCGGTGTCGGTTTGCGGGCTCGTGCCGGCGAAATCGAAATGAAGCTCATCGTGCTTTTTCGTCATCGTGCAGTAGAGCTGCTGGGCGACGGACTTGCGGGTCTTGCGGTCCAGGGTGGTCACGTACTGGCGCGTTACCCAGGTGCCGTCGGGCATGGACTTCAACTTGGCCCGCGTCTTGGCCTCCGAGTCCTCGATCATTTTCTCGCCAGCCAGTTGTACGAATTCGAGGCCGAACTTCTCCACCAGTCCGAGGTAGCGCTTGGCGCAGATATTATTGCCGGCGATCATCGCCTTGACGTCGAGGCCGACGTACTGTGGGTCCCGGCACATGCCTGTGAGCGTCTGAAAGACGTCCTCGCGGAAATCGCCTTTCTCGACGATCTTCAAACCGGGAACACAGATGCCCTCGTGAAAAATCTCGTAGGCGCCGCCGCGCAGCAAGCCACCGGTGTCCGCCGTGTGCGTGCTGGTTGCGGTCCAGGCGATCAAATCACCTTTGTGGAAGATCGGCTTGACGATCATCATATCGTAGGTGTGCGAGCCGGCGACGTAGGGGTCGTTGAAGAAAAACTGGTCGCCGTCGAAAAGGCCGGGAGATTTTCCGAATCGCTGCATCAGACTCGCGATGGCATCGGAGGTCGCGGCGGCGAAGCGCAGATGGCCGGAGCAGGCGAGCACCATGATGCCCTTCTCGTCATAGAACGAACTCATACACTCGCCGCCCTGGGAGACGATCGGCGACGCGGTGACGCGCTGCAGCGTCATGCGTCCCTCTTCACCGATAGCCCAGAGGCGGTGCAGAAACATCTCATAGCGGATCGGGTCGATGGCGGTGTTTTTCTTCATCTCACTTTCTATCCTTTCTCATTGCCGCTCCATGAATCGGTTACAGTCCCGCCCTTTCAATTTCCTCCAATAAGGAGATATCGACGAATTCGCCCGGCTTCGCTTGCCGCGCCTTCGCGTCTTTCTCGCCCAGAAAGTCCAGCATCGCTTGTATGCCGGACAGCGTCGGGTAGGGAATTTCATGAAATAAAGGCAGCCCCGCGTTGTAGGTGTATTCCAAAACCTCTTGATCGTTGGTTCTAAAATATTTAGCGAGCACTTTGAGCGTGAACGGCTTATCGGTCTTGATGCGCCGGATTCCCAATCCGTACGCCCTGAGCACTTTCAGCGCCAGCTCCCGGCTTGACGCAATTTGCCGCCGGGTCGTTGCCAGCGTCGTGTGCTGAAAGGAAATGCCGAGCCTTGGCAGATAAGCCAGTTCTCTAAAGCCGGCTTTAACGGCCATCATGTTCGTTGGCGGGGAAACCGTGCCGCCCTGGATCACGCCGGACTGCATCGCGCTCAAGATCTCGGGGACGCCGCGAATTTGCAAAATGCTCACGTCCCCCTCGGCTTTGAGTCCCCAGTGCTTCAGCGCCAGGCGAAGCGCCAGGTCAGTCGCCGAACCGAAGGTCGTGATGCCCAATTTTTTGCCGCGGAGATCCTGGGGCTTCTCGATGGCCGGGATCACCATGACCGAGAACAGTGGCTGATTGATAAGGCCGGCAACGATCACCGCGTCGCCGCCGCCAAGCTTCGCGGCAACGAGCGGCTGGCTGTAGACTTGCGCGAAGGCGACGTCGCCGCCGAGCAGCGCTGCTGCGGTTTGCGGCCCGCCGCGAATGAAGATCAGCTCCGGAGTCAACCCCTGGCGCGAGAAATAGCCTCCTTCGAGGGCCATCCATCCCGGCAGGTGCGCCACGCTGGCGGCGCCGATGGCGATCCGCACGGGCTGGGCGAGGGTAGGAAGCGCGCCGAGGAAAGTCGTGGCCAGGACGATGACTAAACAAAATAAGAGACGCCTGCGCGCAGTTCCGAGAATCTTGGTTTTCAACCCGAAACCCGGAACTCGAAACCCGGAACTCATCAGGGCACCTCCATCACCAAATTCATGTACGAATCGACGGTGACTTTGTGATCCGGCGGCACGAGCGTCGTGGTGAAGGGCAACTCGATGATCGCCGGTCCTTTCACCGCCGCGCCGACGCCTAGCCTTTCGTAATCATAGACCGGCGTGTCGAAGAACTTGCGCTGTGGCCGCGCGAAGAATACCCGGCGCTTGCCTTTAAGCGCGGCGCGCGGGTTGGCGCCGGTTTTCCGTTTGGCGCTCAGCCGGGGCTTGGCGACCTTGCCCACGGCGTCGACGCGAATCTCGCTGATCTCGATGCCCGCCTTGGTGTAGCCGGCCCCGGCGCCGTAGAGTTCTACGTACTTCTTTTCGAAAGCGGTCTGGATTTCAGCCATGCGCTTGGGATTGAAGCGCTGCCAGCTTGCAGGCAATTCAACCCCGGCGCTCTGGCGGCGATAGCGCATGGTGTAGAAGCGGCGGAACTCGACTTGATTGGGCTTGAAGCTTTCGCCGGTCATGGCCGCGCTCAGCTCCTCCTCCACGGTATCGAGACGCCGATTGATCGTCGCCGGATCGGCGGGCAAAACATACTGACAGCTCAGCACCCGGGTGCGGATCACGTCCGCCGCCGCCGCGCCGAAGGCGGAGAAAACCGGCGAGGTGGCGAAGATATAAATTTTCTTGATCCCCAACTCCGCCGCGAATCCCGACGCATGAACGGGGCCGGCGCCGCCGAAAGCGTAGATGACAAACTCTTCCGGCAGGTAGCCGGTGCGCACGACCTGGCGGCGGATGAGGTCGGACATCTTGGCGTTGACGATGTCATAGATGCCCGCCGCGGCTTCGTGGACTTTGAGCTTCAATGGCCGGGCGATCTTTTCCTCGATGACGCGCAGAGCCTTTTCTTTATTTAGCGATTTTCTGCCGCCGAGAAAATAGTCGGGATCGATGATGCCAAGGGCAACGTCGGCGTCGGTAACCGTGACCTGTTCGCCGCCGGCGTCGTAGCAAACCGGCCCGGGGCTTGCCCCCGCGCTGCGCGGTCCGACGAGCAATCTGCCGGTCTCCGCTTCGACCTGTGCGATGGTGCCGCCGCCCGCGCCGATGGACTCGATGTCGATGATCGGCTGGAGCATGCGGAAGCGTTCGACAATGGGCTCTTGCGCGTAGCGCCAGTAACCGTCGGTGATCAGCCCCACGTCGAAGCTCGTGCCGCCCATATCGGTGGTGATGACGTTCTTGTGCTTGAGCACGCCGGCGACATAAGCGGATGCGATCATGCCGCCCGCCGGACCGGATTGCAGATTGGCAATGGCGCTCACGTGCTCGCGGTGAGCGACGCCGCCGTTCCCCTGCATGATCAAAAGCGGTCCCTTGAGCCCGCCGCTTTTGAGCTTCGTCTCCAGTCCCTTTAAATAACGCTCGACGGTGGGGCCGAGGTAGCTGTTGAGGATCGCCGTGTTGGCGCGGGCGTACTCGCCGGCGACCTGCGACAGCGAACTGCCAAAGGACCAGTAGACTTTTCTCCGCGGGTCGGCTTCCGCGCTGAGAGCGCGAATCTCTTCTTCGTGCCTTGGATTGGCCCAGGCATGCATCAGGCTCACGGCGATCGCTTCGACTTTGTCGTCTTCGATGAGCCTGCGGATCGCTTCCATCACGTCGGCGCGGTCGAGCGGCAGGATCTCGTTGCCCTGGTAGTCCATGCGCTCGCGCACGCCGAGGACGCACTCGCGCGGCACGAACGGATCGGGTTTGGTGATCCAGGTGGCGTGTTTGATCTCATCGCCGGAAAGGCCATCGACGCGGCCGATGGCGCGCATAATCTCGGTGGTGTCTTCGAAACCCCTGGTGGTGATCAGGCCGACTTTGCAGCCGTTGCGTGTGATCAGCGCGTTGGTCGCCACGGTGCTGCCATGTTTGAAGAGCATGGTTCGTCCGAGCAACTCGGACATTTCAACGCCAACAACGCCGGCGGCTTCTTTGACGGCGTCCATCACGCCGCGAGAAAAATCGTCCGGCGTGGTCGACGCCTTCGCCGTCCACACCTCGCCCGTATCGCCCAGCACGACCACGTCGGTAAAGGTTCCGCCGGTATCGATGCCGATGATGAAACTCTTCTTTTCAGCCATGGAATCCGTCCTGTGAGATAGTCTTCAGGCAGAAATATGAGAGGGAGTGTCGGAAGTCAAGGACGCTTCGGGGTTATCTCGCGCCTACTTGTTGAGGGAACAACCATGCGGTGTAAAGCTCATTGACGAAGCGGCGAATTTGATCGGGCGAGGTTGAAGTAGTCATTGACTCAAGTCATCTGCAATCCAATGTCGAACCTTGCGGAGTAGCCTTGCGCATCCTTGGCGAATGCGGGGATTAATTGCTGTCCGCCGCGGCGAAAGGCAAAGTCGGCGTCGTTGGTGGTCCTGCGTTGCCCTCTGGTATTGTACGGCGCTTGCTTGAGAACCCGATCGGTGATCGATTCGTCGAAATAGAGCTGCGAGGTGAACTCGTACGTGCGCCGCGATGAGAGGTCGGTGCGAATCTTGAAGTGGATGTGCACGGCGCGGCCTTCGTACCAGCCGGGATAGATCGTCAGAAACTCGGCGCTGCCGTTCGCGTTCGTCGTCTGAAATCCACGCAGGAACCTTTTCTCGCGAGTATCGAAACCGACGTTCGTATCGCGCACTCCGGAGTAGACGCCGAGGGCGTCGCATTGCCAGATGTCGACAATGGCGCCGGTGAGAGGCGTGCAGGAGTTGGCATTGACGTGAGATACCTGGAACGTCAACCGTAGCGGCACGCCTGTTTTCACCGACCCGTCCGAAGGCTCCGAGCGGATGTCAGAGCGGTTGAGTTTGGCGTCTACGAAGTAGGGTCCTTCGGTCTGTTCCGGCCGCACGACACAGGCGGGGACGCCAGCGGCTGACGCTGACGCCGGCTGTTCACGTCCGTAGCGCAATAACGTAGCCGTCGCAGCGATGCCCATAAGACGCAGCGCTTGGCGGCGGCTGACAATTCGCACTAATGGATACTTGTCCCCCGAGTCTTCATCCATGGGGTCTTGAGCAAGGATACCACTCCGGGTGTGAGCGGAAAACAGAATCATCGCAGCCTGGGCATGATCTCTTTTTTGAAGAGATTGAGCGAGTTGATCACTTTGTCGTGGTGCAGATTACCGATGTGGAACATGCCCATGAAGTGGTCGGCGCCGACCTGCTTCATCTGCTCTTGGATCTGCTTGGCGACGCTGTCGGGGTTGCCGGCGATCAGATAGCCGGATTTGATCAAGCCATCGTAATCCATTTTGGAAAAATCGAAACGCTCACGGTTGCCTTCGCGGAAATAGCTGAAAGAGCGTTCGCTGGTGAGAGCCGCCTGTAATTGCATAGCCACGGCGTCCTTGTTGATCGCTTCATTAAAGCCGCGATTGAAGACAGTGAAGAAATAAGCCATCGCCGCCTCGATGTTAGCCCGTGCTTTTTGATCGGTCTCGTCGATGTAGATGTGACGGCAGAGAATAAACTGTTCCGGCCCGGCGTCCCAACCGGCTTCTTTGGCCTTGGCACGATAGTAACTGAAAGTGTCTTCGATCTGTCCGGTGGTTTGATAGACTTGCGCGCAGGGTAGGTGGCGCTGGACGCACCACTCGATCGATTCGGCGCTGCGCGCCGCGATCCAGATCGGCGGATGGGGTTGCTGCATCGGCCGCGGCCAGATGGCGCAGTCGTGCAGTTTAAAAAACTGCCCTTCGTGGCTCCACACCGGCTTCGTCCAGGCGGTCATGATCAGATTATAGGCTTCCTCAAATCGCCCGCGGGATTCTTCCGGGTTCACGCCGTACCAGATATATTCCGGCGGAATACCGCGGACGAAACCGGCGATGAGCCGGCCGTTAGAGAGGCAGTCGATCATGGCGTACTCTTCCGCGACGCGCACGGGATGATTACGCAGCGGCAATATGTTTCCGAGAACGCCGATCTTGATGCGTTTGGTTCTTTGGCTGAGCGCGGCGGCGATCAGGTTCGGCGACGGCATGGTGCCGTAGGCGCTGTAGTGGTGCTCGTTGAAAACCACGCCGTCGAAGCCCAATTCCTCGCAATAAGCCATTTCCTCCAGGTGCTCGGCGTAATTCGCCGCCCCTTTGGCCGGATCGAAAAAGCTGCTCGGCACCGGCGTGCGCGGCGCGTCTTTGGGAACATGGGGATAGGCGAGGAGATCGAAGTTGTAAAGCTTCACGAACTTTTTGCTCCTTAACTAAAACTTCGCGAATGCTAACACCCCGGTTTACGCGGGTCAATCATATTGGACTGAAGAAGGTCGAAGATCGAGGATGGAGGATGGAGGATAGAGGATGGAGTTCCGGAGATCGCGATCCTCCATCTTCTATCCTCGAAGTTATTTGTAGTATCCCTCTTTAACCAACGGGTCGATGATTCCGGTGTCGGTGAAGGTGAGGTTCCGGTCATCCGCCCAAGATTTTCTTTAACCGTTCTACGGTGTCGGGCGGCTGCACGACGACTTTCTTCGCGATCGCTTCCAAGTCCTGGCCGCTAATATACTCGATCTCCCAGTCTCTTTTCTTGGTCTCGGCCAGGAAGTCGGGATCGCTGAGCATCCTGGCGTAGGCGTCGCGCAGCGTTTTAAGCCGCTCGGCGGGCAGGTTGGGCGGCGCGATCATCGGCCGGCCGATCGCTCCCGGCGAAAGCAGCACGGCGGCGAAACGCTTGATCGGGTCGGCGGTCCTGTGTTTATCCATCAGCTCGTAGACGGTCGGTGTTTCGGGAAAGAGCGGGTCGCGTTTCTGCGCGCCCTGAACGAGAGCGCGAACGAAACCTTTCTTGAGCCAGCTACGCCCCGGCTCGCGCAGGAAGGCTTCTTTTGTGATCGAGTAACAATGGACTTCGCCGCGTTCGATGGCTAACTCGACGTCTCGATTGCCTGGGTAACCGAGCACGAGCTGAAACTTTGCGCCGAGAGCGTCCTCCAAAAATTTTGGAAAGTAGAAACCCGTCCCGCCCGTGCCCGTCGTGCCGCAGCGTGGCGGCTGTGAGGCTTTCTGGATCTCTTCGATACTCCGATAGGGGGCATCTGCGCGCATGGTCAGAACCTCGAAGTTTCGCACCGGCGAGCCGATCCAGCCGAATTTCGACCAATCGAATTGGACCTCTTTCGCTCCCATCAACTGATCGAAGTAAAGTCCGCTGGAGATCATTCCAAGCGTGAGGCCGTCGGGTTTGGCAACGTTGTAAAGCTGGTTGGCCGCAATCATCGAGCCGGCGCCGGCAACATTCTGGACTACCAAGTCAGGATTGCCGGGGATGTATTTGCCCATGTGCTGGGTGAAAAGCCGCGCCCAGAGGTCGATAATCCCGCCAGCGGTAAAGCCCACAACGATCTTGATCTGCTTGCCTTTGTAGAAAGGATCGCCCTGGGCAGCCGCGATGCCGACCGGTCCGCAATAGAAGAGGATAGCTGCCAAAAGCGTTAAGGGCGTTTTCATGAGGTGCTCTCCTGATTTATCCCGCCAGCAGTTGGCACAGCGGCCGGATACTGTCCAACGTGTCCAAGCGGTCGATGAATTCTAAAGCCCGCATGGTGGCGCCGTCGTTGATCGTCTGGCGCGCGCACTCGATAAATTTTCCTTTGAGTTCGCCCGGCGTCATGGGGACTTCGGGGCCGCCCTTGGCGTGCTGGACCTCGCGCGTCAGAGTTTGTCCATCCTTCAGGCGCAGCGTGACCCGGCAGGGGCGGCCGGCGGCGTCGCTCGCTTTCAAGTTCGCGTCGAGATTCATCTGGATTCTCTCGGCCAGCTTGAGCACGTTCGGGTCACGCACCGCGGCGTCGGTGAAATGATCCAGCGAGACTCTGCCGTCGATGATCGCCCGCGCCAGGAGATAGGGCATGCAAAATTTCCCCTGGATGCCGCCTTGAGGGACGCGGAAGATGATTCTTTCAAAGGTGTGCTTGGTGACGTCGACGTCGATCGATTCGACCCTGTCGGCGGTGAGGCAGTGCTGTGCCCTGAAATCGAGCACCGCGTCAATGGCCTGATGCGTGAGGCCGCCGCAGGGGTAGGGCTTGATGCGGATGCCGTCGGTGAGCAACGCGTAGGACTTTCCCAGTTCTTCCAACGGCTCGTCGTGGATCGGCGCCGAGGGATGGAAATTTTTATAAAAGCCGAATCCGCCTTCGATTGCCTTGGCGTTTGCCGTGTAGCCCGACTGCGCGAGCTTGGCCGCGAGCACGCCGTTGCGCGCTCCGAGGGCGACGTGCAGCGGCTTGGTCATGGTGCCGAAGTTTGCCACGATGCCGCCGGCCATCGAAGCGGCGATGCCGAGCGCCATTTCGGTTTGCTCGGCATTCAGCCCGAACAGTCTGGCGCATGCGGCGGCAGCGCCGAAAGAACCCACCGTGCTGGGAGCGTGCCAGCCGTCATGGCTGCTATCGCGCAGCGAGTGGCATAGTTTGGCGGTGACTTCATAACCCGCGACGTAAGCTTCGAGAATCTGGCGGCCGCTCGCGCCGAGCGCGTCTCCTAGCGAGATCAGCGCGGGAATGATCGGTGCGGTGGGCTGCCCCATGAGCGTGAAGCTATGATCGAAGTCCATGGCGTGGGCCGCCGTGCCGTTGGCCAGGGCCGCGTGCAGGGCCGAGGATTTGAAACCCTGGCCGATCACCGTCGCTTCTTCTTTAGCGCCTTCCTGACGTGCGATCTCGGCGCAGATCCTCGCGCACTCCTCTTTGCTGCCGGCGAGGGCGACTCCGAGACAGTCCATGACGGCGGTCTTCGCCGTCTCCAACGCTTTCGCCGGGAAATTTTCGTATTTGGTTTCCGCTACGAACCGAGCGATCCTTGCGGTTGCATCCATGGTTTCCTCCGTTCAATGGCCGAGTATCTTGCGCGCCTGCTCGATGACTTCCCGCGGCTGGTCCAGCACTTCTTTGACCAGCGTTTCCAGTTCCTCGCCCGAGGAGTAATCGACGTCCATCCTTCCTTTCTTGGCTTCGGCGAGAAGCTCCTCGTCCCTTAATACCTTCGCGAAGGACTCGCGGAGAATTTTGACTCTTTCGGGCGGCGTTCCCGGCGTGACCATGAGGGGGCGTCCGAATTCACCCCCCGACAGCAAGGCTTGGGCCACACGCCGGCTGTTGTTGGGAACTTTGAACTCTTCCAGCAATTCGGACATCGTCGGCGCCTCCGGCGCGCGCGGGTCGCGCTTTCTGCCGCTCTGCAGCAGATGGCGATCGAATCCCTTCTTATGCCAGCTGTTGAACGGCTCGCGTCCGAAATGGCCGGCTAAAGTGTGCGCCCGGCAAACGATCTCGCCCTTTTCCACGGCCAGGTCTGCTTCGGTTCCGCCGGGATAACCCGAGACGCTGTTGATCTTTGCGCCCAGAGTCAGATCGAGAATTTTCGCGACGATGTAATCGGAGCTGGTCGTGCCCGAGCCGCCGCAGCTCGGCGGCTGCTTGGCCTTCACGATGTCGGCGACGCTTTTGAATGGAGTATCGGCCCGCATGTAAAACAGGATCGAGTCCTGGGAGGCGGAGCCGATCCAATGAAATTTTCTGAGGTCGAACTGGACTTCCTTCCGCCCGACCAACTGTTCGATGTAAATGCTGTTGTTGGGCAGGAGCACGGTCAGACCGTCAGGCTTGGCGACACCGTAGACATAGTTGGTGGCGGTCAAAGAGCCGGCGCCGGTCATGTTCTGGACGATGACCTCGGGATTGCCCGGAATGTATTTGCCCCAATGGCGCGCGATCAGACGACCCCAGAGGTCATAGAAGGCGCCGGCACCGGAGCCGACCACGAAGCGAATCGTTTTCCCTTTGTAGTAAGGCTCGCTTTGGGCTGGTGCCGAAGGGATGAACACGGAGAGATAGGCTAAGAGCGCGGCGCAGACTGCGGAGAGAACTGGCAGCGGACTATGTTTATTCACGACGACCTCCTTCGATTGAGAGACTGCGGGCACCATAGAGGGAATGACGTGTCTATCGCTCTGTACTACTATCCGAAAACAAAGACCAACATGTTTGTCATAACGCGCAGCCTGGGTATATTTTCCGGTGATCGAAGACTCTCTGATTCGGATATGCCTCCCGCAAAGGCGCAAAGACGCCAAGTTCGGAAGAAAAGAATAACATTCCTCAAACGAATTCACTTCCGCTTATCCGACCTTTGCGCCTTGGCGTCCCTTCGACGTTGCTCAGGACCTGCTTTGCGAGAGATCTTCCGGCTTTCGGTTGCGGCTACGCCGCGCTAGGCCATTTCTGGACGACGACGATTGTTATCCTCAAAGCGCCAAGCCGATCTTGCCGCCGTCATTGCGGTTTTTTGTAACGCGCCGCGGGCACGATCTCGGCGACGGTGCCGCCAGGGGCGCGGAACTTCACCGGCACCACGCCCGGATCGCTGATGATTTCGCAGCCAAGTTTTTTGATGTCCGCCACTGACTTGTCGAAATCCTCGACCTCGATGGCGAAGTGATGAATGCAGGGTCCCGCGCCCGAAGCGAGCGACTCGGCCGATCCTTCGGCGTCGTACTTGATCAGCGCCAGATCGATGGCGCCGTCGCTCAAGTGGCGCGAGGTGTGGTCCCGCACTTTGCTGGTCTCGACTTCTTTGAAGCCGAAGACGTTTTCGTAGAACTGCGTGGCTTTCTGTAGATCGTCGACTTTCACCGCGATGTGCACGATTTTAGCCATAAATCCTCCCGACACGAGTTATAGGATCTCACCACGAAGGACACGAAGATCACGAAGTTTAAGAGTATATATTTCCGAACCCTTCGTAGTACTATAGTTGAAAATTTGCGCGGCTCACGCAAATTTCCCGGAAGTCGAAAACTCTCGGAGTCGGATCTTGGTCCCGCCAAGACGCTAAGCGACAGGCCCAAGGCATGTCATCCCGAGCGAATGCGAGGGATCTAGGAAAGATTTCTCTCTTCGTTCGAAATGACAATGTTTTCCCTTTGCGCCTTTGCGTCCCTTCGACATTGCTCAGGACATGCTTTGCGAGAGATATTCCGAGACCGACCGGTGCGCGAAGCGCACCCTACGAAAACCTTCGTGTCCTTCGTGCCTTCGTGGTGAATCCGACTTTTCTCATTTTGGTTGCGGCGTAGCCGCGCTGGGTCCTTCGTGGTGCAATCTGCATCCTTCATTCGAGTTATACGTAACCGCGCTAATCAAAGTCCGCTGCGTCTTCCTCCCTATCGCTCGCGCTGCAGCGGGTCAACTCAGACGCCGTCGCCATAATGACGCGACTGCTGGTAGTGTTGCCGCAGCAGATCCTTGCCGTAATCGTTGCCGTTGGGCGTGCGCACTACGACGTGGATATGGTCCTTATAGGGCTTGACGTACTGGCGGAACGCGATGCCCCGCTGGTGGTCGAACTCGATGATGACCACCGGGCTTTGCAGGCGATAGTAAAAGACGCTGTCGTCTTCGATGCCGCCCATCCAGCAAAAGTAGGTCTCGCGCAGGTGGCGCTTCACCTCGGCCATTTTGACCTCGGCATGGTCGGGCCGCATGCGGCCGACGTGCAGGTCGATCAAATGGAGCAGAGGTTCATGCTGGGCGCTGGCCAACTCGCCGTAACGTATGCCCGCATAGTCAAGCACCAGGTTGTCGCGAAAGGCGGCGGTCAAAATTTCGCCCTTAGACTCGGCCGCAATGATCGCTTTGGCGCGTTGCTCGGTCGAAAGCGCGCGGATCATCGCCAGCCCCCGGTCCTCATCCGCCTTGAATACTCTCGTGCCGGCGTACCTGCCGGTTGTGGCGTGGACGGGCTCCGAGCCGAGAAAAGCGGGCGTCATGACCACCTGGTCGCCAAGGACAAAATAGCTCACGTTAAGATGGTGGCCGTCGATCTGCCAGCCCCAGGGATCGCCGGCCGAAGGAGTTCCCATGATGCTCAGCCAGTAGAGATCCTCACCGTACTCGGCGAGCCTGCCGGTCATTTCGAGCACGGTTTCGTTCAGGCGCATGACGTCGCGCGCGGTCTGAAATCCCTCGGCGCTGAGACTCTCGCGAAGAAGCGCGAAGGCATGGTCGCGTTGGGCATCGCTCATTTCAAACAACGGCATGCCGTGGCGCATCAAGGTCGGATGGATATTGCTCCATTTGCGCCACTCGGGCGTGTCCACCGGGAAAACCGTCTTGGCGCGCTGCTCCGGCTTCAGCGATGCGAGAAACGCTTCCGCTGCCTCTTTGATCGGCCGGGTGGAGACGCCGGTCTTCTCAATCGAGAACAGACCCGGAACGACTTTGCCATCCGTGGTGATTCCCTTGAACGGCTCGGCCGCAGCCGCCAGGGAATTTTCGAGGTAGCCTGGAGAGCCACCCTTCGCATGGAGCGGGCGGGCCGGGTCTCGGAAAACTCCCGCCGTCTGATTAAGATCGCCCATCGAAGAACTCCTTCTTCAGCCGGTCAGCGTTTGTACAGCCGCTCGAAGTAGCCTTCGTCGTCCAATTTTTTCACGAAGCTCATATCGACGAAATCTTCCGGCTTCGAGTTTTTGGCCTTGGGGTTGCGCGGCGCCATCTCGTCGAGAATGGTCTGGATGCCCGGCAGCGTCGGGTAGAGTTTTTCCGGCAGGACTTTGAGCGCGATTTCCTTGTAGGTTTCTTCCAGTGCCTCGCGGTCGGTGGTCTGGAGGTATTTGCTCAGAATTTTAATCGTCGGCTCTTTCTCTCTCTTGTAGTAATGAACCGCGTCCGCCAGCGCGGCAACCACGGAAGCGACGGTGTCGCGCTGGGCCTTGATAAAGCTCTTTCTCGTCAGCAGCGCGGTCAGCACGAACGGAATGTTCAGTTGCGCCATGTCGATGAGCGTGTTGTAGCCGGCCTTGCGCGCCGTGAGCGTGAACGGCGGTGTGATGATCGTCGCCTGGACGTTTTTCGATTGCAGCGCGGCGAAGCGTTGGGTTTGCGTGCCGATCTGTAAGATCGTTACGTCCTTGTCCGGATTGAGCCCGACTTTGGCGAGCGACATGCGCACGCTCATGTCGGTGGCGCTGCCGAAACGGCTGATGGCGACTTTGCCGCCCACCAGTTGGTCCACCTTTTTGATTTCCGGGACAGAGATCAAGCTGTAAGGAAAGGTGTTGAGTAGGCTCGCGATGATGACGACATCCGCGCCGGCGAGATTACTGTTGACGGCGGCGGAGCCGTCTGCCATCACCATCGCGACGTCGCCGCCCATCATCGCTTGAAAGCCCAGGGAGCCGCCGGCCGTAAGAATCAGAGTCGGATCGAGGCCGTGTTTTTTAAAAATTCCGGTCTGCTGGGCGATAATCAAGGCCGCCTGGTACGGGCTGGTCGCGGTATAGGCGATGTTGAGCTTGCGCAGTTGCGCGCCGGCGGAACCGGTCAGCGTCAAAAGGATATAAACGAGGCAAACGATTGTCACTCTGCGTATCGAAAGCATCTTGTTCCGATTCCCCCTTAGTTTCTTGTTTCCGATTAACTCGCAACCCGGAACTCGAAACCTGAAATAGCGAGCGGTTGCCGCTCGCTATTTCTCCGGCTCGTACTGCAGGTTGTCGCGAATCAGGTTCGAAATCCCGCGCGCGATGGGGCGGCGGATTTCTTCGCCGACATGGGCGAGGCCGCCCAGTGCGCGGCCAAGGATCGCGAAGCTCTTGGACATCTGCCAATGAAAGCCCATGTCCATGGAAATCGCGGCGATGGCGCCGGTGACGTTTACCGGCAGATGCTTGCCGACTTTTTCGTCGGCGATCTTGCCGATCTTTCCCAACAGCTCGCAGTAGCGGCCGTAAACTTTGGTATCCTGCGCGACTTGAAAAAGCTTGTCCGCGCGCGGATCGCCGCCCGTGTGGATG
>Ga0209726_10003318_pt1 | contig 22161 bp, 18 predicted proteins | sample Subgrocontami54m_FD_187453 | JGI IMG/M metagenome (GOLD analysis project Ga0209726, IMG submission 187453) | Subsurface groundwater microbial communities from S. Glens Falls, New York, USA - GMW46 contaminated, 5.4 m (SPAdes) (version 3) | ecosystem: Environmental > Aquatic > Deep subsurface >... | reverse complement strand
ATAAGGACTTGGTTGATGAATGGCAAGCAAAATATCCAAGTATTCATCCAGTGCAACTAGATATTACTAGTAACAAAGACTGTGAAGCAGTAGTGGAAAAAATAGTTAAGAAAGAAAAAAGACTTGACGTGATTATCAACAATGCTGGTTATGCACTTTCTGGTTCTATGCAGAGCTTTTCAGACATAGAATTCCTAGACCTGCTTAATACAAACGCGGTTGGAGCATTTCGATTGATCAAATTGGCCTACCGGCATATGCGTAAACAAAAATACGGAAAAATTATTAATATAACATCCTTTTGCGGTCGCGTTGCACTCCCGAATTTTAGCTTATACTGTGCTTCAAAGTTTGCTCTGGAAGCAATGGGAGAAGCTCTTTATTACGAGTTTGCAAAAAAGAATATTCATGTTACAACAATTGCGCCTGGGGCAATGATAGAGACAAAATATACAAAAGTATCTGATCAGAAGCGAGCATGGCAACGGGATAAGTTATTCTTATTAAGAGTACTTATGCCATCACTTTCTCACGAAGAGATAAATAAAAAAATCCACACCATCTTGCAATCTGACTCACCACCCAAAAGCGTTTTGATGGGACGCGATACGAATATAACGTTTTTTCTCCAACGTTTTTTACCAAACAGTATCTTTGATAAACTTATGTTTTATGTATGGAATAAAAAATGATTTTTGTTCCGTCATTTGACTTCTTGTTATAGATTTTTCGCATGGAGATTGATGTTTTAAAAAAGGGAATTATCTATTGCTAACTTATTTTTTAGAACAACAGGTGTTTTTTTATGAAATATAAAAGTATTTATTTTGTAACAACAGAATCAATAAAAAATCTTGGTAATTTTAGAAATTACTTAATAGAAAATACTGATTATTTAGTTACCTTTCATTTTCCACATGGGTATTTAAAAAAAGCAAGTTACATGGAGATCTATAAAAAGGGAAAGATTTCTCAAAGGAAAGAGTTTTATAGATATCCAGGGAAAACAAATATGGTGAAACTTGGCCTTTATTATCTTTATTTTAACTATATTGTATTTAAGTATGTTAAAAAGGAAAGTTTTATAATCGTAGAAAATCCAATTTTTTGTATTTTTAATTCCCTAGCTGCTCTTACCAAACGGGTAAAATTTATTTTTTGGGTTGGAGACTATTTTCCTGATAATACTGGATTTATGTGGTTTTACAATAAGATAGCGGATTTTTATAATAAAAATCTTAAATACGTTTTGTATGTTAGCCCGCCCCTCTATAAGCATTACATGTCCGTTCTTTTAGAGAAAGATAAAAAAACAAAATATAGAGCTGTATTTACGCTAGGAGTCAAAAAAAGGTATAACGCGAAAAAAACATTTAACAAATTGTCAAAAAAAATAGTACTCGGATTTATAGGGGTCATACGCAAGAAACAGGGATTAGAGCTTGCCTTTGAGTACCTATCTAAATCAAGTAACGTTGGGTTGGAGATCATCGGAGATGGTTATAGCTTAGGTTATTACATAGACTTAGCTAAAAAATTAAACATAGAGCATAGGATAAAATTTTACGGATTTGTAGAAGACATAGATCCGATAATTAAAAATTGGGATATTGGTTTGGCTCTGTATAAAGATTCGAAAGACAATGTTTCAAAGTATTGTGAACCGGTTAAGATTAAAAACTATCTTGAGTACGGTATTCCCGTAATTACCACGAAGACGACATATTTTAGTAAGGAAATTACAAGATTTGATGCGGGAAAAGTTATTGATGAAACTACCAATAACTTAGCGTCTGCAGTAGAAGATATTAAGCAACATTACAAAAAATATACAGATGGTGTCGACAGGATTGTATCGGAATATGAGCCAAACCGTCTTTATGATCAGTATTTCAGTTTTATTGCGGAGCAGAAGTAATTAATATTGACATGAACTTTGCTTATTGTTAATATTGCTTATCATGATCGTGTTAATTTATGGAGGCTCTTTTTTTATAAACCTAAAATAACATTAGAAAAAGGTATTAAAATTGTAGGGAATTAGCTTATGAAAAAGGTTATTGTAACAACAACAATCAATCCTGTAACAGAGGCGATAAAAAGATTCCAGAAGATGGAAGATTGGGAGTTAGTTGTTGTTGGAGATAGAAAAACGCCCTCCGACTATAAATTGAATCGCGGTATTTTTTTAACTCCGGAGATGCAGGAAAAGTACGACAGAAAACTCTCGGATTTGATAGGGTGGAACTGTATTCAGCGAAGAAATATGGGTCTTCTGTGGGCAAATGATTTAGGAGCGGAGATTATCGCTTTGGTTGATGACGATAATATTCCGGACGATAAATGGGGTAAGAATTTAATGATTGGGAGAGATGTTGAAGTAAATTTCTATGAAACTGATTTATCGGCTTTTGACCCAATAGGCGCGACAAACTATAAAAATCTTTGGCATCGAGGATATCCTCTTCAGCTTTTGGCGAAAAGAAACTACGAAAAAGTAGCTAAGAAAAAAATAAATGCTGACATTCAGGCTGATTTCTGGAATGGAGATCCCGATATAGATGCTGTATGTCGCATGGAGCACGCTCCAGAATGTAAATTCAAAAAAAAATATTTTCCTATGGCAGCAAATAAACTTTCACCTTTTGATTCACAAAATACATTTATAACAAAGCAAGTTTTAAAAGACTATTTTCTCTTCTCAAACATAGGCAGGATGGATGATATTTGGGCAGCATATTATGTCCAAGCATTGGGTTTCAAAGTAGTTTATGGAGAACCATCAGTGTATCAATTAAGAAACATCCATGATTTGACGCGTGATATGAAAGCAGAATTCTTGGGATACGAACACAATCTAAATATTGTTGAAAAAATAGTTTATAATCCTAACGTAATAAAAGATTATGTAGACGACAAGGCTTGGGAGGCTTTTTCGCTCTACAAAAAACATTTTGCATAGTAGGTAGTTTTTCAATATGTTCTTAAAAGATAAAAAGATTTTAGTTACCGGAGGAAAAGGATTTCTAGGATCCTACGTCGTAAGAGAATTAGTAAAATTCGGAGTGGATCCTAAAAATATATTTTCTCCTTCTTCTAAAGAGGTAGATTTAAGAGAACTCAACGCGTGTAAGAAAGTTGTTAAGGGTATGGATGTAATCATTCATTTGGCCGGTAAGATCGGGGGCATTGGTTTAAATAGAGAGAAACCCGGCGAATTGTTCTATGACAATATTATTATGGGTGCTCAGCTAATGGAAGAAGCTCGTCGTGCCGGAGTGAAAAAGTTTGTATCAATAGGTACAGTTTGTGCATATCCAAATATTACGGAGATTCCTTTCAAGGAAGATAACTTATGGAACGGGTATCCGGAGGAGACCAATGCGCCATATGGCTTGGCCAAGAAGATGTTATTAGTTCAAGGGCAGGCATATAAAAAACAGTACAATTTTAATTCAATTTTTCTTCTTCCGGTCAATTTATACGGCCCTGGTGACGATTTTAATCCGGAACGATCTCATGTTATGCCTGCAATGATTAAAAGGGTATATGAGGCAAAACAAAATAAAAAAAATCATATTGATGTATGGGGTACCGGACGAGCGACAAGGGAGTTTCTATATGTTGAAGATGCTGCGCGTGGCATAGTGCATGCTACTGAGAAATATAATAGTATAGAACCTGTTAATCTTGGATCCGGGATGGAAATATCCATTAAAAATTTAAATAAACTAATATGTAAAATATTAAATTATAAGGGTGAGATAAGGTGGGATAAGTCAAAACCGGATGGACAACTAAGAAGATGTTTGGACGTAAGCCGTGCAAAAAAAGAATTTGGTTTTATGGCAAGCGTTGACTTTGAGGAGGGTGTAAAAAAGACGATTGACTGGTATCTTTCTACACAAAACGTAAACTTAAGGAACGGAAAAGGAGGTAGGAAAAAAATATGAAGACGGTAATTCTTTGTGGAGGAACAGGGTATAGACTAAAAGAGGAAACTGAGTTTAAACCCAAACCAATGGTTAACATTGGAGGTAAGCCAATTCTTTGGCATATTATGAAAATTTACTCACATTATGGGTACAACGATTTTATTATTGCGCTTGGATACAAGGGGGACTATATAAAGGAGTATTTTTTAAATCAAAGAAACCTAATCCATAACTTTACACTCCATACTAAATCTGGATACTCAAAAATTTATGAAAAAGATGGTAAATCTGATGATTTTAAAATTACGTTTGTTGATACGGGAGAAGATACATTGCCCGGGGAAAGAATTCTGAGAGTTAAAGACTACATACCTCCGGAAGATAAAGATTTTATGGTTACTTATGGAGACGGCGTATCAAATATAAATATAAACGATTTAATAAAGTTTCATAAAAAACAAAAAACCATAGGAACAGTAACAGGTGTTCATCCTCGAAGTAAATATGGATTAATACAAATGAATGATAAAAACATTGCGAAAAGTCTTGTAGAAAAGCCTGTTTTAAAGGAAAGAACCAGCGGAGGATTTATGGTCTTCAAAAAAGATTTTTTCAACTATCTGAGAGCTGGTGAATTTGAGCATCCTGCATTAAGACGTTTAGTTGATAAAAAACAGCTATCCATTTTTACCCATGACGGTTTCTGGCACTCAATGGATACTTATGTTGACGTCAGTGATTTAAATAAGATGTGGATGGATAATCCAGAATGGAAAGTATGGCTGGACTAAAGGGGAAAAAGATACTCGTTACGGGAGGCACAGGTTTCATTGGGGGGCACTTAGTTGAGGAATTAGTTGCTCAAGGAGGGAAGGTAACAGTAATTGACATAGAAGTTAATCCACAATCTACCTTTTTTTTAAATAAACTTGGAAGGAAAGTAAAGCTGGAGATAATTGACATTACCGACCGAAAAAAACTTGCACAATTTTTTAAAAGATATACTCCAGATTATATATATCATCTTGCAGCAGAGCCAATTGTTGAAAAAGCGTACGAAAATCCGTACAGAACCTTTGAGACGAATATCATGGGAACTGTTAATCTTTTAGAAGAGGTGAGGAAAAACAATAAAATAAAGGGTGTTATTGTGGCATCTACCGATAAGGCTTATGGTAAAACTACCAGTGCTTACGACGAGAACTCTCCATTAAAAGGTGATCATCCGTATGACGTATCAAAATCAAGCGCTGATCTTATTTCTCAAGCTTATTTTAAAACTTATGATTTGCCGGTTGTTATAACCCGGTTCGGCAACGTATACGGGGAGGGGGATCTATATTTGAATAGAATTGTTCCGGGTATATGCAAAGCAATAATAGATGATGAGCCGCTTATGATAAGAAGTGACGGTAAATATGTAAGAGATTATTTGTATGTAAAAGATGTTGTAAAAGGATACATATTTTTACTCTCTAAATTGGAAAAAATTAAAGGAGAAGCCTTTAATTTTTCTTCTCCTGACAATTTATCCGTTGTTGAAATCATAAAAAAAGCTGAAAAAATTCTCAATACAAAAATTCACTACAAAATATTAAACAATGCAAAAAATGAAATACCATATCAGCATTTAAACGATGAAAAAATTAGAAAAATGGGTTGGAAAAATAAATATTCTTTAAAAAGTATACTACCTCAAGTACTTGAGTGGTATAAGAGACTATCTTGATTTTCCGCCAACCTTTTGGCCTATAAACATGGCAGAAGGACTAAAAGTGTAAGACTCAAATCCTCGATCTGAGAATAATATTCTCAACATAGGATTTATGACATAGTCTAGATAACATATTGTTTTCAGCAAATGATATTTAAGTCCTTTTTTATCCATTGGAATTCTTAACTTAAATGTTCCGTAGTTTCCACAGTATATCTTTTTGACACCCTTTACTTTACATAGCTTTTCCAAGATATCCTCGTTCATAATGTCAAGATTATGATTTTTAATTAAGTCCGGTCTAAAGAATTTCATTCTCAAGTAATTAAATCCTTTAAACCGTGGTATTTGAACGACAAAATATCCACCTGGTTTTATTAGGTCTAGGTGTAGTTTTACTGCTTTTTCAGGAGGAATTATGTGTTCTACAAATCCATAAGAGAAAATTGCGTCGAAGTGGTCTTTATATTTCTTTATCAATTTTGGGTCAAATGCATCTCCGGCTATTGTTTTCACCCCATTTTTTTCGGCAATTTTTACTGCTTCCTTTGAATACTCAATACCTTCGGGTCTATATCCAATCATTTTGGCAACCTTCTTAAGGAGTTTACCATCCCCACTTCCAATTTCACAAAGAATAGGCTGTTTGTTTGCCGGACCATGATATTTTGGTAAGTATTTATCGAAAAGTGAATCGCAAAGAAATATATCGTACGAAGTGAACAGCCCAGCTTTTAACCTTACTTGGAGTGGAATACTATCATTGTAATATGCTTCCCAGTCTTCCTGTTTATGCAGGTTTTTTACAGCCATTGGATAAGTATATTATAAAAAGTTGGGTTTAACAATATAATTTTGCTGAATTTCTTTATCTTTTTTTCCCAACAACAATAATAATTGATGCAAGAGAGAAATTTTTTGCTAACAATCTGTCCAATAATCTAAGAGCGCGTGGAAAAGCAACGAATTCGACACCAGCGGTCTTATAAATATTAAACCCGTGAAGTTCTAAAATATCTTTTAGTGCGCCAGATGTAAAAACTCTCATGTGACCAACAGTGCTTCTAACTTTAGTGAACTTTCTTGAAAATTTTATTCCGAGTGTTTTGTCAACGGTCGAGACTTCTGTAAAAAAAGGTTGAAAACCAAGCAGCAAAAGAAGACGATTTATCCAAGATGCTAGATTTGGAGTAACAACTATTAGTAATCCGCCTTTTTTTAATACTCTCTTAGCCTCTAAGACTAGGTGGTCGGGATTTACCAGATGTTCTATGGTGTGCGAAGCGATTACTACGTCAAAGTAATCATTTGGGTAAGTAAGTTTTTTTTCGACGTCACCAAATTTAGCGTTTATGCCATTCTTTCTAGCGAGTTTAACTGCCTCACGATTATTGTCAATACCATGAACTTCACCACCAAATGATTTGCCAAATACGCTTATCCCACATGCAAGATCTAGCACTCTTTTTTTGGGTGAGAAAGAAATTTCGGAAAGTTTTTCGCGTGTGGTCCTTGTTGCCTCAGCAACCTCCCATTGAGAGAGATCCAATCCATCGGTATAAAAATTTGAATAATTTTTCTGGGATGTATTTTTGATACGCAGAGAATATCATAATGATAAACGCCTGTAAAGAATTGTAATTCTTCAGTATCAGTAAAACAATAAATTAATGTATAATACCCATAAGATTTATGCCAAAAAAACCCTTTTTCTCATTTGTTATCCCAACATTTAATAGAGCTGAAGACTTAAGGTTTGCATTATATTGCATACTAAGACAAACTTTTTCCGATTTTGAGATAGTAGTGTCTGATAATTGCTCTGAGGATAATACGCTAGATATAGTTGAGTCATTCAAAAGTAAAAAAATAAGGTATTTTAAAAACAAGACTAACATCGGTGTTCTTCCAAATGTTAAAAAGTCGATAAGTTATGCAGAGGGTGAGTATGTATTTCTTCACAGCGATGATGACTTTTTGTTATACGAAAGTTCGCTTAGAGATATATATGAAAATATTAAAAAAAATAAACCAGGATATCTAAGAGTCAACTACATAACTCGTACACCTGATAAAAAAAGACTTTTTCGTTATCACGGAAACACTCCCTCAAAAAATAATAATAAGTTAGCTGCTAATGTATCGAGTGACAAGGTTTTATCATTCATTCTTACAACGGATCCCGGTTTTATTACAGGCTTGGTTTTTAAAAATAATTTACCCAAAGACGTTAACGTAATTGACTCTGATCCTTTTTGGGTTATAAAAATACTTTTTTATACAACAAAAAAATGGGGTGGATATTTTGTTGCAAAACCACATCTGATTGCCTCGTGGTCAACATGGCGTGTAAATAAAAATAATTTTAATCAAATATATTCTATAATTGACGGCAAACTACATTCCGAACCATATTTTAATTTCATTAAAGCTAGGTTAAATAAAACGTCTTATGAATATTTTCTGCATAGACAACTTATGGAAATTTACATATTGAGATTTCCTGCAATAAAATATTATACGGGTAGTAATAATACGATGCTTCTTTCTAAAAGAATAAGAAAATTAGATGGTACTTTTGACAGCAGCCTTTATTTTTGGATTTATTATGGACTAGCTCTTATTTTACCAAGGGTTGCCTTGCGATTTATCAAGGACGTAGCGTTCTATAAGTATTCTAGGTTTTCAAAGACAAAGGATGATAAGGGTGCATCACGAGATTTAAAAAAATTGGAAGGAGAATATTTACATGATAAAGTTAATAATTAAAAGATTTACGATTTTCGTTATTATTCTGTCGGTTGCAACCTCATTTATTGCCGTAGGGCATTGGTTTGTAGGCAACAAGATATTATATTTTTGGGATTCTTTCATTCCCTTCGACCCAAAAGTATCCTTTGATCAGTTATTCTATTTTTGGCGAGAGGGGATTTTTCCTGGATACGCAACTCCTTCCTGGAGTTGGTTTCTATATTGGGGATTATTCTTCCTCCCTTATGTAGTTACCCATTCATTATCTGTTAGTCAGGCATTTATCTATCTTCTCTTGCTTTCCCTTTCAATCATAAATTTCTATTTTCTGTGCTCTTATATTCTGGGCAATGTGTTCGCTGAAAATCGATTCCACTTTTTACTTAAATCAACGGCATTTGTTTGCGCACTTCTTTATACGTTAAATATCTTTACCTTTTCTAATTTCTTATTTATGTTTAATCCCGGAATGTTTATCCTAGCACTACTGCCATTAAATCTTCTGGCTCTTTTCCATATATATCCGATTGTTGGTGAAGAAAACCACAGAAGGAATAACCTTTGGTTATTTGTTTTTTTGATTTCCTTGATAGGTATGTCTCCGGGATTTACTGTCTATGTTTTTTTTCTTCAGTATTTAGTTTGGTTATTCGTGTATCTTATCTTATTTTGGATTGTGTCAAAAAAAGGAATATTGAGTAGACTTACATTTGAACTGATGGGATTTATTATCTTGGTTATTCTTTTTAATTTGTGGTGGTTTTACCCGTCCCTTCTTGGATTAAAAGAAGCGTACAGTAGTCAAAGTAGTTTTGGTACGACTATTTGGTTTGATCAAGGATTTGAACCGAGTCAACTACTGAATGCTATAAGACTTATGGGAAGCGGTCTTATGATAAACAATAAATTTCCCTGGAGCATATTGTATGAGCAAAACTATCTTTTTACCTTTCCCTTATTTATTTTCCCTTTGTTGTTTTTTACGTCGTTTATTTTTTTAAAGAAGCAGGCAAAACCTTTGTTGACATTTTTTCTTCTGATGGCTCTTATCTCTTTATTCATTATTAAATTTAGTAATCCTCCTTTTTCTTTGATTCTTGGTTTTGCATATCGGTACGTGCCTTTTTTCGGAGGTTTTCGGGATGCTTTCCAGAAGGCCGGGGTATACTTTCTCCCCGCATATTTTATTTTTATTGCAATAGGTCTTTTTTTTACTGGAACTTTCTTGTGGAAAAAACGTTTGAAATTAATTCTATACTCTTTTATCGTAGTATTTACAATCGGATCCATCATATTAACCGGTCCATTTTTCCTCTTCTTCAATAATAGTACTAAGTCTTTATTGTTTACATACGATAAAGAAGATTACACCATTAACGCGAGAACTCAAATACCTCCTGAATATCTCTCTTTTAAAACATTTTTTGAAAATAAATGTAAAGGCGAGACAACTATGATTGTTCCGAGAGCTGGTTTTATAACTGATGCGGTTTGGAAGAAATATAATACGTCATATATTGGCCAGGATATGCTGGTCGGGTTAGTTCATTGTAATTTTCTGGCAACATCAATGTTTAGTAAATATTCGGAATCTGCTATTCAAGCGCCTTATTTGCAATTAGAACAGGGCGATATTAATGCTTTTAAAAATTACCTAGTACAAAATAATATTAGGTATGTTCTCATAAGGAAAGATTTTGTTCCTCACGAAGCGACTGGCTGGGTGTATGTAGAACCACAAAAAGCAGAAGCACTACTTTTTCTCGATCAAGAGTTCTCAAAAATATATACGAATGATTTTTTTACACTTTTTGAAAAAACGACTCAAAAAAAACAACAATATGGATTTAATTTAACACAAGATGTAGTGTTTCTCCAATCAGATATTAATAGCGGTACCGATTTTGCAAATATCTCAAAGAGAATAGGAAACATTAATCAACCCGTACTTTTGAGTGCGCCTTTGGACCGTATTAATTATGAGGATAAGGCAACTGTTTTTACTACAGTTGGGAATTGCATTGGTTGTATAAGAATTGATACCAGGTTTATTGCTGCCACCAGCTCATTTCAAAGAGTTAAAAATTTCATTAAATCCATGATTCCCAAATGGAATTCAAACAAACCAATAGATATTCAGATTAGTCTTGGGATTGTCAGCGCTGATGACACATTCAAAAAGCTTGCCGCAAACATCGAAGCTGGAAATGGAGATCGCTTAAAAGAAGATATAAGAAATTATATCAATAAATGGAATAAAGTTTATAGTCTTGTTTCTGCTTATCGCGGAGATAGGTTTGCAACAAGCAATAAGCGCTCTGAGGCAAGTAACTTTCTTGAGGATGAGAAGAATACTGTTTATGATTATTTATCAACACAATTTAAAAAAGATCATAAGTATCTAAGAATTCCTAAAAATAATGAGATGGTTGTTTCTTTGCTTACATTTCAAAAAAATCTTTTAGGGTATTTTTCAAACAAGATTATTAAAACTGATTTTGACCGCATGGCCTATCGAATGCGTCTTGATATTCCCAAAGATGGGAATTATACATGTGAAGCATTGAATATAAAAAATAATGCAAAGATCACGTCGGTCTTAGTTGAGAACCAAATTTTAACTGCCGAAGAAGGGTCGGGGAAGACCCCCATTCCCTTTAAAAAGGGTAGTTATCTTGCTAGTGTTTTTTATCAACCCAATGAAATTTTAAGATCGCGGATCAATCAAGCAAAATCAGAAGAGGTAAAAGAGATTAAAATCGGAAATCTTAATCCGGGGACATATAAAATTAATTTTGAACTGAGTCCTGAATCAAGCGGTAGAATGATAATTGCGATTTCTCAAGGTCAAGTATCCCAAGGTTTACTCAAGTATTTTGCCTCGCTTGAGAAACCTGACGAGAATTTTTTTGTAGTAGATGCACTCGAAAAAAACGTAGGGAATCCTTATCATTATTCATATACTTTCACTATTAATTTGCCAAGTAAACAGGATTACTATGCATATTTATATTATTTAGATGGACAAAATCTTCCCATTGCGATTTCAGATATTACAGTTATAAGTAAGATTAATATTGGGGATTTTCAATTTTCCTGCGATACAAAAATCAACACTAATCGTTTGAGTAACGCAAAGTTATCAATTGATAAAAAAAATCCGGTGCAGTATGTTTTATCTGTCCCCTCAGGATATACGGGGTTTTTGGTGTTTAATCAAACGTATGATACTGATTGGATAGCCTATCCAGAGGGGAGTAATAATCTCCTTCCGCATTTGATCAGCGGTTACGCAAATGCGTGGTATATTAAGGAACCTGTTAACCGAAAAATTATCGTGGAGTATAGAAAGCAGAAATTGATAGAAATTGTTGGTATTTATTCCGTATTACTAAGTTTTTTATGGCTTGTCATTTATAAGTACATAAGAAAAAGTTGATATGAAAGAAACGATCATTCGATTATTAAAACAAAATCAGAAAGTATTATCTACGTGGCCCTTTTTGATAGTGTATTATCTATGTTTTCGTGTTTTGTTTGGCCAATCTATCATTCTCATCTATATATTGTTTTTAACAATCTTTATTTTGAGAATATCACCCGAATATGGAGTGTTCATCTTTTTTATTCTCATGGCAATCTTTTATATATTTGGTCAATTTGTTGAAGCAAATCATTACATCTCGTTTATATATGTATTTTTAGTTATTATCTTCTTGAAGCAATTATATAGTTTAATTAAACAAAGAATTCATAAAGAATAATTCAAATTTATGTCTATGATGACTTTTCTTAAAAAATATTTTAAACAAAATAGAATACACATAATTTTACTATTAATGGGTCTTATTCTTGCTATTGTTAGTGTTTGGCACTGGTTTTCGGGTAACTCTATTATTTACTTTGTCGATACTCTTTTGCCTGTCGACACGAAGAATTCTTTTGTTAGAGTATTTTATAACATTGATACTCGTGTGTTTCCTTGGAATATCGAAGCAAGCTGGAGTTGGTTTATCTATTGGTTGATGATTTCGATAGGCAAGGAAACTTTAGGAAATCTATCTGCCTCGCAGTTTGTATTATATGTTTTCCTATTATTTTCCTCGATATTAAGTTTTTATTTACTTGCGAATCACTTATGGACATTATTACTCAAAGGAAAAAATAGTCAAAATTATCATAGAGTTATAAGTTTTCTGTTTGCGCTTTTTTATACATTTAATCTTTACACATTTTATTATGCATTTTTTACTTTTAATCCGGACGCGTATATAGTTGCATTTTTGCCCCTTAATATGCTCGCGCTTTTTAAAGTTTATCCATTGGGAAGTACAAAAGCGGAAAAAAATGTGCCCTGGACAATAATATTTTTTTTGACATTGATTATGATGAGTCCGGGATTTTTAACCTATATTTTTATTGCTCAATATTTGGTATGGGTTTCTTTATATTTACTGATTAATTTTATCTTTCAGATAAAAAAGATTGTACTAAAGGAGATAGTAGCCTTGGGGACATTTTTTATGCTTATTTTACTTTCGATATGGTGGTGGTTTTTTCCTGCCCTGCTAATTCTTAAAGATGTATATGAACAACAGTCGAGCACGGGTACTATTTCATGGTTTAATCAGGGTTTTATTCCATCCCAATTGCTGAATGTATTTAGAACTCTTGGTATACCTCTTATGAATGGTAATCCTTTCAGCTGGAGTACTTTTTATACTGATAATAGATTTTTTACACTGCCTCTTTTTTTACTTCCTTTTTTAATTTTATTTTTTGTTTCTAAGTTAAGAAAGTTCAAGAATAGAAACACCTTTTTATATTTACTTATTATGCTTTTGGTTTCAATCTTTATAGTAAAATTTAGTAATCCTCCGTTTGCTTTTTTAAATCGTTTTGCGTTTGAATATATACCTTTCTTCGGTGCATTTAGAGATTCCTATCACAAAGCAGGTATGTTTTATCATCTTGCCCTTTTTAGCGTTGCATGTATGGGAGCTGGGCTCGCATTTAAATACTTACTGGAAAAGAGGAATAAAACACTGCTTGTTTTGTCATTGGGTATAATTATAGCGTTTGGAATTGTTGTCACGGGGCCCTTTTTTCTTTTTTCCTCTGACAATTTAATAAAATATAACTTTTTATTCAATCACAAACCTCATTCTGTTTCCTCCAAAACTCAAATACCACCAGAATATTACCAACTTAAAAAAGTTTTTGAACCGCAGTGTCAGGGAAAAGATGTAATGATTATCCCCAGAGGCGGTTGGATATCGAATGCGGAGTGGGAAAAATATGGAAATTCTTACGTAGGAGTAGATTTAATTCCCAGATTAATAAATTGTAGCTTTATTACCACACTTGCCTATAAACCAATGTCAGAGTCAAGTAATCAGGCTATCTATCTTCTGCTGCAAAACAAAGACTACGATGGCTACAAACAATTTATATTGAAAAATCAAATACCTTTTGTGTTAGTGCGTTATGATCACGTTCCTTATTATCCTTCCACTTGGCAATATATAGACCCCAAAATAATAACGAAAAGATTAGACAGCGATCCGGACTTCGAAAGGAAGATTATTAATGATTATTTTACAGTATATAGATTTAAGCCTCTTGATAAATTAAATAATTACGGTATTGCTTTATCTTCACACGCTTCCTATACAAACTCGTTCTTAGCAGGTTCAGTTGATTATGCCATGTTATCGAGAAAAACGCCTGATGTAATCGGGCCTGCCGTGTTAAATCCCATAAGTTATTCTGATAAATATAAATCGTTAATTGATACTTATATTGCAGAAGGTATCTGTGATGAATGTGCTGGGAAAGGCGAAATTGAGCGCATGGATATTGGAACAAATACAAAGCATATGCAATTTAAATTTAACATTGTGCAGGATGGGCAATATGCTTGTGAAGGAAAAGTTTATGTTCCCGGATCAGAAATTACAGATTTGAGTGTTTCCAACTCAAGTAATAAAAAAGTTGTACCAAATGAATCGAAGTTATTTCCTTTATCAAGGGGTCAGTATACTTCATCTTTATCTTACAGTTCCCAAGTTTTTATTAATAAAGACTCTGTTAGTATTCCTAAAGGTGCGCAGAGCATAGAATTTCCAGTAAGCGAGCTTACAGGAAGAAGTTTTAAATTAAGTTATGATTTAGACAGTCGTGAACAAGAGGTAGAGGTTATTTTAGCAAAGAAGCATTTAAGTGACGTAACTCTTAAAGAAAAGGAACTAAAACAGGAGGACATTGAGTTTGTCAGTCCTACCGGTCCGTCTGATAAAACACAGTCAATAAGTAGAATATTTCAAATAGATGAATTTAATCCGTATAAGCATTCCATTTATATAAGGTCTGTTTCGAACGGGTTATCAAAACGGGGTTCTGGCGTGATTCGTAACCTGATGATAGAAAGCGCTATTGATACAAATTATGTTAATTTTTCTTGTGTTACGAAATCTCGGGTTGCTAGTAAAGATTTCACAAGGATATTAAAAATTACACAGGTTAATCCGATTGAATATATTTTGACTTTGCCAAAAAGCTTTTATAGTGGGTTTATTACATTTAACAAAACCTACGCAAATGGTTGGCAAGCGTATAGTATAGAGAATGGTAAAAAGCGAATATTTGCCCACATCCAAAGCGGATACGGCAATGCATGGTATGTAGAAAATCCCAAAGACAGGCGTATCACTATTGTCTACGAGCAGCATGAGTTAATTACAAAGAATGGGATTGTAACATTTATTGCATTCTCGATTTTGCTTATAATTTTTATTAAGCTTAAAAAAAATAATGATTAATATTTTTGGATACATTTTAATAATAATATTGTTTTTACTAAGACAATCAACTGAAAAGATTGCATTTATCTTTTTCTTCCTTACTCTTCTGTTATACGTTTTAGGCTTACAAATAGATGCTAATCACTATATGTCTTTTGTGTTTGTATTCATCTGTATCTCCGTGTTAAAAAATATATATAGAGAAGTAAAAAACGGTAAAAAAAGATGAAATATATAATTAGAGTTTTGCCCTTAGTGATTCTTGTGATTTTGGTACTTTTCACTTTTCGGAGTTGGTTTACTTTGGGACTACTTGCAGGAGGAGATTTTCAAGTCTACTACAAGGAAATGTTTCATAACTTTTCCTTTTTTCCTCCGCCTGCTTGGAACTGGACGCTTGGAGCAGGTTTAGGAGTAAATGGATCTTCACTGTTATGGAATTATATAGTCGTTCAATTGCCGATAGTTTTCTTTGGTAATTTGTTGGGATTTGATTGGGCGCAAATTCAAAGAGTTGGCTATCTATATCCATATCTTATTCTCTCAATTGTTTTACCATATTATTATGCAAGGAAACTGTTTTCATTCCCCTATGCTATTCTGGGGATGTCAATTTTTAGCTTCAATACGTATATTTTGATGCTGGTGGGGGGTGGACAAATCTTTTTGTCTTTAGCGTATGTCCTGGTTCCTCCAGCTTTTTATTATTTTTACCAACTACTTACAGGAGAGAATAAGAATACCCGAGCACTAGTTAAAACGATTTGTTTGTGTGCGTTGCTTTTTTCTCTTCAAGCGCTTTTTGATATAAGAATAGCGTATGTTACTCTGGTTTTAATCCTTCTATTTGCTTGCATCAACCTAGTTTTTAATAAGAAGTTTAAGAATATTTTGTTTTTACCGTTGGTTTTGTTTATTTCTGGGCTGCTGCATGCTTTTTGGGTATTACCTACGGCTATTGTAAGGGAAAACCCTCTTTCAGGTTTTGGCGCAGAGTACACCAGCTACGGGATATTAAAATTTCTGAGTTTTGCAAAATTTGAGAATACTATTTCACTTTTGCAGCCCAACTGGCCGGAAAATATTTTTGGAAAAGTATACTTTATGAGGCCAGAGTTTTTGCTTTTTCCAGTTCTGGCTTTTTCTTCTTTGCTTTTCTTAAGGAATGAGAAAAAAGAAAAAAAAGAATTAGTCTTATTCTTCACGCTAGCGGCAATAGTTGGAGCGTTTTTAGCAAAGGGTATAAATGAACCTTTTGGTGGAATATACGATTTTTTGTTTACCAATGTCCCCGGTTTTATGATGTTCAGAGATCCGACAAAGTGGTATACGCTTGTTGCAGTTTCTTATTCATTTTTAATACCGTTTACGGTTTGGAAAATATATGAGTGGTTAAAATCGAGAAGTAAATTTTCAATTTTCAATTTACAAAATCTATTTTTACTGCTTATTATTTTCTATTTACTATTTTCAATACGCCCGGCATGGATGGGGGAGCTTGACGGTATTTTTAAATACACTCAAATTCCAGCAGAGTACATAAGATTGGAACAATTTTTAGCTCAGGATAAAATATTTTTTAGGACATTTTGGGTTCCAAAAACTTCTTTGTACTCCTTTTATTCTCCTGTTCACACGATTGTGGTTGGATCAGGCTTTACAAGAGAGTATAGTACCAGTAAAGTCATAAGTACTATGCAAGATAAGAGTTTTGAAAAAACTCTACAGGATATTTCTGTAAAATATGTCATTGTTCCAGATGATACTGAAAGCATAATTTTCTTAAAAGATGGAAAGTATGATGAAAAAACATACCTTAAGACTATAAAAGATATTAGAAAAATTAAATGGCTTAAGGAAATTAATTGTTCGGTTGTTAAATTGTTAAATTGCTCGGATCCTGTGTTTGGGAAAATTGCTGTATTTGAAGTTTCAAATCCCAAGGACCATTTTTGGAGTGAGAGACCAGGGTTTAAAATAAACTATAAGAATATAAATCCTTCAAAATATGAAGTGGTAGTTGAGAATGCCATAAAAGGTGATAGAGTTGTGTTCGCAGAAGGATATGATAATAATTGGGAAGCTAGCAATAAAGAAATGGGGTATTATTTTAAAAGCGTTCGGTACAATAAGTATTTTAATAGTTTTATTTTGCCCAAGGATGGAAGTTATAAAATTGAAATTTATTTTGGCCCCCAAAAATGGGTAAATATTGGTTTGGTTGTGAGCGTTGTAACACTTTTTTCTGTTGTTACTTTTCTTATCAAGGGATTAAAAAAATATGAAGGACTCAAGAATTAATGGTTAAAATTATGATAGAATATATTATTATTGGGGAATTAAGAGTGTCAATTTTATTTTTATGATTATGGGAGGAATAATATGAAAGGTGTAATTTTAGCAGGGGGCCTTGCTACAAGACTTCGTCCATTAACATCTGTTACCAACAAGCATTTACTTCCCGTATACAATAAGCCAATGATTTATTATCCGCTTGAAGCAATGGCAAAAGCAGGAATAAAAGAAGTTCTTCTTACAAGTTCTTCAGATCATGCAGGACATTTTGCAAATTTACTTAAAGCCGGTGAAGATTTTAACCTCAAACTTTATTATGCAGTCCAGAAAAATCCCAAAGGCGGGATATCTGATGCAATAGCTTTGGCTAAGGAATTCGCAAAAGGTGAAAAGTTATTGGTAATTTTAGGTGATAATATTTTTAATTTTGATTTAAAATCCGCAGTAGAAAAGTTTGAAAAGACAGATAAAGGCGCTATGATTTTTGGCATTAAAATGCAGGCAAATTTAACACAATATGGAGTTATTGAGATGGATAGTAACGGAAAAGTATTATCAATTGAAGAAAAGCCCCAAAATCCAAAATCCGATATTGTTCAGACAGGTATCTATATGTATGACAGTAGGGTTTTTGATTTTATTAAAAATCTTGTTCCTTCTGCACGTGAAGAATTAGAAGTAACAGATTTAAATAATTTTTATGTCAAAGAAGGATTAATGCAGTGCAAACTTATAGATTGGTGGATTGACGCAGGAACATCTCATGATGAATTGCTTCAAGCAAATAATTTAGTTGCGCAAAAAGTTAAAGCCGGCGAATTATAATTTTTATGAAATTACTTGTAACAGGTGGAGCCGGATTTATAGGCTCAAATTTTATACTCTATTGGTTAAATAAATATCCAAACGATAAGATTGTTAACTTGGATAAATTAACTTATGCGGGTAATTTAGAAAATTTAAAGAGCGTAGAGAAAAATCCCAATTATAAATTTATACATGGAGATATTTGCGATGGGAAGATTGTTGGTAAAGCAATGCAGGGAGTTGATATTGTTGTTCATTTTGCAGCAGAAAGTCATGTTGACAGAAGTATTATAGATCCATCCAGTTTTATAAGAACAAATGTTTTGGGTACGCAGGTTTTATTAGATGCTGCATTAAAAAATAAGGTTAAGAAATTTCATCACGTTTCTACGGATGAGGTATATGGAAGCCTAGAACTTAAAGAAAAGAACATTTTTAACGAACGAACGAATTATAACCCTAGAAGTCCTTATGCTGCCAGTAAAGCCGGATCAGATCATTTAGTTAGAGTATATTATCATACATATTATTTACCCATTACAATTTCTAATTGTTCAAATAACTTTGGACCTTATCATTTTCCGGAAAAATTGATTCCCCTTGCAATCACGAACTTATTGGAGGATAAAAAAATTCCAATTTACGGAGATGGCTTATATGTCAGAGATTGGCTTTATGTAGAAGACCATTGCAGAGCAATAGATTTAATTTTGCAAAAAGGCAAAACAGGAGAAACCTATTGCGTAGGGGGATTAACGAAAGATTTAAGTAATCTTGAAGTAATAAAAAAGATAATTAAACTTTTAGGGAAAAACGAAAGTAATATTAAATTTGTTAAAGATAGGTTAGGCCACGATAGAAGATATGCTTTGGATTGGTCAAAAATTAAAAACGAGTTAGGTTGGATACCTTTATATTCCTTTGATGAGCAATTGGAGAAAACAATTCAGTGGTATAAAGAAAATCAAGATTGGTGGAAAAGAGTTAAAAACGGAGATTATAAAGATTATTATAAGAAACAATATGATGGTATATGAAAATTTTAGTAACTAATTTAACAGGATTTGTCGAATCAAGATTTTATAAGGGAAAAAGATCACGGAATATCCGGACTATTTAATCTACATGGTATTGAATCTCCTGGTCTAACAGTTTCTCTAGCCATGGTAGGATATGTCTGATCATAATATCTCTCTTGCTTGTTTTGTTTTCGTTTGTAGCTAAATACTAGCATTAGCTAGTTTTTCAACAGCATTATTTTTTGCAAAATATTAATATCCAGGGGAAGGGAAGTTTTACTGACATTATTTTTAAACCCTGTGTTTTAAGAAAGCTAGCAAAAGAAAAAATAGTCCAATGATTAATGTGCTCTGGGTCATTACCTAATTTTTCCATATTTTTTCCCCGTAGAAAATTACCCAACATAAAAAAGGGTTCATTAGGAACAGATATGAGAATATTTCCCCTAGATACTCTTTTAACTTCTTCAATAGCCAAAGAGGGGGTTTTTAGATGTTCAAGTACTTCCGTGCATATAACCAAATCAAACGAGTTATTTGGAAACGGCATATCATATATGCTTGCGTGTTCTATTTTTACTTTTGGGAAAAGTATTTTCCCAATCCTAATTGATTCTTTTGAATTATCAATACCTATTATTTTCTTTCCGATTTTGTTTTTTCGAAGCGTATCAAGGGTAAATCCCTCGCCACATCCAACATCAAGGATGCTTTTAGGATTTTCCCTTTTAATAATTTTCAAAAGATAGTTATAGTAATTTTTTATCAAGAATTTTTGAAGAGGATTTTTGCTCATGTGTTTATTAAGGTTTGAATGGTCTTTGTTAATTAATTTTTTTATATCTTCCATAAAATTAATTATACACTCTATTTGTCTTATTAAGTATAAACATTTTCTGTCTCTCACGAGTTCTAGAAATGGAAAATTAAACTCTGATATCCGCAATTATTCCTGTATATAGTAAACAAGAAAGCCTAGAAGCTTAATAAAGAGGAATGCCTAAAATGTCCGTAGCCTATGCAGGATGTAGATTTGTAGCGCAAAATGTGCGATAATATTAGCTATGAGAAAGAAAAAGAAAACACAACTTCCCCAATATTTACGATCTTATTTTTGGGATGTAGCATTTGAAGAGCTAGGGATAAAAACACACGCTTTTCTTGTCATAAAAAGGGTACTAGACAGAGGAAATTTACGTGACATACGCTGGTTAATAGAAACATACGGGAAGAACGCAATTAAAAAGGTAGTTATAGAAACGAAAGACCTTGCGCGTCCTACAGGCAATTTTTGGGCAGACATGCTTGGTCTTGACAAAAATCAGATACCATGTTTACAAAAACCTTATTCCCCGATACACTTCGGGCTATCCAGTTAGTTTCAGGTGTGTCTGAAATTAAAAAAGCATACCTTGCCGGAGGGACTGCATTGTCGCTTCAGATTGGACATCGAATCTCTGTTGATCTTGATTTTTTTACTCAACATGAGTTTAGCGAAACAGAACTATCAGCAAAACTTATAACTCTACAGGAATTTGTACAAGATGGCACTGCTCAGTGGACGGTATGGGGGAAAATTGGCCAGACAAAGTTTAGTATGTTTTACTACAAATATCCGTTGCTTGAAAAAACCGTGCCATTTGAGGGAATTCAGTTAGCAAGTCTTATGGATATAGCTGCAATGAAAATTCATGCAATTGAACAGAGGGGAACCAGACGGGATTTCGTGGATGTTTATTTTCTTTCAAAAAAATATTCTCTTGAAGACATGCTTGATTTCTATCAAAAAAAATACGGTGCTCTTGAAGATCATATCTATTCTATCCTTCGTTCATTAGATTATTTTGAGGATGCCGAACAAGAACGTCAAATGCCTAAAATGCTGACTACGGTAAGTTGGGAAGAAGTAAAGGAATATTTTCGTAAAGAAATACATAGGCTCACAGAAAAGAAATTACGAATCTAAAAAATATTAATGTAATTTCAGTCATAATTAGTAGCCGGTCTTATTCAGGCAAGTGTTGGAGTTAAGAAAGGGAAATTCTCCTAAAGATTAGGCCCCAAAGGTATTTTTTATATTTATGTGTTCTTGTACCATAATAGCTCTGATTGGCCTATTCGGTTTACTTAGGATCAAACCTGAATAAAATTGAAGGGTTGACGAATCGTCTCAAAATGATGCGATCATAATATATGAATGAGACGATACTGACACCTAGACAGAAAAGTATTCTTAATCTTATTGATCAATCCGAAGGTTTGTTGCGCGAGGAAATCCAAGAAAGAATTAAAACGACATATCCATTTTCAAAACTAACCTTAATTAGAGACTTAAACATTCTTTTTAAACATGGTTTAATTAAATTTGAAGGTAAGGCTAGGGCGACAAAATATTTACCTAAAACTCAAAATCCGCTTTTTCGTAATTTTGATGTTGAAAGATATTTTGCTGATGACACAGATAAGCGTGTTGGTGCAAGAAAATATTTGACTTTAAAATATTTGAAAATCTACATAATCTTTTAGGGCGAGAGCTTGAAAGATTTGTAATTGAGTTATCCTGGAAATCCTCAAAAATTGAAGGTAATACATATACTCTTTTGGAAACAGAATCTCTTATTAAAGAACAAAAAGAAGCTGTTGGAAAAAGTAAAAACGAAGCTATAATGATACTTAATCATAAAACCGCTTTTGAAGAAATATTAAAAAATAAAGATAATTTGAGAAATATTTCTCTTTCTAAAATAAATCAATTACACAATATCTTAGTTAAAAATCTCAATATTTCCTCCGGCATTAGAAAACAGGCGGTTGGAATTACAGGTACTACCTATCAT